>Ga0136627_1000368_pt1 | contig 16598 bp, 16 predicted proteins | sample AntDrymUQ4892206_2_FD_104652 | JGI IMG/M metagenome (GOLD analysis project Ga0136627, IMG submission 104652) | Polar desert sand microbial communities from Dry Valleys, Antarctica - metaG UQ489 (22.06) | ecosystem: Environmental > Terrestrial > Soil > Desert | place: Antarctica: Dry Valley... | reverse complement strand
GGTCGAAGCGTGGATCATGCGTCCCGTCGGCTTCACCGAGGGTGAGCGCTATCCGGTCCTGCTCAACGTTCACGGCGGGCCCTTCACCCAGTACGGGAACAAGCTGTTCGACGAGTTCCAGATCTACTGCGGCGCGGGCTACGTCGTCGTCTACTGCAACCCGCGCGGGTCGTCGGGCTACTCCGAGCACTGGGGGCGCGCCATCCGGGGGCCGAGCGAGGGGGGCCCGGGCATGGGCACCGTCGATCACGAGGACATCACGGCGGTACTCGATGAAGCTCTCGACCGCTTCGACTTCTGCGATCCTAATCGGCTCGGCGTCATGGGCGGCTCCTACGGCGGCTACATGACGACATGGATGATCGCCCACTCCGACCGCTTCAAGGCCGCTTGTTCGGAACGCGCGGTGAACTCCTGGTACTCGATGCACGGTTCGAGCGACGTCGGCTGGGACTTCAAGGGCTACCTCGGCTCTTTCCAGTTCGAGGACCCGGAGGCCTGGCTCAAGATCTCGCCGCTGTCCTATGCGCCCAACATCCATACGCCGCTGCTCATCATGCATTCGGAGGCGGACCTGCGCTGCGACATCGAACAGGCGGAGCAACTGTTCACGACCCTGAGGCTGCTGGAGCGCGAGGTCGAATTTGTCCGCTTCCCCGGCGAGTCACACGAGCTCACCCGCTCGGGCGCTCCCCTGCACCGGGTGCAGCGGTTCGAGATCCTGCTCGAGTTCTTCGACAAGCACCTGAAGGCGTAGCGGCCAGATCGGGCGAACGGTGTGGTCTATCCTCAGGCGGGAACATCGAAGCATGGCACATCGTGAACCGGGGGGCACACAATGGCTGATGCCGCGCGCGCAGAAGATCGCACGGAGGACCGCTCGGAGCTCAAGCGAGCCATCGCTCCCAAGGTCCTGTTGTTGTTCGTGTTGGGAGACATCCTCGGAACCGGTGTCTACGCGCTCATCGGAGAGGTCGGCGGCGAGGTCGGTGGAGCGATCTGGACCGCCCTTCTCGTCGCGCTGATCCTCGCCTTCTTCACGGCCGCCTCCTACTCGGAGCTCGTCACCAAATATCCGAAGGCCGCGGGCGCCGCCCTCTACGTCAACAAAGCCTTCAAGAGGCCGTTCGTCACCTTCATGGTGACCTTTGGGGTCATGGCCTCCGGATTGACCTCGGCGAGCACGGCGGCGCGCGCCTTCGGCGGTGACTACCTCTCGGAGTTCGTGACTCTCCCCCTCGTCCTCGTCGCCCTCGGGTTCATCCTCGTGCTGGCCGGCATCAACTATCTCGGCATCTCGGAGTCCACGAAGGTCAACGTCGTATGCACGATCATCGAGGCAGCAGGCCTCATCCTCATCATCGTCATCGGCGTCGCCGCTCTCATGGGCGGTGATGGGGAGCCGAGCCGGGCGTTCGAGTTCAAGGAGGGCTCCGCCGTGCCGCTTGCGATCATGGGCGGCGCCGCGCTCTCGTTCTACGCGCTAATCGGCTTCGAGGACTCGGTCAACCTCGCGGAGGAGACCAAGAATCCGGCTCGTGCCTTTCCGAGGGCCCTGTTCGGCGGGCTCCTCATCGCGAGCTTCATCTATCTTGCGGTCGCTTTCACCGCGTCGATGCTGGTACCGACGGGTCAACTGGCCGGCTCGAGCGCTCCGCTGCTAGAGGTCGTGAAACTAGGGCCGCTGTCGATACCGACCCGGCTGTTCTCCGGCATCGCGCTCATCGCCATCTTCAACACCGCTCTGATCAACCTCATCATGGCGTCGCGCCTCCTCTACGGCATGGCGAAGCAGGGCATCCTGCCGAAGGTCTTCGGCAAGGTCGACAGTCGTCGCCAGACTCCGCTCGTCGCAATCCTGTTCACCACGGCGATCGCGGTCGCCATGATCCTTACCGCCGAGGTCGAGGCCCTCGCCGAGACGACGGTGTTGTTGCTCCTCAGCGTCTTCATCCTCGTCAACATCTCGGTGCTGCGACTACGTCCCGACAAGGTCGACCACGAGCACTTCACGACACCGAGCGCGTTGCCCGTTCTCGGCGTCATCACCTGCGCCGCGCTGATCACTCAAACCGAGGGAGCCGTGTTCCTTCGAGCGGGGATCCTGCTGGTCGTGGGAGTGGTGCTGTGGGCGGTCAATCGCGCGGTGGTGGGCAAGCCCAAGACGGTCGAAGCCGCGGAGCTGGGCGGCTGACGAGCCGTTAGCTCTGTTTGTTGGCGATCTGCTTGAGCGAGACCGTTTTTATGTTGTGGGCCAGCCCCAGCTTGACGAAGCCCTTGATCACCAGCGCGCTGATGTCGAACTGGAAGCGCCCGATGCCGTGCACAGCCGAGGTGGGGAAGGCGTGGTGGTTGTTGTGCCAGCTCTCGCCGAACGAGATGACCGACAGCACCCAGTTGTTCGTCGAGTAGTCGGTCGTTTCGAAGTCTCGCTTGCCGTAGAAGTGGCAGATCGAATTGATGCTCCAGGTCACGTGGTGAAGCATGAAGATGCGCGCCAGGCTTCCCCACAGAAAAGCCGTGACCATACCGGCGAATGATTGCGTGATGGCGAAGCCCAGGAGTGCCGGCGCCACGAACGAGAACGCCGCGGTAAGCGGGAACTTCTTGTCGATCTTGACCACGCGCTCTTCTCTTAGAAGGTCGGGGGCCCAGCGTTCCACCTCGGTCTTCTCGCTGTCGAACAGCCAGCCGACGTGCGCGTGATAGAGGCCCTTGATGATGCCCGCCATGCCCTCGCCCTCGTCGAGATGGGGGCTGTGGGGGTCGCCCTCCTTGTCGGCATAGGCGTGATGACGCCGGTGGTTCGCGGCCCACGAGATGACCGAGCCCTCGACTGCCATCGACCCGGCGAACGCCAGCCCGGCGCGCAGTCGGGGGCTCGCCTCGAAGCTCCGGTGCGTGAAGAGCCGGTGAAAGCCCACCGTGACCCCGAATCCCGAGACGAGATAAAAGCCCAGGAAGATGGCGAGGTCGACCGGGCTCACGCCCCACCCCCACATCGAGATCAGCGCGCCGATAAATCCGAGAAACGGAATGATCGTGACGATGAGGATCATCCGCCGCTGGAAGCGGGCGTTGTGGTCGTCGAGCACGACCGTCCCCTGGACGCGCGCGGCGTCCCGCTCCTGCTCGAGCACCTGAGCCATAGATCCTCCCTCAGTCGCCGCGCGACCCTCTGGGAGAATCGCTCCTGGTGAATTCGTACCGGTTACGTACCCGTAACTTACTGCAACGTAACCACTTACTTAAAGCCCCCGATACGCGCGCCTGTCTCGCCTAGGGAATGGTTAGTGCGTGCGAGCGCGGCTCCCGGCAGCGCCCTCGGCGACCCCGATCAGCACCACCGCTGCGATCACCGCCACGATGAACCCCAGGATGTTGAGCTCGAAGATGTCTCCGGTCCCCAACAGGTTCGCGACCCCGCCTCCGATGACCGAGCCGACGAGGCCGAGAAGCAGCGTCATGAAGACGCTCAGGTTCTGACGGCCCGGTTTGATGAGACGCGCAAGCGCCCCGATGATGAGCCCTGCGACGATGAAGCCGATCACTAGCAAGTCACCCCTTTTTCTCTCTCTGATCAGTCCTCCAAAGCGTGCCCCCGGCCGAACCCTCTTACACTGACCGTTTGTCGCTGCCGCCTCGCCGACCGCGTTGATGAGCAGTTGGCTGCAAGCTTCTGGCAATCTGGCTCATGGCCTAAAAGGGTTCGAGAGTGCATCCAGCTTGCCTTCCTTAACTGCTTATTGGCCTGAGCTCCCCACAGCGGAATGATGGAGCCTCTGGGTGGAACGAACTGCTAGTAGAAGTCGAGCTGCTGGGGGGAACATGTCTTTGCCGATCGGAAGCCCGCTGAGCGAGTTGAAATGGCGTTGAAATCAAAGATGGGGATCGGGATCACTTTGCTGCTAGTGCTCGCCGGTACAGTTCAAGCCTCCCCCGCTTCGGCCCACAATGCACCCCGGGCGCGGGGAAGGGGTCACACTCCACACTGCGGATGCTCTCGTTGCGGGAACTGCTCGCGCTCACGGAGCGATCCTCCTAACCGATAACGAAGCCGACCTCCCAGTGCGAGTTTTGCGAGTTGTGCGGCCCCTCGCTAGCAAGAAAACGACTCCCGCGATCTGATTTGTTCATCGTCGTCTGCGTAGCGTCCTGTGGATGGCAGCGAGCGTCTTGTGCCAGCCTGTCGTCATCGACGCCTGATGCAATTAGCGCGGCGGTGTTTCTTCATCCTTGTTGGCGGGGCGCGCACGATGGGTCCCCCGTCGATATGGTGATGCCGTGGCTAAGGCTCCCCGGTTCTCGCTTGCAACGGTGGTCTTGGACTGTCCGGATGCGCATGCCCTCGCGGACTTCTATCGAAAGCTCCTGGGGTGGGAGGTGAAACGGAGCGAGCCGGACTGGGTCCTGCTCAGGTGCCCCGAGGGCGGAACTGGCTTGTCGTTCCAGTCCGAGGCGGACTATCGACCCCCGGTATGGCCGGAACGACTCGGGGAGCAACAGAAGATGCTGCACCTGGATATTCATGTTGACGAGCTGGACGAGGGCGGAGCGCACGCGCTCGCCGTCGGGGCAACACTTGCCGACTTCCAGCCCCAGGATGACGTTCGCGTCTACTTCGACCCTGCTGGTCATCCCTTCTGCCTGTTCATCCAGTGAGGCACCTAATACGATGTCGCCATGCTTGACCACGTCTCGATCCAATGCGCCGACGTGTCGTCCAGCGCCGCCTTCTACGATGCGGTGCTCGCCCCGCTTGGCGGCGAACGAGTACTGGACTTCGGCGAGGTGATCGGCTTCGGCATCGCTCAAAAGCCCGACTTTTGGGTGGGCCCTCGAACCACGGGCGAGGGGTTTCGCGAGTCGCACATAGCCTTCAATGCGCCCGACCGAGCCGCCGTCCAGGCCTTCTTCGAAGCCGCGGTGGCCGCGAGCGCCGAAGTACTCCACGAGCCTCGGGTGTGGCCCGAGTACCACCCGAACTACTACGGGGCCTTCGTGCGTGATCCCGACGGGAACAACGTCGAGGCTGTGTGCCACACACCCGAATAACGCCACAATTCCGACCATAATTCGTGGGGGGCCGCGCTTCGGAGCCGATCGCTCGCTTGTCACGATGCCCTTTCATGGCCACGCAGGATCTTCACTCGCGTGATGCGCTGAAGATCAACTCCCGGCTCCCCACCCCGACGGGCTGACGGTCCCAGTCACCAAAGAGGTGCTCGACCGAGAAGCCGACGTCGGCCAGTGACCGCGTCAGTTCCGCCTGGGTGCGGAATCGCAGCTCGTTCGTGGACACCACCTCTTCGCCGGTTGATGCAAAGAGGTAGTGGATCTCGAAGGACACACGCCCGCCTTGAACCTCGATCAACTGTTGCCACACCTCGACTTGGCCGAGCCCAGGGTCATCTATCTGCCGACGGGATGCTTGCCGCGTCCACGCGTCCCACGCTCGTGCATCGGGATTGCGGCTCTCGAACGCGACGCGACCGCCCGGGCGTAGCGCCCTGTGGATGGCGGCGAGCGTCTCGCGCCAGCCGTCGTCGTCAGCGATGACCTGGGCCACGTGACCGGTCATGATCGCCAGGTCGGCGAGCGACTGATCTGGTCGGCTGGCCTCGCCTTCGACCCATTGCACGAGCTCGCCGCCGGGACGATCGCGCGCGACATCGAGCATGGCGCTCGACGGGTCGACACCAATCATCTGGTGACCTCGCTGGGCCAGCTCGCAGGTCAGCAACCCCGTGCCGCAACCGACATCGATGATCGACGATGCAGACAGTTCCGTTGCCAGCCCGATGTAGAACTCGGTGTCGGCGGCGAACGGATTCAGCGCGTCGTAGACGGCGACCAGGCGAGGGTCCGTGTACTCCCCAAAAGTTGCCACGAGGGACAACGATAGGAGGTCTGTCCGTACACGTCGTGTTATTTCCGAGCCTAGATTGATTCACCGGCGACGACGCCGAATTGTTCAAGTGAGTCGGAGGTGGCACAACCAACCCTGCCGGCTGTCGGGCGCCGGGCCGCTGTCTCTGCTCAGCATGTAGTAGTATTCAACTACTATGTTGACCGTGCCCGAGGCGGCCGAGAGGACCGGTCGAGACCCAGAGACAGTCCGCAGATGGATCCGTGCGGGCAAGTTGCGGGCCCAGAAAATCGGGACGCAGCACATGATCGATGAGGATGACCTCGACCTACTAACCGGCGAGACGGGTTCCCTCCCGCTGCCTAAACAATGGCAAACAACCTGGACCGGGGAGCCTCAACCAGACTGGGTACGGCTGATCCGACGATCGCGACGCAGCCGCTGAATGCTCGTACTCGACGCGAGCGTAGCCATACCTGCATGCGGCTCCCCCGAAGGACTCGAATTCTTCGGTAACGAGGAGCTGTTCGCCCCGCCCTTGATGTGGTCCGAAGCCCGTTCGACGATCCACGAGGCACTCTGGCGACGTGAGGTTTCGCGTCCGTACGCCTTGCGTACGGTGGAAAGGCTCGAGAACGGCCCTATACGAGCTCGCTCCTCCCGTCGACTCGGCCAGATGGCCTGGGAGCTTGCGGATGAACTCGGCTGGGCCAAGACCTACGACGCGGAATACCTGGCGCTGGCGGTACATCTGGATTGCCGGTTCGTGACCCTCGACGGCCGCCTGCGAAGGGGAGCCGACCGACTCGGTTTCGTGATCGAGCCCGACGAAATCTAAGCACCCGAGTTCGCGCAGTGTCAGCATCCGCGCGCGAAGGTGCTGGTGGGGAACGTCGGTGGACCCGACCGGGATCGAACCGGTTACCTCCGCCATGCCATGGCGGCACTCTACCAAGTGAGCTACGGGCCCTAGGGGAATGTTCGATGCTAGCAGAGCCATCCTTTCTACCCGAAGCCGAGGGCCGCCTCGAACGGGCCCGCCGGACGAAGCACCCCCCCTAGGTCACATCCTTGCGCTCGGTTATCGCCACGCCTCCCAGCAGTAGAGCGGCGCACCACCCGGCCAGCACGACGGTCGCCACCCACCACGACAGGGTCGCGCCGGGGCCCGGAGCGCCGGACAAGATGGACGCGGCGCCTCCCATCAAGAACCTCCCCTGCTCGGGAAAGAAGTTGAAGAGCAGAGGTTCGACGACGAGTTGTTCGACCAACGCGGCCACGACCGCCACGATCTGATTCGGAACGAGGGCGCCGACCCCAACACCGATAACGCCGAACAAGGCCGCTGCGCCGGTCGATCCCCCCAGGAGGGACAGGATCTCGCCGGTGGGAAGCACGACGTCGACGCCCCGCAGAGCCAGGCCCCCATAGGCGACGCCCGCGGCGACCACCGACGTCACCACCCCGAGTGCGAGGCCCGCGCAGCCGTAGGCGAGACCCTTCGCAAGCACGACCTCCGACCTTCGAGGGTGCGCCAAAAAGGTGGGCGTGATAGTTCCTTGCCGGTACTCCCCCGCCATCGCGATAATGCCGAGTACGAGAGCGAAGAGACGGCTGTTGCCGCCGGCGCCGAACAGGTTTCTCTGTGCGAACTCAGAGCTCAGCTCGAAGCCGGGAACATCGCCACTGAACACGACGGTGAGGATGCCGCCGAGAAGCGTCAGCGCGACCAAGGAGACCGTCAGCGCCCACCACAGTCTCGTGGTTCGAAGTTTGAGCAGCTCGGCCGCCACGAGATGCATTCTCAGGCTCCCAGCTCGGTCGACGCGGTCAACTTGAAGAAGACTTCTTCGAGGCTCAGCACCTCGCTGACCAGCTCGTACAACACGATTCGTTCGGCGGCACAGATCACGCCGATCTCTTCGCTGGAAGCGTCCGCCACCAACAAGACATCGGCGGACACGCGCTGCGGTGACTTGCCGTGACCTTTCAAGAGCGTCTCGAGCCGGTCGCCATCAGGTGTTCGCACGCGCACCGCGCCCGTGGCCTCTCCGACCAATTGGTCCAGAGGCGCGTGCGCGATCAACCTTCCTCTGCCGATTACGATCACGTCATCGACGGTTTGCGACATCTCGGTCAACACGTGACTCGAGACCAACACGGTCCGGCCCTCGCGCGCCAGCGCGCGAAGGAATCCTCGTAGCCACCGAATTCCCTCGGGATCAAGACCGTTCGCCGGCTCGTCGAGGATGAGCACCTCGGGATCCCCAAGCAGCGCTGCTGCAATTCCGAGACGCTGCTTCATTCCCAGTGAGTAGCCCTGCACTCGTTTGCCCCCGAACTCGGTGAGCCCAACGAGCGACAGCATCTCGTCGATGCGGCCGCGATCGAGTCTTCCGGCCGCGGCCACCACGCGCAGATGGTTGGCCGCCGTCCGACCGGGATGGAAGTTCGCACCCTCGAGGACCGCACCGACCTTGCGCGTGGGGTGCTCGAGCTCCCTGTAGACCTGTCCGTCGATGGTTGCTCGCCCCGCGCTCGGCTTCACCAGCCCGAGCAGAACCCGCAGCGTGGTCGTCTTGCCGGCTCCGTTGGGGCCGAGGAAGCCAGTGACCGACCCAGGCCGCACGGCGAAGCTGAGATCGTCGACCGCGAGCGTCGAGCCGAACTGCTTTCGGAGGGCTTCGATGGAGATGCTGGGGGAGGGCATCGTCGGTGACCTAAGGCGTAAGCCTCAAGGGGCGGGACCTCCGCCGGAGGCGGCGCCGTCCCCGCGCCCTCGGCCCCCTCGCCTGCGGCGACGGGACCTGCGCCGGCGTGACGACGGCGCCTTCTCTCTCTGGGCACCCGGTTCTTCGGAGCCTCCCATGCGCGGCGCCGCCGGCGCCTTCTCGCGCTTCGGCTTGTCGTCTCCCCCGTCGCCGACACCTTGAGACTGGGTCGACCTCTGGCTTCGGCCGTTGCCGGAGTCGCGCTCCTCGGCGACCTTGATGGTGAGCCGGTACTCCTGAGGATTTTGCGGCACGCCCATCTCGGATTGCAGCGATCCGATGATCTCCTCGAGCCTGCGCTCGTCGGGGGGAAGCATCAGCGTCTCCGGACGCTTGCGCTTGGGTCCGCGCACGATGTCCTCGGACGACTTTGCGGGCGATGACCCGCGCTCTCCGCCACTGCGCGCGCGATTACGTCCCCTGCGACGGCGACCTCGGGACGCGCCCTGGGATGTCGATTGTTGTGGCGACTCGGTGGCGGAGCGCTGAGTCCCGGCCTCGGGCTGCTTGCGCTGCTGGCTTTGACCTCCGCCTCGACCGCGCCTCCTACGGCGCCTCCGCCGTGGCTGCTGGCTCATGGCTGTCCTCCGGGAGAGTCTGGTGCAGCTCGAGCATCGGGGCGTCCGCCCACAGTCGCTCGAGGTCATAGACGTCGCGCTCTTCCCTGTGGAAAACGTGCACGAGGAAGTCGATGTAGTCGAGGACCACCCAGCGAGACTCACGGTGGCCCTCACGACGCAGCGGTTTTACACCGTGCTCCTCGTTGAGGCGACGCTCGATTGCATCGGCGATGGCGTGGACCTGACGCTCGGAGCTCCCGCTGCAGATGACGAAGTGGTCGATGATGACTAGCTGCTTCGATACGTCCAAGACCACTATGCGCTCGGCCTTCTTGTTGACGGCCGCCTCGGCTGCGGCTTCGATGACTTGCGAGGCCTCAGTCGTTATCTGCTTCAGTTGCGTCAATGAAATCCTTTCCAACGACGATCGTGAGGTCCACGATACCCTGCTGCAGCACGGAAACCTGCACTTCACCGACCCCCAGGAGGTCCTGCGCTCGCTCCGCTTGAGCCTCGGCCTCAGGGGTCGACTCGTACACGACGATGCGTGTTTCCTCGTAATCGAGCCGGTCCGCGTTTCCCGACAACACGATCCTGAAGCCCTCGCCGACGAGCTTGCCGGCGACCTCCTCGCCGATGCCGGGCTGCCCGTTGCCGTTGAGGATCTGGACCCGCACCTCATCGGCCAGGTCGGGGAGCTCTCCGAAGGTCGCCTCCACGAACGACCGAACCTCCGCCTCGTCGGTCGAGTAGAGGTCGGTCTCCCCGACGATCTCCTGGTCCACGGGAAGGGACGCGATGGTCACCTCCTCGGGGGGCGTCGATGCAAGATCGGTGAAGAAGGTCACCTGTTCCTCGTTCGAAGCGTTCGACTCTTCCAACGCCCCGGACACCGCGCCCACCGCCGCGCCCAGGCCGTCCGGGTCGGCCGACTGGGCTTGCGTGAACGCCTGCCAGAAGGCGGCGTGACGCGCGCCGAGCGTGCTCTCGTCGCCGTCGGTTCCGATCTCGTAGAGAAGGTCGACCTGAAAGGCCGGAGACAGCACCTGCTCACCTGCGTCGAACAAGACCCTCTCGCCGTCGGCTCCGGCTGCGACCCTCACCTCCTGCGGGACGTTGACGGTGAGGTCGCCGGTCTGCTCGAAGAGCGCTCCCGCGTCGTCAACGGACAGTTCGATGTAGTGGTCGAGCGGCAGGCTGAGCAGGTTCTCGACGCTGACCGCGACCAGCGGCATCCCACCAGACGCCAGACCGTCACCGATGCTCTGCAGGCCGCGCCCTGGCACCTCGTACGCGGTGTGGGCGGGAAGGTAGGCGACCGAGGCTTGCTCGCCGGAACCGTCGACGCCGATCACCGTCATCCAGCGCGCCTCCGTTCCCGTGTCGCCCACGTCCGTACCCACGAGCAAGAAGGTGGTGAAATCCGCCTCACTAAGAGGAGCGGCACCCTCTTGGCCTTCGCCCCGGTCGGTGACGCGGTTGACCACGGCCCCCGTCCCCACCACGAGGCCGATCGCGATGACGGCCGCACCGATGATGAGCGCAATGCCTCCGCCGGCCGCCGACTTCTTGCGCAGAGAGCGACGGCGACGGGACAGCGCTGCCTTGCGGGGGCCGGCGCTCCGGCGACCCCTGGACGAGGGCTCGGAAGCCCTCTTGGCCCTGGGCTTGCGCCCGGCGCTATGGCGCCCTCGTTCAGGCATGAGCTTCGCCGACCTGGGCGCGGGGGTGATCGCTCATGTAGAGCCCACGGTCGGAGATGTAGGTGGCCACGGCAGACGGGACGAGAAAGTCGATGGGCAGGCTCCGGCGCACTCGATCACGGATCTCGGTCGAGGACACGGCGACCTCGGGCATGGCCACGAAGTGAAGCTTCGGCCACCCTGGTTTCTGGTCGAGAGCGCCGAGATCGATGCCCGAGCGTGACACCGCGACGACCTCGGCGAGCTCGGCGAGCCGATCGAGCTTCTCCCACGTCCCCATCCCCAGCACCGTGTCCGCGCCGGCGATGAACAGCAGCTCGGCCTCGCCCGAGTAGAAGTCGTGCAGCATCTCCATGGTGTCGGCAGTGAAGGTCGGTCCCTTGCGGTCGATCTCGAGCCTCGAGACCTCGAAGCGAGGATGGGCCGAGCTTCCGAGCACGGTCATGAGGAAGCGGTCCTCAGGAGACGCGACGGTGCTCTTCTGCCAGGGATCGCCCGCCGGCACGAACATGACGCGGTCGAGCTCGAGGTGGTGCAGCACCTCCGAGGCCGCGACGAGATGCCCCTGATGGAGGGGATCGAAGGTTCCTCCCATCACGCCCAGTCTCTTCACGCCTCTAGTGAAACCGAAATCCCACACAAACAGACGGATACAACAACCACAACACCCTTATCGACCACGCCACGAACGGTCTGAAAGGTCCCCCGCTCCTTGAGCTGCGTTCAAGGATTCCGAGGGACATCGCCTGAGATCTTGTCCTCACTACAGGTTCGGGTTGCCGGGTTCGCCTACAGGTCCACGGGTGGGGGCGGAAAGTACTCGGCCGCGGTGAGAGCGGTGCCGTCGAAGCTGAGCGACCAGACACTGCCCTTCTTCGCCTCGAAGGCGTCGGGAAGCTCGATGTCGTCCTCTTTAGCCAGCCGCTCGAGGAGGTCGGGGATGACGCCCCCCTGGCTCGAGAGCACCACGGCCCCCTCTCGACTGCCGATCGCCCGCACGAGGTCGAGCGCGGCCGCCTCGTTGCCGGGATAGTCGATCTCGCTCAGCCGCGGCTCCCGTTCGACGGCTACCCCCACGGCCTCGCTCAACGGCTCCACGGTTTGCACGCAACGATCGAAGTCGGCCGAGATGATGCGCCGGACACCGTAGCGCGACAGCAGTCGCACAAGCTGTTCGGCCTGCTCCCAACCCTTGGTGTCCAGCGGACGGACGTGGTCGTCACCCTTCCAGGACGAGCGGCTGCCCGCGGTGGCGTGTCGCACGAGCAGAATCGAAGAGGTGAAGATCGGTCCCTCGGCGAAACGGTCGAGAATGTCACGGTCGGTGGGTCGGGACAGCTTGGAGCGCGCTTCGTCGACGGACAGCCACCTGAGACCATCGACCTCGGGCGAAGGAGTGAACAGGCCCCCGTCCGCCCGCAGCGCCCAGTAATAGACGACCTTCGGGCGTTCCCGTCCGGCGCTGACCTTCATGTAGTGCGCCTCGCCGAGATAACGGCCCATGCAGACTCGGTATCCGGTCTCCTCGAAGACCTCGCGGATCGCGCACTCGACGAGTGATTCGCCCAGCGCGAGCTTGCCCTTGGGAATGCTCCAGTCGTCGTAGCGAGGTCGGTGCACGATGGCAACCTCGACGTCACCGACGTCTGCGGAGGAACCCTTCGCCCGCCACACAACCCCACCGGCCGCCTTGATGATGGGTTCGGTCACGCTGTGATGAGCCATTCGAGGTTCTTTGCCTTATCGAGGGCGTCCCACACCTTCGGGAAACTCTGCTTCGCCTCACGCGCGTTGTGTTCCTGACGCTCGAGCAGCCTGCCGAGAGCGAGACTGAAGGGTCCATCGTTGCGATGTTCTGCCGCGAGATGCTTGACCATCCCGGCGGAAACTACGGCATCCTGGAGTGTGCCGAGCACATCCTGCACGTCGGCGCAGCGGGAGGCGAAGTTGTTCGCCTGCTTGCCGATCTTCTTACCGAGTGAGGGAGCCACCGCCTCGGCCGCGTAACGCGCCTTCTTCGCCGAGATGCGCACCTCGTGAAAGTCCTCGTCCGGATCTCCGGGCCGCAGCGACCTCGCCTGGCGGGCCAGCTTGCGCCACGCCTGATTAACGAGAGGAGGAAGCGCCTCCGCGCAGGTCTGCTTGTTCGCCGCCTCGGTCAAGGCGGGCTCGTGACACGCCTCCACCAGGCGGTCGAGCAACTCGACGTAACGGTTCGAACGCACGGCTTCGAGAAGACGCTCACGTGCAACATCGTGTTTGGAATCCATCGACGCGAAAAGGGGGTCGAGTGACTCTTCCATGCCCCCGCCCGCCTTGCGGAGGCGGGCCTGCATGACGTCGAGGTCGCGGACCTCACCGAGTGCCGCGGCGATCCACTTCAACTCCGTCTCGAGTGAGGTTGCCCAGGCCTCGTCGACCAGAGGACCAAAGGTCTTGAGATCGCTGCGCATTCGTCGCGCAGCGACGCGCATCTGGTGCACTGAGTCTTCGCCACCGAGCCGAGTACCCGGGTCGTTCGCCATCATCCGGTAGGTGCCGCTCGCGAGACTGCCGCGCACCGCCCGCCCGGCCGGATCCTTCGGAGAGATCTTCTTCGGTGGCACGACATCGGGGCCCGCGGCGGCCCGCGCGCCGAGTGCTCTGACCGCCTTGGGGACCTGCTCCTCCGCCATTGCTCCTGCCTCTTGGAGCACGTCGCTGATCCTCAGGAGAACGTCGTGGCCCGCGCCCTTGTCCTCGACCTCGAGTTCGCGCGAGCGCGCGACCACGCGACTGCCCTCGAGAACCGAGACCTCGTCGTCGACGACCTCCGTACCGGCACCGTCCTCGTCGTTCAGAAGGCTCCAGCGTCTACGGCGCGTCTGGATACGGGTAACCGGTGACAGTGACGCGGACCGTACGAAGGCGGTAACGAGGTCGGCCGCCGGTCGCGGAATCGAGTTCCCAGAGCCTTCGATGTTGATCTCGTCTCTCACCATCGCTGCGCCGTCGACCGGGAGCTTGACCGTCCAGACGGCGCCCTCGTCTTCGCCGGAGCGATAGCGAAGCGTGATCCCGTTGCGCGCCAGGCGCAGGTCGTCGGTGTCGTAGTAGGTGGCTCGGAGGTGCTGCGCCGCTCCCTGTTCGACCGAAGCGACTCCCTCAACAGTGCCGAGGTCGGGAAGCTCGAAGGGACCATGAACGGCCAGCTTGACTTCTACCTCAGGCATTCTGTCTCGCCTGGCGCATGAGCTCCTCCTGTAGGTTCACCACGTCACTCTCTCCCGGCTCCAGCTTGAACCAGCGGCCCTTGGGACCGAGTTCCCACGCGGAACTGTTGTCGGCGAATGAAAGCTCGAGGATGTTCACGAGCCGTTTCTGCAGTCTCTTGTCTTTGACGTTGACGACCGCCTCGACCCGCCGGTCGAGGTTGCGCTGCATCATGTCCGCGCTGCCGATATAGAGGTCGTCGCGTCCGCCGTTGCGGAAGTAGAGGATGCGCGAGTGCTCGAGGAAGCGTCCGAGGACGCTCCGCACGGTGATGTTCTCGCTCAACTCGGGCACACCGGGTCGCAGGGAGCAGATGCTCCGCAGCACAAGGTCGATTTTGACGCCCGCCTGGGACGCTACGTACAGAGCGTCGATGACATCTTCATCGACAAGGCTATTGAGCTTCATCGCGATGTAGCCGGGACGGTCCTGGCTGTGCCGCTCCGCCTCGCGTTCGATGAGCGCAATGACCTGCTCGCGCATTCCGTAGGGCGCTGCAAGAATCCATTGGTAATGAGTGCGACGCGAGTAGCCCGTGAGAAAGTTGAAGAGGTGACTGACCTCTGCGCCGATCTCGGGGTCCGCGGTGAGAAGACCGAGATCCTCGTAGATGCGGGCGGTCTTCGGGTTGTAATTGCCCGTGCCGACATGCACATAGCGACGCAGCTTGTTCTTCTCCTGACGCACTACCAGGCACAGCTTTGAGTGCGTCTTGAGTCCGACCAGGCCGTATACGACGTGGCAGCCCGCCTCCTCGAGAGCGCGCGCCCAGTTGATGTTGGCGCGTTCGTCGAACCTGGCTTTGATCTCGACCAGGACGACGACCTGCTTGCCGGATTCGGCCGCGTCGATGAGCGCGTTGACGATGGGGCTGTCGCCCGAGGTGCGATATAGGGTCTGCTTGATCGCAAGGACGTCGGGATCGTCGGCTGCTTGTTCGACGAGTTGCTCGACGCTCGTGGCGAACGACTCGTAAGGATGGTGTACGAGCACGTCTTTGCGACGGAGCGCCTCGAAGATGTCTCCGCTCCCGTCGTCGGCGGCCCTCTGGAGATCGGGGCTCGTCGCCGGATGAAACGGCTCGTCTTTGAGCTCGGGACGTTCGATCTCGTAGAGATCCCAGAGACCGGTGAGATCGAGGGGACCGGCAAGGGAATGCACGTCCTCCTCGCCCACCTCGAGCTCACGTCGAAGCAGTTCGAGAACGTGATCGGGCATGCTCTCCTCGATCTCGAGACGCACAGCCGGACTGAAGCGCCGTTTGCGCAGTTCCTCCTCGAGCGCCTGCAGCAGATCCTCTGCCCCGTCGTCGTTGACCTCGAGATCGGCGTTGCGAGTGACCCTGAAGTAATAGTGCTCTTCGACCTTCATCCCAGCGAAGAGCTGCCCAAGGTTCGCCGCGATGATGTCTTCGATCGGGACGAAGACATGTCCTTCGTCGAGCCGAAAGAAGCGCGGGAGCAGAGGCGGAACCTTGACGCGCGCGAAATGACTTCTATCGCTGTCTGGCTCGTTGACGATGACGGCCAGGTTCAGCGAGAGGTTCGAGATGTAGGGAAAGGGGTGACCTGGGTCGACCGCGAGAGGCGTGAGCACGGGAAAGATCTGATCGTTGAAGACCTTGTGCATCTCGTCGCTTTGAGACTGGCTCAGGTCGGCCCATCGCAATACGTCGACGCCCTCCTTGCCGAGTTCGGCAAGGAGATCCTCCAGAAAGAGCCGGTCGTGACGCTCGACGAGTGGCCTCATCTTCTCGGCGACCGCCGCGAGTTGCTCGCGAGGGGTTCGTCCATCCGAACTGCGGGCGGTCAACCCTGCCTCGACCTGCCGTTTCAGCCCCGCGACGCGCACCATGTAGAACTCGTCGAGATTGCTGGCAAAGATGGCCAGGAACTTCACCCGCTCGAGCAGCGGAAGGTTCCGGTCCTCCGCCAACGTTAGGACGCGGTCGTTGAAGTCGATCCACGACAGCTCACGATTGAAGTAGCGCTCTTCGGGCAGGTAGCTCTGGTGCGTCATCACGATCCAAAATAGAAACAGTACCTGGCGCAAAGGTGAACGAGACATGAACAGTCCGGGCACGCCCCGGCCTGAGCGCGTACTTCAATGTAAGCGATGCGCTCGAAACGGGGGTGCCATGGGGGGCGCGGAGAGCGACCCCCCATGTCACACGGCACACGGGAGGGGGTACTGGGGGACAAGACCCTCTCCCTTGCTGCTCTGTAGTCCTCGAGCCGGGGACTGTCAGGCAGGCTAAGAGAGCAAGGTTGAGAGCGCGTGGCGCGCTCCGGACGGCCATATGAACAAAACACACCACCCGCTCAGAACCTGGTGTGGCCGACAACCGACGATGTCCCGATCTTGACGACCACGCGCTCGCCCGCGTCAGCGCCCGAGCGCGCCATCGCCCTCGGAGTCTGTGCCTTCGGGTTCGAAGGTGAAG
>Ga0136627_1000367_pt1 | contig 16607 bp, 11 predicted proteins | sample AntDrymUQ4892206_2_FD_104652 | JGI IMG/M metagenome (GOLD analysis project Ga0136627, IMG submission 104652) | Polar desert sand microbial communities from Dry Valleys, Antarctica - metaG UQ489 (22.06) | ecosystem: Environmental > Terrestrial > Soil > Desert | place: Antarctica: Dry Valley... | reverse complement strand
TCAGCTCGAAGGGCTCGGGCCGCACCGGCAGCGCATCGAGGGAGCCGAGCGCGTCGTCGATGGTCCGCGAGCAGTCGCTCTGCTTCCACGCGCGCAGGGAGCTCTCGAGCCTGAGCTGCGAGATGGCCACCAGGGCGGGGGTCGCGAGCAGCGCCAGGAGCCCCACGCCGACGAGTACGCGCGTGAGCCGTGCCGGGCCGGACGGGCGGGGAGAGCGCCGGTCGCGGACCGCCCGCGAGGAGGCCTCGCGGGGCCCCCGCCCCGCCGTCTGCGCCGGCTCGGGAACCACCTCCGGCTCGGGCGGCCGGTAGGCCACCCCCGCCGCGGCGAGGAGGAGGACCGGCATGGTGAGTGCCGGCACCTCCCAGTCCCAGTCGATTCCCGCGTGAACCGCCCACGCGAGCCAGGCGGCGGCGAGCGCGGCGTACACGGCGCGGTCGGGTCCGCGGCAGCGCGCCAGCAGGCCAACGAGGATTGCGCCGATGGCCACCGCCATCAGCGCGACTCCCGCCACCCCGAGCTCGCTCGCCAGCTCGAAGTAGAGGGAGTGCGCGTCGCGGAGCTCGCGGGGGACAGGCCGCTCCGCGGTCCACACCGCCTGGAAGCTGCCCGACCCGGTGCCGGTGACGGGCTCCTCCCGGAACGTCCGCCAGGCGACTCTCCACTCGTCGAAGCGGCCGCTGGCGCCCGGTGCGGTGAGTCGATCCTGGGGCGAGGTGTCGCCGGGCACCACCCCGTTGACGAGGCGGTCGTACTGCCGCGCCGCTCCGCCCGGCAGATCGAAGGCGAGTACGACCACCACCACGCCGACCACGGCGAGCACCGCGGCCACGGCATGGGCGCCCACCCAGGTGCGCCGCCCGACCGGGACGCGCGCGACGCCGGCGTCGACGAGCAGGCAGACCAAACGCGCCGCCGCAGCCACGAGCGTGGCGAGCGCGAGCGTCGTGGCCAGGGCCTCGCCCTGCGCGAGCGCCGCCGGGGCGGTGGGCAGGCTCGGAGCGACGAGATCCGCCCCGTAGGCCGCAGACAGCGCGTACAGCGTCGGTGGCGCCGCGCCGATCAGGCCGCCCACCAAGCCGCGCGACCGAGCCAGCACGACGTAGACGGCCAGAGCGAGGGCGGTCACGAGGAGGCCACCACGCGAGAAGGTGAGCAGCATCGTGGCGGCCAGGGCGGGCATGGCCGCGGCGCCCAGCACCCTCACTACGCGCGGACCTCGATCGTCGGTGGTCATGTAGAAGGCCAGCACCAGGCCGATGCCGGCGAAGATCGCCAGTGCGTTCGTGTAGCCGAGCGGGTAGTTGAGGGGCTCCTGGGCGAAGTCCGCCCCGACCGTCCACGCGGTGGGGACCAGGCGCGACGCGAGGGCGAGCACGCAGACCGCAAACGCGCCGGCGACCGTGAGCCAAACCATCCACCTGCGTTCTCCGGTCCGCCATGCGACCGAGCCGATCAGCGCGGCGCCCAGCAGGTAGAGGAGCAGGCGGTCGAACTCGAGGATCGCACGGTGGGGGGCGGCGCCCCACAGCATCGACGTGAGCATCCACGCCCCCAGCAGGCCCAGCGCCCCGAGGGCGATCGTGAGGGCGACGCCGAAGCTTCCGAGGGGATCGGCGCCTACCGTGACCCGGACGACCAGCGCGAGCCCCACGACGAGCGCCACGGAGGCGATGGTCAGCGGGAAGAACCCCGCCGACGCGAACGAGAGGTAGACGAGGAGGGCCGCGGGGAGGGCCACGAGCAGGGCGCGGGCGAGCGGCCGCGCCCAACCGCTCGGCAGACGCGCCGAGCGCAGGGCCGAGGCCGCCCGGCCACGCGCCGGACGCGGTCGCCGGCGGGCCACGGCCGCCACGGCCCTCACGGCGGGGACCGCCGCTCGGAGGCCGCGGCAAGCCCGACCGGTGCGAGCGCTACTCCGGCGGGCGATCGGCGGTGGACGTGCGTGGACACCCCCCGAGTATCGACCGTCCTCCCCACACGAGTTAGCGACGCAGCGGGACGATCCACGATGCGTGCCGCAGGTCGCGCGGCACGGAGGCGAGGTCGACCCGTGGGTCGACGAGGGGCTGCGGTGGACGACCGTTCAGCGAGACGTCGGCGCGCACGTGGACCGCAGCGGGGCCGACGCCGCGCCGCTCGAGATCGTCGGCCACGTGGCGCGCGAGCTGCTGGAGCATGTCCGGGCGCGTCCCCATCTCGTCGAGCTGGCTGTCGGTCACGTAGCTTCGAGGCTCGATCACCATCGTCCTGCCCTCGCGCGACCGGGCCACGAGCTGAAGCGCCTCGGTGCTCTTGTCACGGAGCTTCATGTGCCAGGAGAAGCGATGGCCCTCCTCGGTCCAGTGCACGCTTCCGGGGTAGAGGAGGTGGCGGAAGGGAAGGAGCACCTGCACGGCGAGGAACGCGCCGAGCGCGGCGATCCCGAGCCGCCGCAGGGCGATACGCCGGCCTCGGGCGAGCGGCTGCGACTGCCGGGGTGGCGGGGACCCGGTCCCAGCGGCCCCTCCCAGTCCCGCGGGAAGCCTCCCGCGCACGGTCGCGATAGCCCTCTCCGGCCAGTCAGGGTCGAGGAACAGGGTGGTGGCGGCGATCATGAACCACGGGAAGACTCCGATCTGGAAGAGCTGCGAGTTGGCGAGGTGGAAGCCAACCGCCGCCACGAAGGCGTAGGGACGCGTACGCCGCCACAGCAGGGCGGGCACCACGAGCAGGTCGAACCCGAGGCCGCCGTAGGAGAAGGCGATGCCCGACCACGGCTGGTCGAGCAGCGGCCCGACGATCGGGGCGTCGGACTTCTCGACCAGCCACTCGTCCATAGGGCGCCCGGCCAGCCAGTCGGCGTTCAGCTTCGCGATTCCCCCGAACACGTAGACGAGCCCGATCTGCGCGCGCAGGAGCCAGAGCGTCCACATGGGCGCGGCGGTGGATCGGAGCCCGGGCCTGAGGAAGACGTCGAGCGAGAGACGCCGGTTCGCCGGCACGAGCATCAGCAGGAACGACAGGATGACGATCAGGTAGAAGTGGTTGAGGTAGTTCGCCTTGTCGAGCAGGAATACGTAGGCGAAGCCGACCGTGAACAGCGCCGCCGCCACGCGGTAGAGGAACCCGCTGGCCACGCACAGCGCCAGCGAGCCGAGGGCCATGAAGTGCAGGTACATCCCCGCCCCCGGCCACGGCGTCACCCAGTCGAACCCCTGGTAGGTGAAGAAGAAGGTCGGGTCGATCCAGTACTCGGCGATCCAGCCGTAGGAGACGTAGCGCAGGGTCTCCCAGAACAGCAGCAGCCCGAAGAGCATGCGGAAGACGACGAGCGACGCGTTGTCGACCGGCTCGAAAAGCCGGTCGATCGAAGGACGAGCGCCTGCGGGCACGACCGGACGCGCCCCTTCGAGAGGCCTCGCCGGAGTCTCGAGCCCGACAGCCACGGGGCTAAGCTACCGGGTGTCCCGGAGGGGGCGCGCCCAGCCGGCGATGCCTGACAACCCCGCTACGGCGTCGACGTGCCGCCGGAATCGGCGGATCCAGGCTCAGCGCTGGAGGCGTACGACCCAGACCGTGGTCCGGCGCCCGTTGAAGCGCCCCTGCGCGTAGGCCGCGCCGACCGTCCGGAACGAGCCATCGAGCAGGAGGTTGCGGTGTCCCTCGGAGTTGCTCCAGGCCTGGACCACGTTGGCAATCAGCAGGTCGCGCCCGTAGTGGATCGAGAGCACCTCGCCGCGCCTCGACGTGGAGGCCCCGTGCGCGAACCGGTTGCGCCTCAGAACCCGTCGAGCCTGGGCCTGCGAGGAGCGCGCGAGGTAGCCGGAGGGTGCAAGCGCGTGCCGACCGTGGGCGGCGCGGAAGGCGTTGACGGTGTTGACCATCTCGACCCTCGGGTCGGCGACGGCGGTGGCAGGCATCACGGCGAGGAGGACCATCACCGACACGAGGCCGGCGATGCCAAGGCGGGCGGGAGCCAATGGCACTCTCTTTCAGTTCGGGCCTACGGGGTTAGCTGACGGGCTCGCGCATGAAAGAGCTTGCGCTACGCCGGAGGTACGCTCCGACGACTCGCCCCACCAGATCGGTTCCCCCGCTCGCCCCCGTGCCCCTGCACGGCGACGACTCGGCAAGATGACGTGCGACAGGGTAGCGTCTTCGGCGGACGTTGCCTTGTGCGGCCGGGCCCATCGCTGCCGTTCGGGATCGGCCCAGCGCATAACCTGAGCGGCCTGGAACCGACCGCGAACCTGCACCCCACGCACGACCGAGCTCCGCGCCGGCGATGATCGAGCGGCACGACACGCTCGAGGAGCTGGCCCCCGAGTGGGAGGCCCTGGCCGATGGGCTGGAGGCGCCGCCGTTCGTTCGTCCGGGCTGGATCGCCGCGTGGATCGGCGCCTTCGGCCGCGGCCGAACCGTCGTCCTGGGCGTCCGCCGAGAGGACCGCCTCGTGGGCGTGGTGCCACTGCTCACCCGAAGGGGCGCCCTCTACTCGCCGACCAACTCCCACACGCCGGCCTTCGACCTGCTCGCACTCGACCGTGGCGCCGTGAGCGAGCTGGCGCACGGCGTGCTGGCCCTCGGGGCCCACCGCGTCGTACTCTCCTACCTCGACCCCGACGAGCAGGCCTTCGCCGCGTGGCGAGAAGCCGCGGAACGTCGCCGACACCGCACCCTCGCCTGGGTGACCGCACGGGCGCCGTACGTGTCGCTCGACGGCGAGTGGACCGAGTACAGGGGCTCCCTCGAGCGCAAGTTCCGCAAGGAGCTCGGACGGCTCGCCCGGCGGATGGATGACTCCGGACGCGTTGAGTTCGTGGTCGACGAGGGCTCAGACCGGTGGCCTGAGCTGCTCGAGGAGGGGCTTCGGATCGAGGGCTCCGGCTGGAAGACGGAGGCGGGAACGGCGATACTCTCGCGTCCCGAGACCGCTCGCTTCTACCGCGACGTCGCGGCCTGGGCTGCCGAGCGCGGCTGGCTGCGCCTGAAGTTCCTGCGCCTCGACGGGCGCGCCGTGGCTTTCGACCTCGTCCTGGAGGTCGGTGGCACCGCGCACGTGCTGAAGGGCGGTTTCGACCCGGCCATGCGTCAGCTCGGGCCGGGGACGCTGCTCACCGAGCGATCACTTCAGCGCGCCTTCGAGCTGGGGCTTCACTCGTACGAGCTACACGGCACCGACGACGCCTACAAACTGCGCTGGACCAGGACTACGCGAGCGCGGGCGAAGACCCAGGCGTTCCGACGCTCGCTGCCGGGAAGGCTCGCGCACCTGGCCTTCGATCACGGGCGGCCCCTCTACCGGCGCGTCCGCGGCAACGAGCCCGTCGAGCGGCTGGGTCCGCCCGACCCCTCAGGCGGCCGGCCGGGCTCGAGCGAGTCGCCCACCGACCTTGTGGAGGCCCGCAAGTAGTGGCCAGGGGTCGCCTGGCGCGAGGGCCCCGTGGACCGTGCCGCGCCGAGGGGCGAGCGCCGCAAGCACCTGCCTGCGCCGCCCGGTGCGCCACATCCGCGCGATCGCGCGGATGTCGGTCCCCAGGACGCGGTAGTGGACGCCCGCGCGGTAGGGGCCGACCAGGGGACGCCGCCCGAGCAGCAGCTCGACCCAGATCGCCGGAAGGTTGTGACCAGCGGCTATGGCCAGCGCGATCGAGCCGTACACCCGCGGGTTGAAGTCGATCGCGTACGAGTGCTCGCCCACGCGTAGAAGCTGAAGACCGAACACTCCGCTCCACCCGAGTGCGAGGACGAGGGCGCGAATCCGCGCCTCGCGCTCGAGATCGGGCGCGACCGTGCAGGCGAAGGAGCTGATGCCCTGGCCGGGCGGCCAGATTCGAGGCGACTCCTGGTGCACCGCGCACACCAGCTCCCCGCGCCAGGCCACCCCACAGACAGCCTCCAGCACTCCCTCCACCAGCGGCTCGACGAGCCATGTCCGCTCGGGAGCCTGGGCGAGAGCCGCGCGCAACTCGTCGTGGGTATCGGCGGCGCGCACCTCGACCACCTCCAACCGGCGTCCAGCGGCAGGTTCGACGGAGCGCAGGGGCTTGACGATGACCGGGAAGTCGAGCTCGACGCGGCCGTCGAGAAGCGCGTGGGCGTCACCCACCGCCTGGGGCAGCACGTCGAGACCGGCCTCGGAGGCCAGCCGGTGGAGAAGACGCTTGTCGGTGGCCCGGGCCAGCGCACCGGCGGAGTCGAGTCCGAGGACGGTGCCGGGGGGCAGTTCGATCGGATGGTCGGCCAGCGCCTGCATGCTGGGCTCGGTGCCCGGCAGGACCGCGGCGAACCGCTCGCGCTCGACGGCGTGGACGATAGCCCGACCGTGGGCCTCGCTCTCGAGCTGGGGGTCCGGGAGGGCAACGTGGCCGGCGGCCGCCTTGGACCGGGCGGCGTAGGTGTTCGACCGCCACGTCCCTACGAACGGCTCGTAGCCGGCGGCCCGGAGGGCGCGGACAGCGGCCAGCGAGCCGAGACCCTCGTCGACGGTGAGGAGCAGACGCGACCGTTCTCTCACGTGCGAAGCGTAGGTCAGCGACCGGGCCGTTCGACCGCGGGGCTATGGTCGCCTCCGATGGCCGCCGGCGCCCTCGATCCGAGCCACCGCGACGAGTCGCCGACGGCGAAGGTGGCGGCGCTCGTGGATCGGGCCGCTCCAGGGCGCGTCGTGGTCGTGGGGTCGCTGCCGCCGGGTGCCCGCGACCTCGACCTCCTTGTTCGTCCGGGCGAGGAGGCTACGATTGCCGGCGCCCTCGCCGGCGCCGGGTTCGTCGCCCATGGCGGGCGGTTCGCACGCTTCGAGCAGTGCTCGGCGTCCGAGGTGGAGCTCATTCCCCCGCACGATCTCGGCGTAAGCGCGACCGAGCTTGACTCGCTGTTTGTCGAGTCCGTGCCCCTCCCCGGGTTCGATCGGCTGGGAGCGCCCGCGCCGCATCATCGCGTTCTGCTCGGTGCGACGCAGCTCCTCGGCCGCTCCGGATACCTCGCCCCTCGGCATAGAGAGCGTCTCGCTCGCGTGCTCGAGGAGCACCCCGAGGCGTGGGCGAGGGCCCGCGACCAAGCGGCCGGGTGGAAGGCCGAGAGACGCCTGACGCGCCTGGCTCGCGCCCTGGCTGGCGAGCCTCCTCCGCTCCGGGCACGGGCTCCCGCGCTACTCCGGCGAGTGCGCGGGACCCTGCGGCCGCAGGTCGTCGCGCTGTCGGGCATCGACGGGTCGGGCAAGAGCCTCCAGGCGCGTGCCCTGGCCGAGACCCTCGAGAGGCTGGGCCTGCCCGCGGCCGTGATCTGGGCGCCGCTGGCCAACGAGGCGTGGCTCGACCGCCTGGCCCGTCCGGTCAAGCGCGTGCTTCGGCTGGTACCAGGGCTCGCGACCCCGAAGGCGGTCGCGGACCCGGGGCGCCGGGAGGTCGCGTCCAACCCGGGGCGTGTACTGCGGCACCGCAGCCGGACCTTGACGTTGGTCTGGGCGACGATCGTCGCGGTGGCCAACGGCTGGTCGCTCGGACGCGACGTCCTGCGCCACGCCTGGGCCGGGCGGGTCGTGGTGGCCGACCGCTACCACCTCGACTCGGTCGTGCGCCTGCGCTTCCTCTACGGCGAAGACCGCGACTTCCCCCTTCAGCGTCGCCTCGTCACCGCCCTCTCCCCCACCCCGCGCCGGGCTTTCTTCTTGGACGTCGACCCCGCGACCTCCTTAGGTCGCAAGGACGACGGGTGGAGCCTCGAGGAGCTCGCGATTCAGGCTCGGGTGTACCGGGAAGAGCACCGCCGCTTCGGTGCCGAGCGCATCGACGGCGAGTCGGACTCCGAGGAACTGTGCTCCGCAATCGCCGAGATGGTGTGGCGCGTGATCCGGTAGGACGGGTCAACCGGGTCAACCTCGTGGCCCGGCCGGGGTAGACCCGAAGAGCGAACCGCAAGGACTGCCGGCCTGGAGGCGAAAGTCCTTCGCCGCTCGATTGACGTACAGAGGGTCGGCAACGACGTTGGCAGAGGCGACAAAGCCGACCTGTGGCGTCTGTATTCCTGATCCATCGGGAGCATCGTTGGTGCTCGCAGAAGCGTAGGTGCAGTTGTTGCGAACGAGGTTGCCCGTTCCTTCACTGCGAGCGTGGCTACCTCGGGCAACACGATCGGCAATCCGACCTACGTCAACAAGGCGGGAGGCGACTATCGCCTCGCCACCGGGACAGCGTGCACTGGGAACGGAGCGCCGGACAGCGTGACCGCCGCGCCTCTGCCATAGATGCTGCTACATCGGCGGGCGACTGCGCGACCTGTTGCTCGAAGCACCGAGCACGCAGGGGTGACCTTCTCTCTGCGCGCCTGCCTCTCTTGGGCGGTCTCGGCCCCACCTCAGGCCCTGAAGCCGTATCCACGAGTCGGCGCGCGCTTCTGATCGCGGGCGCGGGACGAAGTCGAGGCCCTCGACGAAGATTCAAGACATCGCTTCGAGGTGCCCGCGGATGGCGGCCGAGAGCAGTCCGCCGAGCGCTATGCCAATGTTCATGAAGGATGACGACCGATGGAGACGCCTCCACCGCCCCCAACCCGCACAAGGCCGCGCCCGGACTTCTGAGCAGCAGCTCGAGCTTCTCTCTGCCCGTGGGCCACAACATCGAGCTCGGCGCTGTGCGCGGGTACCCGATCGACTTGACGGTCAAGGCCGCCGTCGCGCACTGGCCGCCTCCGTTCGTCCTCAGGTACTCGGAGCCACCGTGGCAGGCCGTCTTCCAGTGGGGTCTGGGGTGTTACGAGCGCTACCTCGACGACGGTGATGAGCGCGGGCTCGAAGCGGCGACCCGTGCTGGTCGCTATGCGCTCGAAGGACAGCGCCATGGAGGGCATCTGGATGGAGCTTGGTTTCACCACGAGCCGTTCCCCCACACCTTCACCATGCCGTCCCCCTGGCTGTCGGCCATGGCCCAGGGCGAGGGCGCGAGCCTGCTGGTGCGCTTGTATGGAGAGACCGGAGAGGAGGTGTTCGCCGACTCGGCCCTGCGAGCGCTCGGACCGCTCGCGGTGCCATCGGAGGAGGGGGGCGTGCAGGCGCTCCTCGGCGGCCGACCGTTTCCGGAGGAGTACCCGACCAGCCCCCCCTCCTTCGTCTTGAACGGCGCCGTCTTCGCGCTCTGGGGCGTGCACGACGTCGCCGTTGCGCTGGACGATCCCGGTAAACGCCGGGCTTTCTCCGATGGGGTGGACACCCTCGCGGACGAGATCCACCGCTGGGACCTCGGATATTGGTCGCGATACGACCTCTTCCCGCACCCGGTGGTGAACGTGGCGAGCTCCTTCTATCACGATCTCCATATCAACCAGCTGACCGCCATGCATCGGATCGCCCCCCGCCCGCAGCTCCATCGCACTGCGGAGCGCTTTCGCGGCTACACCGCTTCGCGGTCCGCGCAAGCTCGGGGATTCGCCGGCAAGGTCCTGTTCCGGCTGGCAGTTCCGCGCAGCCAGAGGCTCGCCCGGGGCCTGCCCTGGGCTCAACCCGTCTGAGCCCTTACCGGACTCGTCGAACGTCGGTCGAGTCGCGACGCGGCAGTCGGCGCGAGCGCCGTCATCAACGCCGTACAGAGAAGGGAAGCTGTCGCGTCTGGCCCGACGGGCGCGGAGGCAGCTCGTGTCCGGCGACGATTGCCCTCGGAGCATCCCGCACCATCCAACGCAGCTCCGCGGACGGGGCGGCCCGCCCGCGCTCTGCGATCACCAGGCTGTCTCGAAGGTCGGGGCGGCGCAGCTGGAGCCCATGGGAGTCGGACGCGAGCACGTGGCACCAACGCCGGCTCAGCATCCTCAACGCAAGGCGTCGTGAGCGAGACCGGCGCGGTAGGGCAAGCGACGCCCCGGTCACCTGCGTGAGGACACCTCTGCCCACGAGGGAGGCAAGACGGTCGGGTCCCTCCTGGAGGGTGGAGCTTCGCTCCGGATGGGCGAGCGTAAGGCGAAAGCCGCGGCGGATCAGATCCTCCAGCACCTCCTCGAACATCGACGTCAGAGGCGCGTAGGGCGTCTCGATCAGCAGGTCGCGGCCGTTCCCGGCGAGACTGACTCCCCGAAGCTCGGAGTCGCTCATGTCGATGGCCCTGGTAAGGGCCACCTCCGCACCTGAGAGCACGGAAACCGCGATACCACGCTCGCTCAGGTCGGCGGTCAGCGCCGAGACGCGTGCGGGCAGCTCGTCGGGGCGGACCTCAGGATGGTCCTCTCGGACGTGCGGGGTTGCCACGAGCATCTCCACGCCCGCGCCCTCCGCCGCCTCAACCATGGCGATGCTTCCCTCGACGTCCTCCGGCCCGTCGTCGATTCCCGGCAGCACGTGGGTATGCAGGTCAACGATCAGTCAAGGCTAGGTCGCCGACACGCCGTTCCAGCAGTCCGTCTCTGAGGCGCAGGAATCAAGTCGACAAGGCTTTCGACCGATGGGCGCCTATCCTTGACCCGACGCTGCGGAGGATCGCGCGTGCGCAGCCCCCTCGCCGACCATCTCTCGAATCTCAAGCCGGTGATCAGCCAACCGAACGGAAGCGCCGGCACGGCCGGGTGGATCTACGCTCGTCCCGAGCAGGGCGGACTCCAGCGCTACGTAGACACCTTGCGAGAGCGCTTCTGGTGGATCGTCATGATCGTCGCTCTCACCACGCTCGCCGCGACCGCCTACGTGCTGACCGCACCCAGTACCTACGTGGCGAGCGCCGACCTTCGCCTCACGCCCGTCAACGCCGACGAGCCCGCCTTCGCTGGTCTCGGTCTCATCAGCGACTCGGCGGACCCGACGCAGGACGTGGAGACGGCGGCTAGGCTTGTAACGAGCGCGGACGTCCAAGAGCGCGTCCGGCGCACGCTTGGCGGAGACAAGGGCTTCGACACCGTGCGGGCCGAGCCGGTCGGGCAGAGCGCCGTGATTGCGGTGACCGCCGAGGGGGAGACCCCTGACGCCGCGCGGCGACTCGCTGACGCCTTCGCCCAAGCCACGGTGGCCGACCGCACCACCGAGCTGCACCGCACCCTCGACACCGCGATTCGACGGCTGAACGCGCGTCTGGGAGCGGTCTCTCCCGGACAGCGGGAGGCTCTCGAGTTTCAGCTGTCACAGCTCGAGACCCTCCGGGCAGGAAATGACCCGACCGTCCGAGTCGAGTCCTCCGCCGCGCTTCCAGAGTCAGCGGACTCGCCGCGGCCCGTACTCAGCATCGCGGCCGGGCTCTTGGCGGGACTCATCATCGGGGTGGGCGGCGCTTTTGGCCTTCGGGTTCTCGATCCGCGGCTGCGGCGCGAGCAGCAGCTCAAGGATCTTTTCCAGCTCCCGATTCTCGCCCGCATCCCGCGGGAAGGCGCGAAGGCTCGTCGTCACGCACGTCGCGAGCGCAAGAGGCGCAAGCGAGGGGAGGAGCCGAGCGCCGAGGGAGCGCCACTCGCTCCCGGGCAGGCCTCCCCCCACTTCGTTGAGGCATACCGCACGCTTCGGGCCAGCATCATGGTCCGCCCGAGTGGCAGCGATGGCCTCGCTCTCACGGGAGCTGGCGACTCGACGGGGTCTCGCCACCGGCGCTCCCAGTCCATTCTCGTGACCGGGGCAGGTGCCTCCGAGGGCAAGACGACAACCGCCCTGAACCTCGCTGTCTCGCTCGCCCAGTCCGGTAACCGCACCATTCTGATCGAGGGAGACCTGAGGCGTCCGGTGCTCGGGCAGGTCATCGGCAAGGTCCCCCACTACGGACCGGTGAGCGTGATCACCGGCGTGCCTCTAGAGGACGCACTGGTGACGAGTGACGAGTACGGTCCCAATCTGCGCTTTCTCCTCGGACGGCCCACGGGCGTCACCGCTGGGGTGGACGGCCTGTTTCTCCCGGCAGCTCGGCACCTGCTCAGCGACGCAGAGGCCATCGCCGACTTCGTGATCGTCGACTCGCCGCCGTTGACGGAGGTGATCGACGCGCTTCCGCTCGCGGTGGGCGCCGACCACGTCCTCCTCGTCACTCGGCTGGGAAGGACGCATCTCGGGAAGCTTCGGCAGCTCGGCGAGCTGCTCGCTACTCAGGGTGTGACACCGGCGGGCTACGCGGTGGTCGGAGTGCCTCGGTCCGCGACCTCGAGCGAGTACTACGTGGGTCAGGGGGGGGGCTATCGCGCCGCATCCGGCAACGGGCCTCCTACCGGATCGCCGGGACGCTCCGCCAGGCGTGCTGGCCGCTAGCCGGCCAGGGTGACCTCCGCACCCGAGCTTCCGGTCCGCCTCTGGCAGGCGGCACTCGCCCTGGCCGCGCTGGGGACAGGGGTGCTCGCGGGCGTCGCGCCGGTGCGGTCGGCGATCCTGGCCGTGGCGCTCGCGATCGCGGTCGTTGCGCTGAGCGACCTGACCTTGGGCGTCTGCATCTTCGCCTTTGTCGCCTTCCTGGACTACTACTACCCCAACGTCTTCACCTTGTTTGGGCTGCTCCTCGGCGTCTCCTGGCTCGCGGCGGTCACCGCAGGCGGTCGTCGTGGCCGCGAGTTCTTGTCGACCCACCCGGCGGCCACGTGGCTGGTAGCTCTCCTTCCCGCTTGGGCCGCAATGAGCTTGCTATGGGCGGAAAGCTCTCCGCCAGTCACGAACGCGATCGTGAAGTACGCCGTCAACGGCGCCCTGTTCCTCATCGTCTACACAGCCGTGAGAACGCGCCGTCAGGTCGTTCTCGTGCTAGGCGCGTTCGTGCTGAGCGCCGCCTTCTCGGCCGCGTACGGCCTTCTGGTGCCCGCCGAGTCGACCGGGTATGGGGAATTGGAACGACTCAGCGGCCCGATCGGGGATCCCAATGCCCTCGCGCGCCTCCTCGTCCCCGGCCTCGTCGTAGCCGCCGTGCTCGCCGGCCTTGACTCCCTCTCCAGCCCCAAGCGCATGCTCGCCACCGGGGCCGCTGTCCTTTGCGGAGTCGGACTCGTGCTCACCTTCTCCCGCGGCGGTCTGTTCGCCCTTGTCGGCGCCCTCGCAATCGCGCTGTTCTTCGCCGGCCGCTGGCGCGCCCAGGTCGGCGTCCTGGTCGTTGGCGTGGCGCTGCTCGCCGGCGGCTACTACGCCGCATCTCCGGAGGCGCGAGACCGACTGACGAATGTCGACGGGGGCTCGGGCCGCACGGATCTCTGGCGGGTTGGCTGGGAGATGGCCCAAGACCGTCCGCTGCTCGGCGTCGGTGCCGGGAACTTCGGCGAGGTGTCGCCGCGGTATCTCGGAGAAGCCGGGCTCCTTCGCCGCAGTGACCTGATCGTCAGCACTCCCAACGTCCTGCACAACACCTACCTCGGCACGCTGGTCGAGCTCGGCGTGGTGGGGGCAGGGCTGTGGCTCGCGCTGCTCGGCTTCTCGCTTGCGTGCCTCGTGCGGGCGGCGAGGACGTCGATGCGGGCAAACGACGCAGGGATGGAGCTCTTGGCCCGTGGCCTGTTCGTCGCGCTGATCGGGATGCTGGCCGCCGACTTCTTCATCTCCGAGCCCTACAACAAGCATCTCTGGCTGCTCTTGGCGCTGGCGCCGGCGGTACTCGCGGTCGCTCGCAGCCGCTCTGTCGCCGAGACGCGGACGCCAGCGACGAAGGTGACCTCCGGCCCGAGGCCGGTTGCCGGGGTCTCCTGAGACGGAGCTCTCGTTCTGTTCCGTGGATGCACGGGGGTGCGGTGTGCCAAACGCTCTAGCGCTGCGCGCCGATTCGCTTCCTCGTGAGTATGTCCACGTAAAGCGACTCGAGGGTGTGGACCATGGTCGAGAGGTCGAACTCGCGCCTCCGTCGCTCGCGTGCGCGCTCGCCCATCGCTCGGGCGGCTGGGCGGTCGCTCAGAAGCCTGCCGACGCTCCGAGCGAGCGCGTCGGGGTCACGCGCGGGAACGAGAAGGCCGTGGACGCCGTCCTCGAGGAGGTCGGGCACGCCACCCACCGCAGTCGCGACGATAGGCCTGGCAGTCTCCATCGCCTCCATGAGGGAGAGCGGACTGCCCTCGTAGTCGGAGGACGAGATGACGACATCAAGGCTCATGAGAACGTCGGGCACGTCGTCCCGCGCACCCAGGAACAAGATCGCGTCGTCAACTCCGAGAGATCGTGCCTCGGCTTCGAGCACATCGGAGCTCCCTCCTCCGGCGATGAGGGCACGGATGCCCGGATGGGTCCGCTTCAGCTTGGCTACCGCAGCTATGAGGACGTCGAGGGCCTTCTGAGGCCGCAACGTTCCGACCGTACCGACGACCGGCGTATCGGGCGAAATGCCGAGCTCCGCGCGAACGTCGTGCCCGCGAGGGGCCGAAGGCGAGATGCCGTTCGGGACGAAGACCGTGTCATCCGGACGAATGCCCTCGAACTCGATCATCCGTCGCTGGTCGGCTCTCGAGACCGCGACGAAGGCGTCACTGAACCGTGCGACTACCTCACGATCGAGGAAGCGGCGCAGCGGCTTTCCCTCGTAGGCCCAGGTGTGCTCGTGCGCCACCCGGACCGGTACGCGCGCCACCCACCCGAGCAGCATTCCCCAGACGTTCGACCCGAACTTATGGGAGTGGAGCACGTCGACCCCGCCACTGCGGAGCAGTCGCAGGAGCGGTCGCCACGCGGCGAGGTCAAGCCGGCCGCCCCGCTCGAGCTCGAGGATCGTGACTCCGGCTTGCTCAAGCCGAGAGCGCAGCCTGAGCGAGGCCTGGGCGCTCCCCGGCCTCGTGACGCAGAGGGTTCGGTCGAAGCGGCTCGGATTGAGCCTCGCGGTGATCTCCGCGGCCAGACGCTCGCCTCCCCCCGCCTCGGTGAGCCGGTCGACGAGCGTGACGACTCGGACGCGCGGGCCTGTCGGCGAGCTCCCGCCCGAGCATGAGCCGCGCTGGTCCACGTCCGCCAGAGCTTAGGGCCGTAGCGGGTTTGTGAGCGAGCCAGAGCACCCAAGCACGGGCGCGCCCGAGTCCCCATCGGGACTGGCGCGGATCGTCATCCGCGGCGCCAGCATGTCCGCGGCCGGGCTCGTCGTCAGCCAGGGACTGAACTTCGTCTTCTACCTGGTGCTGGCTCGGCTCGCCACGCCGGAGGACTTCGGGATCGTCGCCGGCGCCGCCGTCATCGTGGGCGCGGCCCTCCTATTCGCCGAGTCGGGCTTGGTATCGGCGGTGATTCAGCGTGAGGAGGGCGTCGAGGAGGCGGCCAACACGGCGCTCGTCGCCACCGTGCTATCCGGGCTGGCACTCGGGGTGGTGTCCTTGGCCCTGTCTCCGCTGGTTGGGGCCTTCTTCGACAGTCGCGAGACCGGGCTTGCCGCCGCCGCGATGAGCGGCTTCCTGGTCATCCGCGCGGCCACGCTCATCCCTGATGGACTGATGCGAAGGCGCTTCTCGTTCGTCCGTCGCCTGGTGGTCGAGCCCGGGGCGGTGATCGCGTTCGGCGCCGTCGCCATCACCCTTTGCGCTCAGGGCTACGGCTTCTGGGGACTTGTGATCGGTCAGTACGCGTCGGTGCTGGTCCAGTTCGTCCTCACCTGGAGTCTCGCCCGCTGGCGGCCGAACCTGCGACTCGCATCCTTCTCCATGTGGAGGGAGCTCGCCGGCTTCGGGCGCCACCTGATCCTCGCCGACGCGGTGCAGCAGATTGCGACGGCGATACCCACCGCCCTTATCGGACGGTATGTCAGCATCGGCGCGCTCGGCCAGTATCGCTACGCGTCCCGTTTTGCCTCGCAGCCGTTTGCGGTCCTGCTGAATTCGGCCTCCTTCGTCTTGTTCCCGGCTCTGTCCCGAATCACCCGGGACCCCCCGCGATTCCGCGCGGCATTCGTCCGATCGCTCCGGTGGATTGCCGTGATGGCGCTTCCCTCGGGGTTCGTATTCCTGCCCCTTGGAGAGCCGTTGCTCGTACTCCTACTCGGGGAGGAATGGCGGCCCGCGGGCATCGCCCTGATGGCCATGTTCGCCTACACGAGCGCCCGCTGCTTCGATTCGCTGGCCACGGAGGCGATCATCGCCTGGGGCGAGCCGCGGGTGGTCGCGCGGATGCACCTCATCGGCCTGGGCCTCACGGCCGTCCTGATGATCTCATTCCTCCCCTTCGGTTTGGTCGGGGTGGCGGCGGGCCTTTCGCTGTCGGCCGTGGGCGTCGCCGTCTACGCGATGATGGCTGTGTGCCGGAGGATCGAGCTTCCGCTCTCGCGTGCCTTCGCCGAGATATGGCCGCCGGCGCTCGCCGCGACCGTGATGACCGCGGCGATGTTGGCGCTGGAGCATCTCCTCCTGGACGCCGACGGACGCAGCGCCACGGTTGGCGTCGTCTTCCTCGCCCTCGAGATCCTGGTCGGTGCGGTCGTCTACTTGGGGGCGCTCGGCCTTCTTCGTCCTGCCCGACTCCGCGATCTATTCGAGGGAGCAACGCGGGTCATGGGCGGCCTGCGCCGGCGCGTGGGCCGGTCGGCCGCCGTGGAGTAGCTACTTCCCCCGGATAAACGGTTGAGCGACGCGCCGCCCGAGGGCCGCGGTGCGGCTCCGCCCGCGAGGGGTCGGGGCGGGCTCCGCCCGGGGCTCTCGCGGGGCCGGGTCAGGCGGTGTAGTGGTGGTAGGTCTCGAGGTTGTAGGCGAGGATCGCCCAGCCGGTCCAGGTCTGCTGGCCGTCATGGCCCTTCAGG
>Ga0136627_1000366_pt1 | contig 16609 bp, 17 predicted proteins | sample AntDrymUQ4892206_2_FD_104652 | JGI IMG/M metagenome (GOLD analysis project Ga0136627, IMG submission 104652) | Polar desert sand microbial communities from Dry Valleys, Antarctica - metaG UQ489 (22.06) | ecosystem: Environmental > Terrestrial > Soil > Desert | place: Antarctica: Dry Valley... | reverse complement strand
TCCGCTGGAGGACCGGTTGTGGACCTCGGCTGCGGGAGCGGGCTCACGCTGCTGGCGCTGCGGGAGCGCATGGGGCCGGACATCGAGCTCGTCGGCGCCGACAGGGAGCCGGCGCCGCTCGCCGAGGGCTTGACCAGTGACCCCCGGGTCCGAAGTGTGGTGGCGGATCTCAGAGAGCCACTTCCGTTCGCGGCCGAGAGCTTTGAGGCCGCGGTCTGCCACAACACCCTCGAGTGCCTGCCGGACAAGTCGGCGTTTCTGGATCAGGTAGCGCGAGTGCTCACCCCTGGCGGGCATCTGCTGCTGGGCCACACCGACTTCGACACGATCGTCTTCAACGCGTCCGACATCAGGCTGACCCGTCGGCTCGTGCACGCGTTTGCGGACACCCACGAAGCGTGGATGGACGCCTCCGACGGCACGCTCGGGCGCAAGCTGATCGCCATCAGCCGCACCTCGCCGTTCGAGCGCGTGAAGGCCTTCGCCTGGGTGTGCCTCGACACAGACTTCGCGCCGGAGGGAGCGGCGCAGGTCGCGGTGCAGGGCATCGCGGGCGCGGTGAGACGCGACCATCATGACGAGCTGGCCGCGAGGCTCGAGGGGTGGAGGGAGGATCTGCGTGGGCTCGCCGCGCGTGGCGAGTTCCTCTACAGCGTGAACGACTACGCGGTTCTGCTGCGCAAGCCCTGCGGGTAGAAGCGCGGGCGAGCCCTCAGCGCGTCAGTTCAGTGAGGAACCGCCGCACCTGCGAGGGTTTGGTGAGTCGGAGGATCGTCGTGCTCTCCTGCTGCTCGGCGAGTCGCTCGAGCACCCGTGGTCGCGCGTTTGCCGGGAAGGTCCAGATGTAGCTGAGGAACCTGAGATGGCGGCGATCCAGCCGCTCGGGGCAGCCGGCTGCGGTGTTCGCGCCCCCGCGACCGGTCGCGACCCGCCTGGTGGCCCGCCAAGCGCAGCGCCATCGCGGGAGATCCAGGAATACGACGGTGTCGGCGGCACCCACTCGCAGTTCGAGCGTGCTCAGGTAGTTGCCGTCGATGACCCACGCCTCCTCCGCGACCAGACGCCGTTGAGCCTCCCGCCAAGCGGCCGGCTCGCTCCGCTGCCAGCCGGGGCGCCAGTAGTGCTGATCGAGGTGAACCACCGGCAGGTCGAGCCGCCGCCCGAGATCGCGGGCGAGCGTTGACTTGCCCGCCCCACCGCAACCGATCACTGCCACCCGTCGCATCAGCGACGCCTACGCATCCCAACTCAAGCGGACCTCGGAGCCGGCTTCTCCTCGAAAGCCCACCTCGATCCGCAGGTCGTCGCCGCTGGGGCGCCCGCGCTCCTTCCATCCCTCGATTAGCTTGAGCAGCAGGCGCTCGGCTGCCTGGTGGCCGTAGGAGTCGATCCGGGTGAACGTCCTTTCTCCTCCGGCCAGCAGCGCGAGCCCGTCGCCGTTCTTGCTGATCACCCCCATACGCGGCCAGCCGCCGACCAGGCGGTCCTCGGGTGCCTCGATCGTCAAATACAGAGCGACTGCTGCACGGGGAGCCCGCAGGCCGAGGTCGAGGGTGCGCGGTTCGGACAGCGCCAGCGAGAGCAGCCCCTGCCTGCGCGCCTGCGACAGGCGTCGCAGCGCCTCTCCGTTCAGCTGGGCGAGGGAGCGAGACCGCTCGCCGATCCTCTCTATCGCGCCGAGGCTCGGGGCAGGAGCCGGCACGCGAGCACCCGGGGCGTCGCGTAGCGGCATGAAGCCGCCATAGAGCACCGCTTCGGAGCGCAGTGCCCGTGCCTCTGCCTGCTTGCGGAAGGTGACGATCGCCTGAGCCTGCCCTGCTCGCGGGACGACGAGCGGCAGTTCGAGCAGACCGTCCTCGGCAAGCTGGTCATACCAGGCGAGCGGCACTACCGGCGTGCTGGCGGTGACGATGATGCGGTCATAGGGCGCGCCACGCGACCGACCGTCCCGGCCATCGCCCGAAACCACCTTGGCCCGTGACCTGACGCTCGCGAGCCCGCGCCGCGCGCCGCGCGCCGTGGTGGGGTCGAGCTCGACGGAGGTGACCTGGCCGCGAGCGCCGACGATCCTCGCCAGCAGCGCGGCGTTGTAGCCGGTACCGGCGCCGACCTCGAGCACCCGCTGACCGGGGCGCAGATCGAGCTGCTCGAGCATCGACGCCATCATCGACGGCTGCGAGGAGGAGCTCGCCGGGATGCCACGGTCGTCCTTCGCCGTGACGATCGCCTGGTTCTGGTAGACGCGTTCGAGTCCCTCGCGCTCTGCGATCTCGGAAAGGAAACGCTCGCGCGGAACGGCCAGGAAGGCGCTGCGCACGGCGGGGCTCGTCAAGGAGCCGCCGGCCTCCAGCTGCTCAACGAGCCGACGGCGCAGCCGCGCGCCCTCCGACGAGCGGCGCGTCTTGCCAGACGTCCCTGACTTGGACGGCACGGCATGACGCTACATCAGGCGAGTGACAACACTAGGCCAGGAAGGCACGCGCCCAGCACGGCCTCCCGCGAGCTCTGTGAGAAACACGAGCGGTGGGCCGCCGCTCACCCCAAACGCCGGGCCCAGGCATTAGATTACGATGTAATTGGCATGATACGGTGCCCAGGTGACCCCGAAGTCCGCACCCTTCAGCATGCGCCTGTCACCGACCGTCGACGCTCTCGTCACCGAGGAGGCCGCGCGCACGCGTCGCAGCAAGGGCTCGATCGTGGAGGCCCTCGCCGACGAGGCCCTGCGGGCGCGGCTGTTTCCGGGGATCGCCTTCCGCGGCGCCGACTGGGAACGCCGTCCGTGGGTGATCGGTACGGCGCTCGACGTCTGGCAGATCGTCGAGGCCTACCGGGACTTCGGCTCGATCGAGCGGATGGTCGAGGAGGGCAGCCTCACCGAGCGCCACATCCGTCTCGCCCTCAGCTACCACGCGCGCTTCCCGGAGGAGATAGACGAGGCTATCGTCAGAAACCGCCGCCCGCTCGCCGAGCTTCGCGCCGAGTTCCCGTTCATCGACGCGATCGACGGCGAGGACTGACCGGCGTAGTTTGCGGCTCCTGCTCGACGCCCACATCTCCGGACCGCGGATCGCCACGGCGCTGCGCCGGCGGGGTCATGATGTCCTTGCCGCCGACGAGCAGCGCACGCTCGACGGCTGGCCAGACGAAGACCTCCTCGCGCTCGCCGACCGCGACGACCGGATCCTCGTGACCTTCGACGTCAAGGACTTCCCCGGCATCGTCCGGCGGTGGAGCGAGGCGCAGCGCCCTCACGCCGGCTGCCTGATCGTAGTTGGCATCGACCACAGCGAGTACGGCACGATCATTCGCGTGCTCGAACGCGCCTTCGCCGCCCGACCCGAGCCAGCGGAGTGGCGCGACTGCACGGCCTTCGTCGCTCGCGGCGGCTGAGCTCGCGCCACTCGGCTGAAGATCGTCACGCCGTTGTCGCGCGGCTGTCACACACGTCACCCACACCGTCCGACCCGGGTCCTAGCCTGTGGCCTCCAGATTTCGGGTCGAAGGGTGGCGCCGCCCCCTTTGCAACCCCCGCGAAGGAGCCCCATATGGACAAGGACCAGGAGAAGGCGGCCAAGGCCCGCGATGCGGCGCTGAACAGCGCCATCACGCAGATCCAGCGCGAGTTCGGCGCGGGGTCGATCATGAAGATGGGAGACGAGGCCTTCCAGGTGCAGGTGTCCGCCATCCCCACGGGTGCCCTGTCACTCGATCTGGCGCTTGGCGTGGGCGGCCTGCCGCGCGGCCGGATCGTGGAGATCTTCGGTCCGGAGTCGTCGGGCAAGACCACGCTGGTCTACCACGTGCTCGCCGAGGCCCAGAAGCAGGGCGGCATCTGCGCGTTCATCGACGCCGAGCACGCCATGGACCCGATCTATGCCAAGCGCATCGGCGTGGACGTCGACGAGCTGCTCGTGTCCCAGCCCGACCACGGTGAGCAGGCGCTCGAGATCGCCGACCTCCTGATCCGGTCGGGCACGATCGACGTGGTGGCCATCGACTCCGTGGCGGCGCTCACTCCGAAGGCGGAGCTCGAGGGCCAGATGGGCGATCAGACCGTCGGCCTCCAGGCGCGGATGATGAGCCAGGCCATGCGCAAGCTGTCGGGCAACCTAAACCGCGCCAACACGCTGTGCGTGCTCACCAACCAGATCCGCGAGAAGATCGGCGTTATGTTCGGCTGCTTCCATTATGACTCGCGGGTGGTGCTGGCCGACGGCAGCACCGAGAAGATCGGGAAGATCGTCAACCAGCGGATGCCGGTCGAGGTCATGTCGATGGACCCGGCAACCGGTGAGATCTCCCCCAGGAAGGTCGTCGACTACTACAACAACGGAGAGACCGACGACTGGCTGCAGTTCGAGGTTGCTGCGGCCGGCGGCTCAGGGACACGAAACTTCGCCTGCACTCCAAACCACCTCATCTTCACTCCCGACGGCGAGAAGCACGCCGAGGAGATCGAGGAGGGAGACGAGGTTCTCGCCGCGGTGAAGCAGTACGACCTGCGCGAAGACCAGTTGAAGCTGATGCTCGGCAGCATCTTGGGAGACGGTTCGCTTCGCTTCGCCTCGGACCAAAACGCGCAATTCCGCGTCGGCCACGGCGTAGCGCAACGCGAGTACGTCGAGTGGAAGCACGAGATGCTCGCGCCGTTCGCGAACAAGATCGCGACCACTGGCAGCAACGGAGTCGGCTTCGACACGATCCCGATGCACCAGCTTGCCTGGCTGCATCAGGCGGTCTACTCCGACGATGGCGGCCGTGTCGTGACCGACGAGTTGATCGAGCAGCTGGACGAGCGAGCCATCGCTGCCTGGTATTGCGACGATGGCTCCTTTTCAGGCCACTACAAGCGCTGGGGCCACGGCAAGGCAGTGATCTACAACACGACCCTCAGCGATGCCGACAAGGAGCGTCTGGCGGACCGGTGCGAGCAACTCGGGATGGGCCGGCCGACAGTGACCTATCGGGAGCTGTTGTTCAGTGGCGAGCGTGCCCACCAGTTCCAGGAGAAGATCGCTCCCCACGTCCATCCGTCCATGGCCTACAAGCTGCACCCCGATCTTCGAGGCCGATTCGGCTGGCACCCGGATACCAGCGACGCGCATCTGAATGGGACTCGGCTGAAGTCGCGGACATCGCTCAAGGCGGTACCGATGAAGGTGCTGCGCAAGTACGCCAAGCCCGCCCCGCCGAAGCAGCACGAACGTCCATCCAAGCGATGCCGCTACGACTTGCAGGTGGAGGGCAACCACACCTACCTCGTCGATCACGTCGTGGTACACAACTCCCCTGAGACGCAGCCCGGCGGCCGCGCGCTCAAGTTCTACTCCTCGCAGCGCCTCGACATCCGCCGGATCGAGACCCTCAAGGAGGGCACCGAGGCCGTCGGCAACCGGGTGCGGGTGAAGGTGGTCAAGAACAAGGTCGCCGCCCCGTTCCGCCAGGCGGAGTTCGACATCGAGTACGGCACCGGCATATCGAGCGAGGGCTGCATCCTCGATCTCGGGATCGAGCACAACATCGTGCAGAAGTCGGGCTCGTTCTTCTCCTACGACGGAGAGCGTCTGGGCCAGGGACGCAACAACGCCAAGGCCTACCTGCGTGAGAATCCGGACAAGGCCAAGGAGATGGAGGCCAAGGTGTACTCCGCCCTGGGCGTCGATAAGGGCCCGACGGTGGCTGCCGTCGAAGCCCCCGTCCCGCCGGCCGATGTGGTCACGGGCTCCGGAGGGGTCGAGGAGCAGGCGGCCTGATCGAGCTCGGCTTCTGAGGGAGGTCCGACCGTGACCGAAGAGCCTCCGCCCTTGACCGGAGGGTTGCAAAGGGAGGAGGTGCACCCCTTTGATGCCAACCAGACCGACGAGGAACGAGCCCTCGAGCTGGCCTACCGGACCCTCTCGACGAGGGACCGGACCGTCGCCGAGGTGCGCGCCTTCCTCGAGCGCAAGGCGGTGGGGCCCGTAGCCATCGAGCATGCCGTCGCGGAGCTGACGGCCGCCCGCTTTCTCGACGATGAGCGCTACGCGCAGCTATTCGCCGAGGATAAGCGCGGGATCGAGCGCTGGGGCTCGCAGCGCATCGAGCGTGACCTGCGCAAGCGGGGCGTGCCCGATCACCTGATCGAGGCCGCCCTGGCGGCCATCGACCGCGACGATGAGCTGGCCGCCGCCATGTCACTCCTGTCCGACAAGCTGCCCCCGTCCGAGTCGGACCGCGATCGCGACCGCGCCTGGAGGCTTCTCGTCCGCAAGGGCTATGAGCCGGAGCTGGCCTATGAGGCGGTGCGCGAGCACGCGCGCCAGTCACAACGCGCCTGATCCGCCGCGACCGGCCGGGCCGGTTGCGTCACAAACGCTTCGGTACTAACCTCGAAGGAGCGATCGTTCTCGGTCGCCGCGACCACGAAATGACTTCTTTGCAGCGGATTACGAATCTTCCGGCAATCCCATCGACATGACAAGCAAACGCAGAAGACATGAGGACGAGCGCGAGAGGAGCGATCCAGCGCGTCCCTAGCCGCCGTTTCGCGCGCCCCGGAAGGCGCGCCCGCCCAGAGCAGTCCCACCACGTGCCTCGCGGAGCCGAGCCGAGCGCTCGACATGGAGAAACTGCACCTGGCGCTTCTGCGCCGGGAGAGGAGACGGCGACATGGAGATCCTGCTTGCGGCGCTGGTGTCCGCGATCGTGTCGGGCGCGGTGGCCTTGCTCGCCCTGCGCTCGCGCCCGCCACAGACCGTGCACCCGGGAGCACCGGCGGGGGACGCTCATGGCCCGCAGCCGCGAGCACGGCCGCGGGGCGGCGCCGCGAACGGCGCGCCCGAGCCGCCGGCGCCGAACCAACCCGCGGCCCCCGAGGCGGGCCAGGCCGACGATCCCACCCCTGCCCAGGCCGAGCTGCGGTCGCGCCGCGACGAGCTGGCCCGCCTCGAGGAGCGTCTGAGGGCCAAGGAGCAGTCCGTGGACTCCCGTCTGCGGGAGGTCGACCACCGCGAGCGCACGCTGGATGACCGCGGGCGCAACCTCGACCTCAACACCACCAAGCTCAAGCAGGCACGCAAGGAGCAGATCCGCGAGCTCGAGCGCGTGTCCGGCCTCAGCGCGGGCCAGGCCAAGCAGATCCTCCTCCGCGAGCTCGAGGACGAGCTGCGCCACGAGAGCGCGCGGCTGATCCGGCGGGTGGAGGAGGAGACCCGCCACGACGCCGACCGCCGCGCACGGAGCATCCTGGCCACGTGTATGCAGCGTGTGGCCGGCGGACACGCCGTCGAGAGCACCGTCTCGGTGGTCGAGCTGAAGTCCGACGAGCTCAAGGGGCGCATCATCGGGCGCGAGGGACGCAACATCCGCGCCCTGGAGACCCTCACGGGCATCGACTTCATCATCGACGACACCCCGGGGGCGGTGCTGCTTTCGAGCTTCGACGGCGTGCGACGCGAAATCGCGCGGATGACGCTCGAGAAGCTGCTCGGCGACGGGCGCATACACCCCGCGCGGATCGAGGAGGCCTATGCGCAGGCCCATTCGGAGATCGAGCGCCGGATCGTCGAGGTGGGCGAGCAGGCCGTGTTCGAAGCCAACGTGGGTACGTTGCACCCCGAGCTGACCAAGCTGCTCGGCCGGCTGCACTTCCGCACGAGCTACGGGCAGAACGTCCTCGCCCACTCGATCGAGTGCTCCCACCTCGGCGCCCTGGCCGCCGGGGAGCTGGGCGCCAACGCCAAGACCGCGGCGCGCGCCTGCCTGCTGCACGACATCGGCAAGGCGGTCTCGCACGAGGTCGAGGGCCCGCACGCCCTCGTCGGCGCAGAGCTGGCCCGGCGCCACGGCGAGGCCGAGGCGGTGGCCCACGCCATGGAGTCCCACCACAACGAGGTCCAGCCCCAGACCATCGAGGCGGTGATAGTGCAGATCGCCGACGCCACCTCGGGCGCCCGCCCGGGTGCGCGCGGGCAGTCGCTGGAGCGCTACACCACCCGGCTCCACGACCTCGAGGACCTGGCCGGCCGCCACGAGGGCGTCGAGAAGGTCTACGCCATTCACGCCGGACGCGAGATCCGGGTGATCGTGAAACCCGAGGACGTGGACGACGACGCCGCCGTGCTGCTCTCTCGCACGATCGCGCGCGAGGTGGAGAAGCAGATCGAGTACCCGGGTCAGGTCAAGGTGACGGTGATCCGCGAGAGCCGGTCGACCGACTACGCGCGCTAGCAGTGGCCTCGCACACGCTCGTCTGGCGAGGGCTCGACGCCTGGCGGGCGGAGCTGGCCGAGGTGGACTTGGCCGGCGACCGCCTCTCGGCGCGCGGGGTGCAGATCGGGATAGAGCCTGAGCCCTACCGGCTGGAGTATGAGCTGAGCACCGGGGAGGCCTTCGTGACCCGGCGGCTGCAGGTTCAGGCGCGCGGGGAGGGCTGGCGGCGCCGGATCGATCTGACGCGAGATACGCAGGGAGACTGGCAGTGCCAGGCGGAGGCGGATGGAGGGTCCCGCATCGAGCTGCCGCCTCCCGGCGGGCAGATGGACGACGTGCAGAGCGCCCTCGACTGCGACCTCGGCCTTTCGCCCCTGACGAACTTCATGCCGATCCAGCGCGAACGGCTGCTGGATGGCGGCGAGCCGCGCGAGTTCGTCATGGCCTGGATCTCGGTGCCGGACTTGGGAGTGCACCGCTCCGAACAGCGCTACGAGCCCATGGACGCGCGCACGGTCCGCTACGTGGGTCGCCACCGCTCGTTCGTGGGAGAGCTAACCTGTGATGCGGACGGCTTCGTGGTCCTCTACCCGGACCTGGGCGAACGCGTTCCGCGCGAGCCGCCGGTACCCTCAGGCCGATGAGGAGCTACCACCTGACCACCTTCGGGTGCCAGATGAACGAGCACGACTCCGAGCGGATGAAAGGCATGCTCGACTCCCTCGGCTACGCCGAGGCGCCGCACCGCGACGGCGCCGACGTGATCCTCTTCAACACCTGCTCCATCCGGGAGAAGGCCGACACCCGCCTGGCCGGGCACCTCGGCGAGGCCAGCCGCCTGAAGTCCGAGGACCCGACCCGGATCGTGGGCGTGGGCGGATGCTGGTCGCAGTCGATGAAGGAGAAGGTCTTCGAGGAGTTTCCCTTCGTCGACGTGGCCTTCGGCCCCGGCCAGGTGCCCAAGCTGGCCGAGTTCCTGACTAGCGACAGCCTCACGGCGCAGGGCTACTTCGAGTTCGAGGGCTTCACCGGCCATCTGCCCGCCCGCCGTGAGCGGGCGTTCCAGGGCTGGCTGCAGATCTCGGTCGGCTGCAACTGCGTCTGCTCCTACTGCATCGTGCCGTCCACCCGTGGGCGCGAGGTGTCGCGGCCCGCCGCGGAGCTGGTGGCCGAGGTGGAGCGCCAGGCGGCCGAGGGAGTGCGCGAGGTCACGCTGCTGGGCCAGAACGTGAACTCCTACGGTCGCGATCTGCCAGTGAGCGAGAAGGCGTCCTTCGCCGAGCTGCTGGCGATGGTCGACGCCGTGGACGGGATCGATCGGGTGCGCTACACGAGCCCGCACCCCAAGGACATGCGCGAGGACGTCCTCAGGGCGCATGCGGAGCTTGGAAGCCTGTGCGAGCACATCCACCTCCCGCTCCAGGCTGGATCGAGCCGGGTGCTGAAGACCATGAGGCGCACCTACAACAGGGAGCGCTACCTCGACCGCGTGACGATGATCCGCGAGATGGTGCCCGACTGCGCGATCAGCACCGACATCATCGTCGGCTTCCCCGGCGAGACCGACGCGGAGTTCGAGGAGACGATGGAGGTGGTCGAGCAGGTGCGCTACGACTCGGCGTTCACGTTCAACTACTCCCCGCGCCGCGGCACCGCCGCCGCCGATCTCGACGGCCAGGTTCCCCACGAGGTCAAGCGCGAGCGGATGGGCCGCCTGGTGGAGGCCGTACAGCGGATCTCCACCGAGCGAGCGCAGCGCTTCGTGGGCCGCACGATGGAGGTGCTGGTGGAGGGCCCGTCGCGCACCGACGCGTCGAGGCAGCGCGGGCGCATCCGCCACAACAAGACGGTGAACTTCACCGGCCGGGCGCAGCCGGGGGAGATGGCCGACGTGGAGATCGCCTCGGCGACCAGCACCACGCTGGCGGGCGAGGAACGGCTGCCGGTGCAAGCATCGATGGTGCCGGCATCCGTGCCGGCCCTATCGCGCGCGCTGTAGGACGCTCGGCTGTGCCACTCCCGGTAGTCGCCATCTTCGGGCCGACCGGCGTTGGCAAGACCGCCGTCGCGATCGCCCTTGCCGACCGGCTGAGGCGGCGCGGGGAGGACCCGGTGGCCGTGTCCGCCGACGCGCTGCAGGTCTATCGCGGGCTGGAGACGCTCACCGGGGCGGCCACCGCACGGGAGCGGGAGCGCCTCGAGCACCGGTTGCTCTCCTTTCTGGACCCCACTGACACGTTCTCCGCCGGCGAGTACGCCGCACTCGCGCACGCGGAGATCGACACCGCGCTGGACGCCGGAAGAACGGTGCTGGTCGTGGGCGGCACCGGCCTCTACCTGCAGGCAGCGCTCTGTGACCTCGACCTGAGACAGCCGCCGGCACCCGGCGTACGCGAGCGCATCGAGGCCGAGCTGGCTGAGCGCGGCCGGCAGGCGCTGCACGCGCGCCTGGCGGCCGAGGCGCCCGCGGCCGCGGCCGCGATCGCGCCCGCCGACCGCTCACGGCTGATCCGGGCGCTGGAGCTGGTGGAGATGGGTGAAGAGCCCGTTGCGTCGGGGGCGGACTCGCGGCTGTGGACCGCCGCAACGCGCCATCCGACGGTGCTCTGCGGGCTGGTGATGGAGCGCTCGGTTCTGTACGAGCGGATTGACGCCAGGGTGGATGCCATGGTTGCGGCCGGTGCGGCGGAGGAGGTGCGCCGGGCAGCCGGCGCCGGAGCAGCGGTGACCGCGCGCAAGGCCCTCGGCTTCGAGGAGCTGCTGGCCGGCGATGTCGAGGCCATGAAGCGCCACACCCGCAACTACGCCAAACGCCAGCTCACCTGGATGCGCAGGCTTGGCGGGCTACGGACGATCGACGTCACCGACCGCTCGCCGGACGAGCCAGCCGCGGAGCTCTTGGGGATGCTGAACTGCTGACCCGGTCGCCCGCGTCCGTGCGTCGCCAGTCGCGAATCAGCTCCAGCTCATCGCCGTGACGCGGCATAACATGCCCGCTTCGCATGGCTGTCTACCTCGACCCGCCGATCTGGGAGTGGCGCGGGCGCATGTGGTGTCACCTCACCGCCGACGGCGAGGAGGAACTGCACCGCTTCGCCGCGCAGCTCGGCCTCCCGCGCTACAAGTTCAAAGCCGTCCGGGACGGCCCGAGGTAGACCACTACGACGTGCCGGACTCCATCCGCCCCGAGGCGGTGACGCTCGGGGCCATTGAGATCAGCCTACGTGAGGCCGGGGTGCAAATTGCGCGACGCCGGGAGGCCGCCCCCACCAGGCCGAGGACGTAGAGTCCCGCGACGTGCTGCTTTGAGAAGTGGCAGGCGCTCGGCAACGACTACGTCATCGTCGAGCAGTCAGAGCTCGGGTTCGAGCTGACCTGCGAGCGGGGCAGCCGTGCTGTCACTGAACGGTGCCCGCCGAGGCAGGTCCGCGCTCAGCCGCCAGCCGCCGGCGGGACTCGGTCCGGCCTCGAGCCTCCCGCCACAGGCGCCCACACGCTCGCGCAGGCCGCGCAGGCCGTTGCCCGTGCCGGTGCCGGCCAGCGAGGCGTGGCCCCGGGTCGGGGCGTTCTCGACCTCGACCAGCAAGGCGTTGCTCCTACCGTCCACGCGTACGGAGACCGACGCGCCCGAGGCGTACCGCAGGGCGTTGGTCAGTCCCTCCTGCACCACCCGGTACGCCGCCTGCACGAGGGCCGCCGGCAATCCCTCGCGCTCCCCTTCCAGCCGCAGCGTCACGTCGAGCCCGCTGCCCGCCGCGCGCCGCACCAGCTCCTCCACGAGCGCGAGGTCGGGCGCCGCCGCGACGGCGCCCTCGTTACCGAGCAGCGCGACCAGGCGTCCCATGTCCTCCTCGGCCTGGCGGGCGGCGCCGGCGATCGCGTCGAAGGTCTCCTCGGTGAGCTGAGGGTCGCTGGCCGCCAGCCGCTGGCCGGCGCTGGCCTGCACCACCATGACGCTGATGGCGTGGGCGACGATGTCGTGCAGCTCGGAAGCGATGCGGGCGCGCTCGTAACGAACCGATAGCGCTGCGTGTGCCTCGCGCTCCTCCTCGAGCTCCTGCGCGCGCTCGGCCAGGCGCGCGGCGACCCGCTCACGGTCCCCCATCGCCCGTCCGGCCCCCCACGCCGCCGCGGGCATCAGGGCGTAGGGCACGGCATCCGAGTGAGCGATCGCCACACCCAGCTCCCCCGCGCCGAGGATGGCCAGCAGCGCGACCACGCCCGCCCACCGGCCCTCCCAGCGCCCCGCGCAGAAGGCGTGGATGAGCATGAGCGCCTGCCCGGCGTCGGGCAGCGGGCCGTCGGGCGTGGTGGCCAGGAGCGCGGCGGTGGCCACCAGCCACGCAACGCGGGGCCGGCGACGGCACAGCCCCAGGGCGAGGCCGATGACGGCGGTGGCCACGGCGGTCCAGACGCCGCCGCCCCAGATCGCGATCGAGGCCGCGCCGACCGTCCCGCCGCCGGCGCCGACCAGCAGCTCCGCGCGGCGGGGCGCCACCTACGCGCCCGCCAGCACCGGGAGCGAGGCCACCGCCTGCGAGCGCTTGCCGTTCGTGGTGGTCTCTAGCGTGCCGCTGTGAAGCTGCACGCGCTCGCGCGCCTTCTCGATCGCCGCCCCGGCCCGCCTGCGCGACGGCCCGGAAACCGCCAGCTCGAGCGCGTCGTCGGCGAAGCGAACGCGAACGTCCACGTCGCCAGAGTCCTCGAGCGCGGAGAGCAGGTGCTCCACGACCCGGTAGGCCGACAGCTCCACGCCGACCGGCAGGGTCCTCGGATTGCCCACCACCGTCAGCCCAGCCCCGGCACCCTTGGCTCGCACCAGCAGCGCCTCGAGGTGGGTGAGGGTCGGCTGTGGCGCCGTGCCGGCGTGGGAGGAGTCGTCGCGCAGCACGCCCACCAGCTCGCGCATCTCCTCGAGCGTGCGCCGGCTCTCGCGCTCGATGTCCACCAGCGTGGCCGTCGTGCCCTCGGCGTCTCCCGAGCGCGGGCCTTCGCCGGCCAGGCGCGCGAGGTCGCGCAGGCGGCGCTGAAGCAGCTCGTCGAGCTCGCCCGACAGGCGCGCCCGGTCGGTGGCCACCTCCAGCCTGGCGCGCTCGTCGCGCGCGGTGCGCAGCTCGCTCGTACGCGCCTGCAGATCGGCGGCGATCCGCGTGCGCGAGTGCACCAGGCGCCCGATCGCCCAGGGAACCGCCATCAGGACGAGGATGAACGGGAGGTCTTCGAGCCCCTTGAAGACCGGATCGGTGAGCACCAGGGCGACGCCGATCGCGAGCGCGATCCCCAGTGCGGCCAGAGCCCGGGACAGGTCGAGCCGCGAGGCAGCCGAGAACCCCAGCAGGAGCGCAACCGGAATCGTCACGCCGCAGCGCACCGCGCCGGCGATCAGCGCCGCGTTCACCAGCAACGCTATGAGCGTGGCTGCCAGCGCGCCCAGTGGCGCGACGCGGCGCCACGCGACCGGAACCGTGACTCCCAGGAAGAGGGGCACGGCGAGCACGCTCACCTCCGTGGCGGGATCGTCGGGCTCGAGGACGTTGAAAATCATCAGGGCCACGCCGAGGAGGCTGAGCACGGCGGCGACAGCCACGTCCAGCTTGCGGATATCGGCAGTGGTGGATCTCATCGAGTCAAGCATCGCTTTTCGGTGTCCTTTCGTAAAGGGGATGGGTGACTACGCCGCGGCCGGCGCTCTCCGTCCGCGCCGCTCGCCCAGTCGCGCGCCGAGGGCGTTCAGCGCGAACCCGGCGCCGAGGATGACCGCGTTCACGACGAAGTAGGCGGGGACGGTGTCGTCCGGGTTGTCGGCGTGCACGACGGCGGTCTGGATCGGGAAGATGACGGCCCAGGCGAGCAGGTACAGGCCGAGCCCGCGCTTGCGGGAGCTGCAGAGGTACCCGAGCGGCCCGGCCAGCAGGATTGCGGCGATCAGCTCCACGAGATTGCTCCTTCGGTTGGTGGGAGAGCAAGTAGAGCGCCTTGGCACTGCCCTCGTCGTCCTTCCCGCGGGTGAACGCTCGGGAAGCGCTCATCCCCGCGGGTGATCTCTCGACCCCGTGAGCGGCGATGATGGAGCGGCACATGACCGGGCCATTCGTGACCATCCTGTTCGTCGAGCTCGTGGGCTCGGCTTCGCTGTTCGAGCGCCACGGCGACGAGGAGGCAGGCGGCGTGCGGCGTGAGCACCTCACGGCCCTGCGAGCAGGGCTCACCGACCACGGGGGCCGCGAGGTCCGCTCGACCGGCGACGGGCTGATGATCGCCTTCCCGAGCGCCGTGGCCGCGGTTCGCTGCGCGGTGGCCATGCAGCGCTCCATCGTCGGCCTGGCGGGCGGGCTCGAGCTGAGCGCGGGCCTCGACGCCGGTGAGCCGTTGCCCGAGGCGGACGACCTCTACGGCACGACGGCGATCGTGGCCGGTCGGCTCTGCGAGGCCGCGGGCCCGGGGCAGATCCTCGCCTCGGCCGTGGTGTGCCAGGTCGGAGGATCGCGCCTCCCGAGCCTCGTCGGTCCTCCGGGCCCGCTGCGGCTGCGGGGCATCGCCCAGCGCGTCAGCGCTACCGAGGTGCGGTGGCGCGAGGATGAGGGCCCCGAGCCGCCCGAGCCCGCCGGCGCGGTCGCTCAGCGCAAGGTCCGCGTGGTGATCGCCGACGACCAGCGCCTGCTGCGCTCCGGCTTTCGCGTGATCCTCGACGCCGAGTCCGACATCGAGGTGGTGGGGGAGGCCGAGGACGGGCGCGGAGCCGTCGATGTCGTGAAGCGCCGGCGGCCGGACGTCGTGCTCATGGACATCAGGATGCCCGAGCTCGACGGGCTCGAAGCCGCCGAGCGGATCCTCTCCGACCCGGGGCTCGACTCCGCCGTGATCATGCTCACCACGTTCGACGTTCGCGAGTACATCTATCAAGCCCTGCGGATCGGGGCGAGTGGATTTCTCCTCAAGGACACACCCTCGGACCGGCTGATCGACGCAGTCCGTGTGGTCGCCGCGGGGGATGCCCTGCTCGCTCCGTCCATCACGCGCGGTCTGATCGAGCAGTTCACCCGGGCCGCTCGTCCGGAGCCAGGGGCCGTCCCCGCTGGGCTCACCGAGCTGACCGCGCGGGAGTTGGAGGTCTTGAGCCTGGTCGCGCGCGGGCTCTCGAACTCGGAGGTGGCCGCGGAGCTGGTGCTCGGCGAGAACACGATCAAGACCCACGTGGCTCACCTGCTGGCCAAGCTCGGCCTGCGCGACCGTGTCCAGGCGGTCGTGGTCGCCTACGAGACCGGCCTGGTAGCGCCCGAGCCGCGCCTCTGAGCGACGCCCTCCTAGTCCGCGCGGGTGACGTCGCCCGTGCACGATCACCCGGGCGGGTGACGACGAGCAGGAGCGCCGCGCGGATGATCGCGTCCGCACAACCGATCAGAAGGAGCACCATGAGCTCGAAGCGCACCAGCCTGACCGCCGCGAGCGCGGCGGCCGCCCTCACCGCCGCCATCGCGATCCCCTCGCTCAGCGGAGCACAGTCCCCGCCCCGCACGATCACGCTACAGGAGCGGGTTCAGACCGCCGTCGGCGACGATGTGGCCCCAAAGTCCAGACGCGGTCCCATCATGTCCCCGCGCGGCCGTGTCAGCGTCGGCGATCGGCTCGTCACGCGCCAGTCGGCGTTCAACGCGAGCAACGAGCGGATCGGGACGCTGTACACCGACTGCACGGGCGTCGGCCCGACGAAGCCGCTGTTCCAGGGCGCCCAACTGCTGTGCACCGCGACCTACAAGCTCTCCGACGGGCAGATCGTCGCCGCGGGGGCGGCGCCGCTCAGCGGGTTCGAGATCCCGATCGTCGGCGGCACCGGCGCCTACGCGGGCGCGCGGGGCACCGTCGAGACGGCGAAGCCCGCGAAGGGCTACGACAGCGCGGACCGGATCACGATCATCACCGGCTGACTGAGTGCGTTACGGCGGCGGCCGCCGCGCCGCCGCCGACAACGCGTTTCCACGCGAGAGGAGAGCACGCCGCGGTCGCCGCGCCGCCGGCGTTACGGCGCAAGCCCGTAGCCCCGTGCCGTCGCCGGCGGCGTAGCCACCGTCATACACCGTGACGTTGTCGCGCAGCTGCCAGATGCGATCGAGCAACGAGAGGTGACCCACCCACTGACATCGCGGTCGAGAAAGGCGCGCTCCCACCGGCGCGGCCCCCCGCCCGGTCGAGGACGTCGTCGAGCGTGTCTTGCCGTGCCTCCGCGGTCAAGCGCGAAAGCAGATACTCCTGAAGGGACTGGCGCGGCCGGCGCGGCGGAGGAGGTGCGCCGGGCCGCCGCCGCCGGGGCGTCGGTCACCGCGCGCAAGGCGCTGGGCTTCGAGGAGCTGCTCGCCGGCGACGTCGAGGCCATGGGGCGCCGCACGCGGAGATACGCCAAGCGCCAGCTCACCTGGAT
>Ga0136627_1000365_pt1 | contig 16618 bp, 17 predicted proteins | sample AntDrymUQ4892206_2_FD_104652 | JGI IMG/M metagenome (GOLD analysis project Ga0136627, IMG submission 104652) | Polar desert sand microbial communities from Dry Valleys, Antarctica - metaG UQ489 (22.06) | ecosystem: Environmental > Terrestrial > Soil > Desert | place: Antarctica: Dry Valley... | reverse complement strand
GTTCGCCGAGGTCGCCTTCGAAGGCGCGGCGGCCGATGGGGAGGACCGTCTTGCCCTGGAGGTCTTCCAGGCCGAGGGCGAGGCCGCCGTAGAGGGCGATGGCCGCTATCGCGCAGCCGACGATGCCGGACGTGGTCTCGAAGCCCGAAGCGCCGGTCATCTCGTAGGGGCCGTTCATCGCGAAGCGGGCCGAGGCGAGGGTTATGACCAGGCCGAGTAGGGGTTTGCCGAAGACGGCGCCTGCGCCGACGAGGAGCAGGATCGCGGCCAGGGCCAGGGCGAGGAGGCCCTGGGTGGCGTTGGTGGAGGTCGGTGGGGTGGTCACGTCGATCAGGCCGTTGGCGAGCCAGGAGGAGGAGATCAGGGCCATGATGGTCGCCCCGAGCGTCTCGCGGGAGAGAAAGGCCAGCACCGAAGAGAGCGCCAGCGGCGGGAAGACGAAGGCGGCCTGCACGATGGCGACACTGCGGGTCTCGGAGGCCGGGATCAGGCCCAGCTGCAGGCCGCTTAGCATGAGCGACCCGGCGCCGAAGGCGAAGAACGCCAGCGGAAGCGGGCTCGCGAGCGGGCGCAGCACGATCCGGGTCATGCCCTCGATCTTTCTTTGTGGGGTCTGCTCTTCCAAGCCTCTTCCTCTTCCCGTTGGAGGGCGACAGGGCATCGTAGCACCGCGCGCCCGGCTGGCCGTGAACGGAGTCTCGTATCGGTTAAGATAGCCCCCGGATGAGAGAGAAGACCCCCAGAAAGTTCTCGACCACCCCAGGCACGCGCGACGTCCTGCCGCCCGAGTCCACCCGGCTCCTGGACGCCCAGGCGAGGGTGCTGGAGCGGTTCCGCCTGCACGGTTTCAGGGAGATTGTGACGCCGGCGCTGGAGTACTCGGAGGTTATCGAGGAGCCGAAGCTCCGCGACTCGGCCTTCAAGCTCTTCGACCCGGACAACCAGATGCTCCTGCTGCGCCCGGAGGTGACCACACCCGTCGCCCGCCTCGTCGCCCAGCGGCTCCGCAACAGCCCGCCCCCGTACAAGCTCTCCTACAGCCTCCCCGTCTACCGCCGCACGGGCGTTGGCCGCGGCCAGAGCGCTGAGTTCCGCCAGGCCGGGGTCGAGGCCGTCGGCTCCGCGAGCCCGGGCGAAGACGCGGGGACCATCGCCCTGCTCGTGGACGTGCTCCGCACTTTAGGCCTCCGCCCCGGGACGGACTTCGCGCTCGTGCTCGGGCAGGCGGCGTTCTACAGGGGGTATCTGAACAGCGCGGCGCCCGGGGCCGCCTCCGGGGTGCTCGCGGCGCTCGCGGACAAGGATTTGGTACGGGTGGACGAGATCTCCTACACCCTCCAGCCGGAGGTTGCCGCCTCCGTCCGGGAGATACCGCGCCTCGTCGGGCCGGCCGCCGACGGCTCCGTGCTGGAGCGGGCGGGGCGGTACGCCGGGGAGAACGAGGAGGCCGCGGCGGCGCTGGAGAACCTGCATCGCATCCTGGAACATCTCCAGGCCGTCGGGTGCCTGGACGGCGTCATGTTGGACTTCGGCCTGATCGGGCGCCACGACTACTACACCGGCGCCGTCTACGAGGTCTACGCCTCGGGCCTCGGCTTCACGGTCGCCAACGGTGGCCGCTACGACAACCTGCTCCGGCGCTTCGGGGAACCGCTGCCCGCCACCGGCTTCGCCATCTCCCTCGAACGCCTGGTCTCCGTCCTCCCCGACGAGGAACCCGCCCCGCTCGTCGTCCTCGTCGGCGCCTCCGTCGAGGCCACCCGTACCGCGGCGGATTTGAGAGGCTCAGGTGTGCCCGTCCTGCACCTGGCGGAGGACCTGCCGCCGGCGCAGGCGGCGGAGTACGCCCGCTCGGTCGATGCGGGCTGGGTCTGTTACCCGGCGCCGGACGGTGTCAAGCTGGCCGCAGCGGATGGGGGAGAGCCGGAGATCGTCTCCCTGGAAGAGTGTGCGGGGAGGGTGCTTTCGTGAGGGGGTTGCGGGTCGCGGTGCCGAAGGGGGCCATCTTCGAGGACGCGCTCGCCGCCCTGGAGGCGGCGGGGCTGCCCGTCGGGGTGTTGCGGGAGGACGGGAGGAAGCTGCTCTACCGGGCCGAGGGGGCGGAGTTTATCGTGAGCCGACCCTCGGACGTGCCGGTTTTTGTCGAGCACGGGGCGGCCGATATCGGGATCGTCGGCAAGGACGTGCTCGACGAGCAGCGGCCCAACGTCGTGGAGCTCAGGGACCTCGGGACCGGCGCGTGTCAGATGGTCCTCGCCGCGCCGCGAAACAAGGTGGAGGAGGTGCAGCGGGCCATCTCGCACGCCGAGGTCGTGCGGGTGGGGACGAAATTCCCCAACGTCGCCCGTCGCTACTTCGAAGGGATGGGGCGGCAGGCCGAGGTCATAGAGCTTCACGGCTCCGTCGAGCTCGCCCCGCTCGTCGGGCTGGCCGAGTGCATCGTGGACCTGACCGCGACCGGCACCACCCTGCGGGAGAACGATCTGGTAGTCATGGACGACATCTCGTCCTCTACCGCGCGCCTCATCGCCAACCGCGGCTCCTACCGCCTGCGGCACCGCGAGGTCGCCGCCCTGGTCGAAGCCATGCAAAGAAACGGGAACCGCGTTGGTTAGAAGGCTGGACGCCCGCGGCAGGGACGTGGGAGAGATCGTCGGCTGCCTGCGCCGGGCGGACGGCTTCCTCTCGACCTCGGTCCGCGAGGCCGCCAGGGCCATCGTCGAGGGCGTACGCGAGGGGGGAGACGAGGTGCTGCTCGATTACACCGGGCGCTTCGACGGCGTGCGACCCGAGAACTTGCGGATGCCGGTCGAGGAGATCGAAAAGGCCCGCGACGCCCTCTCGGCCGAGCTCACGGAGAGCTTCGCGTTCGCGATAGAGAACGTGCGGTCGTTCCACCGGCGGGAGATGGGGCGGTCGTGGGAGCAGAGCCGGGGCGGAGCCACCGTGGGCCAGAGGGTGCGCCCGATCCGGCGCGCCGGCCTCTACGTCCCCGGCGGGCACGGAGCCTACCCGAGCACGCTCGTGATGTCCGCCGTGCCGGCGCAGGTGGCCGGGGTGGGGGAGATCCGGGTCTGCACCCCGCCCGGCCAGAACGGCCGGGCCGACGAGAGCGTGCTCGCCGTCGCCGGCCTTCTCGGCCTGGAAGAAGTCTACGCCCTGGGCGGGGCGCAGGCCGTCGGCGCCCTGGCCTTCGGCACGGAGACGGTTCGACGGGTGGACAAGATCGTGGGCCCCGGCAACGACTTCGTGACGGCCGCGAAGCTCGAGGTCTTCGGCGTGGTCGGCATCGACGCGCCGCAGGGCCCGAGCGAGGTGATGGTCATCGCCGACGCCGGCGCCTTCCCCGAGCGGGTGGCCCGCGACCTGATGGCCCAGGCCGAGCACCTCTCCGGCGCCTCCGCCGTGCTCCTCACCCCTAGCGAGGAGCTTATACGCAGAGTCGAGCCGCTCCTCTTCGGGAAGCCCTCGGAGCTGATCACGCTCGTCCGGGTGCAGAACAGCGCCCAGGCCGTGGAGATCTCCAACGAGTACGCCCCCGAGCACGCGCACGTGATCTCCGAAGACCACGAGGCCATCCTCCAGGACCTCGACGCCGTCGGCATGGTCGCCATCGGCGACTTCAGCCCCGTGGCCCTCGGCGACTACGCCGCCGGCCCCTCCCACGCGCTCCCCTCGGGCGGCGCCGCGGTCTGGGCCTCGGCCCTCGGCACCCGCGACTTCCTCGCACACACCAACTACATCCATTACACGAGGGACGCGCTCGAGGAGATCGGGCCCCACGTAGAACGCCTCGCCCGCCTCGAAGGCTTCGAGAACCACGCCCAGAGCGTCGGGGTGCGGCTCAGGTAGGGCAGCGGCGCCGGCCCCGGACCGCCGGAGCCCGTATTCCACAGCCCCGGTCCGCTAGAATGCTGAAAACGCAACGATGCGAGACGCAGAGAGCCAGAAGGAGCGGGATGTCGCGAACGGGTAGCGCGGAGCGCAAGACGGGGGAGACTTTTGTCCGGGTCCACCTGGATCTGGACGGGACCGGGCGGGCCGACGCCTCGACCGGCGTCGGTTTTCTGGACCACCTCCTGCACCTGCTCGCCCACCACTCCGGCATGGACCTTACGGTCGAGGCGAAGGGCGATACCTGGGTGGACGACCACCACACCGTCGAGGACACGGGCCTGGTGCTCGGCCGCGCCTTCGACGAGGCTTTGGGCGACCGGACGGACCTCGTCCGCTTCGCCGATGCGGGCGCCCCGCTCATCGAAGCCCTTTCGACCGTGGTCGTGGACCTCGGTGCCAGGAGCCACCTCACCTGCAACCTGGGGGCCATGCCGGAGAAGATCGGCACCTTCGACACCGAGCTCTTCCAGGAGTTTCTGCGCGCCTTCACCCAGTACGGCCGCTTCACCCTCCACCTCAACTGCCACTACGGCGAAAACGCCCACCACAAGGTCGAGTCCGGCGTAAAAGCGCTTGCCGTCGCGCTCCGCGCGGGAATCGCAACGAGGACCGGCGGCAGCGCCTCGACGAAGGGGGTTGTCGATTAGGTTTCAGGTTTCAGGCGTCGGGCATCAGGGGCTGGACAATCGGGCTGGTTTTCGGGACCGGGTCCGTGCCGTAGCGTGGCGTGGGATGATACGCGGTTCGTCCGGCGGGCGGCTATTCCTTAAGCCTGTAGCCTGATGCCTGAAACCTCCTTGCAAATCGCGGTCATCGATTACGACGCGGGCAACACGCTCTCCGTTACTCGGGCGCTGGAGAAGGTCGGCGCCCGCGTGGACCTCACGTCCGACCCGGAGCGGGTAAGGGACGCGGACGCGGTGGTGTTGCCCGGGGTCGGGGCCTTCGGGGACTGCATGAAGAAGCTTAAGGAGAGGGGAATGGACGTGGCCTGCCGCGAGGCGTTTCGCTCCGGCAAGCCGTTCCTGGGGGTCTGTGTGGCCTTGCAGGTGATCTTCGAGGACTCCGAGGAGTCGCCGGGCGCGGAGGGCCTTGGCCTGCTGCCGGGCAGCGTCCGCCGCTTCGAGGCCGGAGAATTGAAGGTGCCGCACATGGGCTGGAACGAGTTGCGGCTCGTGCGGGATCACCCGGTGCTGGACGGGCTCGACGGGGAGGCCTTCTACTTTGTCCACTCTTACTACCCGGAGCCTTCGGAGTCGACGGACCTCATGGGAGAGACGGAGTACGGCGTGCGGTTCTGCGCGGCGGCGGGGCGTGAGAACCTGGTCGCCGTGCAGTTCCATCCGGAGAAGAGCAGCCGGGCGGGGTTGAGGCTCTACGAGAACTTTCTCGCATGGTCGAGGACGCCCTGATGGACTTCACGGTTTTTCCGGCCATAGACCTGCGGGGCGGGAAATGTGTCCGGCTCGTGCAGGGGGATTTCGGCCGGTCCAAGGAGTACGACGCGGACCCCATCGCGCGGGCCAGAGAATGGGAGCGGCGGGGGGCCGCGGCGATCCACGTCGTCGATCTCGACGGCGCGAAGGAGGGCAGGCCGGTGCAGGCGGGGCTCGTCGGGGAGATTTCGCGCGCCGTGGACGTCCCCGTTCAGGCCGGCGGCGGCATCAGGTCTATCGACGACCTCGTCCGGCTTCGGAAGGCTGGGGCCTCCCGCGTGGTCGTCGGGACGGCCGCCGTGGAGGATAGGGACCTGCGCCTGCGGGCGCTCGGGGAGGTTGGCCCGGCGCTCGTCGTCGCGGTGGACGCCCGCGGCGGGGTGGTCGCCACCCACGGCTGGCAGCGCTCCAGCGGTGTCCCCTTGTTGGAGATGGCCGAGGAGATCTCCGAGGACGGCGTCGCGTCCGTTCTCTATACGGACGTCGACCGCGACGGCGTGGGTACCGGGGCCGCCCTAGAAGACACCGCGGCCCTCGCCCGTATCGTGCCGACCATCGCCAGCGGCGGGGTTCGGGACGCCGGGGACGTCGCGGCCCTCTCGGTCCTGGACGGCGTCGTCGGGGTGGTCGTCGGAACCGCGCTCTACGAGGGCCGCGTTACCCTGGAGGATTTGATCCGGGCCGCGGAGACCGATTAGCCCGCCTTCCGGACGATAAATCACCCGTTTGGGTGATACGCCGGATCTGGCCCACCCCTTACGACGCCTGCGTCAGAGACGCGCGGGGCGAGCCGCCCCTTGGGAGGAGGAGCGTCTATGAGGCGGAGAGTCGTGTTTCTCGTGGCGGTGATGATGGCCGTGCTCGCTATGGCGGGCGGGGCGGCCCTGGCGGTGACCATAGACGGCACCAGGGGGTCGACAGGATCAGGGGAACCAACGCACCCGATCACCTGAACGGCGGGGCCGGCAAGGACTCCATCTACACCGGTCCGAAGACCAATCCGCCAGGGACGTCGTCGATGCCGGTGCCGGCGACGACGTGGTCCGGCCTTCAACCGTCCAGCCTCCAGGGACGTGATCCACTACGGCTCCGACTTCGATAGGTTCACGGCGGACTCCCGCGACGTCCTGGACGGCTGCAACCGGGCCTGACCCTGTCAGAGCTCCAGGCTCGAGGTCCTCGTCTCCCCGCCTTCGTACTTCGCCGACTGGAGGGTACGCCAGGAGAACTTGGCGAGGGCCTCGTCGGTTGGCGGGGGGAGGTCGGGGTCGTTGGCCAGGAGCGCGGCCCGCGCCGTTTCGGTGGCGGCGTCCAGGGCTGCGTTGATCTCGAACGCCCGCGCGGCCTGGTACTTTACCTGCACGACGTGCCCCGGCCCATCGCCGACGGAGTAGCGCAGCTCGTACTCCTCGGTGCGGCTCTCCTGGTCCCCGACGCGCCGCGCGGCGCAGGTCAACTCCGGCATGGGCCTATCCTACCATCGGGCCCGTCCCCCGGCCGAGCGCGCGTTGGGGTAGACTAGGCGCCGGAGGGCCGGTGAACCACTTTTTCGAGACAGGCAAGAAGGCCACTAAGAGGCGCAGGCCAGGCCTCCTCTTGCGCGGGCTGCGGATATCGTTCAACCTCTTCCTCGTCCTGGGCCTCTGTGGGGCCTTCGGGGTGGCAGGGCTCTACCTGTCCGTGGTCGAGCGCCACGGGGCCAGCCTCTCCCGGACGTACCCGCGGCTCATGCAGGACTCCTACGTCTACGACGCCAGGGGGGAGATGATCGGCGCGTTCCGGGCAGAGGAGAGCCGGCAGACCGTCGGCCTCGACGGCATGGGCGAGCACCTGCCCTCCGCGATCGTGGCGGTCGAGGACCGCCGCTTCTACGAACACTTCGGGGTGGACTTCGAGGGGCTCGGACGGGCGGCGTGGACGGACTTGCGGGCCTGGGAGGTGCAGGAAGGCGGCTCGACCATCAGCGAGCAGCTCATGAAGAACCTGTTCGTGGACGAGGACGCGCGGCTCGACGTCTCTTTCTGGCGGCGGTTCGTGCAATCCTCGCTCGCCTTCTCCTACGAGCGCCGCCATACCAAGGAGGAGATCCTGACCGCCTACCTGAACACCGTGTACTACGGCGACGGCGCCTACGGCGCGGAGAGGGCCGCCCAGCGCTACTTCGGCAAGAGCGTGGAAGATGCCACCCTCTCCGAAGCCGCCGCCCTCGCCGGGTTCCTCCACGCGCCGTCCACCTACACGACCTGGGAGGGCGAGCCGCTCGCCGAGGAGGCCACCACCCGCCGCGACCGGGTGCTGGGTTTGATGCGGGAGCAGGGCATGATCTCCGCCCCCGAGTACACCGAAGCCGTCGAATCGACGCTCGAGTTCGCCCAGGACCCGCCCCCCGAGGACCCGGACTTTGCCCCCTTCCTCGAAAAAGTACGCCGGGAACTCGAAGAGAAGGTCGGCCCCGAGGCCGTGCGACTCGGCGGGCTCCGCGTCTACACCACCCTCGACCCCGACCTACAGAAGGCCACCGTGGAGGAGTCCGAGGAGGTCCTGGCCGAGGAAGAAGATCCCTCCGCCGCGGTGGTTACCGTGGAGCCCCAGAGCGGCGCGATCAGGGCGCTTGCCGGCAAGGAGGGGGATTTCAACCTGGCGTTGCACGCCCGCCGCCAGCCGGGCAGCTCCTTCAAGCCTTTCGTGCTCGCCGCCGCCCTGAAGAAAGACATCTCCCCGGAGACCACCTACCTCTCCCAGGAACTCAACTTCAGCTTCCAGGACGAGTACTACGCCATAGAGAACTACGATTCGGTAGAGCGGGGCGAGATCTCGATCTCCGAGGCGATGGCCGAGTCGGACAACACCGTCTTCGTCAAACTCGCCGCCGACGTCGGCCTCGAAGAGGTGGCGCGCACGGCCCGCGAGCTCGGCATAAGCACGCCCGTCGAGGCCTACCCCTCCACGGCCATAGGCGGTCTCGGCGTCGGCGTGAGCCCCCTGGACATGGCCTCCGCCTACTCCACCTTCGCCGGCGGCGGCGTCTACCGCGAGCCGTACTCCATCGAGGGCGTGGAGCGGGCGGACTACGGCCGGAATGAGACCACGTTCAGGCAGCGGACCGCAGGGAGGCGCGTGCTGACGAGCAACCAGGCCGCGATCGCGACGCGCGTCCTTCGTGGCGTGGTGGAGGACGGCACGGCGAGCATGTACCACGACCTCGACGCGGAGATCGGACGCCCCTCCGCCGGCAAGACCGGCACCACCGACGACTTCGTGGACGCCTGGTACGTCGGCTACACCCCGCGCCTGTGCACCTCCGTCTGGGTCGGCTACCCCGAGGGCCGACGCTCCATGGTCGGCGTCCACGGCCTCGAAGAGCCGAACGGGGAGCGGCTGCCCATGGACATCTGGTCCTCCTACATGGCCCGGGCCACCGAAGGGGACATCTCTCTCGAGTTCCCCGAGGCCGACACGGCCGACCTGACCGTCTCCTACGGCGGCTGATCGGCCCGCACCAACCGAAAGGAGCAGCATGACGAGCGGCAACATCCGGATGGGGCCCGACCCCGACGCGGTACTAGAGGCGCTCAAGAAGGCCTTGCGAGACGACCCGACCCTTCGCAACCGGCCCGAAGAGGAGCTCGCTGCCGAGCTTGCGCGCAAGGAATACCTGGAGCAGGAGCCCGACCCCGTGCTCGTGGCCGAGATGCTTGGCACCCTGGACGGACCCGGCGAGGAGACCGAGGAGGCCAGCCCGACGTAGGGTTTTCAACGTCGGTCCGCGGGCGAGACCGCGTGCATTACAATGGCCCCCGTATGGACCTGGACAGGCTCTACGGGGGATCCTTTATAGATTGGGAGGCGGTCTCCGCGTCCTGGAACAAGCGCACCGTTTCCTCGCGCCTCCTCCTCTTCGCCGCCCGGCGTTACGCGGAGGCGGGGTCCTCCCCCGACGAAGGCCGGGCGGAGACCCTCGCCCCGGTCTCCCTCCCGGACGACATAAAGCGCGCCTACGCCGCCCACCCGCCGGCTGAGGGGGAGACGGCCCGCCTGTGGGGCTCTTTCCTGGACGCTGCCGTCGCCGCGGAACTGGAGATGGTCACCTACGGCGAGCGTCCCCCGCTCCTGCACGAGCTCCGGGCCGGGCTCTCGCAGGCCGCGGAGGAGGCCGGCACCCGAACGGAGCGGGGCCGGTGGTTTATGGCCCGCCACGACGCGCTCCCCGGAACAGACCTTCCCGACTCCCCGGATTATCTGCCGATCTAGCACGCTGGCGCGACCGGCCGGTGGTGCAATACAATCCGGCACAGGGAGCGCCGCGTGGGGCGGGCTCACGAGGGAGAGGAAAACTCTATGGAATCCATACCCAGCGCGAGCTACAGCTTCACGCTGCGGGTCGAGTTCCCGCACCGGGCAGGGTCACTAGGCAAGATCCTGACGATCATCGGGGAGGCCGACGGAATGGTCGGGGCGGTGGACATCGTCCGGATGCGGGAGGACAAGACCATCCGCGACATCACCGTCAACGCCCGCGACTCGGAGCACGGCCAGAGCGTGGTCGAGGCCGTCGAGGAGTTGCCGGAGGTCCAGGTCGTCAACGTCTCCGACAGGACCTTCCTGATGCACATCGGGGGCAAGATCGAAGTGCGTTCGAAGCTCCAGATCCGCACCCGCGACGACCTCTCCATGGTCTACACGCCAGGCGTAGCCCGCGTCTGCCGCGCCATCCACGAAGACCCGGAGCGCGCCTTCAACCTGACCATCAAGCGCAATACGGTCGCGGTGGTCTCAGACGGGACCGCGGTGCTCGGGCTCGGGGACATAGGCCCGAGGGCGGCGATGCCCGTCATGGAGGGCAAGGCCGCGCTCTTCAAGCAGTTCGCGAACGTGGACGCCTTTCCCATCTGCCTGGACACCAAAGACACCGAAGAGATAATCCAGTCGGTCAAGAACCTGGCTCCCGGCTTCGGCGGGATCAACCTGGAGGACATCTCGGCGCCGCGGTGCTTCGAGATCGAGGAGCGTCTCAAGAAGGAACTGGACATCCCCGTCTTCCACGACGACCAGCACGGCACGGCGGTCGTGGTCCTCGCGGCGCTCATCAACTCCCTCAAGATCACCGGCAAGACGTTCGGGGACCTGCGGGTGGTGGTCAACGGCGTCGGCGCCTCGGGGGTGGCGTGCGCCAAGATCATCATGGCCGCCGGCGCCACGAACGTCGTCGGTTGCGACTCGAAGGGCATCGTCCACGAGGGCCGCGAGGACCTGAACCCCGCCAAGCGCTGGTTCGCCGAGAACACCAACCCCGAAGGCCGCACCGGCGACCTCGCCGATGCCGTCCGGGGCGCCGACCTGTTCCTCGGCCTCTCCGCCCCGGACGTGCTGACGGTCGAGGACCTCAAGACCATGAACGAGGACCCCATAATCTTCGCCATGGCCAACCCCGACCCCGAGATACGCCCCGAGGTCGCGATGGGTCACGCCAGGATCATCGCCACCGGCCGCAGCGACTACCCGAACCAGATCAACAACGTCCTCTGCTTCCCCGGCATCTTCCGCGGCGCCCTCGACGTCCGCGCCCGCGAGATCGACGAGGGTATGAAGCTCGCCGCCGCCAACGCCATGGCCGACGTCATCCCCGAGGAAGACCTCTCCGAGGACTACATACTCCCCTCCGTCTTCGACGAACGCGTCGCCCCGGCCGTGGCCGAAGCCGTCTCCGAGAAGGCGAAGGAGACAGGTATGGCCCGCCGCATCCAGGACCGGGCCGAGACGGGAATCTCGACGACGACGTTCTAGCCGCCGGCCAAGGGCCGGCGGCAGGTTTTGAGGCATTAGGCTCAAGGTGCCAGGTGTTTTAGCGCTCCCGTTTGGTGCGCGCCACGTCGGGTCGGGTGGTCCGACCGGGGTAGCGCCGGAGAACCTACCTTCTACCTGATGCCTCAAAGCCTCGAACCTCAAAACCTTCACTGGACTTCTCCCCGGCCCGGCTTAGAATCTCCATGTGACCGCTTTCCGCCAGATCTTTGTCTGCGCAACCCCGGGGGAGGGCCGCTGCGGCGAGAAGGGTGGGAACGAGCTTCTTGAGGTTTTTAGGGACGAGGTCGAGCGTTGCGGGATCTCATCTTCCGTGGTCCTGCGGAACGCCTGCACCCGCCGCCACGAGGAAGGCCCGGTCGTCTTCGTCTTTCCCGACGATGTCTGGTACACGCGGGTAACCCCCCAAGACGTCCCCCGGATCGTCGAAAGGCACCTCTCCACCGCAAAAACAAAATTTTGACCACGCTCCTCATCAAATCCCTCGACCGAAGAACCCAGCCCCCCGCAACAAAACGAAAACCCAAAACCTCAGAACCTAGAGCCTCAAAACCCCATCTTCAGCTTCCGTCGTCCGGCTCTCGCTTCTCGCTTTGGAACCCCAGTCGTCCGAGGGTGCGTTCCATGGCCCAGTCGGCGCCGGTGAGGAGCCTGTCGCGCCGGCTCTTGATGTAGTAGAGGAAGACGCTGCGGTAGAGGGCCTGGGCGGCCGGGCCGCGCAGCTTGAGGCCGACGGCGTCGGCCACGGCGCTCTCGGGGCCGAGGCTCACGACGTAGCCCCGGTCGAAGAAGCGGAAGGGTGGCCGTCCCCGGCGGCTGCCGGCGCCCCGCAGCCGCCGCTTGAGGTCGCGGGCGGCCCACGGGCCCTGCTGCACGGCGACGGAGGCGGTGGGGGGCAGGGGGCCGAGCTTCGGGTCTGAGTACAGGCCGGCGTCCCCGAGCACGTAGACCTCGGGGTGATCCGGCAAGGTCAGGTGCTCGTCGACGGCGACGCGCCCCGAAGGGTCGTGGCGCCCGGGTAGGCCCCGGACCAGCGGCGAAGCCTCGACCCCCGCCGCCCAGACGCGCGTGGCCGCCGGCAGGAACTCCCCGCCGAACCGGACGCCCGACCCTTCGGCATCGTCCACCGGCGTGTCCAGGCGCAACTCGACGCCAAGGTTGGCCAGGGTCTGCCGCGCGACCTTATCGAAAGACGGGTCGAGCCAGCCCATCAGGCGGTGCTCGGCCTCGAACAGGACGACCCGCGGCTCCTCCGGGGGGCTCCTGTGCGACCGCTTCTTGAGGTAGTCGAAGAGGGAGGCGACCTCGCCGGCGAGCTCCACCCCGGTCGCGCCGCCGCCGACGATGGCCACGGTGAGGAGGCCGGGGGGCGCCACACGGGGGCTCGTCGCCAGGTTCCAGGCGCGGTTCAGGGAGTCGCGCAGGGCGAGGGCGTCCTCGACGCTCCAGAAGGTCTGCAGGTGTTCGCGCAGGGGGGCCGGCGGTTGGGTCGCGACGCTCCCCGGGTTCAGGACGAGGTACTCGTAGCCGACGGTGCCCTCGGAGGTGTGGAGGACCCTCTCCCCGAGGTCCACGCCCGTCACGTCGGCCCGCAGGAAGGCGCAGGCGTTGCGGCAGAGGGGGGTGATGGGGGAACGGACGCTGTCCGGGTGGACGCGGCCGACCGCGACCTCGTGGGCGAGCGGGACGAACGTCCAGTCCTCGCGGCGGTCGATGAGCAGGGTCTCGCCGGGCTTTCGTAAGGGTGGCGGCAGGTGCCGCAGGAGGGAGGCGCCGGCGAACCCGGCGCCGACCACCACCAGGCGCGCGCCCCGGTCCACGGCCACCGAGCGCGCCGGTCTCAGGCCTTCTCCCTGCCGTTAGGTGGACGGTCCGGGCGGGAAAATTGGTGCGTGTGCGGGATCTTCCTGGCTCCGTTCTGCGTCGTGTGCAGGTGGCACGGGGAGTATAAACCGTGGGCGGGACGATGGTGCTTTACAAAACGGGCGGCCGAACGTAGACTGCACGGACCGCCGCGGAGGAGCGGCGACGGTGCCAGGGGTGGCACGGGGCAGGACAACGGGGAAATTGTCCCTGCGGGGGCTAGAGAGGGAAAGCGTGATCAAGGAAGAAGCGGGGGCCGGGGACATCATCCCCGGGCTTATAGTCAGGCATACCAACCGGCGCCTCGGAAAGCTCGACACCTGCGAGGCGTGCGAGCGTTTGATCTCCGGCAGCATCTCGTTTTCGGAGTTCGTGGATCAGGTCGGGGACCGTTACATGGAGCTCCTGGACTTTATGACGGAGCACGACCTCCACCCGGGACGCCCGGAGGAGGTCATCTTCTGCATCGACTGCCACGCCGGGCTCGGCGTTCGCGGCGTGCTGCGCTCCCAGCTCACCTGCCTCTACGGCAACGGGGGGCGGCTCACCCTGCCCGACGCCGGGTAGAGAACGCCTGGAACGGGTAGAACCCTTCTCACGCGTCCGGAAGGCCGGGCGCCGAGGGAGCGAGTACCGGGGAGGCACCGTGAGCGACAACACCCAGAAACGCCTCATCTCCGTCCTTGCGACGGCCATAGCCTTCGTGCTGGCGAGCCGGCTGGCCGAGGACCTGGTAGAGGCTCCGGAGGTCCGGGGCGTGGGCGACGACGTGAAGGAGGCCCTCCTGCAGGCCTCGTTCTCCCTCGTCTCCGCGATAGTGGCCTCGTTCCTCATCCGGCGGGCGATCGGTAGCCGCTAGGGCTCCCGGAGAGACGGTCACCGCCCCGGTCCCCAGCCCCGGCGCGCCTGCCGGACGGCGGGCGTTTGGGTTATTATTGCGCGCATGAGTATCATCCTCATAGTTCTGTTTCTGTTGATCCTGGTCGTCGTGGCGGCGTCCTTCGCGCTGGGACGCGTCACCTACGAGGTGGACAGCGCCCGCGACACCGAGTTTCTCGAGCTGGACGGCTCGTGGGTGCGCTACGACGTGATCGGCGGTGGGCCGCCCGTGGTGCTCGTCCACGGCTGGCTCTCCTCGTCGCGCATCTGGGAGGCGCTGGCCCGTCGTCTCGCCCAGCGCTTCACCGTCTACAGCCTTGACCTGACGGGCTTCGGCGAGTCGGACAAACCGCTCTCCGGCTACGGGGTGCGCAACGGCAGCAGGCTCCTGTACGCCTTCTGCGCGCACTTCGGGCTGACCCGGGCAAGCGTCATAGGCCACGACCTCGGCGGGAACATGGCCGTCAAGCTCGCGGCCGACCACCCGGACCTCGTGGGGCGGGTCGTGCTCGTATCGGTGCCCGCCGACGAGGACCAGATCGATCTTCCGACGCCGCTCTGGCTCGCGACGCTGCCGGTTCTAGGTCCGCTCTTCTACGCCCTCGGCCGCGCCGTCCGGCCCGTCCGAAGGATGTGGATGCGGCCCTTCGTCGCCGACCCCGATGACCTCACGGACGAGCTCGTGGACGACGCCGGAAAGTCTACGCCCGCGGCGGTGGGTCGCACTCTAGACATGTCGCGGCGCGAGATCTCCGGGGGACGGCTCGTGCGGCAGGCCAAGATCATAAAGATGCCGATGCTCGTCGTCTCCGGCGAGGCAGACCAGATCGTGGACCCCCACTCGGTGAGCGCCTGGGCCGGGAGCGTGCAGCGGGCTGAGATCTGCCTGATGGACGCGTGCGGGCACGCCCCGATGGTCGAACGCCCCGCCGAGTTCGCGGCCCAGATCCTGGCCTTCCTGACCGGCGACGCCCGCTACCTCGACCAGTCAGCCCCTCTCCCCGTCGCCGACGACGAAGGGGAAGACCTCCCGGAAGACGATCACGAGCCCCTCCCCTCGGAGAGGGGGGGCGATCTCCGGCCCCCCGACCCATACGACGACGCGGACGACACCGCCGACCTTACCGCGGAGTACCCCATCGAGGACGTCTTCCCGGAGCGGAACGGCCCGCCGAAGATCCACCGGAAACGGGATGGCCGCTACCCGGCCGAAGACCACGACGGCCAACGCCCCGACCCGGAACCCCCCGAGAACCGCTTCCGCGACAGGGACCGCCGCACGACCTCGGCTGACGACCCGATCCCCGAACTCCCCGCCGACCTCTTCGACTGGCCCGAACCACGTCGGGAAACCCGCCGACGCCGACGCCCCGAAACTCCGGAAGAAGACGACCCACCCGAGAGCCCGAACGGCCCGTCACACGCCTGAAGCATCTACTGGAAGGAAACTTTCAGCAAGCACGCTATCAGCCGCCAGCTTCTCCATTATGGAGTCAAGGTGCCGTTCCGGAAAATTTGTACTGTGAGAACGTGGGCGGCGGTTGCCCTCCCGGTCGGCCTAGCCCGAATTCCGTAGGGTTGTCCGTGCCTTGCTAGCGAACCGTCGGTCGGACTTCATAGAAGGAGCGTGCCGGAAAGTAGAACGATTGGGTCCCATGGCGGGGATTGCTCCTTACCCGGCCCCGGACTTGAGATGCTCCTCCAGGAAGCCGAGGACCTTCGTCCACGAGTCGGCGTTGGCGAACTCGTTGGCTTCCCGGCTTCCACCCAGCTCGAAGCGGTTGGTCCAGGACCTTGCCGGCTCGTACCCCGGCAGCGCGATCAGGTGCCCCGCCCCCTCGTATCGCAGGTGCTCGCTGGGGAAGGGACGATCGGGGACCTCCAGACGCTTGATCGCCATCTCGGAGAGGCGCGTCGAGGGCCACAGCCGGTCGTCGGCCCCTGAGACCAACAACACGGGAGCATCGATCTTCTCCACCGCGATGCTCGCGGCGGCCACGGCACTCTCGTCGTCGAGGGCGCGCTCGTAGAGAGAGCGTGTACTAAGCGGCCTCCCGGCGAAGAACGACTTTGTCATCTCGACCGTCTCGGAAGCAGAGGGTCCCAGCAATCCGACGAACGGCAAGGGCTCTCCTCGGAGAGACCAGGGGGACCTGTGACCCCCGTGGTAAACCTCGCGATCCAAGGGTAGCCCCTGCCAGACGACCCCGCTCGGCGCGTATCCGACGACCGCCTTGACGTCTTCCGGGTAGGTCGCTCCGAGCAAGAGCGCGAGTTCTCCGCCCTTCGAGTTGCCCACCACGGCTACACGGTCCGCATCGACCGCGGGCTGGGCCTTCAACCACGCGATGGCCCTCTCGAAATACTCCAGGGGGATCTCCACCAGATCCTCTGGCAACGGGTCGATCCCGAAGTAAGCGAGCGCCAGCGCGGCGAATCCCTCCGAAGCAAGCGTCTTCGCCCCACCCTCGCTGAGGCCGCCTCCCGCTCCACCGAGGGCTATTACCGCCGGGTGCGGAGCAGGTGCGGACGGGTGGAAAAGCGTACCGACCAGACCTTTCTCTTCTACTGGCCGTCGAACCACCCTCGCCTCTCGCATAGGGACATGCTACCGGACGGCGCAAGTCCGCGTAGGATGGTTACCTCATATCTTGCACCCATTGACTTGTACCTCGATGCCGTGACTTCGTAGCAAGGCGCTGCGCTTTTCGATCTCCGTCAGTAGCCCCTCGATCACCGCC
>Ga0136627_1000364_pt1 | contig 16660 bp, 11 predicted proteins | sample AntDrymUQ4892206_2_FD_104652 | JGI IMG/M metagenome (GOLD analysis project Ga0136627, IMG submission 104652) | Polar desert sand microbial communities from Dry Valleys, Antarctica - metaG UQ489 (22.06) | ecosystem: Environmental > Terrestrial > Soil > Desert | place: Antarctica: Dry Valley... | reverse complement strand
GTCGCCGTCGCTGTGAGCTCGTCGCCCGGCCGGGCCGCGCGCAGGAAGTCGGTGCTGTTGTTGACGCCGACACAACGGCCGTCGGCACCGAGCCACGACCCGCCGGCGATGCTGGCTGCACTCTCGTTCACCAGGCTGTGCATACCGCCGTGCGCGAGGCCGTGCGGCTGCAGGTGCTGCTCAGCGACCGTCCAGATGATCACCACCCGGTCCGGGTCGATCTCGGTCACCGACAGGCCGAGCACGTCGTGCAGCAGCAGGGACGGGGACATCGGGTCGTCAGCCATGCCGATATCCTCGTGCTTGGACCGACGAGCCCGTGCGCGGGGGCGCCCGCGCCGACGGACCTGATGCACGGCCCCCGTGACGCTTCACCCGACGGTGACGACGTCAGCAGCCCGGTCCGATAGCGAGACTGCGGAACCGCCACGGCTGGGGAGGCAAGTCCCCCGCCCGTACCCGTTGCGCTCAGCTGAGGCCTACCACGTCGGGGGCGCCGAGACGTGCCGAGTCGGCGGTCTCGTCGTCGGGCATCTGCTGGCTCTCGCGCTCAGCCTCGACCCGCTTGACGTAGTGCTCGACCTCCACCGTGCGCTGCTCGTCGCTCCACCCGAGCACAGCGCCCATCAGCGTCGCCACCTCCTCCACCACACCGACGCCACGATCGAAGGACTCGATCGAGAGCCGGGTCCGCCGGGTGAGCACGTCATCGAGGTGCCGGGCACCCTCGTGCGAGGCCGCGTACACGACCTCGACGCGCAGGTAGTCGGAGTCTCCGCCCAGGTCACGGCCCAGGGGCTCCCCCAGCGCCGGGTCATCGTCGACGAGCTCGAGCAGCTCGTGCACGAGCGAGCCGTAACGGCCGAGCAGGTGCTCGATCCAGACCTCGTGCAGACCGGAGCGCTGTGCGAGCACGTGCCGGGAGTTCCACAGGGCGGTGTAGCCCTCGGCGCCGAGCAACGGCACCTGCTTGGTGGCCGAGGGCGGGACCACCCGGCCGAACCGGGAGGCGAGCCCGTGCACCGCCTCGTCGACTGCATCCTGCGCCATCACCCGGTACGTGGTGTACTTCCCGCCGGCGACCACGACCAAGCCTGGTGCAGGGTGCGACACGGCGTGCTCGCGGGACAGCTTGGAGACCGCATCGGACTCCCCCGCCAGCAGCGGGCGCAACCCTGCGTACACACCCTCGACGTCGGCATGGGTCAACGGGACCTCGAGCACCACATTGACGTGCTCGAGCAGGTAGTCGATGTCCTTGGCGCTGGCCGCCGGGTGCGCCTTGTCGAGGTCCCAGTCGGTGTCGGTGGTGCCGATGACCCAGTGCCGGCCCCACGGGATGACGAACAGCACGGACGTCTCGGTACGCAGGATCATGCCGACCTCGGAGCGGATCCGGTCCTTGGGCACCACCAGGTGGATGCCCTTGCTGGCCCGGACGTGGAACTCGCTGCGCTGGCCGGCCAGCGATTGGGTGTCGTCGGTCCAGACCCCGGTCGCGTTGACGACCTGGCGGGCACGAATCTCGATCGTGTTCCCGGACTCCAGGTCGTTCACCAGCGCGCCGGTGACCCGCTCCCCCTCCCGGACGAAGTCCACGACCCGGGCACGGGTCGCGACGTGGGCGCCGTACGCGGCGGCGGTACGGGCGATGAACATGGTGTGCCGGGCGTCATCGACCTGCGCGTCGTAGTACTGGAGAGCGCCCACCAGGGCGTCCTTGCGCAGCGCAGGCGCAAGCTTTCGGGCGCGCCTGCGGGTGAGGTGCCGGTGGCGGGGCACCCCAGAACGGCCCGACAGCATGCTCATCGCGTCGTAGAGCGCCACGCCGGACCCGGCGTACAGCCGCTCCCAACCGCGGTGCTGCAACGGGTAGAGGAACGGCACCGGCCGCACCAGGTGCGGGGCGAGCCGCTGCAGCATCAGACCCCGCTCTCGCAGAGCCTCGGCGACCAGCCGGAAGTCCAGCATCTCCAGGTAGCGAAGGCCGCCGTGGATGAGCTTGCTGGAACGGCTCGACGTGCCCGAGGCCAGGTCACGGGACTCCACCAGACCCACCCTCAACCCGCGGGTGGCGGCATCGAGGGCGCTCCCGGCGCCGACGACACCGCCCCCGACCACCAGGATGTCGAGCTCCTCAGCCGCCATCTGCTGCAGTGACTGTTCGCGGAACTGTGGCGACAGCGCGATCGACCTCATGGAGTGCCCCCGTCACGTGTCAGCACAGTCTCAGCTCACGTCGACCCAGTCCAGAGTGCGCTGCACAGCCTTCTTCCACTGCGCATAGCCCTCCTCGCGCTGGCTGTCGTCCCACTGCGGCGACCAGCGCTTCGCCTCGTTCCAGTTCTCGCGCAGCTCGTCGGTGTTGTTCCAGAACCCGACGGCCAGGCCCGCGGCGTAGGCAGCGCCCAAGGCCGTGGTCTCAGCCACGACGGGGCGGCTGACCTCGACACCGAGCACGTCGGCCTGGATCTGCATGCACAGCTCGTTGGCGGTGACACCACCGTCCACCTTGAGCACCTCGAGCCGCACGCCGGAGTCCTTCTCCATCGCCTCGGCGACGTCGCGGCTCTGGTAGCAGATGGACTCCAGCGTCGCCCGCGCCAGGTGCGCGTTGGTGTTGAAGCGCGACAGGCCGACGATCGCGCCCCGCGCGTCGGAACGCCAGTACGGGGCGAACAGCCCGGAGAACGCGGGTACGAAGTACACCCCTCCGTTGTCGTCGACCTGGCGGGCCAGCGACTCGCTCTGAGCGGCGCCGCTGATGATGCCGAGCTGGTCGCGCAGCCACTGCACTGCAGAGCCGGTCACCGCGATCGAGCCCTCGAGGGCGTACACGACGTCCTGGTCGCCGAACTTGTAGCAGACAGTCGTCAGCAGCCCCGCGTTGGAACGGACCAGCTCGGTGCCGGTGTTGAGCAGCATGAAGTTGCCGGTGCCGTACGTGTTCTTGGCCTCACCGGTCGCAAAGCACACCTGGCCCACGGTGGCCGCCTGCTGGTCACCGAGGATGCCGGTCAACTTCACCTCCCCGCCGAGGGGTCCGTTGCTGCGGGTGAGGCCGTACGGTTCCGGTGAGCTCGACGGCTTGATCTCAGGCAGCATCGACCGGGGGATGTCGAACAGCGCCAGCAGCTCGTCGTCCCACTCGAGGCTCTCCAGATCCATCAGCATGGTCCGGCTCGCGTTTGTCACGTCGGTGATGTGCACGCCGCCGTCGGTTCCGCCGGTGAGGTTCCAGATCAGCCAGGAGTCGGTGTTGCCGAAGATGGCGTCACCGGCTTCGGCGGCCTCGCGGACTCCGTCGACGTTCTCCAGGATCCACTGGATCTTGCCGCCGGAGAAGTACGTCGCCGGGGGCAGGCCGGCCTTGTGCCGGATGGTGTCGCCGTGCCCGTCGCGCTCCAGCTTGGAAGCGATCCGGTCGGTGCGGGTGTCCTGCCAGACGATCGCGTTGTAGTAGGGGCGGCCGGTCGTGCGGTCCCACACGACGGCTGTCTCGCGTTGGTTGGTGATGCCGAGCGCCACGAGGTCGTCAGCGCTCAGTCCTGCCTTGTCCATCGCGGTCTTGATCACCGAACCGGTACGTTCCCAGATCTCCACCGGGTTGTGCTCGACCCAGCCGGACTGCGGCAGGATCTGCTCGTGCTCGAGCTGGTGACGCGCGACCTCGTCACCGGAGTGGTCGAAGATCATGAACCGGGTGCTGGTGGTGCCCTGATCGACGGCGCCTACGTAGTCAGCCATGTGTTTCCTCCAGTGGTGCGACGTGATGAGACATGCGGATGCTCAGAAGGTGACCTGCGAGAGCAGGCCGGCGATCACACCGCCCACCATGGGGCCCACGATCGGCACCCATGAGTAGCCCCAGTCGCTGCCGCCCTTGCCCTTGATCGGCAGCAGGAAGTGTGCGATTCGGGGGCCGAGGTCGCGAGCGGGGTTGATGGCGTAGCCGGTGGGCCCGCCCAGCGAGGCGCCGATGCCGACCACGAGCAGCGCGACGGCTAGCGGACCAAGCCCGCTCGGGGTGAGTCCGATACTCAGGACGACGAACACGAGGACGAACGTGGCGATGATCTCGGTGACCAGGTTCCAGACAGGGTTGTGAATCTCCGGAGCGGTGGAGAAGGTTCCCAGCTTGGCGGCCGGCGAGGCCTCCGGATCGTCGAAGTGCTGCTTGTAGGCCGCCCATGCCACGACGGCGCCGGCGAAGGCTCCCACCATCTCACCGGCGAGGTAGACCAGTGTGGAGCCGACGTCGATGTCGACGTCCGCGGTTCCGCCGTAGGTGTCGGCCCCTGACGACAGGATCCCGAAGGTCACCGCAGGGTTGATGTGCGCACCCGACTTGTAGGCGACGAAGACCCCCGCCATCACAGCGAGACCCCACCCGATGTTGATCAGCAGCCAGTCGCTGCCAACACCTCTGCCTTTCGTCTTGCCCAGCAAGACGTTTGCGACGACACCGACACCGAGCAATGTCAGCATCGCCGTCCCGAGAACTTCGCTCACGAACACTTCGCCAAGCGACATGGGTCCCTCCCTGCGACGCACCCGGCGGTGCGTGTCCAGGAACAGAGTCGAGACGCCGGAGACTTTGGTCAACACCACAGAGTCGACATTGTCGAACGTCAGCGCCTAGCCTGACGGCCGTGCCGGGATCCATCCAGTCGATCGAGCGTGCGGCCGCGGTGCTGCACCTGCTCGGCGCGTCCTCGGGGCCGATGAGCATCGGCGAGATCGCCGTGGCGCTCGGACTTGCCAAGCCAACGACGCACGGCATAGTGAAGACGCTGCGCCGGGTGGGCTTCGTGACCCAGGACCGCACCTCCGGCCGCTATGCACTCGGCCGGGAGCTGGACCAGCTCGGGTCGGGGGGCATCGATCCGCACGAGCTGCGCTCGCGGGCGATGAACTGGACCGACCGGCTGGCCGCACGCACCGGGCTCACCGTCCACGTCGGGGTGCTCGACGCCGCCGCCGTTCGCCTGGTGCACCACGTGTTCCGACCCGACGGCACCGCACAGCGCCTGCGTACCGGCGAACGGCAGCCGCTGCACGCCACGGCCCTCGGCAAGGTGCTGCTGGCCTTCGCCCCCGGTGCCAGACCGTTGACGGCGCTCGCGCTGGACGGGTACACGACCCGCACCCATGCCGACCTGGGCTCGATGACCGACGAGATCGACGCCGTACGACGGCAGGGCCACTCCGTCGACGTCGGCGAGCACGAGCCGGACGTCGCCGGCGTCGCGGCGCCGGTTCGACGCCTCGGCGGCCTGACTGTCGGGGCCGTCGGGGTGCTGGGACGGCGTGACCAGGTGCTGTCGACCTCGGGAACTCCCCGACGTGGGGTGCTCGAGCACACGGTCGCCGCTGCCCGTGCGGTGTCGGTCCACCTCGAGGAGGCCCGGTGAGCGTCGTCGCGGCGATCGACCAGGGGACGACGTCCACCCGGTGCCTGCTCTTCGACCACGCCGGCGCCATGGTCTCGGTGGCCCAGCACGAGCACCGGCAGCACTTCCCCATGCCCGGCTGGGTGGAGCACGACGCTGCCGAGATCTGGCGCAACACCGCCCGGGTGGTGCCCGAGGCTCTGCGCAGCGCTGGTCTGACCACGTCCGACGTCGCGGCCATCGGCATCGCCAACCAGCGCGAGACCACCGTGGTGTGGGAGCGCCGAACGGGCCGACCGGTCGCCCCGGCGATCACCTGGCAGGACACCCGGACCTCGGACATCGTCGAGCAGATGCACCGGCACGGGCTCGACGAGCTGTTCCGTGACGTGTGCGGTCTGGCACCAGGCGGGTACTTCGCCGGTCCACGGCTGCGTTGGCTGCTCGACCGGGTGCCGGGGTTGCAGGCACGCGCGGCCACCGGCGAGGTGCTGTTCGGCACCATGGAGTCCTGGTTGGTCTGGAACCTGACCGGCGGGCCACACGGTGGCGTCCACGTGAGTGACGTGACCAACGCCAGCCGCACCATGTTGATGGACATCCGCAGCCTGCAGTGGGACCAGCGCCTGCTCGACGCGCTCGACATCCCGCTCGCGATGCTGCCCGAGATCCGCCCCAACGCGCAGGTGTACGGCAACTGCTCGACGGTGGCACCCGGCGTGGCGATCGGCGGCGCCTTCGGCGATCAGCAGGCCGCACTCTTCGGGCAGGTGTGCTTCGCGGCCGGTGACGCGAAATGTACGTACGGAACGGGTGCATTCCTGCTGATGAACACAGGGTCACAAGTCAGCCAGTCGACGCACGGACTGCTCCCGACCGTCGCCTACGCGCTCGAGGGTGAAGCACCCGTCTACGCGACCGAGGGGTCGATCGCCATGACCGGCTCCTTGGTGCAGTGGTTCCGCGACGGGCTGGAGATGATCGGCTCGGCGCCGGAGATCGAGACGCTTGCCTTGCGCGTGACGGACAACGGCGGGTGCTACATCGTGCCGGCCTTCTCCGGGCTTTACGCCCCGCGCTGGCAGTCCGATGCCCGGGGCGTCATCGTCGGTCTGACGTCCTACGTCACCAAGGGCCACCTCGCCCGTGCGGTGCTCGAGGCGACCGGCTGGCAGACCCGGGAGGTCGTGGATGCGATCAACGCCGACTCCGGGGTGGCCCTGCACCGGCTGAAGGTGGACGGCGGCATGACCGCGAATCACCTTCTCATGCAGTTCGTCGCCGACGTGCTGGACGTACCCGTGGAGCGTCCGCTGGTGTCGGAGTCGGTGTCACTCGGCGCCGCCTACGCGGCCGGCCTCGCGGTCGGCTACTGGTCGGACCTGCAGGGACTGCGGGGCAACTGGCACCGTGCCGCGGTCTGGGAGCCGGCGATGAGCCAGGCGCACCGACGCCGGGAGCAGGAGAACTGGAACCGCGCCGTCGAGCGGACGTACCAGTGGGTGCGTCACTAGGAACGGAGGACCGCGGCTCCCGCCCTGCCCCTGAGCACCTGCCGCGCCTGCCGCGGCCTACCCGTGGTCACGGGGTGGCACCGTGACCATAGGTTCGTAGCAGGGCCACCCCGTGACCGAACGGGATCGTAGCAACGCCACCCAGCAGCCATACTCATCGTGAACTCCCGCCACAGGCGTCACATCAGCCACAGAGACCGAGGACACACCTTCGCCGACTCCCCGGTCCGGTGCACACCGTCCGGAGCTCGACGTTCCCGGTGTCGAGTCAGCGATCCGCAGGCGTCCGCGATCGGATCAGGTCGGCGACGACGCCGAGCAGCTCGTCGAGGTCGACCCGCGCAGGGTCGGTGACCGACGTGCCGGTGTCGCCGGTGACGTCGTGGATCCAGTCGCCGTTGAGTGCCGCGTTGTAGTAGAGACCGTCGCCGAGCAGCATCACCGCACGGGCCACGGCGGCGTCCTCGACCGACTCCACGATCACCTCGAACCAGCGCTGCCGCATCGAGCGCAGCACCCGGACAGCACTCCGGTACGAGCCCTGGGCCAGTCGTGACGTCGCGATGATCGTGCGGTCCAGCGGGCTCCCGGTGTACAGCGACGTGCGGACGTAGAACGCCGCCGGACCCTCGGGGGCGGCACGCATCGTCTGCACGTCGGAGCCGATCCGTGCCGTCAACCGCTCACACAGACCCTCGACCAGCGCCTGCTTGGACCCGAAGTGGTAGAGCAACCCGCCCTTGGAGACCCCGGCCGACTCGGCCACCGCGTCCAGCGTGGCGGTGCGCTCTCCATGCTCGACCAGGATCGACTCGAACGCGTCGAGCACCTTCTCCCGGGCAGCTGGTGCGGGTGGCATCAGGTCAGCGTAGCGAGCAGGTGTGATGCGGCTCGCAGCAACGGACCCCCTTTGCGCTTGTATACCGTCCAGACTGTTTAGTACAGTCCAGACGGTATAGTAACGGCACCGCTGCGGATGGAGGTGAACACGGTGTCCACCTCGTTGCACCATCCCCTCGTCCGAGGACCCGAGCCGACACCGCGCGCCGGCGCTCGGCAGTGGGCAGCCCTCGCGGTCCTCATGCTTCCGGTCCTGCTGGTGTCGGTGGACAACACCGTGCTGAGCTTCGCGTTGCCTGCGATCTCGGCCGCGCTCAACCCATCTGGAACCGGGCTGCTGTGGATCGTCGACATCTACCCGCTGGTGCTCGCCGGGTTGCTGGTCGCCATGGGCAGCTTCGCGGACCGGGTCGGTCGCCGGCGCCTGCTGCTGATCGGCTCCGCGGGGTTCGCCACTGCCTCGGCGTTGGCCGCCTACTCTCCGGACGCCGGGCTGCTCATCGCCGCACGCGCCATGCTCGGCTTCTTCGGCGCCATGCTGATGCCATCCACGTTGTCACTGCTGCGCAACATCTTCCCCGACCGTGCGCAGCGCCGGCTGGCGATCGCCGTCTGGGCGTCCGGCTTCGCCAGTGGTGCGGCGCTGGGACCGATCGTCGGGGGACTGCTGCTGGAGCACTTCTGGTGGGGCTCGGTCTTCTTGATGGCAGTGCCCGTGCTGGTCCTGCTGCTGGTGCTCGCACCCATCTTCGTCCCCGAGTCCCGAGACCCGAGCCCTGCGCCGGTGGACCTCGTCAGCATCGGACTCTCGCTGCTGGCGATGACTCCGGTGGTCCTCGGGATCAAGAGTGCGGCCAAGGACGGCGTGACGCTCGCCGCGCTGACCTGGTTGGCGCTCGGCGCAGTCGCCGGGACGGTCTTCGTGCACCGTCAGCTGCGAAGCACCGATCCGATGCTGGACATGCGCTTGTTCACTCGCGGCGCGTTCAGCGGCGCGGTAGCTGTCAACTTGTTCAGCGTGTTCTCGATCGTGGGATTCCTGTTCTTCGTCTCCCAGCACCTGCAGCTGGTGCTGGGACTCGCGCCGATGAACGCCGGCCTGGTCCTGCTGCCCGGTCTGCTGGCGATGATCGTGGCCGGCCTCGCAGTCGTCCAGCTGGTGCGCCGGGTGCACCCGAGCCGCGTCGTGGCAGGCGGGATGGCCCTGGCGGGAGCCGGCTACTCGATGGTCGCGCTCCTGGCCGATCACATCTCCGCGCTCGAGCTCATGTTCGCCTTCGTCGTGCTGGCGATCGGCATCGGTGGCGCCGAGACCATCTCCAACGACCTGATCATCGCCACCGTGCCGCCGTCCAAGGCGGGAGCTGCGTCGGCGATCTCGGAGACGGCGTACGAAGTGGGAGCTGTGCTCGGCACGGCCGTGCTCGGGAGCATCCTCACCGCGTCGTACCGTGCGCACGTGCAACTGCCCGGCAGGCTCGATCAGGGTCAAGCGAACGCAGCCGCCGAAACTCTGGGTGGTGCCACCGCGGTCGCCGATGACCTGCCAGCCGGTCAGGCCGGGGCGTTGCTGGAGTCGGCGCGGCACGCCTTCGACAGCGGCGTCGTGGTGACGTCGTCCATCGGCGTCGTCGTGATGGTCGCGGCGACGACCTTGGCGCTGCTGACCCTGCGCTCGGCCAGCGCCGACAGCTGATGCCGCAGGTGGATACGCTGCTCATCCACTGACCCTCGCTCAGGAGGAGATGCTCGTGAGCGCTACTCATCCCGGCACCGAGGCCGCTGATGTCGTGATCGTCGGCGGCGGACACAACGCTCTCGTCGCTGCGGCGTACCTGGCCCGGGCGGGCGTCCGGACCGTGCTGCTCGAGCGCCTCGGGCACACCGGTGGTGCCGCCATCAGCGCCGAGGCGTTCAGCGGGCTCCCGGCGCGCCTGTCGCGCTACTCCTACCTGGTCAGCCTGCTGCCCGAGGACATCATCCGCGACCTAGGCCTCTCGCTGAAGCTACGATCCCGCACGACCGCGTCGTACACGCCGGTCCGGCGGGCCGGCCAGGACACCGCACTCCTGATCGAGCGGCAAGAGGGTGACGTCACCCGGAAGTCGTTCCACTCGCTCACCGGATCGGACGCCGAGTACGAGGCGTGGCGGAGCTTCTACTCCGACATCGCGCAGCTGGCGCGGGCCGTGCTGCCCTCGGTGCTCGAACCACTGCCGTCGGCTTCGGCTCTGCGGGAGCGCTGCCCACCAGACATCTGGACGGGGATCGTCGATCGTCCGATCGGTGAGCTCGTCGAGGAGCGCTTCCGCGACGACGACGTGCGCGGGGTGGTCGCCACTGATGGGCTCATCGGCACCTTCGCCAGCGTCCACGACCCCTCACTCGTGCAGAACAGGTGCTTCCTCTACCACCTCATCGGCAACGGCACCGGCGAGTGGAGAGTGCCCGTCGGAGGCATGGGCGCGGTCACCGACTCACTCGCCGAAGCCGCCCGCACGGCCGGCGCGGACCTCCGGGTGGGCTGCGCAGTGCTCGCCGTCGACGTCGACGACTCCGGCGGTGCGGTGACGTACGTGCGCGATGACAAGGAGCACACGATCACCGCGAGCTGGGTGCTCTCCGGTGTCGCCCCCGCGGTGCTCGACCGGCTCCGTGGCCGCGACTCGGGCATGCCCGTCGGGGCGCAGCTCAAGGTCAACCTGCTGCTCGAGCGGTTGCCGCGCCTGCGCTCGGGAATCGACCCGTCGCATGCTTGGGCCGGTACGTTTCACCTTGGGGAGAGCCTCACCAACCTCGAGCGGGCGTACGAGCAGGCGGTCGCCGGACAGCTGCCCTCGAGCCCCCCGGGCGAGCTGTACTGCCACTCGCTCACCGACCGGTCGATCCTGGGTCCGGACCTCGCGACGCGTGGGTGGCACACCTTGACGTACTTCGGCCTGCACACTCCGCCGGCGGTGTTCGCCGCCGACCACGACCGGTTGCGCGACCAGGCCGTGCGTGACCTGCTCGCCGCCCTGAACGAGCACCTCGAGGAACCGATCGAGGAGTGTCTGGCCCGAGACGGCGACGGGGCGCTGTGCATCGAGGCCAAGACCCCGCAGGACCTCGAGGAGGCCCTGGCTATGCCGGGCGGGCACATCTTCCACGGCAACCTCGGTTGGCCGTGGCTCGACGGAGGCGACGAGCCGGTGACCCCGGCCCAGCGATGGGGTGTGTCTACCGCCGACGAGCGGGTGCTCGTGTGCGGCAGCGGTGCTCGCAGAGGTGGTGCCGTGAGCGGGATCGGGGGCCACAACGCGGCCCACGCCGTGCTCGAGCACGGCTGACGACGACCGATTTCGTACGCGCGCGGGGCCGCTGGTACTGTGACGGTCGCTTGCGCGGCATTAGCTCAATTGGCAGAGCAGCTGACTCTTAATCAGCGGGTTCGGGGTTCGAGTCCCTGATGCCGCACGTTCCTGACCTGCACGTTTGGACCCAACAACGTCGAAGAAGCCAGGCCGAGGAGCTCGATGTAGCCAAACATGTAGCCAAGAGACTGACATCAGCTAAATAGGGCTGCTTCCAGGGCGTCGGCGGCGTCGCGCTGGAGCAGGGGTGCGACGTGGGCGTAGGTGTTCATGGTGATGCCGATCTGGGAGTGGCGGAGCATCTCCATGACGACGCGGGGGTGAACGCCGAGGGCGGTCAGGATGGTGGCGCATGAGTGCCGCAGGTCATGTAGCCGCAGGTGCGGCAGGTCGGCTTGGCGGCGCACGCGGTCCCATTCTCGGGTGACGTTGCGGGGTTCCAGCGCGGTGCCGGTGGTGGAGGTGAAGACCAGGTTGAGTCCGGGCCAGGCCTCACCGAGAGCGAGCCGGTCGGTCTGCTGCTGGATGCGGTGCCGGGACAGGATGGCGATCAGACTGGGGGGCACCGCGAGGGTGGCGGTGGATGACCGGGTCTTGGTCTCGACCAGCTGTAGGGTCCCGTCGAGCCGCTGGAGCGACCGCCGGACCCGGATGATGTTGTGGTCCATGTCGACGTCGCCCCAGCTCAGTGCCAGCACCTCGCCTCGGCGCAGGCCGAGCACGAGGGTGGTGGCGAACAGGGCATGCATCCGGTGACCGCGGAGGACGGTGAGAAGGGCCCGGGCCTGGGCTACGTCGAGTGCCTCGACCTCTCGGGGTGGTACCCGGGGCATCTTGACGGCCTTGGCGACGTTGCGGCTGACCAGGTCGAGGCGTTCGGCCTCTCCTAGGGCGTTGCGGAGTAGGCGCAGTAGGTGGGCGACGGTGGCTGGCGCCAGGTGGGTGTGGGTCTTGTCGGTGATGAATACACGGATGTCGGCGGCGGTGAGCTTGTCTAGCCGCTTGCGGCCGAGGGCTGGACGGACGTGATTGTCGACGAGGCCTTGATACGACCGCAGGGTCGAGGGGCGGGTGCCATCGGCGCGCTTGATGTCCAGCCACTGGTCAAGCCAGGAGCTGAGCGTCGGAGCCCGGCGGGCTAGGTCGCGCCCCTGCTCGGCGGTCCGCCGCAGGTCGTGAAGTGCCGCCACAACCTCACGTTGAGTCTTGCCGTAGACCTGCTTGCGCCGCCTCTTGCCGTCGATGTAGCCCAGGTTCAATGAGCCGACCCACAGGCCGTCGCTGGCTCGGCGGTAGACCGCCCCTTCACCGTGTCCGCGTCTTCCTGTCCCTGTCATCGCGACCTCCTGAGGTCAGCCCACCACACTGGGGCCATCGCTATTACCGCGGCCGCCCTGGACGCTCACTGCGGTCGATGAAGTCGACGAGCGCCTGTCTCGAGACCAGTCGGCGACGACCGATCTTGACCGACGGCAACATGCTGCGACCGATCAGGTCGTAGATGGTCGACCGGTTGACGCACAGCAGGTACGCCGCCTGTTCGACGGTCACCAACAACGTCTCGCAGGGTGGCACACCGGCATCTGATTCTGCCCGTGACTCGCTGCCGGGATCAGGAGCTGGCTCCACAGAGCCGGTCGTCGTCACCATTCACGGTCCCGGTCCGCAGTGGGGTCGGCCGCTAGCGCGTGGGATCGAAGGGTCATGTCGAGCCACACCCAGACAACTCGTCCGGCGCCTTGTCGTTGCCCCGACTGAAGGTTGGGACGGTGCCGGCGGAGGGTGCGGCTGAACGCGTTGGCCGTCATCGTGGGACGGCCCCCCCTGATCGCGGAGGCGTTGTACTCCTCAAGTAGGTGTGCCTTGGTCACGTAGGCACCGGGCGTCGAGAGGACGTGTTGGTCCAGCCATACCGACACGGGGTCGGTGACGCCGCGGAACATCTCTCGGGCTGCAAGGCAGCTGAGGGGTTCGCTGACACCGTCGGTGCGGACTCCGGGCAGTGCGGCAAGAGCACGGTTGAGCATGCCGGACAGCTCATGCGGGTCCTGCAACAGCGCGTCGAGCTCGCGGCTGGAAACCTCGGCCGCCTCGCCGCGGAAGGTGCGCTCGAAGGGCACCACGATCCAGCGCTGGAAGAAGGCGTCGCTCGCGTCCGGCGTACGGGGCGGGGCGTTGGCCGAGAAGATCAGCTTGCAGTGGGGGTGTAGATCGTAGGAGTCGTGGTACTTGCGCTCAGCGGTGATGCGGTCGCCGCCCGTGATGGACTTGAAGACGCTGGAGCCTTTCAGATCGGTTGACGGCAGGTCGGCGCAGATGTTGGCCAGCTTGCCGTCCAGCCGCGACGACGCGAAGCGGTCGGCGTCCAACCGTTGCAGCGGGACTGCCGAGCAGTTCTGCGTGCCCAGGAATGTCTGCCACAGACGCAGCAGGACGCTCTTCCCGTTGCCACCTGGGCCGAGCAGCAACACGGCCTTCTGCACGGACGGATCGGGGACCATCACCATCGCCAGCAACTGGTAGGCCAGCTCGAACGCGTCGTCAGGAAAGGTCTCGCGGACGAACCGGTCGATCCGTGGGCACTGGGCGTCAGGGTCGTACCGGACGGGCAGTTGAACGGTTGACAGGTGCTGGGGCGAGTGTGGCCGGAGCGTGCCGGAGGCGATGTCGAGCAGCCCGTTCTCCACGTTGAGGGCATCGTGAGGTGGCCGGGGCCATAAGCGCGGAGCGACGGCACCCAGATACGTGCTCAGTTGTGTAGGGGCGGAGGCGCGCCACGTCTTGGTTGCCTGCCCGGCTTCGAGGAGCTCTCGGACTTCGCGGTGGAGCCATGGCGTGGCGTCGACGTACCGGCCGCCGGCGAACCGGTAGACCACACCGCTGTCGTCGTGTGCGAAGTACTGCTCGTCCTCTACGGCGTCCGCCAGCACCGGTATGAGTCCGTAATCCCTGATGCGAGTTGACCATGACTCGTCGTCCGGCTCACCTGGCTCGGCCGCCGATGTGCTGTCGTCGAGCCTGGCTCGGGTCAAGGTCCGTCGGAAGTAGTCCGCGCGAAGCTTCGGACGACACTGGTTGTGGCGCCGACAGGCGATCATCAGGTCCACGATTTCCTGGTCGCTCCACTGGGCCCGGACGGCCATTGCGGCCAGGCTCAGGTCGTACGTGCTCGGGGACTGGTCGGCGAAGTCGAGTCGGTTGTGCTCCCAGCTGTCGAGAGCTCGGGGTGACTGGAGCAGTGCGTGCAGCTTGGCGGCAGGGGGTTCGGCGGCGGCGTCCACGGTGAACGTGGCCTGCTCGTCCGGTTCGGTCGGCACGCCAGTACCGACCGGTGCAACGGCCGGCCTCTTGCGGTCGATCAGAGCTCGAAGCTGATCCACGTCGTAGCGCGGTCCATCATCAGACAGCAGTTGTACGTTCACCGGATCATCGTGCAGCTTGGCGTTGATCGTCCCCGGGAGCCGCATCAGGCGCGCGAGGTCGCCCACGGAGTCGTGCTGCCACCCGTGGCTAGCCGCAACCTCAGACTGGGCGCCCACCCAGCCCTTCAGCAGGTCTCCCGCGTCCGCGGCCTCGGCGGCATCCGCAAACATCCACGGGCGAGGGAACAGCCACCACGCCTGGACACCATGGCCGCTCAGAACGACCACGCTAGGCGGGGCCCCGAACTCTTCCATGAGCTCAAGTCCAGCATCCACAGACGGCGGCAGATGCAGCTTGCTGTGGGCAGGGCCGAGCACGTCGATGTCGAGGTGAACGCCGGCAATGCCGGCCGCGGTCTGATTGGTGATCCGCTTGTGGCGGGCCAACGGTGCGGCGCCCAACGCTACGCCCACATACACGTCGTTCGGCGCCTGATCCCAGCTGGTCGCAGTCGCGATCGAGCGTGTGTCCTGGACCAGGAAACTGGTCGTGGTCTTGGTGGGTCGGTCCCACAGATAGAAGTAACTGGCGGGCTCGACCGGTGCGCCTGCAGTGAACGCGTCCAGAAACCTGGTCGCGTCCTGCCGCCACCACGGCATGGTGGTCACTGCTCCACTGCCGGCACGCGCGACTGCTCGATGTACGCATCGAGATCACAGCGCCGCACTCTGACATAACGGCCCATCTTGAGGTAAGCGAGCTGGCGGCGAGCGACCAACCGTTCAACAAAGGCAGGTGCCGTGCCCAGCACCTCGGCCGCCTGCTGGTACGAGAGCAGATCTTGCACTGCGGGGTTTGCCTTAATCATCGGGGGCTCCAAGAGACGAAGGGTCCTTCCACCCCTTCTCCTGGCCAGACCGGCACGCAGGACAGGTCAAGGCGCCCTCGTAGCACCTGTTGAGAGCCAACGAGACCTGGCCGGGTCTCGGTCCACCTCTAGGCGGAGCCGCAGCGTCGGAAACTTCCAGCCGGCAGGGTGACTGAAGCTGCCACCGACAGGGCACCTATCACACGCACCGAGGCCGGGGTCGGTCATCGCCGCACTCGGCCCACACAGCCCACGCGATCACGCGATTCACCCGATCCCGTGATTGCAACCACCGATGACCGGCGCTGGACGGCCCACCTCCCGTACGCGCCATCGCCGGGGCAGTTGAGTCCGGCAAAGTGCTTCGGGTTCCCGGGAGAGGGTCGCAGTGCCATGAGGCGTAGCGCGGGGGTACTTCGGGGTCGGCGTGTTGGAGGCGGGTGAACTCGCCCCGGCCAAGCCAGCCGCGGCTGATGGTGTCGATGGTGCTGTCGCTGGCTCGCCCGGTTCCCCACGTGAGCGCCCTGACCGCGGCGTCGACGGGATCCTGCCATGCGGCCACGGTCTCGCGGCGCGCTCGGTGCAGCCTTTGCAAAGCTGGTCGAAACAATGGCCGCGTGCTCCGCGACCCCTGCTGCCGAGCTTGGCGGCTACGAGGCCGCGCTGCACGGCCTTGTCGGCGCTACGGTCCCGGCCGGCTTGCAGGGCAACGGTGACGCGACTGCCCCGCCGCTACCCCAATCTCGACGTCCTCACCCGCTCGCGAGCCGTCCCAACGCCGAAGCGCAAGAAGGTAACCGAACCCGCTCTACAAGCGACCACCCGCGTGACCAACGACGAGGGATCGCCTGTCGTGCACCACGTCATCGGTGGTGACCCGCCGAGCTGGCCTACGGACCCAATCGGCCCACACACAGATCACGCGATCACGTGATTCACGTGATCCCGTGATCGCGCCACCCTCTGACCGGCCCTGGAACGGCCTCACAGCTCCAAGACGGACAACAACGTCCGGAACGTACTCCCGAGAGGTTGGTTGGGTCGGGGACTGGCGCGGTGACGCGGTCGCGTTCCGTTTCCAGCCCCCGCCCGTCGAACCGTGCGTGCGGTTCTCCCGCACACGGCTCACCGACGTCCTTCACCGGCGGTGTTCGGCCGGAGCCCGCCAGGCCCGGTTGGGCCGGGGTGCGACGACGATTGAACCGCCCTGGGTTCTCCGGAGGGGGTGATCCAACCAGGAGAGGAAGAATCGGATCATGCCTGCACCGAAGAAGTACGACGAAGAGACGATGGCCAGGGCGGTACGGATGTACCGCGACCGGCTCGCTG
>Ga0136627_1000363_pt1 | contig 16662 bp, 14 predicted proteins | sample AntDrymUQ4892206_2_FD_104652 | JGI IMG/M metagenome (GOLD analysis project Ga0136627, IMG submission 104652) | Polar desert sand microbial communities from Dry Valleys, Antarctica - metaG UQ489 (22.06) | ecosystem: Environmental > Terrestrial > Soil > Desert | place: Antarctica: Dry Valley... | reverse complement strand
CCACGACAACACCCACGCCGCGATCTTCATCGACCACACACTCGTGCGCGCCCTCACCCTCGACCCCACCAGGTCCTACCAGCCCTCCGGGCTCCGAAGAGGCCGGGCCAGCCGCCAGCTACCGTGACCGTCAGGGATGTCCCGCGACACACCTGTCAGACAAGTCGCGCGACACAACATTCCACTTGCTGGAAGCAGTCCCGCCCAGACCGTGAATTGGGAGGAATCCCGCCCAGACGGTGGTGAGGGGGTCGGGGCGGTCAGTCGGTGAAGTAGCCGCCGTCGGGGTGGAGGATCGTGCCGGTGAAGTAGGACGACTCGTCGCTGGCGAGGAATAGCGCAGCGGCGGCGACCTCGTCGGGGGTGCCGAGGCGTCGCAGCGGGAGACTCGTCGTGAACATGTCCTCGACGCCGGGGATCTCGGTGAGCACCTGAGTCATGTTGGTCTGGATGAAACCGGGACCGATTGCGTTGACTCTGATGTTCGCCGGTCCGAGCAGCCGCGCCACCGACTTCGTGAACATCCACACCCCGGCCTTCGACACGGCATACGCCAACGGTCCGGCGTCGGGGTGCTTCGCCGCCACGGAGGCGATCGTCACGATCGAGCCGGACCCGCCGCTGGCCACCATCTGGCGCGCCGCGCCCTGCACCGCCAGCATCGTGCCCGTGAGGTTGACGTCGAGCACCTTGCGCCACGCCGCCAGCTCCATGTCCACGAACGCCGACGCCGGATCCGCCATCCTCTCGATCGCCTCGGCGACCAGTTCCTCGTTGCCGCTGCGATCACCGCTGACGTAGTCGGCATGCGAGATGCCCGCCGCCGTCAGCAGCACGTCGATCCCTCCGAACGTCTCGACGGCGGTGCGCATCATCGCTGCGTTGGACTCCTGATCGGAAGCGTTCAGCTGCACGGCGACGGCCTCGCCACCCGCGTCCTCCACCGCCTGCACGGTCTCGGTCGCGGCGTCGGTCATCAGATCGCCGACGACGACGCGCGCTCCCGCTGCGGCGAAGCGCACGCAGCACGCCCGTCCGATTCCGTTGCCACCGCCGGTCACCACCGCGGTCCGTCCTTCGAGCGCTCGTGTCACGGTCGCATCTTCATGTGCCGGCCCCTCGTGAGGTCAAGCCGGACGATCGCATGTGTCGTCGAGGCGTTCGTCTCACAGCCACGCGATACGTGGATTCCTCGCCCTCGGGGCGCGCCGGGGTGGCGACACGCCGGCGACGAAGAGCAGGCGCACGACGCGCTGTCGATGGGGTCGGAACGGCTCGAGCAGCTCGAACATCCGGGTGTCGTCGACCTGCCGCTCGGCGTCGCCGGTGAACGCCCAGACGACCATCGTCGGTAGGCCGTAGTCGCGCTCGACGACGATGTCGGGATCGCCGCTCGTCGCGGTCAGCGTAGACGTCGCCGTCCATGGTCCGATGCCGCGCACGTGCATCAGGTGGCGCAGCGCGGCGTCGCTGTCCATCGACGCCGCTCGCTCCAGCCGGTGCGCCGAACGCGCCGCAGCGATCATCGTGGTCGCCCGCGAGCGCTCGATCCCGAAGTGGTGGAAGTCGACGTAGCTGCGCGACGCCACGGTCTCCACTGACGGGGCGAGCGTGAGACCGAACGGACCAGGCGCCGGTTCGCCCCATTCCGTCACCATCTCGCGCCAGGCGCGCACGGCCTCTTGCGTCGTGACCCGCTGGCCGACGATCGTGAACAGCAGGTGCTGCCACACGACACCGGATGCACCGAGGCGGAACGGACCGTGCTGGCGCCAGAGGTCGGCCAGTCGCGCGTTCGGTGTCGGGTCGAAGCCGCTCGGATCGTCGTGCGATCCGAGCCAGCGCGGCGCGGCATCGAGCAGCCACGTCGCGCCGTCGCCCCATGCTTCCACGTCGACGCTGCCCGACGTCCAGGTGAATGCGACGGTGCCGGGTCCTGCGGGTGTCCACACCGCGTTGGCGAACGACCTCGGCGCCCAGCGGTGCGTCGGGTCGCACGGGAACACGCCGAACGGTGTCAGCGTCGGCCGGCACCGCCCGTCGAGAACGATCGTGCGGGTCTCGTGTCGGACGCCCGTGCTCATCTCGCCCCGCTCGTGTCCGGCTCCGGCGGCACTGGCGGCACTGGCAGCACTGGCAGCACTGGCAGCACTGGCAGCGACGTCAATCGAGGCCGAGCAGCTCGCGCCACCGGGCCGGGAAGGCCGCCGTGACGTCGTGGTGCGACATGCGCAACGACGGTTCGGGCACCATGTCGACGATCGCTCGCGACTCGGTGTAGTGGTGGGTCGTGTTGGCAACGCCCTCGAACAGGGGACGCCGCAGCGCAACCAGCTCGCCCGGCGGTTCGTCGCTGAGGTAGCCCCACACGGTGAGCGCAATCGTCAGGTCGTGGATGACCGGTGCCCGCCCGAACAGCGACGCTCGCCGCAGGGCGACGCCCACGGCGCCGGCGACGGCGTCCTCGATGTGCTCGTCGTCGCCGACGCGCACCTTCGGTTCGACCTGGCGTGCGAGCCGCAGCACGTACCCCTGATCGGGACCCTGGCTGCCGAGCAGCCGGCCGACGGGCTGGCGTCCCTCGAGATCTCCGGGCCGATTCGACACCCACGCCGGCGGGATGTGGGTCGTCGGCGCGTAGCCGCGCGGCTGGTCCGTCGGATCGGCGGGAGCGAACTTCGGTGCAGCCACGTTCGTAGTTCTAGCCGGTCACTGTCGCCATCGGCTCGGCTGCCCGTTCGGCGACGAGCAAGCCGTACACGATGCTCTCCTCCAGTGCGCGCCACGACGCCTCGATGATGTTGGGGCTGACACCGATCGTCGTCCACGAGCGCTCGCCGTTCGTGGCGTCGATCAGCACCCGTGTGACGGCGCCCGTCGCCGTCGCGCCGTCGAGGATACGCACCTTGAAGTCGGTGAGGTGAACCCGCGCGAGCGCAGGATAGGCCTTCTGCACGGCGGCTCGCAGCGCCATATCGATGGCGTGAACTGGGCCGTTGCCCTCTGCGGTGTGCACGTGGCGCTGGTCCTCCCCCGCGCCGTCGGGGCCCGAACCGACCCACACCTTGACGGTGGCCTCCGTGTTGAACTCGCCGTTCGGCAGCTCGTCAGTGATCACCCGCATGCTCTCGACACGGAAGTACTCGTGATCCCAACCGGCGGCGCGTCGCATCAGCAGCTCGAGCGAGGCATCGGCCGCTTCGAAGTGGTACCCCTCGTGCTCCAGCCGCTTGAGGTCGTCGATGACGGTGTTGGTGGCAGGACCGTCGAGCTCGAGACCGAGCTCGTCCGCCTTCATTGCGATCGTGGCCCTCCCGGCCATCTCGCTGACGACGAAGTGCGTGCTGTTGCCAACGACCGCCGGGTCGACGTGCTCGTACGCGTCCTTCGCCCGTGCGATGGCGCTGACGTGCAGTCCCGCCTTATGGGCGAACGCCGACGAGCCGACGTACGGGGCCTGCGGGTTCACTGCCCGGTTGAGCAGCTCGGCGACATGATGACTGACGACCGTGAGCCGCTCGATGCGGCCGGACGGGAGACACTCGTAGCCGAGCTTCAGCTGGAGGTTCGGGATGATGGTCGTGAGGTTGGCGTTACCGGTTCGCTCGCCGAGCCCGTTGAGCGTGCCCTGCACGTGTCGGGCGCCGGCGCGCACGGCCGCGAGCGAGTTGGCGACTGCGCAGCCGGTGTCGTCGTGGCAGTGGATCCCGACCGCGACGTCGGTGCCGACGTGGGCGACCACGGCGGACGTGATCTCGCCGATGCGGTCGGGCAGCGTGCCGCCGTTCGTGTCGCACAGCACGACGTGCGAGGCGCCGCGCACGACGGCTGCCTCGATCGCCCGCATCGAGAACTCGGGGTTGTCGGCGAACCCGTCGAAGAAGTGCTCCATGTCGACGAGCACCTGGCGGCCCTCGCCGGTCAGGAACTGCACCGAGTCGGCGATCATCGCTTCGCCCTCGTCCAGCGTCGACTGCAGCGCCTGGGTCACCTGGTACTCCGAGCTCTTCGCCACGATGCACACCGACGGCGTGTTCGCCTCGACGAGGTTGCGCAGCGTGGCATCGTCGTCGACCTTGCCGCGTGGCCGTCGCGTCGAACCGAACGCCACGAGCGTGGCATCGGCGAGGTGCAGCTCGTGCTGCGCGCGGGCGAAGAACTCGACGTCCTTCGGGTTGGCGCCGGGCCAGCCGCCCTCGATGAAGGTCACGCCGAGGAGGTCGAGCTGCTCGGCGATCCGCAGCTTGTCCTCCACGGTCGCAGAGACGCCCTCGACCTGCAGACCGTCGCGCAGTGTCGTGTCGAAGACCTCGATCGTCGAGCGACCGCTGGTGTTGTCGGTGGTCATGGATCCACTCCCGGAAATGACGAGAGCCGCCCGGGCGGGCGGCTCTGAACGTGCACTCGGCGTCGGGCCGAGTGCACTACACGATGATGATGCTGGTCAGTGCGGTCCTGTTCGGCGACACCACGACCCATTCAATCGGGTTTCACCGTCCTCGACGCAATTCGCCGCACGCGGACGACGAGCCCGCAGGAACGCGGCGAGGGAAGCGCCAGCGACGAGCCGCACGCGGCGCGAGGAGAAAGCGAAGCGGACGACCACCTGCCGCCTGCGCACGCAGGAACGTGTGTCCTGTGGACAACGGCTGGCTCAACGGTGGATGAACGCAGCGTTTCTGGGGACATCGAAAAAAGGTCGGGGATAAGCCTGTGACTTGCGAGATTTCCCTTGACGTTTCGTGAAGCAGTCGCCAGAGTGTGCGCCGTACCGGAGAACGCAAACACGGTCTTGCTCACCCCAAGAGCGTGGATGCGGCCCCGGTGCAGAACGAACCACTCATTGGTCCTTCGGGACCACGATGGAGGGGATCCGGAGTCCTTCGGGACGTCGGGTCGAATCCGTCACTTGGTTCCGCTTCGACGGTGACCTCCGGGTCGCCGTCGGCGCCGAGACCCTTCGGGGTTGCGGTCCTTCGGGACCACGGCAGGGTGGAACTGCCTGGCATTGTGGCTCGGCACCCTTCGGGGTGGCGAGTGACTCGGATCGGGGTCCTCCGGGACGCCGAGCCGGCCGGTCAAGGTCCTCCGGGATCGTGACCGGGGCTGCGAGTCCCTTCGGGGAATCGGGGTCGTCGCCACCGTCCTTCGGGTCGGCGGCACGCCGGAGCCCTTCGGGGCGCCGGGGTTCACACAGCGCCGGAACCGGGGAGTTCGAACGGGAACCGTCCCAACCGGAACCCGGGAGATCGCCCCACAAATGCGGCATCGCCCGCCGAACTGTCACTTCGGTGACGTGTCCGACGGGCGATGTTTTGTGATCGAGCGTCACGCTAACGCGTGAAGGTCGATCGCTGGTGGATCGTTCGAACCACCGCCCCGGTGGCGAATCGGCTTCGGCCGAAGCGCCCCGGGGCGGTACTAGTTTTCGTGTCGTCCCCGATATCTGAGTCACGAACAACGCCGAGTCCCGGTGTTTGGGGGTGACACAGACCTTGTCCTCCGGATCTGAGTCACGAACAACGACGAGTCCCGACGTTGTTCGTGACACAGACGCCGACGGGGGGTTCGCGCCGCCTCTCCTACTCGGTGAGCTCGCACCATTCCTTGTAGCGGGGCTCCTCGCCGCGCACGGCTCGGGCGTACGTCTCGGCGATCGCCTTGGTCTTCGGGCCGGGGCACGGGATCGCCCGGTCGTCGACCGAGTTCACCGACGACACCTCGGCTGCCGTGCCGCACACGAACATCTCCTCTGCGATGTAGAGGTCGCTGCGGGCGATGTTGTCGACGACGCAGGCGATGTCGAGATCGCGTGCGATCGTCATCACCGAACTCTGTGTGATGCCCTCGAGCGCGCCCGCCGACAGCGGCGGCGTGATCATCGTGTCGTTGCGGACGACGAAGATGTTCTCGCCCGTGCACTCGGCGACGAGGCCGTTGGGCGCCAGCATCACCGCCTCGTCGTAGCCGGCGTTGAGTGCCTCCACCTTGGCGAGCGACGAGTTGACGTAGTTCCCGGTCGTCTTCGACGCCGGCGGCATCGTGTTGTGGTCGTGACGCGTCCACGACGAGATCTTCATCCGCACGCCCTTCTCCACGGCGTCATCGCCGAGGTAGGCACCCCACGGCCAGCACGCGATGGCGACGTCGACCGAGCAGGGCAGCGTGTTGAGCCCCATCTCGCCGTACCCGTAGTAGGCGATCGGTCGCACGTAGCACGACGGCAGGCCGGTCGAGGCGACGGTCGCCTTCGTCGCGGCGACCAGCTCGTCGACCGAATACGGGATCGTCATGCCGATGATCTTCGCCGAGTTGTGCATCCGCTTGATGTGCTCGGTCAGCCGGAACACGGCGGGCCCCTCCGACGTCTCGTAGGCGCGGATGCCCTCGAACACGCCAGAGCCGTAGTGCAGCGTGTGCGTCAGTACGTGGACCCGTGCCTGCTCCCAGTCGACGAGCTCTCCGTTCATCCAGATCTTGGACGTCGATGTGATGGGCATAGGAACGTCAGTCTGTCACTCGCGCGGCGATCTCGTCACCCACGAACGCAGTCGTGCCCTGAGATGGAGCCTGGCATGCGGTGCGGATGCGCGCGGCGGCGTCGGGCTCGCCGAGGAAGTCGAGCATCATTGCCGCCGACAGGATCGCTGCCGTGGGGTTGGCGCTGCCCGCGCCGGCGATGTCGGGAGCCGATCCGTGCACGGGCTCGAACATGCTCGGACCCGTGCGAGCCGGGTTGAGGTTGGCGGAGCTGGCGAACCCGATGCCGCCCGACACGGCGCCGCCGAGATCGGTGAGGATGTCGCCGAAAAGGTTGTCGGTGACGATCACGTCGTAGCGCCCCGGATCCTGCACGAAGTAGATCGTCGCCGCATCGACGTGGTGGTACGCCGTGCCCACGTCAGGGTGCTCGGCGGCGACATCGTCGAACGCTCGCTGCCAGAGGTCGCCAGCAAACGTCAGCACGTTCGTCTTGTGCACGAGCGTGACGTGGCGGCGCGGTCGCGTCGACGCCGTCTCGAAGGCGAAGCGGATGCAGCGCTCGACACCCCTGCGAGTGTTGACGCTGCCCTGCGTCGCCACCTCGTACGGCGTGCCTCTGCGCAGCACGCCGCCCTCGCCGACATACGGGCCCTCGGTATTCTCACGGATCACGACGAAGTCGTGACCGTCCGCCACGAACGGGCGGACGTTCACGTAGAGGTCGAGCTCGAAGCGCATCTTGAGCAGCAGTCCACGCTCGATCACACCGGGGGGCACGTCGGGCGTCCCGACCGCTCCGAGAAGGATGGCGTCATGACCTCGCAGCTCGTCGAGTGTCTCGTCGGACAGGATCTCGCCGTCACGCAGGTAACGGGCGCCACCGAGATCGAAGTCGGTCGTCTCGAGGTCGACGCCGGCTGCTGCGACCACCTTCAACGCCTCCGCGATCACCTCCGGTCCGATCCCGTCTCCGCCGACCACGGCCACTCGATGCGACATGCCCGAGAAATCTATGTCGGGGCCTGGCGGTACCCTTCCACCCATGTCTGAGACTCACCCGCTGACCCCGGATGCCCACACGAGGCTGACCGCCGAGCTCGAGGATCTGACGAGCCGCGGCCGCATCCAGATCGCCGAGAAGATCGAACGCGCCCGCGAGCTGGGCGATCTCTCCGAGAACGGCGACTACCACGCCGCGAAGGAGGAGCAGGGCCACATGGAGGGACGCATCCGTCAGCTCGAGTCGATCCTCGAACACTGCGAGATCGTCGACGCCGTCGACGACGGCACGGTGCAGGCGGGCAGCATCGTCACGTTGCAGTACGAGGGCGACGACGAGGTACAGCGCTACTTCGTCGGATCGATCGAGGAGCAGCGCGAGGGCCTCGAGGTGCTCAGCCCGGCGTCGCCGCTCGGCCAGACGCTCGTCGGCGCAAGGGCCGGTCAGAAGGTCAGCTACGAGGCGCCCACCGGCGCCGAGCTGTCCGTCGAGGTCGTCGAGGTGGACACGCCCTGAGCGCGGCCTCCGCCTCCTCGTCCGGCGACCCGGTGCGCACTCCTGCGCTCCCGCCTGGCCGTGAGGTCGTCGTGGCGCGACGCGGCACGTTCTACGTCCGCGAGCTGGCCGGCCCGCCGGGCGCGCCCACCGTCGTGCTGCTGCACGGCTGGACGGCGACGGCGGATCTCAACTACTTCACCTGCTACCACGAGCTCGCCAAGCACTTCCGTGTGATCGCCTTCGACCTGCGCGGCCATGGGCGCGGGTTGCGGACACGGCTGCCGTTCCGTCTCAGCGACTGCGCCGACGACGCCGCGGCGATCGCCACCGAGCTTGGTGTCGATCGGTTCATCCCCGTCGGCTACTCCATGGGCGGTCCCGTTGCGCAGCTCGTGTGGCGACGCCATCCCGAACGTGTGCAGGGCCTCGTGCTGTGCGCCACGGCGGCATACTTCGCCGGCCGGCGCAACGAGCGGGTGTCGTTCCTCGGGCTCGCCGGGCTCGCCGGGCTCGCCAGGTTGACGCCGCCGCAGGCGAAGTCGTGGCTGACCCAGCAGCTCTACCTGCAGCGCAGGACCGACCAGTGGGAACCGTGGGCGAGCGAGGAGCTGTCCCGCCACGACTGGCGGATGGTGCTCGAAGCCGGCGGTTCGCTGGGACGCTTCTCGTCGAGCGGATGGATCGGCGAGATCGACGTGCCGACGGCCGTCGTCGTCACGACCGCCGATCGAGTCGTGCCACCGCGTCGCCAGCTGCGCCTCGCCGAGGGCATCCCTGGCGCCCGCATCGTGCGTGTCAACGCCGACCACACCGCCGTCGTGTCGGAGCCACACAAGTTCGTGCCGGCGCTGATGGCGGCGTGCCTCCAGGTCGCCACCCGCTCGTCCAACGCCGCGCGCCGTCGCGCCGGCTGACCGTCTCGCCGTCGATGACGCTGCACGGAGTGGACGCGCTCGTCACCGGCGCAGGACGGGTCGTCGGCGCGAAGGACTTCCACCGCGATGGCGTCCGGTTCCGCATCGGTGACCGCGAACTGCAGGCCAAGCGCCGCCGTGGGATGACCCGCTGGGCGCGTGCCGTCACGATCAGCGGACCCGACGGCATGTGGACGTGGCGGCATCGTGGCGTCCTGCTCGGTCACCGCAGCCTGACGAGATCGGACGGTGTCGAGATCATGCGCGGTCGGACTCGGCGACCGATCAAGATCAGCGACGCCGCGACGGAACTGGACGTCGCCGTCGGCATCGCTAGCTGGTCATCGGGCATCGAACACCAGGCAGCGCGGATCAGCGTCGTGGCCATCTTCTTCGAGATCTTGTCGCTGCCGTGACGTGGCGACCTCGAAACCGTTGGGTGGCTGCCGGTGCGGTTGTCGGCATCGCTGCCGTGCTCGCTGCGGCCCTGCGCGCCGTACGGCGCAAGGGCCCGCTGTCGGCGATCGGGCGAACTCGTCGCAACCTCCAGCTCGCCGGACTCGGCGTCGGGCTCGGGTCGTCGTATGCCAACGCGTCGGCGCGCAAGCTGTTCGCCTCGGCGCCACGTCGCATCGAGATCGACGAGGCGCTGCAACTGCGATCGGCCGAGCAGGTCGCTGCCCGCCTCGGCGACATGAAGGGGGCGCTGATGAAGGTCGGCCAGATGGCGAGCTACCTAGACGACGGTCTGCCAGAGCCCGTTCGCCAGGCGCTCGCCACGCTGCAGGCCGACGCCCCACCGATGAGCGCCGATCTCGCCGCCGGCGTCGTCGAGCGCGAGCTCGGGGCGCCACCTGACGAGATCTTCGCCGAGTGGGATGCCGTGCCCATCGCCTCGGCGTCGATCGGGCAGGTCCACCGTGCGCTCGTCGTCGACCCGGCGACGGGGCGTGAACGGGCCGTCGCCGTGAAGGTGCAGTATCCGGGCGTCGACACGGCAATCGAGTCGGATCTGCGCAACACGGAGCTGATCGGGATGATCATGCGCCAGGGCTTCGCCGGCCTCGACCCGAGCGACATGGTCGAAGAGATCCGCCAGCGGTTGACCGAGGAGGTCGACTACCGCATCGAGGCGCGCAACCAGGCGCACTTCGCCGAGTACTACCGCGGCCATCCGTACATCTCGGTGCCGGCCGTCGTGCCCGAGCTGTCGACCTCGCGAGTGCTCGTCTCCGACCTGGTCGACGGCCACACGTGGGCGGAAGTGCTCGAGTGGGACGACCACGAACGCGATCTTGCGGGTGAGTGCCTCTTCCGGTTCGTGTTCCGCAGTCTGTATCGGATGCGCGCCTTCAACGGTGACCCGCACCCCGGCAACTACCTCTTCCACGGTGATGGGCGCGTGACGTTCCTCGACTTCGGGCTCGTCAAGTACTTCACGCCAGCCGAGACAACGACGTTCGCCGACATGGTTCAGGCAGCCGCCGTGCTGCACGACCGTGTCCGATTTCGCCGTCTTGTCGAGGCGGCAGGCCTGCTGCCCGCCGGCATGCCTGTCGAGACCGACGACGTGATGGTGTACTTCTCGCAGTTCTACGAGCCCGTCGCCACGGACCACACGATGACGTGGACACAGCAGTACGCGAGCACCATCGTGCGCCACACGTTCGACCGCTCGAGCCCGATCGCGCAGTACGCCACTGTGCCGAAGGCGTTCGTGTTCATCCAACGCATCAACCTCGGCCTGTATGCCCTGCTCGGCGACCTCGGGGCGACCGGCAACTACCGCAGGATCGCCGAGGAGCTGTGGCCGTTCGCCAATGGCGGCCCCTCGACGCCGATGGGACGTGACGAGTCACGCTGGCTGGATCGTCGGTAGGGTCCGGGCGTGCTTCGAACCAAGGTGGTCCTCCGCTGCGTGCTCGTGTCCGGCCTGCTCGCCGTCGCTGCGTGTGGCAGTGACGAGGATCCCGGGACCGGCGGCACGGGCGACACGAGCGACGTGTCTCTGACGCCCGCGACCACGGGTGCACCTGTCGAGACGCAGCCTGCGCCGCCGAAGCCGGAGGTCGAGATTCCTGCGGAATCCCCAACAGAGCTGGTGGTCACCGACCTCGAGGAGGGCACGGGACCCGAGGCGAAGGACGGCGACCAGGTGCTTGTCTACTATGTCGGCGTCCGCAGCGAGGACGGAACCGAGTTCGACAACAACTTCGACTCCGGCCAGATCTTCCCCGTCACGCTCGGCGCCGGGGGCGTCATCGAAGGGTGGGACGAGGGACTCGTCGGGGTCAAGGGCGGCGGTGTGCGCCAGCTCGACATCCCCGCAGAGCTGGCGTACAAGGACCAGGGTTCTGGCGAGATCATCCAGCCCGGCGATGCCCTGTCGTTCGTGATCCAGGTTGCCGCCGTCGTTCCGGTGACGAGCGAGGGCGACGAGCCCGAGGTCGAGGTGACCCCGTCCACTGGTGCGACCGAGGTGACGTCCGAGGATCTCGTGCCGGGCAGCGGCCCGGCAATCGAGGTGGGACAGACGCTGAGCCTGCACCTCATCGCCTACCGGGGTGACACCGGCGACAAGCTCCAGAGCACGTGGACGTCCCCGTCGCCAGTGCAGGTGCAGTACTCGCGCGAGACGTTGACACCGCCCGGGCTGTTCGAAGGTCTCGAGGGCATGAAGGCCGGTGGCAGGCGGCTCATCACGATCCCCGCCGCCGACGCGTTCGGCGAAACGGGCAACGATGCGATCAGCATGCCGCCGGCGACCGATTTCATCGTTGTCATCGACCTTTTCGCCACCTACTGACGCAGGCGGTCGACGCCGGTCGACTCGAGCAGGCGGCCGTAGCGGTGGGCCGTCTCGCTGATGGCCTGTTCGACGACCCAGTGGGCGAGCTCGATGCGACCGTGGCGGCTGATCGGCTCGCGGTCGACGGCGACGTGACGTTCGTGGCACGTCCGCAGCAGCGAGTCGTCGGCGTCGCACAGCAGTCGCAGCCTGTCGATCCCGTCGCCCTCCTCCTGCAGCGTGGCGGCGAGCTGATCGTCGGAACGGTGGCTCCTGGCGGCGAGTTCGAGTCGCACTCCTGCTGTCGCCGCGGCGCGCTGCGCGAGGACGATGTCGTCGTCGGGCGTCGTGTCGTCGTAGCGCACCACGATGTGGCCGTGCGGGCGGTAGCGCAGGGCGTTGCGCTCGCTACGCAGCGCCGAAGGATCGTGCACTGCCGAGTACCAATCGCGCCAGGCAGCCGCGTACGATCCGGTCGCCTGCTCGCTCGTCCACGCGGGTCCGTCGAAGTGGGTGAACAGGCTCGTGTACCCGGGTCCGCCGGCCTTGGCGCCGGGTCCGACGGCCGATCGCTTCCACCCTCCGAATGGCTGGCGGCGCACGACGGCGCCCGTGATGTGGCGGTTGACATACGCGTTGCCGACCTCGACGCGTTCGAGCCAGCGGTCGACCTCGTGCGGGTCGAGGCTGTGGATGCCGCCGGTGAGCCCGAAGTCGACGGCGTTCTGGAGATCGATGGCGTGGTCGAGGTCGCGGGCCCGCATCACGCCGAGCACGGGCCCGAAACACTCGGTGCGATGGAACCACGAGCCTTCGGCGACACCGAGGCGCACGCCCGGTGACCACAGCCGCCCTTCGCTGTCGAGTTGCTGCGGCTCGACGAGCCAGCGCTCGCCGCCGTCGAGAGTGTGCAGTGCCCGCTGCAGGGGACCGTCGGGTGGCCGGATGAGCGGGCTCATCATCGTCGCCGGCGACGTCGCCTCGCCGACGTCGAGTGAGCGGACGGCCTCCCGCAGCCTCCCGAGGAACGCCTCGTCGTCGTAGAGCGGCGCCTCGAGGATGGCGAGGCTCGCGGCCGAGCACTTCTGGCCGGCGTGACCGAACGCCGATCGCACAAGATCGGCGATCGCCGCGTCGTGATCGGCCGCGGCGGTCACGACGAGAGCGTTCTTGCCGCTCGTCTCGGCGAACAGTCGCAGCGACGGTTGCCAGTCGAGGAACATCGCCGCCGTGTCGTAGGAACCCGTGAGCACGACCGTGTCGAGATCGGGGTGCGTCACGAGGCGCTGGCCGACCGGACCGTCGTCCGGTGCAGCGAACTGGATCGCGTCGGATGGCACACCGGCGCGCCAGCACTGCTGGACGAGCCAGTACGCGGTGCGGCGGGTCTCGGGGGCCGGCTTGAGGATCACAGGGTTGCCGGCGGCGAGAGCGGCACACATTCCCCCGAGCGGGATCGCGTACGGGAAGTTCCACGGCGACACGACGAGCACCGGGCCACGCCCGCTCGTCGTCACGCCGTCGGCGGCAAGGTGGTCGGCGAGCTCGGCGTGGTGGAAGGCGTAGTAGCGGGCGAAGTCGATGGCCTCCGACACCTCGGGATCGCCCTCGTTCACGGTCTTCGCGGCCTCGGTTGCCATCACGGCGAGCGTGGCGGCGCGCTCGGTGGCGAGGGTGGTGGCCACCCGTTCGAGGATCGCCGCGCGTTCGGCGACCGGGCGACACGACCAGTCACTGGCGTTCGCCGTGGCGACCATGTCGTCGACGAGCGCGATGTCGTCGACGGCGGGTGGATCGTCGAGAGTGGCCGCGCCGACGGCCGCTCGCACGGCCGCTCTCGAGGCCGGCTGGGTGAAGTCGGTGTCGGGCTCGTTGCTGAAACGGGGCGCCCGTTCGGGCATGGTTGCCCGGCGGCTGCCCTTGTCGACGGTCGCCGATTCCCGCACGGCCGTGCGGAAGCGCCGCGCCTGCTCGTGCCATTGCGCGTCGCCGACGTGGAGCGTGAACAGCGCCCGCAGAAAGTTCTCCGGCGATGTGTTCTCGTCGAGCCGGCGCGAGAGGTAGGCGACGCTCGCGTCGATGTCGTCACGTTCGACGACGGGCGCGTAGAGCAGCAGGTCGCTCGTGAGCTGATGGACCTGACGCGCCTGCGCGGGCGCCATGCCCTCAAGCATCTCGAAGTCGACGCGAGCGCGGCGTGCGGGGTCGTGCTCGATCAGCGACCACGCCCAGGCCACGTCGAACAGGTTGTGGCTGGCGACGCCGACGCGCACGGCGGGGTCCCACTCCGGTCGCAGGATCGAGTCCAGCATCGCCTTGTAGCTGGCGTCGACGTCGGCCTTCGACGTATACGGCGCCTGGTGCCATCCGTGGAGTTCCGCCTCGGCCTGCTCCATGTCGAGGTTGGCACCCTTCACGATGCGCACCTTGATCCGGCCTCCGGCGCGCCCGTGCCTCGCCGTCGCCCACTCGCCGAGCTGTTCCAGTGCCTCGTGCGAGTCGGGGACGTAAGCCTGCAGCACGATGCCGGCGTCGAGCGCGCCGAACTCGGGCTCGTCGAGCACCTGGGTGAACGCTGCGACCGTCAGCTCGAGGTCGCCGTACTCCTCCATGTCGAGGTTCACGAACGTCGGCGGGAACGAGCTCGTCGCCGCCCTGTAGAGCGTGCGGAGGCGGGCGACGATGCGTTCGACGCTCTCCTCGAAGGCGTACGCGTCGAGGTTGGCGACGATCGCCGACAGCTTGACGGAGAGGTAGTCGACGTCGTCCCTGGCGATGCGGGAGAGCAACGCGGCCGTGCGTCGCTCGGCTTCTGCGTCCGACAGGATCGCCTCGCCGAGCAGGTTGATGTTGAGGCGCACACCTTCCTCGTGACGGCGCCGGACGTGACGGGCGAACGCCGGGTCTTGGGCTGGCAACACGACGCCGCCGGCCTCGGCCAGGATTCGCCGGATCGCGAGTGGCATGACGATGCCCGGTAGCGCTCGCGCGACCTGCGATCCGACGGCGAGCATCGCGCTGTCGATCGGTCCGAGGGCGTCCGGCACGCCGTGCGTGCGCACGAGGTCTGCGAATCGTTCGGCGGCGCGGCGACGGCCGTCGATGCGCAGCACCTGGTCGGTGAGGGCCAGCGTGAGTTCCCGACCCGCCTCGTCGTCGACGAGGCGGCCGAGGCGCAGCCGTCGCCGGCGCTCGCTGCTCGACTCCTCGGACTGGCTCTCGCGCAGCAGGCCGGCGGCGACCTCGATCGCTCGGTCCACTAGGGCGTCTCGTGCCACGTCGGTCTCGGTCACGGCCACCATCGAACCACAGTGCGTTTCCTAACCTGTCGCACGTGTCCGTCGCCCAACTCGTGGCGGTGGCTGCGGTCGTCGCGTTGGCTGCCACCGTGCAGCTCACCGCAGGTTTCGGGTTCGGCCTCGCGGCCGTGCCCGGACTCGCGGTGATCGTCGGTGCCCACGATGCCGTGGTCGTTGCACTCGCGCTGGCGACCATCACGAACGCCTACCAGGCGTGGACGGGCCGCACGTCGACCGTCCGCCCGATCTGCACGAGGATGCTGGTTGGTGCCGCCGCCGGTCTCCCGGTCGGCTTGGCGGTGTTCGTCGCCGTCGACGAGCGCTGGTTGAAGGCCGTGATCGGCGTCGCCGTCCTCGCCGCCGTGGCGATCATCGCCCGCGGGATCGACCTCCGTGCCGCCGGCCCGACGCTCGACATCGGCAGCGGGGTGCTGGCCGGTGCGATGACGACGTCGACGGGCATCAACGGTCCGCCACTCGTCTTCGTGCTCCAAGCTCGTCACCTGTCGCCCGAACAGTTCCGCTCGACGATCACGACGGTGTTCTTCACGCTCGACATCGCAAGCGTCGTGCTGTTCGCCGTCAATGGCGACATCACCCGATCCGTCCTCGTCGCAATCGTCGTCGCGCTGCCAGGTCAACTCGCCGGGGCGACACTCGGCAACCGGCTGCGACGCCATGTCGACGCCCGACGCTTCCGGCTGCTCGTGCTCACCCTGCTGTCGCTCGCCGGGACGATCGCCCTTCTCTCGGCCGCACTGGGTTAGTGAGGGAGCGAGATCGACCGATGAGTTGCCGACGCCGCGAGCGTCATCATTGATGAGCGGACCGCGGTCCGCACGTCCGAGAGGAGATGGATGATGTCAACGCAGGCCGCCACAGACGGTGCCAGCCAGCCGGTTGCGGTTCCGCCGATTGCCGATCAGCAGACGTGGGAAACCGCATTGGCTGAGCTGCGCTCCCGAGAGAAGGCCGCAACTCGCGAGATCGACGCCCTCGCAGCTGCGCGCCGACGTCTCCCGATGGTGGAACTGCCTGAGTACACGCTCGATGGTGTCGACGGCCTCCCCCACCACCGGCCGCCGAGCCCGAACCGGCGCCTGACCGCACCCGTCGGGCCGCTCGATCGAGCGCAACGCGACCGGCGTGCTGGAGGGCCAACCTTGCTTGACCGAAACCTATTCCCTTACACCTGAAACCCCTGCTCAGGGGCGCCTTGTGGGGAAATCGCTGTGGGCACGATAGGACTCGAACCTACGGCCTCCACCGTGTCATGGCGAGACGGGCTGACTGGCTGGGAAACCGCAGAGTACCAGGTCACGTAGTGCCTGGTCAACGGCCCTGACTCGCAGGGTGGATGTCTGACGGAGTCGCCGGGACCACACCTCCACCATGCGGTTAAGCCAGGAGCGCATGGTGACGCTGGATCGAGAGCACAGGCTCACTACGAGGTAGGTCATATCCGGTCGACGGTTGCCCATCGCCGCCCGCAGTTCAACTTGGCGCGAATCGACTTCTCGAGCACAACTCCACACGCGTCGGCGCACCGTTGCCGGACTGGCTGCACCACGCGCGCGCCGAGTTCGAGATGAAGGCGCCAGTGGTTCGCGTCGCAGGCCATCAACGGGCCGTCATCGAGCTGGGCGAGCATGCTCGCCAGCAGGAGCGCTGCTGTGCCTG
>Ga0136627_1000362_pt1 | contig 16673 bp, 13 predicted proteins | sample AntDrymUQ4892206_2_FD_104652 | JGI IMG/M metagenome (GOLD analysis project Ga0136627, IMG submission 104652) | Polar desert sand microbial communities from Dry Valleys, Antarctica - metaG UQ489 (22.06) | ecosystem: Environmental > Terrestrial > Soil > Desert | place: Antarctica: Dry Valley... | reverse complement strand
TTGCCAAACGAGACGCCTTCCGCGTCCATCGGAACGATAAAGGCCGTCACACCTATCGGGGCGCGGGCGAAGAGGATCATGGTCCCTGCGATGCGGCCGTTCGTGACCCATTGCTTGTGGCCGCTGATACTGTACCCGCCGTCCACCTTCTCGGCGGTCGTCTCTATCGCGGCGGCGTCGGAGCCTGTCGAGGGTTCGGTGAGGGCGAAGGAGCCGATCCTCTCACCCCGCGCGAGCGGCTGGACCCACTTAGACTTCTGTTCCTCGGTGCCGAAGAGCAGGATCGGCAACGTCCCGGCGCTGGTGTGAACGGCGAGCGTCACCCCGACCCCGGCGTCGGCCCGACTGAGTTCCTCGATCAGCAAACAGTAAGAGACGAAGTCCGCGCCCGCCCCGCCGTACTCCTCCGGCACGCAAAGGCCCATGAAGCCCATCTCAGAGAGCTTCTCCAGCGTCTCGAACGGGACACGGTCCTCACGGTCCAGCTCCGCAGCGTGGGGCGCAACCTCCCGGTCGGCGAAATCGGCCGCTCTTTCCCTGATCCCCCTCTGCTCTTTCCCGAAGCCGAAGTCCATGACTTCCTCCTGTAACCTTGTCACTGCCTCTCGGGAGTATAGTGTGGATGGGGCCGCTGGATGGGGCCTGGGCTAGAATGGTCGTGGTGGAAAGGTAACGCGACGGGGAGCGTGGCGATGCTTGCCAAGGACGAACTTCTCGACAGGGTTGTTGACAGGGTCAGGGAGCAGATGCCGGAGGACCGGGCGGCTCAGGCGGAGGAGTTCGCGCGGCAGTACTTCGCCTGGATACCGCGCGAAGATCTCGACGGCCGATCCCCCATCGACCTCTACGGCGCCGCGATGTCCCACTTCGGGTTCGCGTATCAACGGGCGCCCGGCGAGGCGAAGGTGCGGGTGTATAACCCCCAGTTCGAGGAGCATGGGTGGCAGTCCACGCACACGGCTTTAGAGGTCGTCACGGACGACATGCCGTTCCTCGTGGACTCTACCCGTATGGAGGTCAACACCCGCGGCTACTCCATCCACCTGATGCTCCACCCCATAATGAAGGTCCGCCGCGACGACGAAGGCCAGCTCGTCGAAGTGCTGGCTGCAGAGGCCGAAGAAGACGATGCCCTCTCGGAGTCCGTGATCCACGTCGAGGTCGACCGCCAGACGGAGCCGGAAGTCCTCGAAGAGCTCCGCGCCTGCACGGAGCGCGTGCTCCGGCAGGTGCACGCCGCCGTCGAGGACTGGCCGGCGATGCTGGAGCGCGTAGACGAAATCGTATCGGGCTTCGAGGCCCCGCCGCCGCTCGACGAAGATGACCTCGCCGAGGCGCGGGCTTTTCTTGGTTGGATCTCGGACAACAACTTCACCTTCCTCGGCTACCGCGAGTACGACCTGACGACCGAGAACGGCGAGGACGCCCTGATGGGCGTCGAGAACACGGGCCTCGGCATCCTGCGCGCGTCGGGCCGCAAGCCCCGCTCCCACAGCTTCGCCAAGCTGCCTCCCGAGGTGCGCCGGCTCGCCCGCCAACCCAACCTGCTCAACCTCACCAAGGCAAACTCCCGATCCACCGTCCACCGACCCTCCTACATGGACTACGTCGGCGTCAAGAAGTTTGACGAGAACGGCAACGTCACAGGCGAGCGGCGGTTCCTCGGCCTCTACACGTTCTCAGCCTACAGCATGAGCGTCTTCGAGATGCCCATCGTGCGGCGCAAGGTGCGGTACGTGCTGGAGAGGTCTGGGTTCCCGAAGGGGAGCCACAACGAGAAGGACCTCTTCGAGATCCTCGAGACCTACCCCCGCGACGAACTCTTCCAGATCTCTAAAGAAGAGCTCTTCGACATCGCCATGGGCATCCTGCACCTCCAGGAGCGCCAGCGGGTGCGCCTCTTCGTCCGCCGCGACACCTACGGGCGCTTCTTCTCGTGCCTGATCTACGTCCCCCGCGACCGCTACGACACGGAAGTAAGGCGCAGGATGCAAGACATACTCCAGGATTCTTTGGGCGGCGTGAGCTCGGCCTTCGACGTCAGGTTATCTGAGTCCGTGCTCGCCCGGCTCCATTTCATCGTCTACGTGAAACCGGGCGAGGTCCCCGAGTACAGCGTCGAGGACATCGAGGAGCGGCTCGCGGAGACGACCCGCTCCTGGGCGGACAATTTGTACGACGCCCTGATAGAAGGCGTCGGAGAAGAGCGGGGCAACGAGCTCTTCCACAAGTACCGCGATGCCTTCCCGGCGGGCTACCGGGCCGGCTTCCTCGCCAGGACCGCCGTCACGGATATTCGGCGGATCGAAGACCTTCACTCCGAAGACGACCTGGAGATGAGCCTCTACCACCCGATAGAGGAGCCGGAGGAGTTTCTAGGGTTCAAGCTCTTCCGCTCAGGGGAGCAGATCTCCCTCTCCACGGTCCTCCCGCTGCTGGAAGACATGGGCGTCGAGGTCGTGGACGAGAGGCCGCACAAGGTGGAGCCCGCGGGCTCCCCGCCGGTCTGGATCTACGACTTCGGCCTCGTGGACGAGTCGCGCGGCGAGTTCCAGACGGGGGAGGTGCGCGAGATCTTCCAGGACGCCTTCGCCCGCGCCTATCGCGGCCTGGTCGAGAACGACGGCTTTAACCGCCTCGTCCTCCGCGCCCGCCTCACCTGGCGCCAGGTCACCATCCTGCGCGCCTACTGCAAGTACCTCCGCCAGGCCGGCACCACCTTCTCCCAGGCCTACATGGAGGACACCCTCTTCGCCAACCACCACATAGCACGGCTCCTGGTAGACCTCTTCGAATGGCGCTTCGACCCGAAGAACGGTGGCCGCGCGGAACAGGAGACCGAGCGCCTCAAGGGGGAGATAGAAGAGGCCCTCGACGAGGTCGTGAGCCTGGACGAGGACCGCATCCTGCGCAACTTCCTCGACGTGACGCTGGCGACGATGCGGACCAACTACTACCAGACGGACGATGACGGGGAGCCGAAGGTGCATCTCTCGTTCAAGTTCGATCCGCGGGAGATGCCGATGTTGCCGCTGCCGCGTCCCCGGTTCGAGATCTTCGTCTACTCCCCCCGTTCCGAGGGCGTCCACCTGCGCGGCGGCGAGGTCGCCCGAGGCGGCATCCGCTGGTCCGACCGCCGCGAGGACTTCCGCACCGAGGTACTCGGCCTCATGAAAGCCCAGATGATCAAGAACGCCGTCATAGTCCCCGTCGGCGCCAAGGGCGGCTTCGTCGTGAAACGCCCCCCGGCAGAAGGAGGCCGCGAGGCCCTCCAGAACGAGGTGATCTCCTGCTACCGCACCCTTATCTGCGGCATGCTCGACCTGACGGACAACCTCGCGGACGGCAACGTCGTCCCCCCGCCCGACGTTACCCGCTACGACAATGACGACCCGTACCTCGTCGTGGCCGCGGACAAGGGTACGGCCACTTTCTCGGACATCGCCAACGGCATCTCGGCCGAGTACGGCTTCTGGCTCGGCGACGCCTTCGCCTCCGGCGGCTCCGTCGGCTACGACCACAAGGAGATGGGCATCACCGCGAAAGGCGCGTGGGAGTCCGTCAAGCGCCACTTCCGCGAGCTCGGCAAGGACGTCCAGGAAGAGGACTTCACCGTCGTCGGCATAGGAGACATGTCAGGCGATGTCTTCGGCAACGGCATGCTCCTCTCCAGGCACACGAAACTCGTCGCCGCCTTCAACCACTTGCATATCTTTATCGACCCCGACCCCGACCCCGAGGCGAGCTTCGCGGAGCGCGAGCGTCTCTTCCGGCTGCCGCGCTCGACGTGGGCGGACTACGATACCGAACTCATCTCCGAGGGCGGCGGCGTCTTTCCGAGGACCGCCAAGTCCATTCAGCTCTCGCCGCAGGTAAAGGAGCTTCTCGGCGCGGAGGCGGATTCGCTGACCCCGAACGAGCTCTTGAACGGCCTGCTCAAGGCCCAGGTAGACCTTCTCTGGAACGGGGGCATCGGCACCTACGTCAAGGCGAGCACCGAAGGCAACGCCGAGGTCGGAGATAGGACGAACGATTCTCTGCGCGTAGACGGTAAAGACCTCCGGTGCCGGGTAGTCGGGGAAGGAGGGAACCTCGGGTTTACCCAGGCCGGACGCATAGAGTACGCGCTGGAGGGCGGGCGGGTCTACATGGACGCCGTGGACAACTCCGCGGGAGTGGATTGCTCCGACCATGAGGTGAACATCAAGATCCTATTGGACGCGATCGTCGCGGGCGGGGACATGACGGAGAAGCAGCGCAACGAGCTTCTCGCGGGGATGACCGACGAGGTCGGCGAGCTGGTCCTCCGGGACAACTACGACCAGACTTTAGCCATAAGCAACGCGCTGGCCCTCGCCCACCCGATGGTGGACGTCCACGTCCGGTACATCCGGCACCTGGAGCAGACGGGCGCATTGAACCGGGAGCTTGAGGTGCTTCCCTCCGACGAGACGTTGGCGGAGCGGCGTTCAGAGGGCGGTGGGCTCACGGCGCCGGAGTTCGCGATCCTGTTGTCGTACACCAAGATCACGCTCTACAAGCAACTCCTGGAATCCGATTTGCCAGAGGACCCTTACCTCTCGGCGGAGCTCGCGCGGTACTTCCCGACGCCGCTTCGCGAGCGGTTCGGGGACAGGATGGAGCAGCACCGGCTGCGGCGCGAGATCGTGGCGACCCGCGTCGCCAACGAGCTCGTGAACAGGGCCGGCCCCTCGTTCGTCTTCCGGCTGGGCGAGGAGACGGGCGCTGACCTGGCCGAGATCTCCCGCGCCTTCACCGCCGCCGCGGAGGTCTTCGACCTGCGCGAGACCTGGGAGAACGTAGAGTCCCTGGACAACAGGGTCGGGGCAGACGTCCAGACCGGGATGCTCCTGGACTGGCGCCGGCTCGTCGAGCGCTCGACCCGCTGGCTCCTGCGCAACCGCCGCCCGCCCCTGGATATCTCGGCGACCGTCTCGTACTTCCGGGAGGAGGCGCCGAACCTGGCGAGCAGCATCCACCGCTTCATGATCGACGGCGAGAAGAAGGGCGTGGACGAGTCGGCCGCAAGGCTCATCGAGAAGAGCGTGCCGGAGGAGCTGGCCCAGCGGGTCTCGACCTTCGGGGCCATGTTCAGCGCGCTCGACGTCGTGGACGTGGCCGTCGCGGCCGGGGAGGAGCCCGAGACGGCAGCCGAGGTGTACTTCGCGCTGGGTGACCGGCTCAGGATCCACTGGCTCCGTCACCACGTCGAGGCCCTCCCCCGCGACAACCGCTGGCGGGCCCTCGCCCGCGCGGCCCTGCGCGACGACGTCTACGGCCTCCAGGCGGCCATGACCGCCGCCGTCCTCAGGGACACGCCGGAGGAGGCGCAAGTGCAGGAGCGCATAGAAGCCTGGACCTCCTCGAACGGCGGCGCCGTGGATCGCACCCTCCACGTCCTCTCCGACATAAACGCCAGCGGCACCTTCGACCTCGCGACGTTGTCTGTGGCGCTCAGGGAGGTCCGAAACCTGGTTCCATCTTCTCCTGTGGAGAAAGCAGGATAGAGCCGTAGCAGCTTCCCGTCCCCCGTGCGGGCCGCCCCGGGGGCGTCGGATCGTAGAATAGGCGGGTGAAGGTTGGATCTTCGTCCACGGCACCCATACGCGTTCTGGCTGCCGCCGTGGCTATGGCGGCGATGCTCCTGGCCGCCTCTTGCGGACCGCCGGACGGGCTCGACCGGGAGAACCTCGACCCTGCCTGCCCGCCCGGACTCGGAAGGGGCATTCTGGACCCCGGGTTTCTCGGACCGGACGACGACCGGGGCGGACCCGCGGTCCGAAAGCTCCTCGAGAACCCGGACTTCGGGGTATCAGGGGAGGCGGCCGAAGACCTGAGAGGCGGCGTCGTGGACCCGCGACTCGTGACGACGCTGCGGACGGTGGCGGGCGAACATAGGATCTGCGTGGACGTCTTCAAGGAGGGCCACTTCTTTCTCCCCGGCGTAGAAGACGGTCCGCGCATCCCGGACGGCTACGGCAGGGCCGGCGGGCTTCCGAACACCCACTTCTTCGGCCGGGCCGCGGACATCCGGTACGTGGACGGCGAGCCCGTCGAGGGCAACGAGTCGAGCCAGGAGGTCCTCGACGTGGGACGGGTCCTAGCTGACCTCCCGGCCCCGAACAGGCCGGACCAGATCATCGGCCCCGAGGAATGGACGCGCGAGCTGGGCTTCGGCTACGAGGAGGGTTGGATCCTGGACAGAGACCAGCTAGAACTCCACGACGAACACATCCATCTCGGCTACACGAAGGCCCGCGGCACCCGCAACACGCGCTAGGCGCGCCCCAGAGACTCCCGGTGTGCGGCGGCGCGTTCGACGTACTCGTTGGCGCCGCGCTCTATGTCCTTCGTCTGCTCTTCCGTGACCTCGCCGGTGCGTTTGGCCGGGATGCCGACGATCAGGCTGCGGGGCGGGAACTCCCGGTTTTCGGGGACGACGGCGCCGGCGGCAACTATAGAACCCTCTCCTATCTTCGCGCCGTTGAGGATGGTGGCGCCCATCCCGATCAGGCACCCGTCCCCGACCTCGCAGCCGTGGACCACTGCGTTGTGCCCGACCACACAGCCCTCACCGACCGTCGCCGGGAAACCGGGATCTGCGTGCAGGACGCAGCCGTCCTGGACGTTCGTCCGCGCGCCGATCCGGATCGGCTCCGTGTCGCCGCGCAACACCGCCCCGTACCAGACGCTGGAGTCCTCCCCGAGATGCACGTCGCCGATGACGTAAGCTCCGGGCGCAACCCATGCGGAAGGCGCGAGTTCCGGTAAGCGGTTCCCATGCGGAAGAAGGGCGCCGCTCTTTGCGGTCAGATCCAACGCCGCACCCGCCCCTTGTACCGCAGGTACTCGTCGCCGAACTTGCCCTCCAGGTAGCGCTCCTCGCGCTTTACGACGCCGCGATCCACGAGATGCAGGACGGCCGGGAGCAACAACGCGGCCGGGAGCGCGTTCGCCCGGGCGCTTATGCCGGAGTAGATCAGGGCCATACCGACGTAGAGCGGGTTGCGCGTAAACCCGTACGGCCCCGCCTCGACGATGGCGGTCGTGGGATGGTACGGGTCCACGTTGGTCCCCGCCCGGCGCATCTCGCGGAAGCCCCAGAGGCCGAGAGAGAGCCCGCCGACGACGAGAGGCCAGCCCAATATCTTCGAGAGGGCTCGGGGCAGAAAAGGCGTAGGACGAAGCCGGTTCACCAGCAGGCCCGCAACCAACGCGCCCGCGAAGATCAGGGGCGGCGGGGCCACCACCCCCGGGTTGTCCGCCCTCTCTCCGTTACCGTCGCCCATTCCCATGCTCCCTTCCGTCCGCCCTACCGCGCAACCGACACCGGCGGGACACCGTCACGCCGACCACCCAAAATCCGACGGCTGATAGCGCGTCCCGCCCCGCGAGCCGCCTCACACCTCCACCAGCACCGCGTCGCCCTGCCCGCCGCCGGAGCAGATGGTCGCGAGGCCCCTGCCACCGCCCCTGCGCCGCAACTCGTACAGGAGCGTCGCCAGGATACGCGCCCCGCTCGCTCCGACCGGGTGACCGAGCGCGAGCGCCCCACCGTTGACGTTGACGATCTCCGAATCGACGCCGAGCATCCGGGTCGAGTGGATCGCCACGCCCGCGAACGCCTCGTTGATCTCCACCAGGTCCAGGTCCTCGGCCCTCCACCCTGCCTTCTCCAGAGCCTCCTTCCCCGCGTTACCGGGTACCGTGAGCAGGTTCGGCGGTTCTTCGGCGACCTTGGCGTGCGCGACGATGGTCCCCAGCGGTTCGAGGCTACGCTCCCTCGCGAAGGATTCGCCCGCGAGCACCAGGGCCCCGGCCCCGTCGGTGACGCCGGGCGCGTTGCCGGCGGTCACGGTGCCGTCCTCGTCGACGGGACCGAGGGAGGCCAGTTTCTCCAGCGTGGTGTCGCGCCGGATGGGCTCGTCGTGCTCGACGTAGGTCGTCCGGCCCTTCCTGCCGGCGACCTTGACGCCCACGATCTCCTCCGCCAGCCGACCCTCGTCGGTAGCCGCAGCGGCCCTCTGGTGGCTGCGAAGCGCCCACGCGTCCTGGTCCTCGCGGGAGATGCCGAACCTTCTGGCCCCATCGGCCCCGAAGCGGACCATGTTGACGTGCTCGAAGGCGTCGAGCAGGCCGTCGTGCATCATCGCGTCGTGGGCCGGCATGTCGCCCAGGCGGGCGCCCCAACGGGCCTTCGGGAGCAAGTACGGGGCATTGGACATGCTCTCCATGCCGCCGGCGAGGACGACGTCGTAGTCGCCGGCCCGAATCATAGTCTCCGCCAGCGTCGCGCTGCGGAGGCCCGAGGCGCAGACCTGGTTCAGCGTCTCCGTCGTGAGCGTGAAGGGCAGGCCGGCGTGGTGGTTGGCCTGGCGGCTCGGAATCTGGCCCACCCCCGCCTGCACCACGATGCCGAAGATGGAGTGCCCGATCTCCTCGTCCACAACACCCGAACGGTCGAGCGCCTCCCGGATGGCCGCCCCCCCGAGCTCCGGCGCGCCTAGAGAGGCCAAACTCCCGCCGAACCTGCCAAACGGCGTCCTCGCCGCTCCCAGAATTACCGCTCGTTCCACCGCTTCTTCTCCTGCCTAGCCACCGACGGCGTTAGTGTAGCCTAGGGAGCCGATTCCTGATGCTCGTGACGCCGGGGGACCGTTCGCGCTACCCACGGAGCCCGAAGACCCCGCTCGCAACGGAAAGCCTCGCTTCATGATGGCAGAAATCACTCATTTGGATGATGGATTCGGCCTCCACCGCCGTCATGCTGCCTGTGCTACATCCGTGATGTTGCGGAGGCGGGAAGGACTTCGTCCCCCTACGAGAGAAAGAGCGGATATGAGAAGACGAGCGGTTCTCTAACTTACGGTGATGACGTTGGCCCTCGCAATGGTGGCGAGCCCGGCATGGGCGGCCGAGTTCACCGTCAACTCCACGGGTGACGACGGGGATGTGGGCCTCCCTAGTGGTGTTTGCAACACGGAACCCTTTCTGGTGGGGACCGAGCCTGAGTGCACCTTGAGGGCGGCCATAGAGGAGGCCAACGTCACCACTGCCGCGGACACCATCAACTTCCGCATCGGGGGACCGGGGTCAAGACCATCTCCCCGGCTTCGTTTCTGCCGATCATAACCCAACCGGTGACCATCGACGGATACACCGAGCCCGGGCAGACCTGCGCATCAGGCTCGACGGTCTCAACACCCCGGGAATATCTCGCGGGCTATTCATCTCATCAGCCGACAATAGCGTGGTGCGGGGGCTGTCGATCACGAGGTTCCCCGGCGACGGCATCGACATCGCCGTGGCAGACAACAACACGATAGAGGGGAACTTCATCGGCCTCACCCCTGGAGGCCAGGACCGGGGCAACGGGAATGGCCTGTCCATAAGGAACGGCGCGTCCAACAACACCATAGGGGGCACGTCTCCGGAGGCGCGCAACATCATCTCCGGCAATGGCCCGAGTGACAACCTCAGTGGCACCGGCGTTGGCATCTCCGAGATCGGGACGACGGGCAACAGGGTGATGGGCAACTACATCGGTACGACAAAGAGCGGGACGGGCAACCTGGGCAACTCCGGTCGGGGCTTCTTCGTCGGCAACAGAGCATCCGGCAATATTATCGGGGATAACGACCCCAGCGACGGTTTTACCAACGCCGCCAACATCATCGCCTTCAACGGCCTGGATGGGGTGGATGTCTCTGGCGCGACCAGCACGGGCAACAGCATCCTCTCCAACTCGATCTTCTCCAACGCCCGCCTTGGCATAGATCTCGACCCGAACTCCAACGACGGCGTCGGCGACGCGGACACCGGTCCCAACAACCTGCAGAACTTCCCCGTGCTCTCCTCCGCCAAGACCGGACGACGGGCCACCACCATCAAGGGAACGCTGGAGAGCACCCAGAACGGGACCTTCACCGTCCAGTTCTTCTCCAACCCCAAGGGCACCAGGGAAGAAGGCAAGAAGTTCATAGGTCAGAAGGTAGTTGCCACCGATGGCGGAGGCCGGGTCTCCTTCACCTTCAAGCCCAATAAGAAGGTCAAAGCGGGACTGTTCGTAACCACCACGGCCACCGACGATTCCACCGGCGACACCTCCGAGTTCTCGGCCCCGAAGAAGGTGCGGGAGGCGTAGTAGAGGCGGTCCTCCCCGGTTGCCTTGTATTTGACCCTCTTACCTTCGATGGCGTCCACGGGTCCGGAGGCAGCGCACCAGCGGCGACCTACCGGTACAACGCATCCACCTCGAAGGGTAATCGCCTAGTAAAATACGGCACCAGGGAAGCTACCTTTGGGGAAAGGGAGGCGCCGTGTCCAACATAGGCGACTACGAGAAGACCCATGCGACGTTCCGCTGGAAGACGCCGGAGAGGTTCAACTTCGGGCGAGACGTGGTGGACCGCTGGGCCGCCGAAGACCGCCCGGCGATGACGTGGCTCGGCACGGACGGCAAAGAGGTCCACCTGGGCTTCGCGGAGTTCTCCCGGCTCTCCAACAAGTTCGCCAACGCCATGCACGCCATCGGCGTGGAACGCGGCAACCGGGTGATGGTCCTGCTCGGCAAGGTCCCTGAATGGCAAGCCATACTCACCGGCCTCCTCAAGCTCGGCGCCATAGCCATCCCCTGCGCCCCGCAGCTCAGGTCAGGCGACCTGAAGTTCCGGGCTGAGCACTCCGGCTCCGTCGCCATGATCTCGGGCCCCGAGGGCTTCGAAGAGGTCGAGAAGATGCGCGGCGAAGCGCCCAGCCTCGAGCACTTCGTCTCGCTCGGAGACGAGCGCGACGGTTGGGAACCTTTCGAGGAGCTCATGGACGATGCCTCCGGGGAGTTCACGGCCGAGGATACGGCGGCGGGCGAGGGGGCGTTCATCCTCTACACCTCCGGCACGACCAAGCACCCGAAGGGCGTGTTGCTCACCCACGGGTACACCCACGCCAAGCGGATGCAGGCGGAGTACTGGCTAGATCTCCGGGAAGGGGACAGGCTCTGGTGCACCTCCGGGACGGGGTGGGCCAAGAGCATCTGGAACGTCTTTCTAGGTCCCTGGAGCCTGGGGACGGAGATCTTCTTCCACGAGGGCGGCTTCGACCCGGCCGAACGCCTGGACCTGATCAAGGAACACGGCATAACCGTCCTCTGCCAGGCCCCGACGGAGTACCGCCTCCTCTCAAAGACCCCGGAACTCGAACGGGCGGACCTCTCTCCGGTCCGGCACGCGGTCTCGGCCGGCGAGCCCCTGAACCCGGCGGTCATCGAGCGGTGGAAGGAGTTGCACGGCCTCACCATCTACGACGGCTACGGCCAGACGGAGAACACCCTCCTCGTCGGCAACTTCCCCGGCCTCGAAGTGCGCCCCGGCTCGATGGGCAAGCCGTCCCCCGGCTGCGACGTAAAGGTCGTGGACATGGAAGGCAACGAGTGCCCCCCCGACGAGCCGGGCGACATAGCCCTCGCCGGCCGCCCGCCGGTCCTCTTCAAGGAGTACTGGGAGCAGCCAGACGAGACCGGGGGCGTCTTCAGAACCGGCCACTACCTCACAGGCGACAGGGCCTACCGGGATGCGGACGACTACCTGTGGTTCGTGGGACGTTCGGACGACGTCATCCTCTCCGCCGGCTACCGCATAGGCCCGTTCGAGATAGAGAGCATCCTCATCGAGCACCCGGCCGTCGTCGAGAGCGCCGTCGTCCCCGCGCCGGACGAGGACCGCGGCAGCATCGTCAAGGCCTTCATCGTGTTAGGCCCCGACTACGAGCCGTCAGAAGAACTAAAAATGGAGATCCAGGCCCACTGCAAGGCGCACACCGCACCGTACAAATATCCTCGTCAGATCGAGTTCATAGAAGAGCTCCCGAAGACGACGAGCGGCAAGATCCGGCGCGTGGAGTTGAGGGAAGGTTTTTAGGTTCTAGGCTCTAGGTTTTGAGGTATGGGGTTCAAGGTAGAGGCTTTGCGAAGGACATCCACCACGAGCGGGGAGCCGTTCCCGAAAGACCGTCCCTCATGCCTCCTACCTCAAAGCCTTAAAACCTCAATGCCTTATGCCTGAACTCGACGCCCTCGTCACCGAGAGCTTCTGCTACCTCACGACCCGGGGCAGGATTACCGGCCGTCCGCACGAGATCGAGATCTGGTTCTCTCTCGTCCCGGAGAGGCGCACGCTCTACATGCTCGCCGGCGGTGGAGACCGTGCCGACTGGGTGAAGAACCTCCGCCGGGAACCCGCCGTGACGGTTCGGATCGCCGGGGAAGAGCTAAAGGGCACAGCCCGCCTCGTCGAAGATGCCGGGGAAGACGCTCTGGCCCGGCGGCTCCTGGTCGAGAAGTACGAACGGAGCCCGGGCAGCCTCTCCGATTGGCGCCGCAGGGCCCTACCGGTGGCGGTGGACCTGGCGTAGTTCGCGGCGCAGAGACGGCGGGACGGGCGAGTTGGTAGGATGGGCGGGTCGTGACCGCGACGTTTTGGGAGCGTAAGACCTTCAGGCTCGCAACTCTGGCCGTGATCTCCGTCCTCGTCCTGGGCGGGCTCTTCCTGATCCTGCGCCCTGACCAGCCCGCGGCGATGCCGGGGGAACGCCCTTTTGAACTGGAGATACGGGAAGACGGCATGAACCCGGAGGAGGTCTCCGCCCGCGAGGGCGACCGGGTGACCATGAGCATCACCTCAGATCGCCCGTTCGAGCTCCACGTCCACGGCTACGATTTGGAGCAAGAGCTCGAGCCGGGCGAGACTACCGAACTCTCCCTCGAGGCTGACCTGACCGGCCGGTTCCCGATGGAGGACCACGATACGGAAGAAGAGCTCGGAGTCCTTGTCGTGGAGCCGCGTTAGACGCGTGCCGGCACTAGCGCGCCGCGCCGCGACGGCATCTGTCGCCGTGCTCTTGTGGTCCGTGCCAGCCCTGGCGGACGCTCGTCCGAGCCTCGCTCACGGTTTCGGACAGCGGTACGACCTTCCGGTGCCGCTCTGGCTCTACCTCTACGGGGCGGCCGGCGCCGTGCTGCTCTCCTTCGTCGTGTTCGGCCTCTTCGTCGGCGAGCGGGGCGCGGCCCACGGCTACCCCAGGCTGAACCTGCTGCGGTTCGGCTTTTTCCGGGCGACGATGGCGAGCCGGGCTTTCGTCTCGGGGCTGCGGCTCGCCTCGGTGGCACTCTTTGTGTTGGTCATCTTGACGGGTCTGCTCGGCGACCAGACGCCGGTACTCAACCTCGCCCCTACCATCGTGTGGGTGATCTGGTGGGTAGGCTTCAGCCTCTTCGTCGCGCTCGCCGGAAACCTCTGGGCCATCGTGAACCCCTTGAAGGTCGTATTCGAGTGGGCGGACGGGCTCGTCCGGCGCCTCGGGGTGGACGAGGGCCTGGAGTCCGACGCCCCCTACCCGGCCTCGTGGGACGTCTGGCCGGCCCTGGCGCTCTTCTTCGTCTTCGTGTGGGTCGAGCTCGTGTTCCCGGGCTCGGCCACGCCGCGCAACATCGCCTTCTTCATCCTCCTGTACTGCAGCGTCACCTGGGCGGGGATGTCGCTCTTCGGCAAGGAGGCCTGGCTCCGCAAGGGCGAAGCGTTCTCCGTGTTCTTCAGCATCCTGGCAAGGTTCGCCCCGACCGAGGTGCGCGTGAAGGGCGGGAAGGCCTGCGAAGAATGCGACGCCTGCGAGTCCGAAAGTGAGGACGAAGACTGCGTCAACTGCTACGGGTGCTTCGTCCGGGCGACGCCGGGGGAGCGGGAGTTGAACCTCAGGCCTCCCGCGGTGGGCCTTCTCCGTTCCGGCGGGACTTCGGGGGGGCGGCTGGCGTTCATGGTCTTCATGCTCGCCAGCGTCACCTACGACGGTCTGCTGGCGACCCCGTTGTGGGTGAGCGGGATGTTCTATCTCCAGTCCGTGACGGGGTCTTTCGGGGTGTTGGGCAGCCTGTTCTACGGGACGCTGGGGCTGGTGGCAGTGCCGCTCCTGTTCTTCGGGCTGTATGCGGGGTTCGTGAAGCTCTGTCAGGTGATGGGGGGCGGCGCGAGCTTCTGGGGGCTCGCGGGGGCCTTCGCGTACTCGCTGGTGCCCATCGCGCTCGCCTACCAGGCGGCGCACTACTACACGCTCCTGATCCTGGAGGGCCAGAACCTCTTCGCCCTGGCCTCCGACCCGTTCGGGTGGGGCTGGGACCTCTTCGGCACGGGCGGCTACGAGGTCAAGGAAGGCTTCCTGGTCACCTCCCCGATCTCGGACTCCTTCCAGATCCTGGACGTCCGCAACCCCCTCAAGCCGAAGGTGCTCGGCCGCGGGGCGCACCCACAGCCCGAGAGCTTCCTTTTCCACTCCGGCGTGTGGCCGCGTTCGGGCGGGGACAAGTTCGTGATGATGCAGGGCGAGAAGAACTTCAAGCCCCGTTGCGACAAGGGCCAGGGCCCGGTCATGAGCTACCGGGCTATAGACGTGCCGAACTCCAACAGGTACAGGTTCGAGCTGCTCGACCGCTACCGGGTCGAGAACGGCGCCTACGCGAACGGTGACCCTGCCGTCAACGCCCTCGGCTGCTCGGCTCACTGGTTCGAGGTGCATCCGACCTGGAAAGACGGCGGGATGCTGGCGGCCGGCTACTACGAGCACGGCACCCACTTCCTGAAGGTCGCCGACGACGGCGAGATCACGCGCAAAGGCTACTTCCTGCCCAACGCGGGCTCCACTTCCGCGGCGTACTGGATCAACCGCAACGTCGTCTACACCGTGGACTACACCCGCGGCATAGACATCCTGCGCTACACCGGACCCGGCACCGACGGCCCCATCACGGGCGCCAACCAGCGCGGCACCGGCAGAGGCTAGAGAGCGTTCGGACATCGGCAAGAACGACGGGCCGAACGCCGGGGTCTGAGCCTGTGGCGGTCCGCACGGCGTCCGGGTGTCCGGCCGCCTAGAATGGCGGCGTGCGAAAGGTAAAGAAGCGAGACTTGCCGGAGAAGGTCTGCGCGGTCTGCGGGCGTCCCTTCCGGTGGCGCAAGAAGTGGTCCGGGGACTGGGAGTCCGTCGTCTACTGCAGCCGGCGATGCCGCTCGGCGGCGAAGGGGTCCGGCCGTAAGCCGGAACCTGGATAGTGGCGTGCAAACCAGGCCCGCCATCCCCGAGGACGCCGCCGCGATAGCCCGCATCTACAACCAGGGCATCGAGGAGCGAATCGCCACCTTCGAGACCCGCGCCCGCACTGCCGAAGAGGTCCGATCCTGGTTCGGCGGGAGGCACCCCGTCGTCGTGGTCGAAGATGGCGAAGAAGTGCTGGCTTTCGCCGCCACTTCGGACTACCGGCCCCGCGGGTGCTACGCGGGCGTCGCAGAGTTCTCCGTCTACGCCGCCCGTGGGGGGCGCGGGCGGGGCGCGGGCGGGATGGCGATGGAGGCCCTGATCCGGGCCGCGGAGCGGGCGGGCTTCTGGAAGCTGGTCTCGCGCGTCTTTGTCGAGAACACGCCGAGCCGGAAGCTGCTCCACTCGGCGGGTTTCAGGGAGGTGGGGGTCTACGAGAAACACGCCCGGCTCGACGGCGTCTGGCGGGACGTGGTGATCGTGGAAAGGCTCATCCCGTCCAACCTGTAGCCGACGAACCGGCGCGGGAACCCTCCTTGTAGGATCGAGCCCCCAGGGGGTATTCTTAGCCGAGCGGGTCACGCGCCCGGTCGGAACCCGAAGACAGACGGAGGCATTATGGGGGACTTCTCGCCGATCAGCGGTTTCGCCGGCGGGCTTCTTATCGGCCTGGCGGTCGCGCTGATGTTGCTCTTGAACGGACGTGTCGCCGGCATCAGCGGCATCGTGGGCGGGTTACTCACCCTGAGGACGAGAGACACGCTCTGGCGGGCGGCGTTCGTCGCGGGGCTCGTCCTGGGCGCCCTCGGCTACCTCTCGGCGGCGGACGTTCCCGTGAGGGTGCTCGCCCCGCTGCCGGCGATCCTGGTCGGCGGTCTCCTGGTCGGCTTCGGGACGCGCCTGGGCTCCGGCTGCACCAGCGGCCATGGCCTCTGCGGGATGGCGCGCCTCTCCCGACGCTCCGTCGTCGCCACCGCCACGTTCTTCGGGGTGGCGATGCTCACCGTGTTCCTGACGCGGCACGTCTTCTGATGGCTTCGAACGTCTTTCGGGCTGCGGCGGCCCTGGCCTCTGGCCTCGTCTTCGGGCTGGGGCTCGCCGTCTCGGGCATGATGGACCCGGCCAGGGTCATAGGCTTCCTCGACGTCGCCGGGGACTGGGACCCGACGCTCGCCTTCGTTATGGGCGGCGCGCTGCTGGTAGCGGTCCCGGCCTACCGCTTCATCCCGAGGCGCGGGCGTCCCTTGCTGGAAGAGGAGTTCTCCCTGCCCGAAAAGAAGGCAATCGACACGCCCCTGGTCGGGGGCTCGGCCCTCTTCGGCGTCGGATGGGGCCTCGTGGGCTTCTGCCCCGGCCCGGCGATAGCCGCGCTCGGCACCGGCTTCGTCCCCGTCTTCGCGTTCGTCGCTGCGATGCTCGCGGGGATGGCCCTCCACGCCCGGCTAGGGGGATCTTAAACGCTTGGTGTGAACTATGAGGTCACCATCCCAACAAGTCGGCAAATGCCATCCGGGGACGACCGAGTTGGTCGTTGAGCCAGATACAGAAGTTGTGCAAGGCCACCCTCGCGGCCA
>Ga0136627_1000361_pt1 | contig 16693 bp, 14 predicted proteins | sample AntDrymUQ4892206_2_FD_104652 | JGI IMG/M metagenome (GOLD analysis project Ga0136627, IMG submission 104652) | Polar desert sand microbial communities from Dry Valleys, Antarctica - metaG UQ489 (22.06) | ecosystem: Environmental > Terrestrial > Soil > Desert | place: Antarctica: Dry Valley... | reverse complement strand
TTGAGTTCCTGCTCGATCCTCTCCCTTTGCTGCGCCTCTTTTTGCTGCTCGCGCACGAGTTGGGCGACCCGAACCGCCGGGGCCGCCTGCGAGGCGAGGTCGTCGAGGAGCTTCCGGTCGTCGGAGGAGTATTCCTGCTCGGAGAGGCGCGGCCCGAGGTTGAGGATGCCGATCAATTCCCCCTGGCTCACGAGCGGCACGACCATCTTTATCCCCGCGTCGCGCATCGCCCGGACCGCCGGGGAGTCGAGCTTAATGTTCTCGACCTCCACCGCCCCCGAGACGCTCGCGAGGTACGCGAGGATCGGGTCTCCCGGAGAGATGTCTATTTCGGGAGCGTCCGAAGTCGCCGGGCGTACGGCCTCCGGCTCGGCCTCGGGGGCCTCGACGATTTGCGTCGGCCCGCGTCCGTCGCGTCCGAGGAAGCTCCTCCAGAATCCTTCTCTATTTTTCGTCCTCGTCGTCATTTGTCCTCCATCTTAAGGGCGTCGCGTTCTTCGATCGTTACGGGAAGCGTTACGAAACCGGGTTCGCGGGAAATTCCTTCGAAAACCGCGAATCGAAAACACGATTGGCGGCCTCCGATCCGCGACTCCACGATTCGCGTGCATACAGGCGCATCATCTCCCTTCCTCCGAACCCTCCGTCGGCCTCAGCCACAACGAGGCATGTTCCGGCTGGACGGTCTTTTCGACGACCGTGATGAGGTCTTCCGTGAGGCCGTCGAAGTCCGTCTCGCCTCGGAGGCTCTCGCCGAGAACTCGGCGAGAGCCTCGCGGGCATCGTAGCGGGTGCGGTAAAAACGTCGGTCAACGAGGTTTTGTATGCGGCGGCGCATCGGGTTGAAGAGCGCGACGTTGGCGAGGGTCGAGGCGACTATGGCGATCTGAGACCCTCCCCCCGTGAGCGAGCGGAAGAAGAACTGCGAACCTACGATCATCCCCAAACACACGGCGACGAGGGCGGCGGTCAAAGTCCCGTACACGAGTGTTTTGTTTATGATGAAATCTATGTCATAGAGGCGGTACCGGAGGATGGCGAGTCCCGCCGCGACGGGAATTCCGGCGATGATGAGCGAGTCGGCGATGATGAAGGCGAGGGGGAAGTTCTCGCCTATGGGGCCGTTTATGGTGAACCATACGGGGAGGATCGCCGCGGCGAGGGTGAGCCATTTTATTTGCTGGCGCTCGACGCCGGAGGAAGCCCGGAAACGCGCGACGAGGCTCATGGCGGCGGCGAAGATGAACGCCACGATGCACACGATGAGGAAAACCTGAAAGAAGCCCATATACGGCGCGAGCGCGTCGAGGCCGAACGGGTTTCGGATGTCCGTGCCGTACACGGCGACGACGGGCGCGACGGCGTCGAAGACCATAAGGACGGGCGTGAGCGCGAGGAGCGTCCACACGAGTATGCTCCACCTCCGCGACGGCGGCCTCCCGGTCGGGAAGAAAAGCGGCACGCACACGAAGCCGAGAATCGGCCCCGGAACCCGCAAAACGAGCGAGGCCCACGCCGCCACCTCCGCGAAAGGCACGGAGCCGGGGGAAGTCTCGATCCCGTATATCGCGTACTCCCCGAAAAGAGCGCGTACCGTCGAGAAGACCGCGCTCGCCAAAAAGAACCATCCGACGACATTCCGCGGCTGGCGCGAGGCGACGAGCGAGCCGACGACCGCGCTCGCGATACCGAGGAAGGGAAGCCCGCCGCGAACGATGTCCGCCTCGTTCAAAAACATGAGCGCATAAACGAAGAAGGTCATGACGAAGAACGCCGCGCACAACGACCACGCCACCCATCTCGCGGCCACGCTTCCCTCGAACCTTTTTCCCCGTTTCAATGCCAAAGCGCAAACTCCCGTTGCGAAGCGCGAAGATCCATCCGACCCTCCCGACTTTCTCCGCCAACATGGGAAGAGTACCCTCGAAGCCGCCTCTGGCGCATCACTCAAACTACGTATTTTTGGGGGGAGCGGGGCGGCGCGCGAAACTTCCGTCCACCCCCGAAGCTAACTTGCAACGAGTCCGAGTGAGGGGTTTGCCATTCTCCGAGACGTGCCCGGAGGGCACCCCGCAAAGCCTCGTAGAGACGGCTCACCGAGTCGCCTTCCGGCGAATGAAGGTTTCTTCAGCCGGGCTCGGTGTTTCGGGCAAACAAAGGAGGAGCGGCATGGGAGAGTTCGAGGAGAAAAATATCGCGAAGGAATCGGAGAACCCGCCGAGCAGTCCGGCCTCGGACCTCGCGCTCGGGGCGGTGTTCTTCCTCGGCGGAATTTATATGATCTTCGCGTTCTCGTCGTTTTTCGTGTTTTTGATCGGCTTCGGATGCGCCGCCTTCGGCGCGTCGTCCGTGGCGAGGGCGCTCACATCCTCGGGCTACGGCGAAGCACTCGGCATCCCGAGAAACCTCCGCCGGAGCCTCCCCTCCCCCGAGAAGGAAAGCGAGCTTCTGTGCGCCGTGAAAGAGAGCGGAGCCGGAGGCGCCTCCCCCGCCGAAGCCGCCATCGCGACCTCCCTCACAGCCCGCGAAGCAGACGAAATCCTCTCCGAACTCGCGGGCCGCGGACACCTCGAAGTCGAGTCGGAGAAGGGAACCCTCTTTTATTCCATCCCGAAGCGAGGGTCGGGAAACGAAGTGTGATACCGAGTCCGGGTGAAGGGACTTGCGTTCTCGCCCGACGAAGGAGGCGACCGGGCGGGTTGTCTCTGCGATTCGGGGGTCGGTTCTCGGGAGGGGGCGATGATCGCCCGAATTCCGTATCACAGCGGGCCACGCGAAAAATGATCCCCCACGCATTCCAGCTCGCCGCTTTTCGTTTTTGGCTGACAAGCGAAGCGCGCGGCAAGCGCGAAGCCCCCGTCTTCTTGCCGCTGCCGGGGCGGTATGGAACAATGGCCGGGATGTCTTCGGCGCAGGGAAGGGGAAGATAACGTGCGGCATCCTCGCCAAAATACGCCCGTGCTTTCTCGGTCGCGCCGGACGAAAACCAACGAGAACCGGGAGATGAAACTATGATCTTCGAGCAGTCCGAACGGACGAGGCGACTCCACGAGCAACTCCTCGCGTTCATGGACGAGCATGTCTATCCGAACGAGGGCGTCTTCCACGAACAAGTCGAAGCCGCCGACGACCGCTGGCAACTCCCGCCAATCCTCGAAGAGCTGAAAGCGAAGGCGAGATCCGAAGGACTTTGGAATCTTTTCCTCCCCGAGAGCGAGTTCGGGGCGGGACTCTCGAATTTGGAGTACGCGCCTTTGTGCGAGATCATGGGTCGGAGTCCGCACTTCGCGCCCGAGGTCTTCAATTGCTCCGCGCCGGACACCGGGAACATGGAGGTTCTCGCCCGGTACGGCACTCCCGAGCAGCAAGAAAAGTGGCTCACGCCGCTTCTCGAAGGTGGGATACGCTCCGCGTTTTGCATGACCGAGCCGGACGTCGCCTCCTCGGACGCGACGAACATCGAGTCGAGCATCATGCGCGACGGCGACGAATACGTCGTGAACGGTCGGAAATGGTGGTCAACGGGGGCGGGTACTCCGCGGTGTGAGATCACGATTTTCATGGGGAAGACGGATTTCGACGCGCCGCGCCACGAGCAGCAATCCATGATCCTCGTCCCGATGGACGCCCCCGGCGTGAAGGTCGAAAGAACGCTCTCGGTATACGGCTACGACGAGGCTCCGCACGGCCACGGCGAGATCACCTTCGACGACGTCCGGGTTCCGGCCTCGAACATTTTGTGGGACGAAGGAAAAGGTTTCGCCATCGCGCAGGGAAGGCTCGGGCCGGGTCGCATCCACCATTGCATGAGGCTCATCGGGATGGCCGAAAGGTCGCTCGAACTCATGTGCGAGAGGGTGAAGGAGCGGGTCGCTTTCGGGAAGCCGATTGCCGAGCAAGGCGTGGTTCGGGAGTGGATCGCCGACTCGCGGATCGAAATAGATCAAGCCCGACTCCTCACTTTGAACGCCGCATACATGATGGACACGGTCGGAAACAAAGAGGCGAAAAGCGAGATCGCGCAGATAAAGGTCGCCGCCCCGAACATGGCCCTCCGCGTCATTGACCGCGCCATACAAGCCCACGGCGGCGGCGGAGTCTCGGGCGACTTTCCGCTCGCGCTCATGTGGTCGGAGGCGAGGATACTCCGCCTCGCGGACGGCCCGGATGAAGTGCATCGGGCGTCCATCGCGAAGATGGAACTGAAAAAAGAGCGGTCAGCCGTCGGCGACGTGCCATCATCCAAAACGCGCTGAAAGCGGGAGGCGACCTCGAACACGAGAAAGCCATCGCACGAAAAGTCCGACGCGCGATTTTCAAACCGGGAAGGAAGGTGGAATCTCGAAAGCCTGAAAACAAGCACGGGGTGGGAAACAAGGGGAAAGCAAAAAGCTGACAAGCTGGCACGCTAATTTCGGGAAGGGATGCGTATGGCGACACAGGTGAACACGGTGACGGGGCGGTGTCCTCCGACGACATCGGAAGGACGCTCGTCCACGAGCATTTCCAGTTCGGGTATCCGGGCTATCAAGGCGACTCGACCATCGGCCCATACGACGCGGAGGCGAACATAAAAATCGGCCTCGACGTCGCCGAGAAAGTGAAGGCGCACGGCGTGAAAACCGTCATTGACGCGACCCCGAACGAGTGCGGCCGCGATGTCGAAGTCCTCCGGGAAATCTCCGAACGGGGCGGGGCAAACATCGTATGCTCGACGGGATATTACTACGAGGGCGAGGGAGCGCCCGCGTATTTCGGCTTCCGCACGGCGCTCGGGACGGGCGAGGATGATGTCCTCGAAATGATGCTCACCGAGATAAACGAGGGCATAAACGGAACCGGGATGAAGGCCGGGGTCATCAAGCTCGCCACGAGCAAAGATGTCATGACGGACTACGAGGCGATGCTTTTCCGGTGCGGGGCGAAGGCACAAAAAGAGACGGGCGTTCCCATAATCACTCACACGCAGGAAGGGACGATGGGGCCGGAGCAGGCAGCGTATCTCATCGAGCAAGGAGCCGACCCGAAGCGGTGCATGATCGGCCACATGGACGGAAACTCGAACGTCGCATACCACCTCGAAACTTTGTCTCACGGAGTCCGCGTCTCCTTCGACCGCTTCGGCATACAAGGAATCGTCGGCGCGCCGCCGGACGAGCATCGCGTCGGGACGCTCATCGGGCTGATCGGACTCGGATACGCCGACCGCCTCCATATGTCCCACGACAAAGTGAACGTGTGGCTCGGACGGAAGCTCGTGTTCCCGGACGCCGTGGCCGAGCTTCTCAAAAACTGGCACACCACGCACGTTTTCGAGAACATCGTGCCGCAACTGAAAAAGGGCGGCGTGACGGACGAGCAGATCGAGCAGATATTCGTCGGGAATCCGAGGACTCTCTTTGACGCTTGACAGCTTGTCAGCGTCTCCGCAAGAATAAAAAGCGACATGCTGACTGGCTGAAAACGTGAAGCACATGCGCGGCTTTCGGGAAGTCTTCCCCGAAAGCCGCGCCAATTACAAGCTCCGAACACCGTACACACTTCGACACACTCTCGTTTGATATTCACCATATATGTGTAAAATGCACGTAGTTTGACGTGAAAGCAATCTTATGGAGATTTGAAGGCGATGTTCGAGACGATAACAAAACCGAATACAGTTCCCCGAATGTCCGCGGAAAACCTGGGAATTTTCGGAATTTCCGACTACGACGGCCCGGAGACTATCCGCTCAAGGAAGTACGCAACGGGTACGCACGTGCTTTTGCGCGAGGTGGAGGTTGAAACCGGGGCGACGCCCAAAGAGGTGGTTTGGGAGAATGGAAAGGCCCGGCTATATCGTTATGGGGGTTCGACCGGGGAGAAGCATCCGGTGCCGATCCTTTTGACGTATGGGTTCGTTCTCAAGCCGTATGTTCTCGATCTCGTTCCGGGAAACAGTTTGGTCGAATATTTGGTGGACGCGGGCTTCGACGTGTACATGCTCGATTTCGGGATCTCCGGCAACGAGGACAGAAAACTGTCCATCGAGAATCTCGTCCTCGACTATATACATGGTGCGATCGAGAAAACCCTCGAAGTTTCGGGGGCGGAGGAGATCAGCCTCTTCGGACAGTCGCAGGGCGGGACGTTGTGCGCCATGTACGCCGCGCTCTTCCCGGAAGCTCCGCTCAAAAACCTCGTCCTCCTCTCCGCGCCAACCGAGTTCGCCCCGCGAAACCCCGGCATGCTCGGGCAATGGACGCACATGAGCCGCGCCAGCGGAGCGTACTTCGAGCCGGCGATAGTCCCGTGGTTCATGGGGAATTTGCCCACGGATCTCGCAAGCAAAGTCATCACCTCGGCGTCCTCCGCGCAGGCTTTGGCCCTCGGCGCGGTCGCCCGTCCATTCGGGCAACGCTTCGGGATGTACGGCGCGACGCTCCGGGAATTACGCGACCTCGCCGAGCGCGACGTCTCGATGCGCTCGTGGCTCGCGGTCAGTCAATGGGTGGACGACGCCGCCCCGTTCCCCGGCGAAGTGTTCCGACAGTGGGTCAAGGATTTCTATCAGGGCGACAAGCTCGTCAAAGGTGGAGTCTCCCTCCGCGGAAGAACCGTGGATCTCACGAATATCGAGTGCTCCATACTCAACGTCTCGGGCAAATGGGACTACGTCGTCCCGGCCGCACAGACAAAAGCCACGACCGAGCTTGCGAAGAGCGAAGACAAACAATCCGTCTCGCTCGACGCCGGGCATGTCGGCATGATCGCCGGCCCCGGCGCGAACAAGGTCTGGGGGCGCCTGCGGGACTGGCTCGAGCCTCGTTCGGCGGTCGGATCATAGCCGCCGTGGAAAAGTCCAAAAGCAACCCCGTCGCCCCCACTTCGCGGTGGATGGCGGCGGCGAGGGCGAAGGAGACCGAGCGCGAAGACCGCCTCTTCCACGATCCGCTCGCCGCCAGCCTCGCCGGGGACGAAGGCTTCGCCTGGCTCGAGCGAATGGAACCCGCCAAGCATACTATGGGCGGACCGGGGATGTACGCCGTCATCCGCACCCGCTTCTTCGACGACTTCCTCATGGACGCCTGCGAAAGCTCCGGCATCCGGCAAGTCGTCCTCGCGGCGGCCGGCCTCGACACCCGAGCCTTCCGCCTCGACTGGCCGTCGGGGGTTCGGCTATACGAAATGGACCTCCCCGAAGTCCTCGACCACAAAGAAGCCGTCGTGGCGGGCGCAAACCCGACCTGCGAGAGGCGCATGGTTCGGGTGGATCTCAAAGACGAAACCTGGCCGAAGGCGCTCCTCGACGCCGGATACAGAGCCGACGAGCCGTCGGTATGGCTCATCGAGGGTCTCCTTTTCTATCTGCCCCGAAGCGCCGTGCATGGTCTTTTGGACGAGGTGGGCGAGCTTGCCGCGTCCGGAAGCCGTCTCGGCCTCGATCTCATGAACTGGAACCTTCTCTTCTCCCCGGTGGCGTGGCCGCAACTTTCCGCCCTCGCCCGGCGCGGCGCACAGGGACGCTTCGGTACGAACGCCCCGGAGGCGTTTTTAGCCCGCCACGGCTGGGAGGCGGACGCCGCACAGCCCGGCGAAGAAGGCGCCAACTTCGGACGGCTGCCCGACCGCTCGGTTCCCCGCAGCCTTCCGGGCATCCCGCGGAGCTTCCTCGTCACCGCCGCCCGCCCGTAATCTCCACGCCATCCCCGACTGCGATTTCACCATCCTCCATCCCCCGGAACTCCGCGAAGAACTCCTCCGCCATTCTGAAGAACTGTCCGCGCTCGCAAAACGGACGAAAACGGAACGATAATATCCGCGGCGCATGGCGGAGGCGCGAGGTCGGCTATATATTCCTCGACTCGGCCTCCCCTTCATTCTCTTCGCCGGGAATTTGAACGACGCAGAATCGGTTGCCGTCGGGGTCTTCGAGCACGATGAAATCTTCGTCCGGATGGTGTTTTCGCGGGTACCGCCTCGCCCCGATCCCGATGAGCCTTTCCACCTCGCCCGCTTGATCGGTCGTATACAAATCGAGATGCACCCGACTCGTTTCTCCGATCCGTTCGAGCGGCTCCGGCACCCGGTCGAGGGACAAATTCGGGCCTCTCCCATCGGGGTCGCGGAGGACGACCCATCCGTCCTCCGCAGGTTCCCTCGGGACGTAGCCGAGCGCTTTGCACCAAAACGCCACCATCTTCTCGAACTCGTGGCAACGAACGACGATCGAACCGATCTCCATGCGCCCTCCCCCATGCCCTCGAACCACCATAAAAACAAAGGATACCTCGAACGGAAACCCGCCGTTCGTCCCAATGGTTTCGGCGGCGGAGGGCGAAGCGGCCAACGCAAAGCGGCTCACGATATAATCCCCCGCCGCGGGGAACGAACTTCCGGGAGGAGACGATGGACGGGAAAACTCACTCGCTGAATAAAGAAGCGCGAGAACTCTGGGATGCGAAAGCATCTTTTTGGGACGAGAACATGGGCGACGGGAACCTCTTCCAAAACACCCTCGTCGACCCCGCCACCGAACGCCTCCTCGAAGTGAAGCCCGGCGAGAGCATCCTCGAAGTCGCGTGCGGCAACGGCGTCATGTCCCGCCGACTCGCCGCCCTCGGAGCGAACGTCGTCGCCACCGATTTCAGCGAGAATTTCCTCGAGCGGGCGAAGGCGAGGGACACGGAGAACATCAAATACCGCCTCGTGGACGCGACGGACGAATCCGAACTCCTCGCGCTCGGCGACACCGGAAGTTTCGACTCCGCAGTTTGCAATATGGCGCTCATGGACATGGCGGCCATCGAACCGCTCACGCGGGCTTTGGCGAAGCTCCTCGAACCGAACGGACGCTTCGTGTTCTCCGTGCCGCATCCATGCTTCAACTCGAACGCGACGACGATGCTCGCCGAAATGGACGACGACGACGGCGAACTCTCGACGAAATATTCCGTCAAAATCTCGGGATACCTCGACGTGCCGCCCGGAAAAGGCGCGGGGATGCCCGGCGAGCCGAACCCGCACTATTATTTCCACCGCCCGCTCCACGAACTCCTCGGCGCGTGCTTCGAGGCGGGCTTCGTCATGGATGCCGTCGAGGAGCCGAGCCTCGGAGAAGAATCGAGGGATGGCGGCTCGCCGCTCTCGTGGCGAAACCTCACGAATATACCGCCCGTCATCGTCGCCCGGATGCGGCTCATATAAGGAGACAAGGAGGCTTCATGCTTTATCGGAACTTCGCCACGCAAGAAGAACTCGACGCCGAATACAACCTTTACGAAACCGTCCCGGACGTGCAAATCTACGCGGATTTTTACCTCCGCGAGAGCGAGAAGCTCCGCTCCGAGCGAGTACACGAAACGAACGTCCCCTTCGGCCCGACCCTCGACGAATACGTGGATATTTATCCCGTCCCGGAAAACGAGTCGGCCTCACCCGTTCTCGTATACATCCACGGCGGATACTGGCGGGCGAGGAGGAGCGGCGAGTTCGGCTTCGTCGCTCGCGGCCCGGCATCGAAAGGAATCGCGACGGTTTCGGTGAATTATTCGCTTTGCCCGAAGGTGAAATTGGCCGAGATCGTCCGCCAGATTCGAGCCGCCGTCGCGTGGACGTATAAAAACGCATCGTCGTTCGGCGGCGACCCGGAAAACATCCACGTCGCCGGACATTCGGCGGGCGGACACCTCGCCGCGACTCTCCTCTCGACGGAGTGGGAAGAGGAATACGGGCTTCCGAAGGACATCATAAAAAGCGCGACGGCCATCAGCGGCCTCTTCGACCTCACGCCGTTCCCATACACGTTCATGCAGCCGCAATTGCAATTTACGTGGGAGGAAGTGCGTCTGTACAGTCCGCTCTTCGATATACCGGACGAAGCCCCACCCCTCCTCCTCGCCCACGGAAGCGAGGAGCCTTCCGAACTCGCCCGCCAATCGCGCGACTATCTCGAAGCGTGGAAAAAGAGCGGCCTCACCGGCGACCTCATCGTGCTCGGAGGGAAGAACCATTACGACGTTATAGACGGCTTCCTCGACGCGGAGAGCGAGCTTTGTTCGGCGATGCTCCGCATGGTCGCTCCCTCCGGCCGCTCCGGGGAGTCGGGAGCCGTTCGCTAACGCTCACTTCGGGGGTCGGGAGTCGGGTCGCTCCCGATTCACTTTTGCGCGATGCTTTCGCTTCCACGTCCGATGAACTTTCGCCGTTCATGGGGGAACGTCGGCAGCGGAAATACCGCCCCGGCTTTTCCCGACTCCCCGGAACATAACGCCGCGTTTCATTTATAGTTTCCTTCCGGCAAAGTTTTCCGGCGAAAGGGCGAACGTATGACACCGAAAACCGAAGGCTGGCAAGGCCGTTTCTTCGAGGACTTCGAGGAAGGGGACATATATAAACATCCCCTCGGGCGGACGGTGACGACGACCGACAATATTTGGTTCACGCTCCTCACCCAGAATACCGCCCCCGTCCACTTCGACCACCACTACGCCTCGCAGACCGAGTTCGGCAAGCCGCTCGTTGACTCGACCTTCACAGTCGCCCTCGTCACCGGGCAAAGCGTCACCGACATCTCCCAAAACGTCTTCGCGAACCTCGGGTGGGACGAAGTGCGACTCCCCGCACCCGTCTTCGAAGGCGACACTGTTTATTCCGAGTCTCGCGTCCTCGAAAAGAGGGAGTCGAAGTCGCGTCCGAACGTCGGCATAGTTCGCGTGGAGACGACCGGATACAACGAGCGTGGGACGGTCGTCATCTCTTTCAAACGGACGATCATGGTATATAAGCGAGGCCATTCCCCGAGCATGTCGAGACCCGAGCCGGACATGAAGTGAACATCGGAGGGAGGATATGACGGCGCGGCAAAGCCACGAAAAGCTCCGCGAGGAAGTTCGGAAAGTCTGCCAAAAGTTCCCGAACGAATACTGGCGCGACCTCGATGAAAAGCGCGAGTACCCGGAGGAGTGGGTTCGGGCGATGACCGAGTCGAAGCACCTCGCCGCGCTCATCCCCGAGGAGTATGGCGGCCTCGGACTCGACCTTTCGGCGGCGTGCGTGATTTTGGAGGAGGCGAACCGAAGCGGGGCGAACGCGAACCCCGCCCACGCCCAAATGTACGTCATGGGAACCGTCCTCCGCCACGGCTCCGAAGCCCAAAAACGTGAGTATTTGCCGAAAATAGCGAACGGAGAACTTCGCCTCCAGGCGTTCGGCGTGACCGAGCCGGAAGCCGGAACCGAGACCACCGCGACCCGAACCTTCGCCAAAAAGAAGAACGGCAAATACATAATAAACGGGCGAAAAATATACATCTCGCGCGTTCAATATTCCGACCTCATGGTGCTTCTCGCCCGAACCACGCCCGTCGAAAAGGTCGAGAAAAAGTCGCATGGGCTTTCGGTTTTCATCGTGGATCTCCGCGAGATAAAAGGAAAGTCCCTCGACGTGAAGCGCCGCCGCGTGATGATGAACAATTTCACGAACGAACTCGAGTTCCGCGATGTCGAGGTTCCGGCGGAGAACCGGATCGGCGAGGAGGGTCGCGGCCTCAAATACATCCTCGACGGGATGAACGCCGAGCGTATCCTCATCGCCGCCGAGTGTGTCGGCGACGGGCGTTTCTTCCTCGAACGGGCGGTCGAGCGGGCGAACGGGCGCGAGGTTTTCGGGCGGAGGATCGGCGAAAACCAGGGCGTGCAATTTCCCATCGCCCGCGCATACGCAAACCTCGAGGCGGCGAACCTCATGGTCGAAAAGGCGGCTTCGCTTTTCGACGCGGGCGAGCCGTGCGGCGCGGAGGCGAACATGGCCAAGATGCTCGCCGCCGACGCTTCGTGGGAGTGCGCCAACGTCGCAATGCAAACCCTCGGGGGATACGGCGTGGACGCCGAGTACGACGTGGAGAGAAAGTTCCGGGAAACGCGGCTTTACCAGGTCGCCCCGATCTCCACGAACCTCATCCTCGCATACATCGGCGAGCGCGTGCTCGGGATGCCGAGGTCGTATTGATGCGGCTCGCCTGGCGGCTCCGCCGCGCACGCGCTTCGCTTTGCTTCGCGCTTGTCAGCCCGCTCCGCTCGTCAGCTTTTTTTGCCTGGTCCGGTCGGCGAAGGTCGCCGGGGGCATCCACCGTCCTCACGGAAGCATTGCGGCGGAGCGTCCTTCGATGGAGCATCGCTCGGTGAGGCGTTTCTCCCACATCGGGGACGAATCGGCGGAGGCGGCTCGCCGGGGCGCATTCGGGGACGGGAAAAAGCGCGTCGCGGGAAGGCGCGTCGCGGGTTCGGTGTCTTTCGCCGGATCGGTGCCGGAGGCGGTCGTCTCCGCGGTCGGATGCGCGTCTCACTTTCCGAGACACGCGCCGACCTCATCCATCGGAGCGGGGGTGTTCGGATGACGCTTCCGGCTCCGCTCGACGGGATCACGGTCGTCTCCCTCGAACAGGCCGTCGCCGCGCCGTTCGCCACCCGCCAACTCGCCGACCTCGGGGCGAGGGTCATAAAGGTCGAACGCCCCGGAGCCGGGGACTTCGCCCGCGGCTACGACGAGACGGTGAAAGGAATGGCGAGCCATTTCGTGTGGCTGAACCGCTCGAAAGAGTCGCTCGCCCTCGATTTGAAAGATGTCGAGTCGCGCGAAATCCTCGGGGAGCTCCTCGAAAAGACCGACATCTTCGTTCAAAATCTCGCGCCCGGCGCGGCGGAAAGACTCGGCCTCGGAGCCGATGCGCTTCGAGAGAAACATCCCCGGCTCATAACGTGTTCCATCTCCGGCTACGGGGATTCGGGGCCGCATCGCGACCGGAAGGCGTATGACCTCCTCGTTCAGTGCGAGGCGGGGCTTGTCTCGGTGACCGGGACGCCCGAAACACCGTCGAAGGCGGGCATCTCCATCGCGGACATCGCCGCCGGGATGTACGCGTAGTCGGGAGTTCTCTCGGCTCTCTTCCGACGAGAGAGGACGGGCGAAGGGGCGAACATCGAGGTTTCGATGCTCGAAGCCCTCGCGGAGTGGATGGGCTTTCCGGCGTATTTCACGATGTACAACGACCGCCAGCCGCCCCGAACCGGGGCGAGCCACGCCGCCATCGCCCCATACGGCCCGTACCCGTGCGGCGATGGGGAGATCGTGTTCCTCGGAATACAAAACGAGCGTGAATGGAAAAAGCTGTGCGAAGAAGTCCTCGGAGACGCGAGCCTCGCCGCCGACGAGCGATTTTCAACGAACTCACGGCGAGTCGAGAACCATGAGTCTCTCAACGCGGAGATCGAGAAAGCGTTCTCGCGGATCACGGCGGACGAGGCGGCGGAGCGGCTCGACGGGGCGGGCGTCGCCAACGCCCGGCTGCGGGATGTGCGGGGCATGCTCGAGCATCCGCAGCTCGCCGCCCGAGAAAGGTGGCGAAGCGTGGATTCACCCGCCGGAGCCATATCCGCTCTCCTCCCGCCCGCGAACATGGACGGATACGAATCGAAGATGGGACGCATACCGGATGTCGGGGAGCATAACGAGGCGATATTCGAGGAGCTTCGCTCGGGTCGCTCCGCTCCGGGGAGTGGGGAGTCGGGAGCCGCTCGCTGACGCCCGCTTCGGGAGTCGGGAAGGACAAAGAATAAAGCGTCCGCCGTCGAAGCCTCCGACCGCCGTCGGCGAAAGTTCGTCGGGCGGGAAAAGAGGGTGTCCGGGGAAAGCGGGCCGCGGCATCCCGATTCGCGGCGCGTTCCAGATCTTTCCCGCGAGTGTCCGGGCGCGGTATCGGGTAAGCTGTATTTCAGGGAAAGCGAAGCGCCGCGGACGTGTTTTCGTCGCGGCTCGGGGAAGGAGATGGAACGTTGAAAGGGAGAGTCGCCGCCCTCGTCGGGCCGGAGAGAGTCGTTATCAAAGAGTTCGATGTCCCGAGTCCGGAGCCGGACGCGGTCGTCGCGAAGGTGCGGCGGGCGAACACGTGCGGCTCGGAGGTCCATATTTACCACCATCACCATCCGCTGCTTCGGGAGTGCGTCCTCGGACATGAGTTCGTCGGGGAGATCGAAGCTCTCGGAGAGGGCGTCGAGACGGATTACGCGGGCGAGAAAGTATCGGTCGGCGACCGCATCATCGCGCCATATTATCGGACGTGCCGGAAGTGTCCGGCGTGCCTGAAAGGGGATTTCAACCTTTGCCAGAAAGCGTATTCTTTCTGGTCGCAAGCCGCCGAGGAGTTCCCCCATTTCACGGGGGCGTTCGCGACTCATTACTATATTCAGCCGGATCAGTATTTCTACAAAGTCCCGGACACCGTGCCGGACGAGGTCGTGGCGGGGGCGAATTGCGGGCTTTCGCAGGTTTTGTACGGACTTCATGAGATCGGGCTTTCGGCGGGCGATAGTTTGGTTATACAAGGCGCGGGCGGCCTCGGTCTTTACGCGGCGGCGGTCGCGAGGGACATGGGAGCGGAGGTCATCGTCGTCGAGGGGATACCTGAGAGGATCGAGCTTGCGAAGCGGTTCGGAGCGGAGCATATCGTGGACATGCGCGAATTCGAGAGCGCGGACGAGCGAATCTCCGAAGTCCAAAGACTGACGAACGGATACGGCGCGGATGTGGTCCTCGAAGTCACGGGCGTTCCGGAGGCGTTCGTGGAGGCCATCGGGCTTGTGAGGCCGGGTGGGCGTATAGCCGAGATCGGCAACGTCAGCGTGGACAAGTCGCACGAAATATCCCTCGCTCCGGGACTCATAACGAGGAAGGTCATCCGCATTCAAGGTTTCGTGCGTTACCAGCCGTGGTTCCTCCACCGCGCCATCCGCTTCCTCGAACGAAAGCACAAAGACCACCCGTTCGACGAACTGTCCGACCGCGAATACAGTCTGGAGGAAGCGGGAGAGGCCATCGAAAGAGAGGAGGCGAGGAAAGTGGCTCGTCCGGCGATAGTTCCGTGAGGCGGTTTTTGTTTTTCGCTGACGAGCGAAGCGGGCTGACTGGCGAAGCGGGATGACAAGCTGAAATGCAATCCGACGAAGGAGGATCCATGCAACTCATCGAAGCTCCGAAACAGGAAGAGACGCGCAAATACGGGATGCTCATCGGGGGCGAGTGGGTCGAGCCGCTCTCGGGAAAGACTTTCGAGAGTTCGAACCCGTTCACCGGGAAGGCGTGGGCGACGATCTCCGAGGCCGAAGCCGAGGATGTGAACCGGGCCGTGAAAGCCGCCCGCCACGCCTTCGACGAGGGGCCGTGGGGGAGGATGACCGGGACGGAGCGGGCGCGCCTCCTCCGCCGCCTCGCCGAACTCATCGGGGAGAACGCCGACAATCTCGCGCTCGTCGAAAGCACCGACAACGGGAAGCTCCTCCGAGAGATGGGCGGTCAATTGAAAGGACTCCCGGAGTGGTATTACTATTTCGCGGGGGCTGCCGACAAGATACACGGCGACACCATTCCTTCGGACAAGCCGAACTTCTTCGTGTATACAAGGAAGGAGCCGGTGGGGGTGGTCGGGGCGATCACACCGTGGAACAGCCCGCTCCTCCTTCTCTCGTTCAAACTCCCCGCCGCCCTCGCCGCCGGATGCACCTTCGTCGTCAAACCCGCCGAACATACCTCAGCCTCGACTCTCGAATTCGGGAAACTTTTCGAGGAGGCAGGTTTCCCGCCGGGGGTTTTCAATGTCGTGACGGGGTATGGCGCGGGCGCGGGAGCCGCGCTCACGGCGCATCCCGGCGTGGACAAAGTCGCGTTCACCGGCTCGACGGAGACGGGGAAGCTCGTCATGAAAAGCGCGGCGGACCACCTCGCCAAAGTCAGCCTCGAACTCGGGGGGAAGTCGCCGAACATCGTCTTCGAGGACGCGGATGTCGAGGCGGCGTCGAACGGTGTCATATCCGGGATCTTCGCGGCGACCGGACAGACGTGCATCGCCGGGTCGAGGCTCCTCGTGCATAAGAAATCCCACGATGAGATCGTGGAGCGGCTCTCCGACCGGGCTTCGACGATAAAGCTCGGAGACCCGCTCGCCGACGACACCGAGATGGGGCCGTCCGCCTTCCGCGAGCAAATGGACAAAGTTTTGAACTACATAGACACCGCGCAAGGAGAAGGCGCGGAGCTTGTGAGCGGCGGGAATCGCCCCGACACCGAAGGTCTCAAGGACGGGTTCTTCGTCGAGCCGACCATCCTCACCGGAGTGGACAACGATATGCGGATCGCCCGCGAGGAGGTTTTCGGCCCGGTTTTGTCGGTCATCCCCGTCGAGAGTGAAGAAGAAATAATCCGCCTCGCCAACGACACCGAGTTCGGCCTCGCCGCCGGGATATGGACGAAGGACATACAACGGGCGCACCGGGTCGCGCACGCGATACGGGCCGGGACGATTTGGATCAACGCGTACCGCACCCTCTCTTTCAACACGCCGTTCGGCGGCTACAAATCGAGCGGACTCGGACGCGAGAACGGCCTTGACTCCATAAACGAATTCTGTGAAACAAAGAGCGTGTGGGTCGAGCTTTCGGGGAGTACGCGCGACCCGTTCACGATGGGATAAACCTTCCAACAAACCCGGCGGCCGGGGGAGACTTCTTCCAGTCGCCGGGTTTTCTCGTCCGCTCCCATACTTCGATGTGAGTTCGTCTCCCGGTCTCCGTCGAGCGGCGGCGTAAAATTACGGCAGCGAAGGCGAACTACGAAAAGGGGCGCGGGCAATGGCTATCGAGATGACGGGCGGGCAAATTATCCG
>Ga0136627_1000359_pt1 | contig 16731 bp, 18 predicted proteins | sample AntDrymUQ4892206_2_FD_104652 | JGI IMG/M metagenome (GOLD analysis project Ga0136627, IMG submission 104652) | Polar desert sand microbial communities from Dry Valleys, Antarctica - metaG UQ489 (22.06) | ecosystem: Environmental > Terrestrial > Soil > Desert | place: Antarctica: Dry Valley... | reverse complement strand
GTGCTGCTGCTCGGCGGCGGCACGTTCCTCGCCTCCCAACTGCTCGGCGGCGACGATGACCCGGCGCCGCCGAACCAGGCCGCACCGCCGTCCACCCAGACCGAGAACGGCCCGGACGAGGCGTCTGATCCGAGCCCGCCGGCGGAGACGACCGTCGCCGTGCTCAACGCCACCAACTTCACGGGCCTGGCCGGACAGATCGCCGACCGCGTCGCCGAGGAGGGTGGCTACCAGCGCGGGATCACGGAGACCAACACACGTGATCAGACGCTGCAGGCGTCCACCGTCTACTTCGGCGACGGGTTCCGCGGCTCGGCGCGCGCGGTCGCCCGGATGCTGTCGATCGACGACGTGCAGTCGCTCGACGACGAGACCGCCGCACTGGCACCGGACGCCGACGTCGTCGTCCTCGCGGGCGCCGACCAAGCGCCCTAGGGCCTAGTAGTCGCCGGTGAGCCGCTTCGCGCGCGTCGGCTTCCTGGTCCTCGTGGCCGCGACGTTCGGGGCCTTCTTCGCCGCCCAGCGGCTCAAGAGCGCACCGCTGGTGGCGGTGATCAAGCGGAGCGGGACGACGTTGCACTTCTCCCCGAATGGCGACGGCCGGCGCGATGTCGCCCGCATCCGCATCCGGGTGCGCAAGGACGACGACGTGACCGTCTCGATCGTCGACGGGCTCGACGACGAGGTCAGGCGGCTTGTGTCAGGCGTGCCGGCGCGCGCGCGGCGCTCGGTCCGCGTCCGCTGGGACGGCAGGACCGAAATGGGCGGCAGCGCGCCCGAGGGGATCTACCGGGTGCGGGTCAGCCTGCGCCGCGGCGGGCGTGCCGTCACGCTCGAGCCCGGGATCCGGCTCGACACCACCGCGCCACGCCCCACCGTGTTCGCGGGCGGACCCGACGACCGCGCGTGGATCACCGGCCCGGTCGCCGGCCCGGTCCCGTTTCGCGTGCTCGTCGTCTCCGAGCGTCGCCCGACGCGAGTCAGCGTGTTGCGGACCGACCTGCCGGAACCGCGCGAGGTCGCCCGCGCCGTCCTCCCGCCCGGTGAGCGCAACGGGGAGTGGGACGGATCCACGGGCGGGTCGCCCGCGCCGCCTGGCACCTACCAGATCGTCGCTGCGGTCCGCGACGAGGCGGGCAACGTCGGACGCTCCGCGCCGGAGGCGCCCGGGGCCGTCCGCGGGGCACCCGGCGTCAGCGTGCGGGCGCTCCTGGCCCGGCCGCCGGCCGATCCCGTCCGCGCCGGCGCGCCGGTGCCCTTCGCCGTCGACTCGCGCGGGCGCCCGTACCGCTGGCGGCTCTCGCGAGTGGGGCAGGCCAAGCCGCTGCGCAAGGGCGCCAAGCCCTCCGGCGGCGAGCTGGAGGTGCGCGCGCCCCGTGGGGACTCGGGCGTGTACCTGCTCAACGTGCGCGCGGGCACAGACTCGACCACCGTGCCGTTCGCCGTGCAGGGAGACCGGCCCGCGCCGATCCTGGTCGTGCTGCCCGCGATCACGTGGTTCGGCGGCGACACCCTGGACGACGATCGCGACGGGTTCCCCAACACGCTGGAGAACGGCAGCTCCGCCGACTACCCGCGCCTGCTGGCCGACGGCCTGCCGGGGGGCTTCTCGGCCCAGGCGGCGCCGCTCCTGGCGTTCCTGGACCGCCAGAGGATCCGCTACGACGTCACCACCGACCTGACACTGGCCGCTTCGCGCTCCGGCCTGGCGGGGGAACGTGAGGGCGTGCTGCTCGCGGGCCCCATGCGCTGGATCACCACGGAGCTGGCGCGGCGCCTGCGCCGCTACGCGAGCGACGGCGGTCGCGTGGCGACGTTCGGCGGCGAGTCGCTGCGGCGCGGCGTCTCCGTCGCGCGCGATCGCCTGCTGCGGCCACTTCCGCCCAGCGACAGCGACCCGTTCGGCACTCGCCTGCGACCTGTGCGCGAGCTGCCCGGTGGTCCCGAGCCGCTGCAGCCGATCGCCGATGCCGGTGTGACCGGGCTGCTCACGGGGGTGCAGGAGCTGCGGGGCTTCTCGATGGTCGAGGAGTCCGAGCCGTCCGATCGCGTGCGAGTCGCGCTGGCGGTGGTCGACCTCGAGGCCCTGGAGGCCGCGGAGACGGCGGAGGAGCCGCTGCCGCAGACGTACCCCGCGCTCGCCCTCACGCAGCTAGGCGAGGGAATCGTCATCCGCGTCGGGCTGCCGGAGTGGGGCGTGCGGCTGAGGGAGGCGTCCGTGCCGGTTCAGCAGCTCACGCACAACATCGCCGACATCCTGCGCGGTGCGGAGCCGGAGATCAGGACCTTCAGGTGACGGGGCACTGAATGCGCTGGCTGCTGCTCGCCGCTGACACCGCCGCGGGGCCAGAAGCCGTGCGGGCCGGCGGGATCGTCGTCGCCGCGGTCCTTGCCGCCGCGGCGATCCTCGGACGCAGCTCGACCGGCCGCGCGTGGGCGATGCTGGGAGCGCTCGCCCTGACGCCCGTCCTGCTCGTCATCTCGATCTGGGAGACGCCGCAGCTCGCGACGGTCCGCGAGCACCCGCTCGCCGCGCTGGGCGGAGGCGCGGCCGCCGCGGCGATCGTGGTCCTCCCACTCGCGGTCCTCTTCGCCCGCCGTCGCGGCTGGCTGGCGATCGCGACGCTGGCGGCGCTGCCCTTTCGTGTGCCGGTGGAGGCGGGCGGGTCGACGGCCAACCTGCTCGTCCCGCTCTACCTCGTCGTCGCGGCGGGCACGCTGGCGTGGGCGGTGCCGCGCGTTCGCGCCGGCGATCGCTTCGATCCGCCGCGGGCCAACGGCGCGCTGGAGTGGCTGCTCGCGGGCGCGATGGTCCTCTACGCAGTGCAGGCCGCCTACTCGACCTCGCTCGACAAGGCGCTCGAGCAGACCGTCTTCTTCTACGTTCCCTTCGCGCTGCTGTTCGCCGTCCTGCGCGATCTGGAGTGGTCGCCGCGCCGGCTGCGCGCCGGCTTCTCCGTGCTGATCGCGCTCGCGCTGGCGTTCGTCGCCGTCGGCTTCGTGGAGTACGCGACCCGCGAGCTGCTTCTCAACCCGAAGGTGATCGCCTCCAACGAGCTCGAGGAGTACTTCCGGGTCAACTCGCTGTTCTTCGATCCCAACATCTACGGGCGCTTCCTTGCGCTCGTGATGCTCGGCCTCGCCGGGGTGCTGCTCTGGGAGCGCCGGCCGCGAACGGCCGGGCTGGCCGCGGCGGCGCTCGCCGTGCTCTGGGGGGGGCTGCTGCTGACCCTGTCGCAGTCGAGCTTCGCGGCGCTGCTCGCCGGGCTGCTCGTGCTGGCCGCGCTGCGCTTCCCACTGCACAAGGTGCTTCCGGTCGTGGTCGCGGGACTGGCGGCAGGGCTCCTCATCGTCCTGGCCTTCCCCTCGGAGCTGCGACTCGACCTCGGAGACAGGGATTCGCTCGACGACGCGACGTCCGGCCGCTACGAGCTGATGCGCGGCGGCGTCGAGCTGGCCGGCGACCGGCCGGTATGGGGGTGGGGCTCTGGCGCGTTCGCCGAGGAGTACCTTGCACAGGGCTACGGTGCCCGCAGCGACGCGGTCTCGGCGTCGCACACGATCCCGATCACGGTTGCCGCGGAGCAGGGAGTGATCGGGCTCGCCGTCTACCTGGCGCTGCTCGCCGTGGCGCTCGAACGGCTGCTACGGGGGGCGCGCGGCGATCCCTATCGAGCCGTCGTGGTCGCCGGCTTCGTCGCCCTGATCGTCCATACCTGGCTGTACGCGTCCTTCCTCGAGGACCCAGTCAGCTGGACGCTGCTGGCAGTCGGCGCGGTCCTGGCGCGCAGGCCCCGCAGCCGCCACGCCGAGTTGGTCGCAGCCTGAACGGGGCCAGGCGCTCCGCGTCACTCTAGCCTGCCTCCGGCATGCCCGCATCCGACGACCTCCGACACGTGGAGCGCCCCGCGCGCGGTGAAGCGACGGGCGCCCTCGTCCTCTTCCACGGTCGCGGCGCGTCTGAGCACGACATGGCCGGCCTCTTCGACGTGCTGGATCCCGACGGCCGGCGCGCCTGCGCCGCGCCGCGGGGCCCGTTGCAGCTGCCGCCGGGCGGGTTTCACTGGTACGTCGTGCCGCGCGTCGGCTATCCCGACCGCGACACGTTCCTCGCGTCGTTCGACCGGCTCACGGCGTGGCTGGACGCGCTTTGCGCGCGAACCGGCAGCGCGCCGGAGCAGACGGTGCTGGGCGGCTTCTCGCAGGGTTGCGTGATGGCGTGGGCGCTGGCACTCGGGCCGGAGCGCCCGCGCCCGGCCGGCGTGCTGGCGATGAGCGGCTTCATGCCCACGGTCGACGGCTTCCGGCTCTCCGACGAGCGTCTGGCAGGCCTTCCGGTGGCGATCGCGCACGGCTCGCAGGACCCGATCATCGGCATCGAGTTCGCCCATGTCGCGCGCGATCGGGCACAGGCGGCCGGCGCCGACGTCCTCTATCGCGAGACGCCGATCCCGCACTCGCTCGATCCGCGCGTGCTGCCGGAGCTCGCTGCCTGGGTCGCCGACCGGACAGGCCCCTAGGGCCGTCCACGCTCCGCCGCGCGCCAGGCGTAGACCTTGTAGCCATCTCGCCTCCCCGGCGGCATGCGCGGCACCGACCGGATCTCGCCGGTGCTCGCGAAGCCGGCGGACTCAGCCACGCGCTGGGAAGGCCGGTTGTCGCGATGGGCGAAGATCTCGAGCGCATCGAGTCCCAGCTCCGCGTGCGCCCACCCGCGCAGCAGCCTGACGGCGCGCGACGCCACGCCACGCCCGCGGACCGGCGCCGCGATCCAATAGCCGATCTCGCCGCCTCCGCCGTTCAGGTCCATGAGGCCGACCGTGCCGATCAGCCGGTCCTGCGCCGCGATCGTGACGGCGAGCGCGACGCCCACTCCGGCGGCCGCCTCTGCCGCGGCGACGGCGAGGAAGCGCTCGGCGTCCTCGCGCAGGTACGGCGACGGGACGCGCGTCCAGCGCGGGATCTCCGGGTCCTGGCACGCGGTCACCATGGCGGGGATGTCGGAGGCCACCAGGCCGCGCAGCCCGACGTCACCGTCGAAGAGCCTCGGCGCGCGGATGGCCGGCATCGCACCAGTGTGGCGCAGGCGCATCGCCGCGCGAGGTGAGCGGGTGCGGCGAAGCCGGAGAATGTCTCACCGCGGCGACGCCCCCAATGCGCTCGTGCCAGGATGCGCCGCGATGGACCAACCGCTCGCGCGCGTCATCTTCTGGGGGGCCGTCGCCGGCCTTGTCTGGACGCAAGCGGGATACGGCGTCTTTCTCGCGACGCTGCGGCGGGCTCTCGGCAACCCCCCGGTCACGCCGGCGGGGGACGTCGGCACGCCGAGCGTGACGCTCGTCGTCGCCGCTTACGCCGAGGAGGACGTGATCGCCGCCAAGATGACCGACGCGCTCGCGCTCGACTGGCCCCGCGACAAGCTGGAGATCGTGGTCGCCGTCGACGGGGGCGCTGATCCGGGCGCCGATGCGACCGCCGAGCGTGCGCGCTCCGCGGGCGCCGATCTGGTGCTCGTGCTGCCTCGTGGCGGCAAGGTGCGCGCGCAGGACGCGGCGGTGGAGGCCTCGCGCGGGGAGCTGCTGGCGTTCTCGGACGCCAACGCCGCCTGGGAGCCCGGCGCGTTGCGAGCGCTGCTGGCACCGTTCGCGGATCCCGTCGTCGGCTACGCGTGCGGACTGGTCCGCTTCGTCAACGCGACGGGAGCCAACCAGGAAGGGCTCTACTGGCGCTACGAGATGTGGCTGCGCGCGAGCGAGTCCGCCCTGGCGTCCGTGACCGCCGGCAACGGGGCGATCTACGCCCTGCGCCGCACTGCCTACATGCACGTGGATGCGGTGATGGGCCACGACCTCTCGTTCCCGTTCAACGTGGTGAAGCGCGGAGGCCGCGCGGTCTTTGCTCCCGATGCGCGGGCGACGGAGAAGATGGTGCCCTCGATCGCGGGGGAGTGGGCGCGCAAGCGCCGCATGATGAGCCATGCCTGGCCGATCGTCCTGCGCGGCGGGATGCTCTCCTTCCGTGGCTATCCGCCTCTGTACGCCCTGATGATCGTGTCGCACCGCATGCTGCGCTACGCGTCGCCGCTGCTGCACCTGGCGGCGGCGGGTGCGACCCTGACCCTGTTGCGCCGCGGGCGGACGTACCGCGCCGTGGCGCTGGCCCAGGCCGGGATGCTCGCGGCCGCGGCCGTTGCCGGTCGTGTGCCGCTGCGTCCGGCGCTCGTCGCCCGCTACTACGTCGCCACCACGGCTGCGCTCGCCGCCGGGCTCTACGACCACCTGCGCCACGGCACTCCCGCGGGCTGGGAGGCCCCGGAGGGCACGCGGTGAGCTACCCCGGCAAGCGCGCGCTGGACGTCACCGTCGCCGTCGCGGCGCTCGCGCTCACCGCGCCCGCGCTGGCGGCGGCGGCGCTGCTGGTCCGGCTCGAGACGCACGGCCATCCGATCTACCGCCAGCGTCGCGTCGGCCGTGACGGCGAGCCGTTCGACCTCTACAAGCTGCGCACCATGGTGAGCGGCGCCGAGACGATGGGCGCGGGCCTGACCGTGGACTCGGGCGACTCGCGCATCACTCGCCTGGGGGCGGTGCTCCGGCGCACGTCGATGGACGAGCTGCCGAACCTCGTCAACGTCCTGCGCGGCGAGATGGCGATCGTCGGACCCCGGCCCACCGTCCAGGTGCAGGTCGACCGCTACACCGATCGCCAGCGCGGCCGGCTGAGCGTCCGGCCGGGGTTGACCGGCTGGGCGCAGATCCAGGGCCGCGCTTCCCTGCCGTGGCACGAGCGCATCGAGCTCGACCTCTGGTACGTCGAGCACGCGTCGCTGGGGCTGGACCTGCGGATCCTCTGGCGCACCGTCCGCATGGTGCTGGGCGGCGAGGGCCTGTACCGGGGCGAGACCGGAGGCTGGCGCGAGCCCCCGCGCTCCTAGGGAACGGTCTCCGGGCCCTTGTCGATGTAGCGGGCGCGGAAGGTGCGGATGGCGTCGAACACCTTGTCGTTCATCTCCGGACAGGACAGCGAGTGCGTCCAGGCCGTCGCGGCGATCTGGGGCTCCATGCCCGTCGTGTTCTCGTACAGGAGCATGTGGTAGCCCTCATTCTGCTCCGCGAGCAGCGCCTCGAGCTGTGTCACGACTTTCGCCGGGGTGCCCTTCTTGTACTGGACGTTGATGCGGCCGTGCTCGAGCGCGTGCACGAGCTTGCCCAGCTCCTCCGTGGTGCCGGGCGCGTAGATGCCGTCGTCGTACCAGTCCGGGGTATGCGACCCGGAGGTCGGCGGGTTGGTCTTGTAGTCGGAGGGAACGAACTTCCTGTCCTCGTGTCTCACGTCCTCGAACGCGGGGTTCTCGAGCGTGCAGCCGGCGGCCTTGGCGGCGGCCTCGTAGTCCGTCGTCTCCTGTGGTGGCAGCGTGACGGACGCCTGGTCGCCCGACCGGGGCGGCTGCGCCTCGGTCTCGGCGTCGCCGCCGCCCAGTCCCACGACGATCGCCACCACGACGGCCGCGACGGCCGCGACGCCGAGCAGGGCGCCGCCGACGAGCTGCATTCGCTTGCGCCGCCCCGCGGCGGACGCCTCCTTGCGCTCCCGCTCGAGTCGCTCCTGGCGCCGCGCTTCCTTTTCCTCTTGACGACTGGCCACTACGACCCAGAGGCTAGCGGAGCGTCATCCGGCGGCCCTATCGTGCGTGGCGTGCCTGAGCTGCGATGCGCGAGGACGACGTCGTGCCGGTCCACGACCTGTCCGTCGCCGTCTTCGAGGATCTCGCGCGGCGGCTGCACGACTCGCCGCCGCCGCACATGGGCGGCGCCGCCGCCCACCTGCGGCTCCGGCATCTCCTGGCCATCGATCCGGCCGGGTGCTGGGTGGCGGAGGCCGAGGACGGCTCCCTGGCCGGCGTCGCGGTGGCCATCGTGCGCGAGGGCGTCTGGGGTCTCTCGCTGCTCGTCGTGGATCCCGGGGTCCAGTCCGGCGGTCTCGGCAGCGCGCTGCTGCGCCGGTCGCTCGCGTACGGCGTGGACGCGCGCGGCGGGATCATCCTCGCGTCGCCCGATTCGCGCGCGCTGCGCGCCTCCGCGGCGCTTCTGCGCACCGTGTTGGCGCGGATGCCGGCCCGCGCCGGAGCCGAAGTGGAGTGGCTGACGAGCGCTCAGGACTGGGCGATCGACGTGGTGGTCGACGCGAGGCTGCGGCTGCGGCCCGGGGGCCGCTGTCTTCCTGCGCGGCGACACCGGGCCGTTCCGGCCCTACCTGCCCGGCGGCGCCTACCTCTGAACCAGCGCGCCCAACCGCTCCGGTAGTGTCTCACTGACATCGCGTCGGAAGAGGAGGAGCTGGGCCATGGCCAAGCAGCCGCGCTCGCTGCACGGCAAGGTCGCCGTCGTCACCGGCGGCGGACGGGGGATCGGCAAGGCGCTCGCGCTCGCGCTGACGAGCGAGGGTTGTCGCGTCGCGATCGGCGACGTGGACGCCGCCTCCGCGCAGGCCGCCGCCGCCGAGCTGGGCGGAGGTACGCTCGGGTTGCCGCTCGACGTCACCGACCGACCCGCCTTCACGGCCTTCCTCGACGCCATCGAGCACCGGCTCGGGCCTATCGACGTGCTCGTCAACAACGCCGGCATCATGCCCGTGGGCCCGTTGGACGACGAGGACGACGCGACTGCCATCCGGTTGCTCGAGATCAACCTCCATGCCGTCATCCACGGGACCAAGGAGGCGATGCGGCGGATGAAGCCCCGCGGCACCGGCCACATCGTCAACGTGGCTTCGAGCGCCGGGAAGTCCGGCTTCTCGAACCTGGCCACCTACTGCGCGACCAAGCACGGCGTGGTCGGGCTGTCGGAGTCGGTGCGAGCCGAGCTGCGCGGCACCGGGCTCGAGATCTCGGTGGTGATGCCCGGCATCGTCAGGACCGAGCTCTCGGCCGGGCTCGTGGAGACGCGGGTCTTCAAGCCGTCCACGACGCAGGACGTCGCGGAGGCGGTGCTCGACGCCCTGAGGTTTCCCCGCTTCGACGTCTTCGTGCCGAGATCCATCGGTCCGACCTGGGCGCTCACGAACCTCCTCCCGCGGCGCGCTCGCGAGGCTTTCGGCCGCGCGCTCAAGCTGGACCGCGCGCTGCGCGATGCCGACCGGAGCCAGCGGGTCGCCTACGAGGCACGCGCCGCCGCCAGCGCGCCGGCCGCCGAGGCGGTCATCGCCGAGAGCGCGGCCGAGCCCGAGGCGCGCGAGTCGGCCGCGGCCTGAGGCGGACTACTCGATCCGCTCGAGCAGCGGCAGGAGCCCGTCGACGTCACCCGCCGCGGTGATGTGGATGGCGCCCGGCTCGCGAACCCAGGCGATGACGTTCATCACCTGGAGCCGGTCGAGCACGGACTGGAACGCGAGCGCGTGGCGCTCGGAGCGATACATGCGGGCGATGTCGAACGACCAGCCCGTCGTGTGCAGCGAGTAGTTGCGGGTCGCCTCCCCGTTGTGCCGGACGAGCAGGCGCTGATACGCCTCGTCACGCACGGTGGAGGTGACGATCAGCGGCCCTTGCCCGCCCGCGTATTCGCGCGTCTGGGCGCCGATGTAGAGCGCGACGGCGAGCGCTTCCGGCCGCAGACCGCGATAGAGGCCCGGGGGCACGTCCAGGCGCGCGGCCAGCTCTCCCATCCGCGTGTCGCGGGCGAGGCCGGTGCGCACGCGGTCGTCGGGGAACGCCCGGATGGCGTCGTCGTCCCATGCCGCACGAAGCGCTCCGGGTGACGCGAAGCGGGGCGTCTCATCGGGGGGGTGCAGCACTTCCTCGGCTGAGTTCTTGGCGGTCTGGAGCGCCTCAGTGCGGGCGAGCACCCCGGGGTCCTCGCGGTGCAGCCGCATGATCTCTCGCGCTGCGTGCAGCTTCCACAGGTAGTTCGAGGAGTCGTCGCCGAACGCCGCCAGCCGCTGCTGCGCCGCCACATGGCGGTTCGGCGTGGAGTCGAAGTAGACCTGTGCGTACGAGGGCCGCTCCTCCCCGTAGGCGCGCAGCACCCCCTGCAGGTTGCCGATGCCCATGTGATACGAGACGAGCGCGAGATCCTCACGCCCCAGCGACTCCCGCGCGATGGTGAGGTAGCGGGCGCCGCCGGCGAGCGCCCTGACCGGGTCGAAGCGCTCGTCGACGAGCCGGCGCAGGCGCCGCAGCTCGAGGACCTCGCCGTAGCGCGCGCGCCGGGACGCCCGGTCGATCCGGCGGGTCAAGCGGGCGCTGCGCTTCACCTCGACCCGCATTCCAAGCAGGTTCGTGGCCGTCTCGGCCAAGATCTGGGTGAGCCCGACGGCCCCCTCCGTGTCGCCCGCCATCGCGTCCTCGCGGCCGGCGCTCTCCAGGAACACGAGTCCTTCCAGCAGGTCGGGCGCGACGCCTGCCTGCTCCGCCGCCGCCTCCACCTGGGGGCGCCAGCGCTCGACGCGCTGCGCCGTCGCGATCGCGCCGCCTGGCGAGCGGGCGTAGAGCACGTGACTCGTGCCGGCGGCGGCCCGGCGCACGAGCTCGCTTTCCTGCTCGGAGTCGTAGGCGAATGGGTCGGGCACCGGCGTGCTCTCGTCCGCGCCGGCGGGTGGCGCCGGCACGAGCGGGACGCCCGGTGCCGGCCCGTCGCCGCGGAGCGCGAGGGCGGAGAGGACGGCGACCAGGGCCAGACCGCCCGCGAGCACGACGACGCGGGCGCGCGCGTTGACGGGAGAGCATCGCACCGTCTTGCACCATGGCAGACGCTCGCCGCGTCCGGCATCGGACGCCTGTACGCGCCGCGCGCCGGGTACGCGAGCCTGATGTTCAGATTGCTCTCACGGCTGTTCCTGCTCAAGCAGGTCTTCGACTGGTTCCGCTCTCGCCGTGCGCGCCGCAGGTGATCGGCGTCCCGTTGCGCTCGCTGCGGTGAGGGATTACGGTCTCCCGAGCATTCCGCGGACGAAGGGGACCCGATGATCCAGGCGCGATTGAAGGACATCCCGTTCTTCAGCTCCATCTCGAAGAAGGAGCTGGGCATCGTGGCGCAGCAGACCGACGAGGTCGACGTGCCGGCCGGGAAGGTCCTGGCGCGCGAGGGCGACCTCGGCGACGAGTTCTTCGTGATCGACTCGGGAACCGCCGAGGTCACGCGCGGCGGCGAGCGCGTCGCCGAGCTGGGACCCGGCGAGTTCTTCGGGGAGATGGCGCTGCTGGACGCCGATCGCCGCAACGCCACGGTCACCGCCACGTCGCCGATGTCGCTGATCGTCATGACGCGTGCGAGCTTTCGCACGTTGAATCGGTCCCAGCCCGCTGTTCACGAGACGGTCGCCAAGGCGATCGCGGTGCGCCATGCCGAGGTGACGTAGCCCCGCTCAGCCGCCGAGGCCGCTCTCCGACTGTGGCTGCAGCGCTCCCAGGAGCGCGAACCAGACGCCCGCGTCGCCGAAGTCGGTCCGGCTCAGGCGCCGCATCAGCCGTTCGGCGCCCCGCGCCGGATCGAGGTGCGGAATTCCGATGCGGTCGAGCAGCAGCGAGGTCACGCGGCCGCTCGTGAGCCGGCCGCCGGCCGCCGGCTCGACCGAGAGCAGGCGCTGTAGGCGAGGGTCCCGCCGGTGCCGAAGTTCCGCCAGCCCGAGAGATTGCCGAGCGAGCACGCGATCAGCCTGCGCCGCAGGGTGTCCCCCGAACCGCGTGTGGACGCCATCGCGCGCAGACAGTAGTGGCCGGCGCGAAGCACGGAGCCAGGAACCTGCACTCTGCAAGCTCGCGCGTGCGATCCGGAGGCTATCCGAGCTCTCGCTCCACACGTGCGCGAAACGATGGCGGATCGATCGCCGGGAACCGGAAGAGCTCGGGTTCGATCCGACTGAACAGCTCTCGGGCGCGGCGAGGCTCGACGAGGCCTCGCGCAACCATCGCGCGCACGTCCTCGAAATCCTGGTCGAACGCTCGCTCCAGCTTGGCGAGGGCTTGCGAGTACGCGTCGAAGTGAAAGACGTCCAGGCGGCCGGCCCTCAAGACGAATCGGCTCCGCTCACGCCAGCCGGGCAGCTCGGGGATGAATTGAGCGGGCGAAGCCAGCTCGACGTTGACCCCGAGCCGCTCCTTGAGCGCCGGGATGCGCCGCAGCAACTCGTCGAGGTCGGGCTCGAAATGGACATCGATGTCGACGGTGCTGGCTCGCCAGCCTTCCAGGACGGCGGTTGCGCCGCGGGTGAGGTAGAGCCGGACCGGCGTCCGTGTACCGTGGCCGAGCCCACGAACGAACGCGTTGATGCGCTCGGCGTCAGCGCGCGGCCGCATGCTCGGCGGCTCGGGCAAAGCTCACGATGCGCCTCAGCAGCGCGTTGTAGCGACCGTGCGCGTCGTCGGGGTCATCGGCTGCGAGCAGGTCGTAGAGCCGGTGCGCCGGCCGCTCCGCCGCAACCGGCGGGACCGGGAGCCCAGCGGCGATGAGCCGCACGCGAGCGATCGACACGAGCAGCGCCGCCGGGCTCTCGATCCCGGCGTTCAGATCGTCGACGCCGGCGTCGAACAGATCCGCTCCGGGGAGCTCGGCATGATCGATCACACGATCATCGTAAGCGCGTGCGAGGCGACGCCGTACGATGGCGGCGTGCCCGCGCGCGAGACGAGAGCGCAGTGACCGAGCGCGACATCCACTCATGGCTGATGGACATGGACGGTGTCCTGGTTCAGGAGGAGCACGCCATCCCGGGCGCCGATCGCTGGCTTGCGCGGCTGCGCGAGCGCGGCCTGCCCTTCCTCGTGCTGACCAACAACTCGATCTACACGCCCCGAGACCTGGCGCTCCGGCTCAGAAGGAGCGGCCTCGACGTTCCCGAGAAGGCGATCTGGACCTCGGCGCTCGCCACGGCCCGCTTCCTCGATGACCAGCGACCCGGCGGCACGGCGTTCGTGATCGGCGAGGCCGGTCTCACCACGGCGCTGCACGATGTCGGGTACACGCTGACCGAGCGCGAGCCGGACTACGTCGTCCTCGGAGAGACGAGGACCTACAGCTTCGAGAGGATCTCCCGCGCGATCCGGTTGATCGTCATGGGCGCCCGGTTCATCGCCACGAACCCGGACGCCACGGGCCCGACCCCCGACGGGCCGCTCCCTGCGACAGGGTCGGTCGCGGCGCTCATCAGCCGGGCCACCGGCGTCGAGCCGTACTTCGTCGGCAAGCCGAACCCGCTGATGATGCGCTCGGCGCTCAATGCGATCGACGCGCACTCCGAGACGGCAGCGATGATCGGTGATCGCATGGACACCGACATCAAATCGGGCCTCGAAGCCGGGATGTACACCGTCCTCGTGCTCACCGGCTCGACGGTGTCGTCGGAGACCGAGCGCTTCCCGTATCGCCCGGCGCGCATCGTCGACTCGATCGCCGACCTGGTCGACAACCTCGGTTGAGCGCCTGCGGTTGGACCAGGTGAATATCAGCGAATCGGCTTGAGTCCCAGCCCGATGAGCAGGCCGTAGCTGTCGAAGTGCACGAACGCCTCGTCGATCAGTCCACTGGAACACGACAGCCACGTGACGCCGTCGACCGCGACCGTCCCCTCGACGCCCGGCACCTCGTACTCCCAGAGGAACGCCGCCGCGGTGCTGTCTGAGAGGACGCGGACGATGTCGAACCGGAAGCTCGGCGTCGAATCAAACCACTCGCGTGTGATCGCCTCGATCTCGGCGCGCCCTCTGATGGGCCGCGGCTCGCGGAGGTCTGGCGTCCGATGCTCGACGTCGATGAAGAGTGCGTCCTCGGCGAACAAGCCGGCGAACTCGCGCGCCTTCCGGTTGACCAATGACTGGCGCCAGCCGAACGCGAGTGTGGTTGGAATCACTCTAGGGTGCGCCCTCCGCCTCGCGCCGCTGCCCGACGAGGCTCGCCTTGCGGCTGTAGAAGAAGTAGACGACGAGGCCGATGATCATCCATACCAAGAAGCGCAGCCACGTGAGGGGCTCGAGCGTGACGATGAGCACCGCCGACAGGATGATCGCGAGAATGGGCACGAGCGGCACGCCGGGCGTGCGGAAGGGCCTCGGCCGCTCCGGCTCGCTGCGGCGCAGAAGCAGGACGCCTGCGGACACGAGCATGAACGCGAACAGCGTGCCGATGTTGACGAGCTCGGCTGCGGTGGCGATAGGCGTGACGCCGGCGAGGATGGCGACGAGCACGCCGATGAGGATCGTGATGCGTGACGGTGTGCCGTAGCGCGGGTGAGTCCTGGCCAGGGCACCGGGCAGCAGCCGGTCGCGGGCCATGGCAAAGGTCACCCGCGACTGACCGAGCATGAGGATGAGGACGGTGTTGGTGAGCGCGACCAGGGCGCCGGCGAAGATGAACCCGCTCGCCCACGGCCGGTCCGCGCCCTCGAAGGCGTCGGCGATGGGTGCCGCGGTGTTGAGCTCGGTGTAGACGAGCATCCCGGTCACGACGAGCGCGACGGCGATGTAGAGCAGCGTGGTGATCGCCAGCGAACCGAGTATGCCCCGCGGCATGTCGCGCTGGGGATTGCGCGCCTCCTCGGCGGTCGTGGCGACGATGTCGAAGCCGATGAAGGCGAAGAACACCAGTGCCGCCCCGCCGATGATCCCGCCCAGACCGAAGGGGAAGAACGGGTCCCAGTTGCTGGTGCTGACCTCGGTCGCGCCGACCGCGATGATGAGGAGCAGCACGGCGATGGTGACGATGACCATGACGATGTTGGCTTTCGCGCTGATCCGAATCCCACGCACGAGGAGGTAGGTGAGCGCGAGCACGAGCAGCATGCCGAGGAGGTTGACCACGCCGCCCTCCGCCGGCGGGGCCGTGATGGCCTCCGGCAAGGTGACGCCGAAGATCTGGTCCAGCGTCGCGTTGAGCTGCCCCGACCACCCAATCGCCACCGCGGCGGCTCCGACGGTGAACTCGAGAAAGAGGTCCCAGCCGATGATGAACGCGATGAACTGGCCGAGGGTCACGTAGGAGTACGTGTAGGCGCTGCCTGCGACCGGGACCATGGAGGCGAACTCGGCGTAGCACAGGGCGGCGAAGGCGCACACGACCGCCGCGAAGACGAACGACAGGGCGATCGCCGGGCCCGCCTCGGTCGCCGCCGCCACACCGGTGAGCACGAAGATCCCAGCGCCGATGATGACGCCGATGCCGAGAACGACGATGTCGAGCGCTCCGAGCTCCTTCTTGAGGCGGGACCCCTCGATCTCGGTCGTCTCGAGGCTCTCCTCGATCGTCTTCCGGGGCCCTAGCACCCCGCCGGCGGCAGCCATGGCCCCTGCATACCCACCGGCCCCTCTGCAAAACCAGCCGTTCGCCTGATGTACTGGAACGAGGGGCGTGCGGGAGCCGCCCGTTCAGGGTGAGAAGGTGACCGCCGCCGTTACGAGGCGGTGAACGGCCGGCGGGGAACGGCCCGGCGCGTGTTGAAGTACCTTCTTGTGCAGACCAGAGACAACCGAGAGGGCGTCGGTGCGGCCCTCGACGGGCGACCGGGCGCGACGGTGCCCCGCGACGTGCTGGACATCGCCACCGAAGCGGCGCTTCGCGCCGGCGCCGAGCTGATGAGCCGCTACGGGCGGCCACCACAAGGGACGGGTGCGAAGCATGGCCCGACCGACCTGGTCTCCGACGCGGACCGCGCGGCCGAGGCGGTGATCGGTGCGCTGCTCGCAAGGCGCCGGCCCGACGACGCTGTGCTGGGTGAGGAGGGCACCGCGAACCGTGAGGGCGCGACCGGCCTGCGGTGGGTGGTCGATCCGCTCGACGGGACCGTGAACTACCTCTCGGGCATTCCCCTGTGGTGCGTCAGCATCGCCTGCGAGGACGCCGCGGGCACCCTCGCCGGTGTGGTCTATGACCCGCTGCGCAACCAGCTGTTCTCCGCCGTCCGCGGGGGCGCCGTGCGCGCCGACGGCCCGAGCGTCCGCGAACGCGAGCAGCGTGACCTCGCCGCCACCGTGATCGCCGGCGGCGTGGCGTGCGGCACCGACGCGGAGGTCAAGCGAGCCGGCAAGCTGGAGAAGCGACTGTTTCGCCGTGTCGGACAGCGGCGCGCCCTCGGGACATCGGCGCTCGAGCTGGCGTGGACGGCCGCGGGCCGGATTGACGTGTGCTATCAGGAGCAGCGCATCCATCCCTGGGATGTCGACGCTGGCCTGTTCATCTGCCAGCAGGCGGGCCTGCGCGTACACCGGCTGGAGCCGCTGGCGGAGGAACTCGCTCCGCGCTACCTCGCCGCCCCGGCCGGCCTGGCGGCCGAGGTCCTCGCACTGGTGGGCCCCCCAGCCAAGGAGCGCCGGCGCAGCGCCCAGCGGCCGCCGCTCAGCACGGAGAACGTCGCCGAGGCAATGCGCCGCCGGGGACGCTGAGAGCGGCGGCCGGCGACTATAGCCGGAAGCGTTTCCGTCGCCAAAGGGGCAGCCTGAGCGACAGCTCGGCGGCTAGGCGCCGACAGGCTCGGCGACCCGGTCCGCTGCGGAGGTTCCTACGATCGCCGACGTCTGCACTGCGGGCCCGTCGGGCGGCTCGGCCGCGAAGCAGTAGCCGACGCCGAAGTGCGGCGACCGACGACCGCCCCGTGCACACCACGACGCCCAAGCTCGGCAAGCGGGTGTAGAGCTGCACGAGCTCTACGGCGTCGAGGCGCCGATGACGTCGAGCGCGACCGCAGTGTGGGTCTCGACGCAGTAGCGGCACTCGAGCAGCGCGGACGTGCGCAGGAACCGCGATCTCCTTC
>Ga0136627_1000358_pt1 | contig 16742 bp, 17 predicted proteins | sample AntDrymUQ4892206_2_FD_104652 | JGI IMG/M metagenome (GOLD analysis project Ga0136627, IMG submission 104652) | Polar desert sand microbial communities from Dry Valleys, Antarctica - metaG UQ489 (22.06) | ecosystem: Environmental > Terrestrial > Soil > Desert | place: Antarctica: Dry Valley... | reverse complement strand
GCGCCGCGGTGGCTGGAGGAGATCGGCCACGCGGCCCCCGGGGAGACGGTCGTGGACGCCCGGCTCGGCTACGCAACCCGATGGTACAGGATGCCGGAGGATTTCTCGGGGGATTGGACGGGCGTCGCCGTGCTGCCCGGCTGGCCGGAGACTACGCGGGGCGGCACGTTGCGCCGGGTCGAGGGCGGCCTGTGGACGGCCGTCCTGATCGGGACCGGCGGAGACTACCCGCCGACCGACCCCGAGGAGTTCGTGGCGTTCGCCGCGAGCCTCCACGGCCCCGCCATCCACGACGCCATAAAAGGCGCCGAACCCGCCTCGCCCGTCTACGGCTACCGCCGCACCGCAAACCGCCTGCGCCACTACGAGAAGACGCGCCTGCCCGGGAACTTCCTCGTCGCCGGCGACGCGGCCTGCGTCCTCAACCCCTCCTACGGCCAGGGCATGACCGCCGCCGCCCTCTCCGCGATGGCGCTAAGGAAGTGCCTGGAGGGGGACCGGAACCTATCCCGGCGCTTCCAGCGTCGCCAGAGGAGGGCCGTCGCCCCCTGCTGGACGGCCACCACCAACAGCGACGCCCAGTGGGCGGCCGGAGGGGTAGGGGACCTTGGTTCCGCGCGCCGAATCCTCTACCGGATCTCCGAAGAGGTCATGAAGCTGGCCGTCGAGCGGGAAGACGTCGCCCGGACTCTCCTCGGCGTCAAGAACCTGATCGAACCGCCAACGGCCCTCCTGCGTCCCGGCATACTCCTCCCCGCCCTGGCAAGAACCCTAAAGCGCCGCCCGGCTAAACTCCGCCCTCTGGCATCGCCCCAACAGAAGACGAGCTGATAGCCGACCGTTGAAAGGCGCGAAGCGCCGTGCTAGCCGGTTATCGCCTGGTCCAGGTCCGCGATGAGGTCGTCGGTGTCCTCGATGCCGACGGAGAGGCGGAGCAGGCCGTCGGTGACGCCCCGCGCCTCGCGCTGCTCTTTCGGTATCGCGGCGTGGGTCATCGTGGCCGGGTGCGTGATGAGCGACTCGACCCCGCCCAGGGACTCGGCGAAGTGGAAGACCTCCGTCTTCTGGACCGCCGCGTAGGCGGCCTCGGCGCCGCCCTTGAGGGTGAAGGAGACCATGCCGGAGAAACCACTCATCTGCCGTTTGGCTAGCTCGTGTTGCGGGTGGCTCGGGAGGCCAGGGTAGTTGACCGTCGCGGCCTGCGGGTGGTCTTGCAGGAACCTTGCCACCGCCAGGGCGTTCTCCTCGTGCTGGCGCATCCTGACGGCGAGGGTCTTGAGGCCCCTGAGCACGATCCAGGAGTCGAACGGCCCCGGCACGCCGCCGGCGGCGTTCTGGTAGAAGGCCATTCTCTCGTGCAGGCCCGGGTCGGAGGTAACTGCCGCACCGCCGACGACGTCGGAGTGGCCGCCCATGTACTTGGTCGTCGAGTGGACCACGATGTCCGCACCCAGAGCGAGCGGCTGCTGGAAGTACGGGGAGGCGAAGGTGTTGTCCACGGCGACGGTCGCGCCACGCCCGTGGGCCATCTCGGAGAGCAGGGAGATATCCGACAGGGTGAGCATGGGGTTCGTGGGCGTCTCGATCCAGAGCATCTTCGTCTCGGGCCGCAGCGCCGCCTCGACGCCCTCAGGGTCCGTGGTGTCCACGAAGGTGAAATTCAGGCCGTTGGACTTCTGCAGCACCTTGTCGAAGAGGCGGTAGGAGCCGCCGTAGAGGTCGTCGCCGGCGACGACGTGGTCGCCGGGGGAGAGCAGGTTCATCACGGCCGTCGTCGCCGCCAGGCCGGAGGCGAAGGCGAGGCCGTGCTCGGCGCCTTCGAGGGCGGCGACGCACTCTTCGAGGGCGGTCCTCGTCGGGTTGCCGGTGCGGCTGTACTCGTAGCCCTTGTGCTGGCCGGGGGCCTCCTGGGTGTAGGTGGAGGTCTGGTAGATCGGGACGATCGTCGCCCCGGTCGCCGCGTCCGGCTCCTGCCCGACGTGGATGGCCCTCGTGGCGAAGCCCCTCTCTCTGTGGCTCACTTGCCCTCCTCGAAGATGCGGTACGGCCTTTTGAGGTCCTCCTGCGTGACGGACGAGTTGGCGAGCACCCACTCATCGTCGAAGACCTTCGAGACGTAGTTGCGGCCGGTGTCAGGCAGGAGCACGACGACGACGGCGCCTTCGGGCAGGCCCTTCGCGGCCCTGACCGCGCCGACGGCGGCCATCCCGCACGAGCCGCCGACGAAGAGGCCCTCCTCGGACATCAAACGCCGGGTCATCAGGAACGACTCGCGGTCGTCCACCTGTATGACCTCGTCCACGACCGACCCGTCGTGGTTCTCGGGGTAGAAGTCCTCGCCCACGCCCTCGACAGCGTAGGAGTGGATGTTGTCCGGGTCGGAGAAGATGGAGCCCTCCGGGTCGATACCCACGACCTTCACGTCCGGGTTCTGCTCTTTGAGGTACCTGCCCGTGCCGGTGATGGTGCCGCAGGTGCCCATCCCGGCGACGAAGTGGGTGATGCGGCCCGCGGTCTGGCGCCAGAGCTCCGGGCCCGTGGTCTCGTAGTGGGCTAAAGGGTTGGCCGGGTTCTCGTACTGGCCCGGCTTGTAGCCGCCGGGGATCTCCTCGGCCAGCCTCCCGGCGACCTTGTAGTAGCTCTCCGGGTCGTCTGGCGGCGCTGAAGGCGTGACGACGACCTCGGCGCCCATCGCCTTGAGAAGATCCTGCTTCTCCCGGCTCGCCTTCTCCGGCATCACGCAGATGCACCTGTAGCCCTTGACCGCCGCCGCGAGCGCGAGCCCGGCCCCCGTGTTCCCGCTCGTGGGCTCGACCACGGTCCCGCCGGGCTTCAAGAGGCCCCGCTCCTCGGCGACCTCGAGCATCTTCAGCGCGGGCCTGTCCTTGACCGAGCCGCCGGGGTTCATGTACTCGACCTTTGCGAGAAGCGTTGCCCTTATCCCCTCGCCGTTCTCCACGCGTCCGAGCCGCACGAGCGGCGTGTTCCCGACGACCTCCAGAACGTTCTCGTAAAACTCCATCCGCTGCGTCTCCATGCCGGTAATGTACCATCCGGCCTTGCCTTGGGCCTGTATAATCCCCGCCCATGGAACGGAGCCCCTGGAAGAGCGAGCGCGTCCCCGGCGAGGTCGGGATCTCCATAAGCCGCGCCGGAGACGGCCCCGACCCCGTCGTCTGCCTGCACGGCATAACCGCCCAGCACCGCGCCTTCACGCCCGCTGCCAGGCACGTGGGTCCCGCCCGCGGCCTCGTCAGCGTAGACCTCCGCGGGCGCGGCGACTCGGACAAGCCCGACTCCGGCTACGGCCTCGAAGCCCACGCGGGGGACGTGGTCCGAATCCTCGACCACCTCGGACTGGAAAACGCCACCATAGCCGGCCACTCCATGGGCGCCTATGTCGCCCTCAAGACCGCCCTGACGTACCCCGACCGCGTCCGGGCGCTCGTCCTCCTGGACGGCGGCTGGCCCCGTGTAGAGGCCCCCCCGCAAGAGGACAAGACCGAAGAGCAAGAACGTGAGGCCGAGGCCATCCGCGAGGGCCTCGCCCGCGCCTTCTCGCGCCTCGACATGGTCTTCGAGACCCCCGACGACTACCTCGACTTCTGGTTCCCCGACCAGAACCTCACGATGGCGGACCTCTCCCCGGACCTCGCCGACTACTATCTCTACGACCTGCAGGAGGTGGAGGGCGGCTACAACCCGAAATGCTCCCCCGACGCCGCCAAACAGGACTCGCCCGACGTCACCGAGACCAGCCCGACCGCAGACGAGATGCGCGCCGTCGGATGCCCCGTGGCGCTCATCCGGGCCTCAGAAGGCTTCTTCCCCAACAGCCGCCCGCTCATCCCCGACGCGACCCGCGACGTCATGGCCGAAGCGCTCGACCTCCGCTCCGAGATGGTCCTACCGGGCGCCAACCACTACACGATGATGTGGGAGCCGCACACGGCCACATGGGCCGAGCTCCTACGTTCGGACGAGTGGGCAAGGTAAGCATCTAAAACCTACGTCCGCGCAACACCTGAAACCTAGAACCTGAAGCCCTCTTTTCAGCCCTCCGACGATGGTGGCGGGAGCTTACCGTTTCCTTCTTCGATCCGGCGCCGGATGGACTCCAGGGTGGCGGACAGCGACTCTTCGAGCGGGTTGCGGTCGTCGCCGGAGTCTTCCTGGATCTCGCCCTCCACGGACCGCGGGCCGAAGGAGAGGTGGACGGTGACCTCGCTCCGGCCGTCGCCCGCCTCGGCGACGGTCAGGTAACCGGAGTAGTCCTTGTCGGTTTCCGTACCCCAGCGCATCGTGCGGGCGTCGGCGTCCACGTCGAAGTAGCCCTCGCTCTCGAACTCGCCACGGTCGGGGATCTCGACTTGCATCTTTACCCGCTCCCCCGGGCTGCCCGCCGCCGAACCCTCGATGCCGGCGTCTTTTATGGGCGGCAGGTACTTCGGGAGGTTCTCCACGTCCGAGACCCAGGCGAACACCTCGTTCGCGGGCGCCGCGACTATCTTGCTCTGCTCGTACTCTTGCATCCGTTCCTCCGTTCCTAGACCCTGGTCATCCTGTCGGTCTGCGCGTTACCCTCCCGGCCCAGCAGGGCGCCGAGCTGCGAGAGCTTGCCGCCCACCTGTTCCCCGAGAGACATCAAGAGCGCGCCGACGCTGACGGGATCTAAGCCGGAGGGGTCCAACTGCGCCTTGAGCTCACCCAGCGTCCCGGCCACGGCCTTCAGGTCCGGATCTCTGGAGGCCGCGAGCCTCTCTTCCCAGGCCGAGATCTCCGGCAGCGCCGCCTCCACGCCCAGGCGCACGACGCCCTGTTTCAGGGTCGCCGCCGTCTGGTCTATAGCGCCCTCGATATCCTTTCCTGCCACCCTGGCCTCCCAACCCTTCACGGTCCGTCCGGACCATTCTGGCCCCCGAACCGCGCCCGGGGCTGTGGCAGAGAACACCCGCCCGGAATACGTCCGAAGCGGGGGGCGATCTCATCACCCGTAACGCGCCAGGAGAGCGGGACCGGGCGGTCCCGCCGTCAATAGATTCGTGAAGGAGCCCGAACGTCGCGGCGGTCGGCGCGCGAAGGAGAACGGGGCCGGCCCGGGAAGCGTCGGACCGGAACGTTTCGTGGACCGCTTCTCGGGCGCCGCCGGTCCCGAGTCGGCGCCGGGTTAACCCTTTAACGGCCGATCGACCGTCGGCGTGAGATACTCTTTATCGTTGTACGGGCTAAGGGAGGTCTTTTGACGGCGGAGTTGTGGCAGTTTGCGGCTTTTATCGGTGTTATCTTCGTGGCGGCCGTGCTGTGGCTCTGCATCATCTACCTCCCCGCGCGCACCATGGAGTACTCCGAAGCGCGCCGGGCGGAGTCCCGCGACCGGGATGGCGAGGCCCCCGGAAGCTCTGGCTAGATCACCCCGGCCCACGCCCCGCGCGGAACGCCCTCTCCCGGCGGAGATCCACCGCTTCTATTAGCAGTTCGTCCAGCGGCCTGCCGGAACCTTCATGGGCGTCCAGCACCTCGCTGATCTCCAGCACCCGGTCCCTGGTCCCGACTTCGCCTAAGAATTCGGCGGCCTCTCCCACCTCCATGCCCTCCTGACGGGCGAACTCCCGCACCACGCGGTTCATGAGGTCCATCAGGAGGCGCCGCGCGCTTTCTTCGCCGGCCTCGACGGGCCGTTCGGCCGCGCGCTCCTCGAACTGGCGGCCGAAGACGATGGCCGCCAGGACGATCCTGCGCCGGTCCTCCCCCGAGGCTTCCTCGCCCCACGCCCGGACCATCGTCTCTTCCTTTAATTGTTCCAGGTACGCGACGGCCGCGTCGTTCGTGTCGCGGATCTCCCGCCTCCTCTCGCCGACGGCGGGGACATGGTATCACCGGGTACCTCGGCAACGAGATTGGAAGGGGGCGGACCGTGCCGACCCGGCTGGACCATCTGGTGATACTCGTCAGAGACCTCGAGGAGGCCGTCGGGGACTACGGGCTCCTCGGGTTCCGGGTTACGCCGGGCGGGGAGCACGCCGACGGGCTGACGCGCAACGCCCTCGTGCCGTTCCGGGACGGCACCTACCTGGAGCTGGTGGCCTTTATCGAGCCCGAAGGCGGCCGGGACAACGTCTGGGGCTGGCGGGAGTTCTTGCCCAATGAAGGGCTTATCGACTACTGCGCCGCCTCGGACGGCCTGCGGGAGGACGTCGAGAGGCTCCGGAGGCTCGGCTTCGAGGTAGAGGGTCCGAGCGAGGGTGGCAGGCGGCTCCCCGACGGGCAGGAGATCCGGTGGCGCAGCGCCAGCATCGGCCAGGAGGGAAGGGTCCTGCCGTTCCTCATCGAGGACGTAACCCCGCGCGAGAGGCGCGTCCCCGGCGGGCCGGCCGCCGACCACCCCAACGGCGCAACCGGCATCCCGCGCCTGGAGATCTCCACCCCAGAGGCGGCCAGGACCTCCGAGTTCCTCGCCGCCCTGGCGGGAACCGCGCCGGGGCCCCTCGAGTTCGGGGCCTGCGAGATCTTCCCGGTGGAACCCGGCGGCGAACGCAGAGAAGGCCCGTCGGCGGTCGGCCTCTCGACCGACGCACCCGGCGGCGGGGAACTCGACCGGACGCTCTCCCACGGGGTCCGGCTCGCGCTCACACGAGACGAGGCTTGAGGGCCAACCGCCCCATCTGCTGTATCATTCGGCGGGACGGAGCGTACTACCGAGAGGGGAGAACGTGAACGATTCGACGAAGCAGCGGGTGATCACCATAGTGGCCGCCGGCCTCGCCTACCTCATAAGCTCGGCGGTGACCAACCGCTACATAAACATCCCCGAGCAGCGCGGCCTCAAAGACGACGCCCTCGAAGCCATCCTCAAGGGCGCCACCACCGCCACCTCGACCATCCTCGCCTCGGTCCTCGTCCGGCGGTTCTTCAAAGACTAGAGCTAGTCAGCCCGCTCCGGCTTCGCCTCCGCTCGTCAGCGCGCTTCGGCCTGCGGCCTCGCTCTCAGCCTGTCAGCTTGTTGCTTTTCGGGGCCCGCCCTGTCCCGCCTGCCTTGCGGTTGTTGACGTAGAAGCGGGTGTCCCGGCCTGGCTGACAAGCTGAAGTGCTGACCGGCTGACAAGCTTTCTCGTTCCGGCCCCGCGGCGGTTCAGGCCCGGTTCAGGGCCTCGGCGTGGTGGCGGATGTGATCTTCCATGAAGGTGGAGATCGCGTAGTACGAGTGGTCGTAGCCCTCGCGGCGGTTGAGGGACAGCGGCTGTCCGGCCTTGGCGCAGGCCTCTTCCAGGGCTTCGGGCAGGAGTTGCTCTTCGAGGAACTGGTCGGAGAGGCCCTGGTCCACGAGGATGTTCCGCCCGTCGGGGAAGGGGTGCTCGCGTACCAACTCGCTCGCGTCGTAGTGGCGCCAGACCTCCCTGTCATCCCCGAGGTATCCGGTGAAGGCCTTCTCGCCCCAGGGGACGCGGGTCGGGGCGGAGACGGGGGCGAAGGCCGAGACGGAGCGGAAGAGGTCAGGGTTCTTGAGGGCGCAGACGAGGGCGCCGTGGCCGCCCATAGAGTGGCCGAAGATACCGCTGGCGTCGGGGCGGGCGGGGAAGTTCTCCGCGACGACGGACGGCAACTCCCGCGTGACGTAGGAGTACATCCTGTAGTTGTGGGACCAGGGCTCTTCTGTGGCGTCCACGTAGAAGCCGGCGCCGGTGCCGAAGTCCCAGTCGTCGTCCTCGCCGGAGACGTTGGCGTCCCGTGGGCCGGTGTCCGGTGAGACCAGCATCAGGCCGTGTTCGGCGGCGTGGCTTTGGGCTCCGCCCTTGATCATGAAGGTCTCTTCCGTGCAGGTCAGGCCGGCCAGGTAGTAGAGGACCGGCACGGGTCCATCCGCGGCCCCGGGAGGCGTGTAGACGGCGAAGCGCATCCCGCCGTTGCAGGCCTCCGAGTGGTGACTATAAAATCCGGTCTTGCCGCCGAAGCTCGCGTGTTCGCTGTGGGTCTCGATGGTCGTCATACGTCTAGAACGTCACGACGCTGCGGATGGACTCGCCGCTGTGCATTAGGTCGAAGGCGGTGTTGATCTCTTCGAGGGGCATGGTGTGCGTGATCATGGAGTCCACCTCGATCTTGCCCTCCATGTACCAGTCCACGATCTTCGGAACGTCGGTCCGGCCCCGCGCTCCCCCGAAAGCGCTTCCCTTCCACGTCCGGCCCGTCACGAGCTGGAACGGGCGCGTCGAGATCTCTTGCCCCGTTCCCGCCACCCCGATGATGACGGACTGCCCCCAACCCTTGTGGGCGCACTCCAAGGCCTGACGCATCACGTTGACGTTGCCGATGCACTCGAAGGAGTAGTCCGCCCCGCCGCCGGTCAGGTCCACGAGGTAGGGAACCAGGTCCCCCTCGACCTCGTTCGGGTTGACGAAGTGGGTCATCCCGTAACGCTCGGCTATCGCCTTCTTGGCCGGGTTGAGGTCAACGCCCACGATCTTGTCCGCCCCGACCATGCGGGCGCCCTGCACGACGTTCAGGCCGATGCCCCCGAGGCCGAAGACGACGACGTTGGAGCCGGCCTCGACGCCGGCGGTGTAGACCACGGCCCCAATGCCGGTCGTCACGCCGCAGCCGATGTAGCAGACCTTGTCGAAGGGGGCGTCCTCGCGGATCCTGGCCGCCGCGATCTCGGGCAGCACGGTGTAGTTGGCGAACGTCGAGGTGCCCATGTAGTGGTAGAGCCCTTCCCCGTTGAGCGAGAGCCGGCTAGTCCCGTCCGGCATGACGCCGCGCCCCTGCGTCGTCCGGATGGCCTGGCACAGGTTGGTCTTCGGGTTCAAACAGTACTCGCACTCCCGGCACTCCGGGGTGTAGAGCGGGATGACGTGGTCGCCTTCCTTGAGGCTCTTCACCCCCGGTCCCACCTCCACGACGACGCCCGCCCCCTCGTGGCCCATCACGGTGGGGAACAGCCCCTCCGGGTCGGCCCCGGAGAGCGTGTACGCGTCCGTGTGGCACACCCCCGTGGCCTTCACCTCGATCAGGACCTCGCCCTCCTTTGGGCCTTCCAACTCGACGGTCTCGATGCTCAACGGCTTCTCCGCCTCGAAGGCGACCGCGGCTCTTACTTCCATCTCTCCTCCTCCACAACCCGGTTACGGCCCAACACCATAGCACGGAGAGAGGGCCGGCCTGGAGATGAGGGACACGCCTCCTGGCTCGGAGAGGGGCGCGGATTTATCGTGCTCCGCTTCCCGAAACTCTGTCCCAACAGAGGGGGCTCCTCACGCGGCCGGGCGGCCACCGTCCGTGCGGGGAGCGCTAGGATAAACTGGGAGAGGGTCCGAAGAGCCCCGGTGGGAAGCGATGGGAGGCGGTATTTCGATGACGGAGCAAATCAGGGACTTCGATGAGGTTGGCAGGCTGCCCGCGCCTGGGGACAACGTCGCCATAGCGACCCGTCGTCTGGAGACTGGGACCCGCTTCTCCTACGAAGGCTCCGAGTTCGAGGTGCCCCACACCGTCCTCGAAGGCCACCGCTTCGCCGTAGAGGAAATCCGTAAGGACGAAGACCTCCTCTCCTGGGGCCTGCCGTTCGGACGCGCGCTCGTGGATATATCTCCCGGGGAGTATGCTTGCAACGAGAAGATCCTGCGCGTCCTGCGCGAACGCTTCGACGCTCCCTCCGGACGGCGCGAGGGCGAAGACCCGGAGGGAACCTCGGACCAGGGCGGGGGAAGGGTGCCGGGAGGCTACCGCAAGACCGGTCTGGACCTTCCCGACGAACCCAACTTCCAGGACGCCGAGCTCGAGCCCTACGTCCTGGACGAGGAGGGTTTTCGTCCGGGCGAACAGGTGCCGCCGTACGAAGAGCCCCGTGCCTTTATGGGCTACCGGCGCGGCGGGGGGCGGGGCGTCGGGACGCGCAATTACGTCGTCGTGCTCGGCGTCAACTCGCGGCTCACGGGCTTCGTGAGGGCGCTGGAGTGGGAGTTGAACGGCCTGTCGGACGCCTACGAGAACGTGGACGGCATCGTCTGCGTCGCCCACACCGAGGGGGGAGAAGGCCGGACGCCGAACAACCTCGACCTGCTCCTTCGCACTTTGAGCGGCTTCATGGTCAACCCCAACGTCGGGGCGGTGCTGGCCATCGACGGCGGCGACGAGGGCGCCGTCGCGAACGGGGCTCTGCGCCGCTACGCCGAGGAGCACGGCTATCCGCTGGAAGAGGTGCCGCACGAGTTCATGAGCCTGGAGGGGAGCTTCCGGGCGGACCTGGAACGGGCCAAAGCCCAGGTTATGGAATGGATGGAGGACGTGAACGCCGCCCGGCGCGCGGAGGAGCCGCTCTCGGAGCTGAAGATAGGGTTGCAGTGCGGCGGGTCCGACGCCTTCTCCGGCGTCTCGGCCAACCCGCTCGTGGGGTGGGTCTCCAGGGAGGTCGTGCGGAACGGCGGGGCTGCGAACCTGGCCGAGACGGACGAGCTCATAGGAGCCGAGCGCTACGTCTTGAAGAACGTCAAGGACGCGGAGACGGCGAGGCGTTTCCTCGGGGCTGTGGAGCGGTTCAAGGAGCGGGTAGGCTGGCACGGGCACACAGCGGAGGACAATCCTTCCGGCGGCAACAACTTCCGCGGGCTCTACAACATCTCCATAAAATCCATCGGGGCCGCGAGGAAGAAGGACCCCGAAGTACGGATAGACCGTGTCATAGAGTATGCGGAGCCCATGCGCGGGGGCGGCTTCTACTTCATGGACAGTCCGGGCAACGACCTGGAGAGTGTGGCGGGGCAGGTCGCGTCTGGTGCGAACATGATCTTCTTTACCACAGGCAACGGCTCCATCACCAACTTCCCCTTCGTCCCGACGATAAAGGTCGTCACGACCACGGGCCGCTACGAACTCCTCTCCAAAGATATGGACGTCAACGCCGGCGCCTACCTCGACGGCGTCCCGATGGACGAGCTCGGGCGGGAGATGTTCGAGCGGACCATCACCGCGGCCTCGGGCGAGAAGACCGTCGGGGAACGGGCCGGACACGCCCAGGTCTCCATCTGGCGCGACTGGAAACAGACGGGGCCGGAGAAGCTGGAGGCACTGGAGAACACCCCCGAGCCAGACGGCGAGCCTCTGCCCGTAAAGGGTGATGTCCCGGACGTGGAGTTCTCGTTCCAGGCGATAAGGACGGGGCGTGGCCTTGTCACGGATCAGGTCGGGCTCGTGATGCCGACGAGTTTGTGCTCGGGTCAGATCGCACGCCGCATAGCCAACCGCCTGAACGAACGGGGCGCCACACAAGACAAGGTGACCCGCTTCGTCGCCCTCCCGCACACGGAGGGCTGCGGCGTCTCCGCCGGCTCCGCCGAGGCCATCTACTCCCGCACGGTGCTCGGCTACCTCGCCAACCCGACCGTCAGGCTCGCCCTCCTCCTGGAGCACGGCTGCGAGAAGACTCACAACGACTACTTCGAGAACCGCCTCGCCGAGCGCGGCCTCGACCGCGACCGATTCGGCTGGGCCAGCGTCCAACTGGACGGCGGCATCGAGAGCGTGGTCCAGAAGGTCGAAACCTGGTTCTCCGAGGCCCTGGAGGCCTCCGGGGACCTGGAGTACGAGACCGCCGGGCCCGGCGCCCTGCGGCTCGGCCTCCACGCCTCCGGCCCCTTGCCGGACGAGGTGGCGCGGAGCCTGGCGGAGACGACGCTCGCCGTCGTCGGCGCGGGCGGCGCGGTCGTCGTCCCGGAGACGGCGGCTGTGCTCGGCTCCGAGGTCTACCTGGACGCCGTTCTCGGGGATCGTCCCGTCAAGAACACCCTGGCCTACGGGCAGGCATTCGGGAAGCCGGGCTTTCATGTGATGGAGGCGCCCACGGACCACTGGATCGAGACGGCCACGGGGCTCGGGGCGACGGGCGTGGAGTTGATGGTGGCCCACGTCGCCGGGCGGCCTTTGCAGGCGCACCCCATGATCCCGCTGGTGCAGGCCTCCTCGGACCCCGAAACCATCCGCAACCACGCCGACGACCTCGACACCCTCCTGGACGGCGCCCCGGATACGTGGACGGAGAAGACCCTGGAGACCGTCGCCGCCGTAGCCTCCCGTGAGTACGCGCCCAGGCTCTTCGAGGCGGGCAACACGGACTTCCAGTTTACCCGGGGTCTGCTCGGCGTCTCGATGTGACGGATTGAAGTCCGGCCGGTAACGTCGAATGATAGACTGGCCGTGTGTACTACAACGAAGCGATCGATAGGACAATCGTATGAAAACGGTTACCGTTTCGCCCAAATTTCAAGTCGTGATACCCAAAGATGTACGGGAGGCGGCTGGCATCAGGCCGGGGCAGAAGGTGGCCGTGATCCGGTACGGAGAGAGGATCGAGCTGATCCCGATCCGTCCGATGGTGGAGATGCGGGGGCGGCTACGCGGGGTGGACCCGACCATAGAGCGCGGGCCGGACCGGGAACTGTGAGCCTTCGTCTTCTCGCGGCTTCTTGGCGAACGTAGTCGATTCGTCCGGTTGGATCGAGTACTTCGCCGACGGCCCGAACGCGGATTTTTTCGCGTCCGTCGTGGAGGATACGGGGAGTTTGGTGGTACCCTCGATCACCTTGTACGAGGTATTCAAGCGGTTGCTCGTCGAACCGGACGGCGAAGAGGCGGCTTTGGAGGTGGTGGCAGCGATGCAGCAGGGACTCGTGGTGGCGTTGAGCCCTGAACTCGCGCTCGCGGCGGCGAAGATCTCCTCCGAAACAAAGCTGCCGATGGCGGACAGCGTCATCCTTGCCACGGCCCGCGAACATGACGCCACCCTCTGGACCCAGGACTCGGACTTCGAAGGCGTGGAAGACGTAAACTACGTGAAGAAGGCGTAAGCCGACCTCAACGCCCCAGCCAACCTCCGTCTACGGGCAGCACCGAGCCGTGGATGAAGTCACCCGCAGCGGACGACAGCAGCACCACCGCCCCCTTGAGGTCCTCCGGCTCCCCGTAGCGCCCCGCAGGTATCCGCGCCAAGAGCGCCGTGCTCCGCTCCTCGTTCTCCCTTATGGCGCCCGTCAGTTCCGTCGTGTAGTAGCTCGGCGCCACGGCGTTGACGTTTATGCCGAGCGGCGCCCACTCGTTGGCCAAAGCCCGCGTCAGGTTTGCGATGCCCGCTTTGGAGGCGGCGTAGGAGGGGACGGTTATGCCACCTTCGTAGGAGAGGACGGAAGCCGTGTTGATTATCTTTCCTCCGTCGCCCTGCTCGACGAATCGTCTGGCCGCGGCCTGGGAGAGGTAGAAGGCCGCGGAGAGGTTTACCTGGATGACGCTCTCCCAGTCGTCCTCGCCGAACTCCAGTGCCGCACCTCGCCGGATGATGCCGGCGTTGTTGACGAGTATGTCGAGCCGACCGAGCTCGGAGACGCAATTGGCCACGATCTCCGCGGCGCCCTCGGCTTTGGTTTCGAGGAGGTTGCGGCTCATCGCGTAGAAGCGTCGGCCGGTGGCGGCGACTCCGTCTCCGGTCTCTTCCATCGGGGCCACGTCCAGGCCGACCACGTCCGCGCCGGCTTCGGCGAGGCCGACGGCCATGCCGGCCCCGAGGCCGCGGGCCGCGCCGGTGACGAGGGCGACCTTGCCGTCGAGCCTGAGGTCTTCCAGGACGCCCATCAGAAGCACAGGTCCACGGGCTCGATGCCCTGCTCTTCGCAGAACCTCGTGTAGCGTTCGAGCTTGGAGAAGACGTCGTCCTGGTGGATCAGGCCGTCATCGTCGTCGAGGTACTGGACGGTGCCTTCGAGGATGAAGAGGGTCTGCATCTCCTCTACGCCCTCGTCCACCACTAACGTGTGTATGTCGCCGGGCGGTTCGTAGACGAGGGTGCCGGGCCTCGCGACCCAGTCGCGCTCCAGGTAGCGCCAGGAGCCTTTGGTGCAGTAGCCTATGACCTGGCCGCCGGTGTGGCGGTGGCGGTTGACTTTTCCCGAGCCCTGGACTTTGAGGAGGTTGATCCAACGCCCCGTGGCAAGATCGAACCGTAAGGGCTTGAACCAGACCCTCTCGCCCTGCGGGACCCAGGGGATCTCCTCCACGTTTATGGCCCTGTCCGGCAGCGCCGAGTCTTCGGTGAACGCCTTCAGGCTTTCGTCGATCATCGCCCTTCTCCTCTCGGTTCCATGTACAGGACGGCGTCCGCTGGGCCGCCGATCTTGCGCGTCTCCCCGACCACCGCCGGGTCGAGTGCTGAGGCGTCGCGGCCGTTGATCTCGACGAGGTTCCCCGCCGGATCTTTTATGTACATCTGCGCCTCCCCACCGGGCAATTCCCGCACGGTCGAGTAGTTGCCCGACGCCACCTGAACCCCCGCCTCCTGCGCCTTCCTGTACGCCTCCTCGAAGTCGTCCACGTCGAACGCGAAGTGATGCCTGGCGGGCGCGGGGCCCTCGTCCAGGAAGAGGTGGAGTTGGAGGTCGCCAACGCGCAGCCAACTCACCGGGCCGGAGAAGTCGGGGGAGGGAACCTCCTCCATCCCGAAGAAGTCCGTGTAGAACCGGATCGACTCCTCCAGGTCCCTGGCGCTTATGCTGACGTGTGTCAAACCTCTCGCGCGCATATGCTCATCTTACAGCGACTTGCGGAAAGGTTTCAGGCGTTAGGGGTACGGTACGCGGCTTGGAGCCCGACATCGCCACCATGGTTGGCCTCAGCGAGCGCAGCATGTCCTCGGCGTCCTCACTCTACAACCCTACAAAACCTGAAGTTCGCTATGCCGATCCGGTGGCTCAAGAATCCTGAAAGCCGCTGTTATAACGTTCTCCGCCCGGTCGGGAGGCGTGGACCTAGCGGGCCGGTCGCCTGGGCGCGCCCCCGGAAGCGACCAGCATGAGCGCGGAGACCGACGCCACCCACAAGAGACCCGCCACGGCGCCAGGTAGCGGCAAGAGGAAGTGCAAGAGCGTCAACAAGGCGACCACGAGCCCCGCCAGAGCCAGCCACCTCGGCAGCACGCCCGTCCCCAGGGCCACGAGCGAGGTCGCGCTGATCATCACCGAGGCGCCCGCCTGGCAGAAGTGGTACAGCCACGCCGAGAGCGCCAGCGACGTGAAGGCGGGCTGGGCGCCGGGCGCGAAGTTCTCGAAGCGCAGCGCAGCCGCCGGGTGGATGATCTCGGCGGCGTACCCCGCGCAGGAGAGCGCCATGAACAGCGTCCCGCCCGCCAGCACCGCCGACGAGAGCCCCACATCCTCGCCCTCGGCGCGGCGCAGCACGCCGTACAACGCAGCCAGGAACCACAGGAAGAAGAAGGTGGAGAAGACGGTGATAACGCCGTTCGCCAGCACGAAGGTGCCGGGCGAGGCGCCGAAGTAGTCGACCACCTCCTCCGCCCCCGAACTCGGTGTCGGCGCGTCCGGATACCCGACGACGTAGGCTGGCACCATCAGCAGCACGTAAAGCAGCCCGCACATCCCGCCCAACCTCGCCAACCCTCTGCCCGCCATCCGCCTCCCCTTGTCGTCAGGCCCCGCCTACAGCGGCAGGACGGAGACGGTCTTCCAGGCCGAGTAGAAGTCCAGGGCCGCCGGGCCCTGCTCCCGCCCGCCGACCCCCGACTCCTTGTTTCCCCCGAACGGCACCTGGAACTCCAGGCCCGCCGTCGGCAGGTTCACGTTCACGAGGCCCGCCTCCGAACGGGCCATGAACTCGTAGGCGTAACGCAAGGACTTCGTCGCTATCCCCGCGGTAAGGCCGTAGCGCGTGTCGTTCGCGAGCTCCACGGCGTGGTCGAAGTCGCGGGCCTTTATGACCGCGAGCACGGGGCCGAAGATCTCCTCCTGCGCCGTCTCGCTCCGGTTGTCCACGTCCGCCACGATGGCCGGCGAGATGAAGTAGCCCTCGTCCTCTGGGCCGGTAGCCCCGCCTTCGAGGACGACGCGGCCCTCACTCTTCGCTGTCTCCAGCGCCGCCAGGATGCCGTCGTACTGGCTCTTGTTGACGACGGGGCCTACGGCGACGTCTTCGTCCATGGGGTCGCCGACCTTCATGGCCTCGGTGGCGCTTTTGAGTTTTTCGACGAACTCGTCGTAGACCTCTTCGACGACGATGGCGCGGCTGGCGGCGGTGCACTTCTCGCCGGCGAAGCCGAAGGCGGAGAAAGAGACCTTGGCCGCCGCGTCGGAGAGGTCGGCGTCCTCCATGACGACGAACGGATTCTTGCCGCCCATCTCCAACTGCACTTTCTTGCCTACCGCCCGCCCCTGGATGCCGAGGCCCGTCGCCGTCGAGCCCGTGAAGGAGAGGCCCTTGACGCGCGGGTCGGTCACGAGCGTGTCGCCCACGGTGGAGCCGGGGCCTGTCACCATGTTGACGACCCCGTCCGGGAGCCCCGCCTCCGAGAGGATGCCGACGAGGGCGGCGGCGTTCAGGGAGGCGTTGGGGGCTGGCTTGATGACGATGGTGTTGCCGCAGATAAGCGCCGGGGCCATCTTCCACGCCGGTATCGCCAGCGGGAAGTTCCACGGCGTGATGAGGCCAACGACCCCGAGCGGCTCCCTCATGGAGCTGTGGGTCACGCCGGGGCGGGCCGAGGGGGGCGAGATGCCGTCGAGGCGCCAGCCCTCGGAGCCGTAGTAGCGGAAGATGGCCGCCGCGCGGCCGACCTCCATGCGGGCCTCCTTCATCGGCTTGCCGGCCTCCCTGGCCATGAGCGTGGCGAGATCTTCCTCGCGCGACTCGATGATGTTCGCGGCCTCCATCAAGATGGCGCCGCGGGAGGCCGGGAGCGTTGCCTTCCATTCCGG
>Ga0136627_1000357_pt1 | contig 16756 bp, 18 predicted proteins | sample AntDrymUQ4892206_2_FD_104652 | JGI IMG/M metagenome (GOLD analysis project Ga0136627, IMG submission 104652) | Polar desert sand microbial communities from Dry Valleys, Antarctica - metaG UQ489 (22.06) | ecosystem: Environmental > Terrestrial > Soil > Desert | place: Antarctica: Dry Valley... | reverse complement strand
GCAGGACGCGCCGGCTCAGCCCGAAGACCGGGATGGCCAGCAGGGCGTTCAGGAGAGTGGTGACCAGCATGTCCCGGAATACCAGCGCACTGACCGAGGCGCCCACGTCGAGCATGAAGGAAACCGAGGCAAATGCCACGAGGAAGCCCAGCGTGGCGGCCCCACCTACCGGGATCGCCATCAGGCCGTGCGCCGGATCTCTGACCTCGCGGTACCGCCCCACCGCGTAGCCGACCGCGGTCAGGACCAGCGAGGAGGCGCCCATCGTGGCCCCCAGGGCCAGGTCGAGGACGAAGCCGGCCGCGAAGCCCGTGGCCGCCCCCGTCACGCTGCCCGCGTAGATCGCCACCGCCGCCACGGCGAGCGGCACCAGGTCGGGGTGCCCGCCGAGCACGCGCATCGTCCCGAAGCCCGACAGCTGCAGGATCACCGCGGCCAAAACGATGGCGCCAACACGCAGGAGGGCGCCCGGAGTGGCGTTCACGGCGCCACGACCTCCGCGGCCTCCTGAGGCTCGCCCCTGCGGGTGAGCACTTCGACGATGTCGAGGCGGCGCATGTCGGCGAAGGGCTCGATGTGCACCCGCTGGTAGAGGTCGACCTCGTCGATGTCGACGCGTGACACGCGCCCGATCGGCACCCCGCGGGGAAACAGCGACTCGACACGGTCGGAGGTGAAGCCGGAGGTGACCACGGTGGCGCCCTCCGTGACCCGCCGGCCCCGCTGCACGAAGTCGAGGAGCAGGTCCCTGGGCTTGCCCACCTCGGGCTTGACGATGCCGTTGGCGCCGCTGGGCATGATCTGCGCCGACACGGCGCTCGAGCCGTCGGTGATCAGCGTGACCTCGGCCGCCCCGCCGGTCACGCTCGTGACCTTGCCGGCCAGCCCCCCCGCGGCGATCACGGGCTGGTCCTCGCGCACGCCGTCACCCGAGCCCTTGTCGATCTTGACCGTCGAGTACCAGACCGTGGGCGAGCGGGCGATCACCCGGGCGGCCAAGGGCTCGGTGCCTTCCGGGAAGCCGTCGGTCTTCTGCAGGTCCACCAGCCCGCGCAGCTGCCGGGCGTCCTGCTCGGCCGTAGACGACTGCGCCACCCGCTTGCGCAGCTCTTCGACCTCGTTGCGCAGATCCTCGTTCTCGCCCTTGGCCTTGCGGGTGTCGCCGAACCATCCGAAGAAGTCTCGGAAGGGCTTGAGCGCACGGCCCGTGCCGGTCTCGATCGGCGCGAAGGCCTCCTGAGCGCCGCGCTGGAGGGTATGGAACGCGCCGCCGCTCGACTCGCCGAAGTAGGCGGTCAGCATGACGATGGAGAGCGTGATGAATATCGCCAGCGCCGCCCTTCTGCGGCGGACGACTTTCTTGTCGAACAAGTCCGGACTCCTACGGAGCCGCTGCGGCTAACGCCGGCGGCTGTTTCGGGAATGCTTGTTGGCGCGGTGAATCGCCTCGAACTCCTCGAGGCTGCGCCCGGAACCGACCGCCACGCACGTGAGCGGCGACTCGGCCAGGTGGGCGGGCATCTGGGTCTCGTCGCGCAGGCGCTCGTCGAGGCCCTGCAGCAGCGCTCCGCCGCCCGCGAGCATGATTCCCCGGTCCATGATGTCCGAGGCCAGCTCCGGCGGCGTGCGGTCCAGCGTCTCCTTGACGGCGTCGACGATCGCCTGCAGCGGCTCCTCGAGCGCCAGGCGCACCTCCTCGCTGGTGAGCACGACCGTCTTCGGCAGCCCCGACACCAGGTCGCGGCCGCGGATCTCGGCCTGCATCTCCTCGCGCAGCGGAAACGCCGACCCGATCTCCAGCTTGACCTCCTCCGAGGTCTGCTGGCCGATCATCAGCTTGTACTCGCGCTTGACGTAGTTGATGATCGCGTCGTCGAGCTCGTCCCCGCCGATGCGGATCGACTGGCTCACGACTATGCCGCCGAGCGAGATCACCGCGACCTCGCTCGTGCCTCCGCCGATGTCCACCACCATGTTCCCGGTGGGCTCGCCCACCGGGAGCCCGGCGCCGATCGCGGCCGCCATCGGCTCCTCGATCAGGTAGGCCTGACGCGCCCCGGCGGACAGGCATGCCTCCTCGACCGCCCGCTTCTCCACCCCGGTCACGCCGCTGGGCACGCACACCACCACGCGGGGATGGGCCCAGCGGTTCTGGTGCACCTTCTGGATGAAGTGGCGCAGCATCTGCTCGGTCACGTCGAAGTCGGCGATCACCCCGTCCTTCAGCGGGCGGATGGCCTGGATCGTGCCTGGCGTGCGGCCCAGCATCCGCTTGGCCTCGATGCCCACGGCGTGCACCTCCGCGGTGCGCGAGTCGATCGCCACGACAGACGGCTCGGACAGCACGATGCCGCGCCCACGGACGTACACCAGCGTGTTGGCCGTGCCGAGGTCGACCGCCATGTCGCGGCCGCCCATGCCGGTGAGATAGGAGAAGAAGCCCATGGGTAGTGGTGAGGATAAGCGCTGCACGCGGGACGCGCGCACCAATCCCTGCCGGTCCGCAACGACAAAGATGGGGGTTGCAAAGGGGGGCGGTGCCCCCCTTTGTTGCCATCCTGAGCGGGCGGACCGGACGCCGGAGTGAGTGTAGCTCAACCACTCCTGCAGGGAGGGCGAGTCTCAGAAGGCCGCGGGCGCGGGAAGTGCCTGCAAATCTGAGTTACGCGGTTACGCGCCGGCGAAGAGGTCGGGCGCCATTCGCACCAGCTCCGCCACGGGCAGGCCGACCACGTTGAGGTAGTCGCCCTCGATGCGCTCGACCAGGGCCGCCCCCCGGGCCTGGATCGCGTAGCCGCCGGCACGCCCGCGCCACTCGCCGGTGACCAGATAGCGGTCGGTATCGGAGGCCGACAGGGCCCGGAAGGTGACGTAGGTCACCGCGGTCCCCGTCTCCTCCGCCGCGCCCTCGACCAGCGCGATGCCCGACCATACCTCGTGGGTACGGCCCGATAGCGCCGCCAGGAAGCCGCGGGCCTCGTCCTCGTCGGCCGGCTTGCCGAACACGCGGCCCTCGAGGGCCACCGCGGTGTCCACGCCCAGGACGCGCCGACCCTCGACGGCCCGGGCCTTGCGCAGCGCGTTCTCTGTCACCAGCTCGCGAGGGTCCCCGCCGGCGAGCTCGTCGACGCCGGGAGCGGCAGCCTCGAACGCGATCCCGAGTTGGTCGAGGATCGCACGGCGCTGGGGCGAGCCCGAGGCGAGGACGAGGGCGCGGAGGCCGGTCGTCATCGCAGGGCGAGAGCTGCCTCGGAGGCCGCAGAAAGCGCCTCACCCACCGTGCCCGTCGAGCAGCTCGCGCTTTTGCAGCTCCCAGTCGGTCTGCGGCCCTTCCGCGGGAGGAGGCCGGAGCCCGAGCAGGCGCGCGCCCGCGGCCGCCCGGTCGTCGGCGCCCGCCGGGCGCTCACGGTCGATCGCGCGCCGGACGAGCTCCCCCACCGGCGCACCGGCGGCCTCCGCCTCGCGCCGCAACCGCTCGTAGCGGTCGTCGTCTGAATGGTGAGGGTGGCTCAATGGCTCAGCTCAGGGAAGAAAAGGGCGGTTTCGCGCGCGGCCGACTCGGCGGAGTCAGATCCGTGCACGAGGTTGGTCTGAACCTCGAGACCGAAGTCGCCCCGGATCGATCCGGGTGCGGCCTCGACCGGGTTCGTCGCACCGATCACCTGACGGGCGGCGGCGACAGCTTCGTGTCCCTCCAGCACCAGGGCCACGAGCGGGCCGCCGGTGATGAACTCGACGAGGTCGCCGAAGAAGGGCTTCTCGCGGTGCTCGGAGTAGTGTCGTTCCGCGATATCGCGGGAAGTCGTCATGTGCTCGAGGGCGGCGATGCTGAGGCCCTTGCGCTCGAAGCGGGCAATGATCTCACCCGTCAGGTTGCGCTCGAAGGCGTCCGGCTTGACCAGGATCAGGGTCCTGTCCACGGTGCTCCTTCCGGTCGGAGGATGGGAATGGCTGGGCGTGGCAGCCCGGACGGTGGAGGGCCGCCGGACGCTGGACTGTCCGGCGAGCACCGCACCGAGACCTTACGGTCGTGCGCGGCGGGTGGGCGGGCGCTCGCCGCGGTCGCTGCCGGGAGCCGGCGAGCGGGGCCTGCCTTCAGCCGGCCGGGCCGGGCGCGGGGCCGCCCGGGAATCATCGGTGCGCTGGGGAGGCGCCTCATCGCTCCGCGGCGAAGCCGAGTTGCCGGCGGGCGGCGCCGAGCGCTGGGGAGGTGCATCACCCGCGCGTGGCGAAGCGGAGTTGCGGGCGGGCGAAGCCGAACGCTGAGGGGCGCCGGGCGAAGCCGAACGCTGAGGGGCGCCGGGCGCGGCGGGCGAAGCCGAGCGCTGGGGCGCGGCGGACGCGGCGGGCGCCGCGGCAGCGGCGGGCGGTCGCTCGCGCCGGCGCGGGCGCTGTCGCGGCGGCGACTGGGCCTGACCCACCTCAGCCTCGCAGTAGGGGCAGAGCGACCAGCGCGGATCGAGCGGCTTGCCGCAGGTGGCACAGGGCTCCTTGAGCCGGCGCAGGCAGCTCGGGCAGCGGAGAAACGCCTTCTCGATCTCGTACGAGCAATAGTGGCAGGCAAGGTGCTCGATGCCGGCCACGCGCGCCTCGGCGGCCGCGATCTCGAGCTCGCGCTCGCGCACGTCCTCCAGGTACTCGGGCGGCCTGACGATCAGGTACACGACGGTGCCTATGAAGGGAAACAGCGACGCGGCCGTGGCGCAGCCGATGAGCATGGGGTCCTCAACGCGGCGCCTGGCGTCGGAGTAGGTCCAGTAGACCAGCGCGATCCAGAAGACCACCAGAAGGAGCAGCAGGAGCTTGACCGCGAGGTTCAATCCGCCGTTGTTGATCCCGAAGATCGCGAGGAGGGTCATCAAGGGCGGAAAGTGTAATGCGCCGGTTACAGGAAGATCCGGCCCAGCGCGTACCCCACGCCGAAGAACACGAGGATCACGGCGGCCACGACCAGCGCCACCAAGCCGATCATCGCTCCGAAGCCGGGGCCTTCCTTGGGTTCCATCGGTGTACATCCTTCCACCGGCACGACGGTCCTACAAGGCTGAGGCCCTGGCTTGAACGTCTTCTCTCACCAGGTCGGCTATCAGATAGATCGACCCGGTCGCGAGCACGGCCCCTCCCGGGCCGGCGATCTCTCGGGCGCGGCTCACGGCCGCACGAGGACCGGCCACGGTCTCGGCGGCCGGTCCTGCGAGCTTGGCCGAGAGGCTCTCCAGCGTGCCCGGCGACAGGGCGCGCGGGTTCGAGCAGCGGGTGAAGACGGCGTGCCCGGACACCGGGAGCAGGGCGTGGAGCATGCCCGCCACGTCCTTGTCCTCCAGCACGCTGGCCACCAGCACGAGCGGCGCGCGGCCCTCGAGGACCTCCCCGAGCGCAGCCACCAGCGCCCGCGCGCCCCCGGGATTGTGCGCTCCGTCATAAATGGTCAGAGGCCGCCTGTCCACGATCTCGAGCCTGCCGGGAATGCCGGTCTCAGCCGCGGCGCTGCGCACGGCCGCGGGGTCGAGTGGGCGACCGAGGAAGGCCTCGGCCGCCGTGGCGGCGAGCGCGAAGTTGGTCCGCTGGAACGCCCCGACCGCACGCAAGGAGACATCAAAGGGGGGGCGCCGCCCCCCCTTTGCGACCCCCCGAGACGCGCTCGACCCCGGTGCCTTGATCAGCGTGGCGTGATGATCGGCCGCGGCGCGCTCCGCCACGGCCTGCACGTCCGGCTCGAGGTCGCCGACCACCAGCGTGGCGCCGTCGCGTACCACGGCCAGCTTCTCCTCGGCGATGTCGGCGACGGTGGGGCCCAGCCAGCGAGCGTGCTCGAGGTCCACGCCGGTGAGCACCTGCACCCGGGAGGGGATCACGTTGGTGGCGTCGTAGCGCCCTCCCAGGCCCGCCTCGATCACGGCGACCTCCACCCGGCTCGCAGCCAACTCGTGGTAGGCGGCCGCGGTCAGGGCTTCGAACTGGGTCACTCTGTCGTCGGGTTCGAGGGTCCGCTGCACCATCACGGCCGCCTGGGCCGCGCGCTCGACCGCGGCCGCGAAGCGCTCCCGGGGCACGGCCACCTCGCCGACCTCGATCCGTTCACGGAAGCAGCTCAGGTGAGGCGAGGTATAGCTGCCCGTGCGCAGCCCGTGGCGCTGGAGCATCGCCGCGATGAAGCGCGTGGTCGACGACTTGCCGTTTGACCCGACCACATGCACCTGGGCGAAGCGGCGCTGGGGCATCCCCAGGGCCGTCATCAGCCTGTGCATGCGATCGAGCCCGAACCGCATGCCGAACAGCTCGAGGCCGAGGAGGTAGTCCTCCGCCTCGCGCGCGGTCATCGGCCGAGGCGCTCGAGCGACTGCCGGTAGGCCTCGAGCTTGGCCCGCTCGCGCTCCACCACTGCCGGCGGCGCGCGCTCCACGAAGCGCTCGTTGGACAGCTTCTTCTCCAGCCTGGCGATCTCCTCACCGATCTTGCCCGCACGCGTGGCGATCCGCCGCGACGCCTCCCGAGGGTCGAAGGCGTCGTCGGGCAGGAGTACCACGACGCCGCCGGGAACCGGCACCTCGGCCGCCACCTCGCCGCCCTCGGAACCCTCCAGCTTCAGCCGCGCCAGCCGGGCCACGTGGCCGGCGGTCTCCTCATAGCCCTCCGCCGAGATCCGCGCCCCGAGCAGCGCGGAGGGCTTGACCTGGGCCTCGTCGCGGTAGCGGCGCAGCGCGGTGATGGCGTCGATGGCGCGGCCCACGATGGCCTCGGCGTCCTCGTCGAGGCGGGACGGGTCGGGCTCCGGGTAGGCCGCGACCGCCAGCAGTGACGGCCGATCTGCGCCGGCACCGCCTGCAGCCCCCCCGGGCATGAACGACCACACCTCTTCGGTCACGTGGGGCATGATCGGGTGCAGCAGGCGCAGCATCCGGTCCAGAGCGAACAGCAGGGTGGCCGACACGGCGCTGCGGTCGGAGCCCTCGTCGTACAGACGCGGCTTGGCCAGCTCGAGGTACCAGTCGCACAGCTCCGACCAGAACACCTCGTACAGCTCGAGCGCGGCCGCTGACAGCTCGAAGCGCTCGATCAGGTCCGCCGAGCGCGCGGTCACGCGCTCCAGGCGCGACACGATCCAGCGGTCCTCGGGCGTCCGCGCGTGGTCGGGCGAGGGCTCGACGCCCTCCTGCACTCCCAGCAGGATCAGGCGTGAGGCGTTCCAGAGCTTGTTGGCCAGGTCACGGCCCTGCTTGACGCGGTCCTCGGAGTAGCGCACGTCCTGCGACGACGCCATGGCCAGCAGCCCGAAGCGCACGGCGTCCGCGCCGTGACGGGCGATCTCGTCGACCGGGTCGATCCCGGTGCCGAGCGACTTGGACATCCGCCGCCCGTCGGGCGCGTGTATCACCGAGTGGATCGGGACGTCGGTGAAGGGCAGGCGGCCGGTGAACTCGACGCCCATCATCACCATCCGGGCCACCCAGAGGAAAATGATGTCGCGGGCGGTGGAGAGCACGTCGGTGGGATAGAACGAGGCGAGCTCGGTCGTCTCGTCGGGCCAGCCGAGCGTGGCGAACGGCCACAACGCGGAGGAGAACCAGGTGTCGAGCACGTCGGGGTCGCGCTCCCACCCCTCGCCCTCGGGTGGTTGGAGCCCCACGACCCTCTCCTCCTCGCGGTACCAGACCGGGATCTGGTGGCCCCACCAGAGCTGGCGCGAGATGCACCAGGGACGGATGTTCTCCAGCCATTCGAGGTAGACGCCGGTCCATGGACGCTCGGGATGGAAGCGCAGGCTGCCGTCCTTGACCGCGGCGATGGCGGGTTGCGCGAGGCCCTTCATGTCGCAGAACCACTGCAGCGAGATCAGCGGCTCGATGCGCATGCCCGAGCGGTGGGAGTGGGGCACGTCGTGCGAGTAAGGGCGCGTGCCGGAGATCAGGCCCTCCTCGCGAAGCGCTGCCACGACCTCACGCCGGGCGTCGGCCACCGATAGGCCCGCGAACCGCTCGCCGGCTGCCGCGGACATGTTGCCGTCCTCTGAGATCACCGAGATCTCCTCGAGCCCATGCCTGCGGCCGATCTCGAAGTCGTTGGGGTCGTGTCCCGGAGTGATCTTGAGCGCGCCCGTGCCGAAGTCCGTCTTCACGTGCTCGTCGGCGATGATCGGCAGACGCCGTCCCACGAGCGGCAGCAGCGCGGTCTCCCCGGTCAGGCGCGTGTAGCGCTCGTCCGCCGGGTTGACCGCGATGGCCGTGTCCCCGAGCATCGTCTCGGGGCGGACGGTGGCCACGGTGATCGAACCCGAGCCCTCGGCCAGCGGGTAGTCGATGGAGTACAGCGTGTCCTCCGTCGTGCGCTGCTCGACCTCGAGGTCCGAGATCGCCGAGCGCGTGCCGGGGTCCCAGTTGACCATGTAGTTGTCGCGGTACACGAGCCCCTTGTCGTACAGGCGCTCGAACACGTGCAGGACCGCCTTGGCGTAGGCGTCGTCCATCGTGAAGCGCTCGTCGGTGTAGTCCAGTGAGGCGCCGATGCGCTTGAACTGCTCGACGATCTTGGAGCCGTGCTCACGGCGCCACTCCCACGTGCGCTCGACGAACGCATCGCGGCCGAGGTCCTCCTTGGTCTTGCCCTCGGCGGCGAGCGCCTGCTCGACCTTGACCTGCGTCGCGATCCCGGCGTGGTCGGTGCCGAAGATCCACTTGGTGCGCCTGCCGCGCATGCGTGCGACCCGGACGGCCACATCCTGGATCGAGGCGTTGAGCGCGTGGCCCATGTGCAGCGCGCCGGTCACGTTGGGCGGGGGGACCGCGATCGAGAAGCTCCCGGCGGCGGCGTCGCCGGGCTCGGGATGGAAGATCCCGGCCTCCTCCCACCGCGCGAAGATCCGCCGCTCCACCTCGTCGGGCGAGTAGCGGGTGCGCTCCTGGAGGTCCTTCAGGCGGTCGCTCGACACGGGCGTTGAGTGTAGGTGGGGGCGATCGACCCGGTGGAACGGCGACGGATCTTCAAGTGGCTTTGAGATATACAACGTCTCAGTTATAGTGCTCCAGATGTCACAAGCGGCCACGGCCTTGCGCGACGCCCGCCGGAAATCCGGCCTGACCCAGGCGCAACTCGCCGAGGGCCTAGGCACAAGCCAGGCCGCGATCGCTCGGTTGGAGCGCCCCGGGGCCAACCCCACGGTCGCCACCCTGCGCCGGGCGCTGCGCGCTGCCGGCTACGGCCTCGAGCTGCACGCCGCTCTACAGCCCTCGGGCGTCGACCTCCCCCAACTGCTCCACCACCTGAATCTGACGCCTGCGGAGCGACTGCGGGCCCACCAGGCGGCGTACGACAACATGCGGCGGCTGGTCCCGGGTACGGACGGAGGTGGCTGACTGGTCGGACTTCCGGCCCGCCGATCTGCTCGGGGTGCTGGTGGCCCACGGCGTCGATTTCGTCGTGGTGGGCGGACTGGCCGCGGTCCTGCACGGATCCTCGCGCATCACCCAGGATCTGGACGTGACCTATTCGACCGAGCCTGTCAACCTCGAGGCGCTCGGGCAGGCCCTGCTCGAGCTCGACGCCAAGCTCTACGGCATCGCGGAGGACCTTCCCTTCGTGCCCGACGCGCGGACACTGGCGCAGACTGAGATCCTCACACTGTCCACACGGCTCGGGAAGCTCGACCTTCTCCGCTCTCCCTCGGGCGCTCCCCCCTATGCAGAGCTGCGCTCCCGGGCACCACTCGTCAAGACGGACGACTTTGCGATTCGAATTGCCGGCACCGACGACCTGGTCGCCATGAAGCGCTCTGCAGGCCGCGTGAAGGATCTTGCCGACATCGAGGAGCTCGAGGCCATCGCGGACGTGCGCCGCGCAGCTCGACGCGCATCAGGCGGATAGCGAGGGCGACAGGCTAGGCCGACTCGGCGGCCGGCTCTTGGGGCTCGTCCTTGGCCGCCTCGGTGACCAGCGTGGGGTTGAGCCCCTTGGTGATCGTCTCCTTGGTCACCACGCACTTCTTCACGTCGCGTCGCGAGGGAAGCTCGAACTGCACGTCGAGCAGCGTCTCCTCGAGGATCGAGCGCAGGCCGCGCGCGCCGGTCTCGCGCTCGAGCGCCTTGTGGGCGATCGCGTTCAGCGACTCCTCGGCGAACACCAGCTCGATTCCGTCGAACTCGAAGAAGCGCTTGAACTGCTTGGCGAGCGCGTTGCGCGGCTCGGTGAGGATGGTGACCAGATCCCCGCCCGAGAGCTGGTGGATCACGCTGAGCACCGGGAGGCGGCCGATGAACTCGGGGATCAGCCCGTACTCCACGAGGTCCTCGGGCAGCACCTTCTCGAACAGCTCGCCGGCGTCCTTGTCGTGCTTGGAGCTCACCTCGGCGCCGAAGCCCACGCCCTTGTGGCCGATGCGGCGCTCTATCACCTTGTCGAGTCCCGCGAAGGCGCCGCCGCAGATGAACAGCACGTTGGTGGTGTCGATCGTGAGGAACTCCTGGTGGGGGTGCTTTCGCCCGCCCTGCGGCGGCACCGACGCCACCGTGCCCTCGAGGATCTTCAGCAGCGCCTGCTGCACGCCCTCGCCCGACACGTCACGCGTAATCGACGGGTTGTCGGCCTTGCGCGCGATCTTGTCGACCTCGTCGATGTAGATGATGCCGGTCTCGGCCTTCTTGACATCGAAGTCAGCGGCCTGGATCAGCTTGAGGAGGATGTTCTCCACGTCCTCGCCCACGTAGCCGGCCTCGGTGAGCGCGGTGGCGTCCGCGATCGCGAACGGCACGTTGAGGATCTTGGCCAGCGTCTGGGCGAGCAGGGTCTTGCCGCAGCCGGTGGGCCCCAGCAACAGGATGTTGGACTTCTGCAGCTCGAGGTCCTGCTCGACCTCGGACTGCATCATCTGCACGCGCTTGTAGTGGTTGTAGACCGCAACGGAAAGAGCCCGCTTGGCGGGCTCCTGTCCGACTACGTACTCCTGTAGGACCGAGTCGATCTCCTTCGGCTTGGGCAGGTTCTCGAGGTCGAAGGCCGAGGTGCCTGTCAGCTCCTCGTCGATGATCTCGTTGCAGAGGTCGATGCACTCGTCGCAGATGTAGACGCCCGGCCCGGCGATCAGCTTCTTGACCTGCCTCTGAGACTTTCCGCAGAAGCTGCAGAGGAGCTGCTCGTTGGAGTCCGTGGGCCGGGCCATGGCGCTAGTGCTTCGAGATCACGCGGTCGATCAGGTTGTAGTCCTTGGCCTCCTCGGCGCTCATGAAGTAGTCGCGCTCGGTGTCCTTGGCCACCTTTTCGAGCTCCTGGCCTGTGTGCAGCGCGAGGATCTCGTCGAGACGCTTGCGCACGTCGATGATCTCCTTGGCGTGGATCTCGATGTCCGTGGCCTGCCCCTGGAAGCTCGAGGAGACCTGGTGGATCAGGATCTTCGCGTTGGGCAGCGCCATCCGCTTGCCGGGCGCTCCGCCCGAGAGCAGAAGCGCCCCCATGGACATGGCGATGCCGACGCAGATCGTTTGCACCTGCGGCTTGATGAACTGCATCGTGTCGTAGATCGCGAGGCCGGCGTACACCGAGCCGCCGGGCGAGTTGACGTACAGCGACACGTCCTTGTCGGGGTCTTCGGACTCGAGGTGCAGCAGCTGCGCGACGATCAGGTTGGCGATCTCGTCGGTGACGGGCGTGCCGAGGAACACGATGCGCTCGTTCAGCAGCCGGGAGTAGATGTCGAAGGCGCGCTCTCCGCGAGAGGTCTGCTCGACGACCATTGGGACCAGTGGGCTCATTGCTCTCGCTCTGTTTCGCTTACTCGGATGGATTCCTCCCGATACGCCTTCGAAGCGTCGAATCCACCGGGCGGGCCGAGTCTAGCAACGGAGTTTTGGGGCGCCGGACGGTGTGCGCGCTAGTCGGAGCCGGGTGTCCAGAGCTTCTGGGCCGGCTCTGAACCGGCTTCGGACTCGGGCGTCCAGAGCTCGTCGTCGCGGGCCTCGCCGGGCTCGACCGGGATCGGCTTCGCGTGCTCCACGAGCAGATCGACCGCCCTGCGCATCGCGATGTCCTCGCGAAGGGCGGCGTCGGTGCCCTGCGCGCGGGCCTTCTTCAGCGAACGGCGCAGGGCCTTGTCGCTGGCGCCGGGAGTGCCCGGCTGCGCGGCCGCCTCACGCAGCGCGTCCATGATCTCGTCGTCGGACACCTCGATCGCCTCGGCTTCGACCACGGCGGTCAGCGCGGCTTCGCGGCGCAGCGCGCGCTCGGCCTCGGGCTCGGACTCCGTGATGATGTCCTCCTCGGTCTTGCCGGTCATCTGCAGGTACTGCTGAGGGTCGAGCCCCTGCTGGGAGATGCGGGTCGCGATCATGCGCCACATCTCGGTCGCCTTCTCGTGCGCGAGGTCGTGGGGCACCTCGATCGTGGCCTGGGCGGCGACCGCGTCGACCACCGCCTCGCGGTAGTCGATCTCGATCTTCGCCTCCTGCTCGGTGCGCAGCCGTGTCGAGATCTCCTCGCGCAGCTCGTCGAGTGACTCGTAGCCGCCGGCCTCCACGGCCAGGTCGTCATCGAGCGCGGGCAGGCGCTTCTCCTTCACCTCCTTGACCTCGACCGCGAAGGAGGCTTCCTTGCCGGCCAGGTAATCGGCCTCATAGTCCTCCGGGAAGGTCACCCGGACCTCGCGCTCGTCGCCCGCGGAGGCCCCGGTGAGCTGCTCCTCGAAGCCGGGTATCAGCCGGCCCGACCCCAGCTCGAGCAGATAGCCGCGGGCCTCGCCGCCCTGGAAGGGCTCGCCATCCACCAAGCCGTTGAAGTCGACCACCACGAAGTCCTTGTCGGCGGCGGGGCGGTCGACCGTCTCCAGCGATGCGAGCGACTCGCGCATCCGGTCGAGCTCGCCCTGCACGTCGTCCTCGGGGACCTCGGGATCGCGCCGGCCCGCCTCGACCCCGCGGTACTCGCCGAGCGTTGCAGTTGGACGCACTCCCACTTCGAAGCTGAAGGCCAGAGGCGATCCCCTGTCCGGCAGTCCGGTCATGTTGAGGTCGGGACTGCCGACCGTGGCAAGGCCCGCCTCGGTGACCGCCTCCTCGTACCAGTTGGGCAGCGCGCGGCGTACGGCCTGGTCGAGCACGGCCTCGCGTCCCACCTGCTGGAGCACCACCTGGGGCGGCACCTTGCCCTCGCGAAAGCCCGGCACCTTCATGTCGCGGCCGATCTCGCCGGCGGCGGTGGTGACCTCGCGTTCGAGAGCGGCGGTGTCGATCTCTACCTCCACGCGCACGCGGGAGTCGCCGAGGTCCTGCGTGGATGTCTGGAGAGCACTCAAAAGAAGGCGCCCGACGATAGCGTGGCGCTAATGGCCACCACCCCTACCCGGCTCGCCAGAGGACCCGTCGAGCGGCTCTCGGCATGGCTCGTGACCGGCCCGCTCGGCCACCTCTACAGCGTGGTCGCGGACCTGGCCGTGTACTTCGCCCGCTCGAGGTTCCAGCGGGCCAAGCGCCGGCTCGAACGCGGCTGAGCTACGACGGGCGGGACATCCGCAGGATGCCCAGGCGCCCGTCGCGCCCGAGCTCCTCGAAGGCCTCGTCGGAGGCCAGCCGGTCGAAGATCTCGGCCACCATCCGCCAGGCCGCCTCGTCCACGTCGTCGAGTATGAGCAGGCCCGACGGGCGCAGCAGCTGCCGCAGCTGCGCGATCTCGCGCTCGAGATACCGGCCGTCGTGGTTGCCGTCGATGAACACGACGTCGAAGGGCTTGCCGGTCCACGCGGCCAGGCTGCGCAGGACGTGCTCGGGACGACGCTCCGCCTCGTAGCTGACGGCGGGGTCGAGCTCGTACTCCTCGTTCACGTTCTGCTCGAGGGTATATCCGGTGATCACGAGATTGCCGGCGAGGAGACCGAAGTGGTCGAGCAGCGCGAAGACGTGGCCGGCGGGGTCCTCAACCCCACGATGGACGACGTTGGGATCGATCGACACGACCCGCGACCCGGGGTGGCGGTCGGTCAGGAGCGCGGACAGGTATGCCAGCGAGACGCCGACGAAGTTGCCGATGTGCAGCGCCAGCAACGGCCGGTCGCGAGGGAGCTCGGAGGCGACGAGGCTTCCGGCGTAGTCGAGGGACGCCTGGGGCACCGAGCCGTCCCGGACCTGGTCCGCGTCGAGGCCCCGTGCGGCGAGGAACCGCGCCGACTCCTCGACCGAGAAGGTCACGCCCGCGCGCGCCGCCAGCGCCGCGCGTCCAGTCGCCATCCGCCGGTCGCGCATGGCGAGCACGTGGTCGCGTCCGCGGCGCGCTCTCAGATCGTCGTAGCCCCTCGGCACCAGCGCTCCGACGGCTTTGCGAAGGCGCAGACGCATCGCGAGGGCCACCCACGCGCTCACGCCGGCGCCGCCCGAGCCAGGTGCGATCTTGGTGGCGGCAAGCGGGGCGCCATGCTCGAGACGAGCGGGCGCAGCCGCGGATCGGACCCCAGCACGATCAGCACCAGCATGGTCCCGTAGATCGGCAGGTGGCCCATCAGCTCGACGTCGCCCAGGAAGTAGAGGGTCGCGTTGAACGGGATGCCCGCGATCACCACCACCGCCTGCGGCAGCGCGCCGCTGACCAGCAGCAGCCCGAAGAGCACCTCGATGGCCCCGGCCAGGCGGATGAACTGGAGGTCGGTCACGTTCAGGCCGACCTCCGACGCCACGTTGAAGCCGGGCTGCCGCTCGAGGAAGGCGAGGGCCAGCTCGGGGTTGGCCAGCTTCTCGGCGAAGGCCACCACGACCAGGGCGCTGCCCACCGCGATCCGCAGCGCCCAGACAGCGCGCTCGAGCGAGGCGCCATCGGGTTCGGGCTCGGCCCCGCGCTCGTGGTCGGCCGACCACCTGCCCGGTCCGGCCAGCGCCACGAACAGAGCCGGGCCGAGCATGTCCACACGCTGGATCACCGCGGAGAAGCCGAACTCGAGCATGCCGATCGGTCCCGCCAGCACGAGCAGGACCGCCGCCGCACGGGCGTGCCACCCGGTGACCATGCCGAAGGCGACGATCACCATCACGGCGCCGAGCAGGATGCCGGCGAGGTCGGCTTGGAGGTCCATCGCCGGCGACAGGTAGAAGCCAAGCGACAGCAGGCCGAGCAGCGACACGGCCAGGTGCATCCGCATGGCGAAGGGCATCCAGGGCGCCAGGCGGGCCAGGCCGGAGACGTCCACGCCGGTGAAGAAGCGGCCGGCCAAGCGCACCGCGAGCGCGATCGCGACGGCGGCCGCCAGCAGCGCCAGCGTCGCCGTCTGCCCCGCGAAGGCCCAGTCGAGCCCGAAGCGCTGATAGTCGGGCACGAACCAGGTCTCGTGGGCGACTGGCACCTTCACGCCGTTTTTACGCTAGCGCTACCGGGCGTTGCGAAGAACGTCCCCCTTTGATGCCTATACATTCGCCGGGTGACCGACCTGCTTGCCACGCGCGCGGCCGAGCACGGCCGCCTCGCCATCGACACGGAGTTCGTGTCCGAGCGCCGCTACCAGGCCCAGCTGTGCCTCGTGCAGGTGGCCGTGCCCGACGCCGAAGGGCCCGAAGGCGTGCGCACCGACGTGCTGGACCCGCTCGACGACGCCGTGCCGCTCGATCCCGAGCCGCTCGCGCGCGTGCTGGCCGACCCGGCGGTGCAGGTGATCATGCACGCGGGGCGCCAGGACGTGGCGATCCTGCGGCGCACCTGGGACACCGACATCACCAGCGTCTTCGACACACAGGTGGCGGCGGGCTTCCTCGGGTTCGGCAACCAGGAAGGCTACGAGTCCCTGGTGCGCGGCGCGCTGGGGGTCAAGCTCGGGGGCGGCGAGGGGTTCACCCGCTGGGACAAGCGGCCCCTGACCGAGAAGCAGATCTCCTACGCCGCCGACGACGCGCGCCTGCTGCTGGCGCTCGGGGCGGAGATGGAGCGCCGCCTGGCCGAGCAGGGGCGGCTGGAGTGGGCGCGCGAGGAGAGCTTGCTGGTGCAGGGCTCCCGCGACGAGCGCACCCCGGAGCGGGCCTACGAGCGCCTGCCCAAGGTGGGCCGCCTCGACGCCGGCCAGCGCGCCGCCGCATGGCGCCTGTGCGAGTGGCGCGAGGGCCTGGCCCGCGAGGCCGACCGCCCACCGTCCTACATCGTTCCCGACCACGCTCTGGTCGAGCTGGCGCGGCGCCGGCCGCGCGACCGCGGCGCGCTCGAGGCCATCCGCGGTCTCCCCCAGCAGACGCTGCACCGCCGCGGCGCCGACCTGGTAGAGCAGATCAAGCGCAGCCGCGACGACGAGCCGCCGCCCCCCGCGCCCGCCGCCCCCAGGCGCGACGCCTCCGAGGCCCCCCTGATCTCACTGGCCCAGGCCGTGCTCCGCCACCGCTCCGCCCAAACCGGCGTGGCCACCGAGTTGATCGCCACCCAGGCAGAGCTGGCCGCCCTGGTCGGCGCGGTGCGCCGCGGAGCCGACGGCTCGGGCGTGCGCGCCCTGGAGGGCTGGCGCCGAGAGCTGGTGGGCGACGAGCTGCGCGAGCTGATCGAGGGCCGCCGTGCCGTTTCGGTGGCCGCGGACGGGGGCCTGCTGATATCGCCCGTCGGGTGACGGGGGGCTCGGCTAACGCCCGACGGCCCGGCGGTAGCGCGACACGGCAAGCCCGGCGAACACCACGGTGATGCCGATCGACCAGGCGAAGGCGCCCCACACGTCGTTGCCCGCCGGAGTGTCGACCCACAGCGAGCGCATGGCGTCGGTGATCACCGTGAAGGGGTTCACATTGGCGAAGGCCTCGAGCCACGACGGCATCGACTCGATCGG
>Ga0136627_1000356_pt1 | contig 16760 bp, 10 predicted proteins | sample AntDrymUQ4892206_2_FD_104652 | JGI IMG/M metagenome (GOLD analysis project Ga0136627, IMG submission 104652) | Polar desert sand microbial communities from Dry Valleys, Antarctica - metaG UQ489 (22.06) | ecosystem: Environmental > Terrestrial > Soil > Desert | place: Antarctica: Dry Valley... | reverse complement strand
TCCAGCACGATCACCCGCCCGTCGGCGAACAGGGACGGGCTGACCAGCTCGGCGAGCTCACCCGGCGCCAGGTCGGTCGCCCGCAGCCGGCGCACCTCGGTGCCGGGATCGGCCCGCCGGGCGATGTCCACCGCAGCCTGCACCGCACGCTGCACCAGGAGCTCCTCGTCGCCGAGCACCAGATACAGGGGCCAAAAGGGTCGGCCCAAGTCACCTGGGACGAGATCGACTGGGTGAACCCGCGGGCCTGTACATCACCACGGTGCCGACCCCGTTCGCCGAGCTGGGCGACCTGCACGCCAGAGTCGACGACGCCGTGTTGTCCCTGGAGCCGGCTGCTGGAGTGGCCGAGCGCGACGAGCGGGCAGGCACTCCGGACCCTGGTGGGTTCGATGAGGAACCCACCAGGCGTCGATCAGGACCCGGCCGCGTAGTCCTGTGCTGCCCGCACCAGCGAATCGAACAGCCCGCCGAGCACCGCTCCGAGCCGCTCCGGCGCGTTATCATTGCGCGTCTCGACGGCCTCGACGCCGAGGCGGAGCGTCTCGCGCACATCGTGCAGGAACGTCTCGTCCCGCGCCACCTCCCGCTGCCACAGACCCTCCACTTCGAACAAGTCGGGGGGACTGTCGACTAGCTCCAGTACCCGGTACAGGACGCCAGACGCGACCGACGTGTTCTGGACGGGTACCAGGTCGGCGGTCGGAGACAGCCGCCGAACGGTTTCTTCCAGTTCCCCGAGCGCACTTCCGACGATCTCGCCGAAGATCCGCTCGATGAACCGCTCGTGTGCCTCGATGGCGAACTGGAGGGTGTAGGGGGTGAGCTCGCCGTGGGTGCTTGCAAGACTGGTGCGCGCCTGCCGGATGGTGAGGTCGGTGACCATTACGTTGGCGCGTTGGGTGACCATGATCGCCCACTGCAGCCACGTGTCGTGCACAGCGGCGATCGGACCGTCCGGTGGGAACACTGGAGCCCGTAGCTCGCCGATCACCATGCTCGCGGCCCTGGCGAGGATGCCCTTCTGCCGGTGATGCTCGATGTGTTCGTAGGCCGCGCTGGCATCGGTACCGAGACAGGCCGCGAGCGGGGCGACACCGCCTGGATGGGCCCGCAGGAAGTCGGTGAGGTCGACCACATCGCCACGCAGCCCGATCCACTTCCGCTCGGCCCCGCGGTGGTGCAGCAGCAAATGGGCGGGCGTGATCACTACATTGGGCACTTCCGTTGGCCTGCTCACCGCGGCCACGCCCGACTCTCGTGCCGCGCCCGGCCGCTCCCCGCGAGAGGCAGCCAACTCCTCGCCGACCCGCATCGCGGCGGGAAAGCCCGAGATGGTCACGTCGCGTCCGACCCGGAACGAGGTGTCCAGATAGCCTGCCACCTTCAGGCGATGACGCCAGAGCAGGCCGCCCTCGCCGGAATAGCGCGCCCGGAGATCGGCCAGTGCGCGGTCGAGTATCGGATGTCCGGTGTGGTCGGCGTAGCGGCTGATCCCGGCGGCGGCTACGGCCTCGATGAGCGCGCGCCAGTGCGGCGGGTAGTTCTGCCGCAGCTTCGCGGCCTCCTCGCCGATGAACGACTGGTAGCCCGTGCGACCGATGACCGCGTCGGTCAGGTGGAACATCGGCGAGGCGGTACCGCTGGGCCCCAGCCCGCCCTTGATCAGCGGCACGGCAAGCGGTGCGACCGTCTTCGCCCACACCACGGGGTCCACGTGGAATCTCGTTCCTGGCCGCGGGTTGATCTTGGGCAGCCCTTCGCGAGTGACGTCGGTGATGGTTTCGGCTATCAGGTCCAGCTCCGCCGCCACGGTGGGCGCGTCGTCCTCGGCCACGGCCGCGCACGCCCTTGCCGCCGCGGCCACCAGCGGGGTGCCACGGGCCAACATCTCCAACTGGGTCAGGTAGAAGAACTGCTCCTCGTCCACACCGACGGTCGGCACCAGCAGTCGGAGGTTCTCCACCCGGATCGCACCGGGGTTGGCCGGGTTGCGGTGCCGCCAGTTCCCCACGATGAGGTCCACGTAGGACAGGAACGGCGTGGTCCGCCCCAGGCGGGCGCAGACCTCGTGCCACGGCTCGATCACCGCACGCGGGGTGGGCGTGTCATGCCGCGGCTCCACCCGGTGGTAGGCGTGCACGAGAATGCCCAGGACGCTGGCTGCGCGCTGGAGCGCGTGGTCGGGCAACGCCTCGGGCCCGGAGTCGAGCAGCGGCAACGACTCCAACCGGGCCCGCAAACCCAGACCGGCGTACAGCTCGGGCAGTTCGTCCGCGACCTCGTCCCACAACCGGTGCGAGTCGGGCAGCCGCAGCGCGGGCGGTCGGGCGGGGACGAAACCGTGCTCCGCGGACAGCGATCCCGAGTTCTCGTGCCCAGCAAACCGATTGGCCAGCTCCGCGTTGCGGATGATCTCGCCCGGACCGGCCACGCGGGGGACCGTCGTCGTGCGCAGTTCGTTCGTCATGAGTTTCCCTTCTGGAATCGTGGATCTCGGCTGGTCACAACAACTCGCCGATCAGGAAGGCCAGGTCGAGTGACTGGCCGCGGATGAGCCGCGGGTCGCAGGTGGACTCGTATTGGCTATGCAGGTCGTCGACCAGGACCTCGGCGCCACCGCCGACGCACTCGATTACGTCCTCGCCGGTGAACTCCACGTGGATGCCACCAAGGATGCCACCGGGATGCGTACCCCAGTGCCCGGTGCACTTCGAAGAAGCCCTTGGCCTCGTCGAGGATGTCGGCGAATAACCGGGTCTTGTGGCCGCTGGGAGACGTGAAGATGTTGCCGTGCATGGGATCGCACACCCAGGCCACCGGAGCTTGTTCGGCTTCGACCGCCCAGACCAGTGCGGGCAGCCTGTCCCGGCCGTTCCCCGCTCCCATCCGGGTGATGAAGGTCAGCCTGCCCGGTCGCCGGTCCGGGTCCAGCACGTCCACATAGGAGCGAACCTGGTCGGGAGTGGCGCTCGGGCTGAGCTTGACCGCGATCGGGTTGGCTATGTTCGCGAGGTAGGCGACCTGCGCGCCGTCGAGTTCCCTGGTGCGCTCGCCGAGCCAGAGCAGGTGGCCACTGGTGGCGTAGTCCCGGCCGCTGATCGGGTCGGTCCGGGTCAGCGCGTCCTCGTACTCCAGCAGCAGGCCCTCGTGGCTGGCGAAGACCTTCACCGAACGCAGTTCCTCCGGCTGGGCTCCGCAGGCCCGCATGAACCGCAGTGCCCGGTCGATCTCGTAGGCGAGTTCCTCTGTAGCGGGCGCCCGCGGGCGACCCGGCGACGAAGTCGCGGTTCCAGCGGTGCAATTGGTCCAGGCTCGCGTACCCGCCGTGCGCGTACCCGCGCACGATCTCCAGCGTGGCCTTGGATGCCTCGTACATCCACCACAACCTGCGCGGGTCGGGGACCCTCGCGGCGGCGTCGAAGGCGAAGCCATTCACTACTGCGTCGCCGCGGTAGACCGGCAGCGCCATGCGGCGCGGCAGATCGGACCGGACGCCTGCCAGGATGTCGGTCAGCACGCTCATCGCGCACCGCCGGGTTCCACCGACATGCGGTGCCTGAACACCTGATCGGGATCCCACCGGGACTTGACCCGGCGCAGTCGGGCGTAGGCGTCCCGGTAGTACAGCTCGGACCAGGCCACACCGCTGGTGTTCCACGCCGGGTCCAGCAGGTCCACATCGGCGTAGTTCACGTACGCGCCACCGGTCTCCGCCCCTGGCACCGGTACGCCGCCGGTCTCCGCGTAGACGTCGCGGTACAGCCTGCGCTGGAAGTCGATGTGCACGTCGTCCTGTGCTGGATCGGTCCACTCGCTGACGTAGAGCAGGGTCACGGCGCAGTCGCGGTGCACCGACGCGGTCGCCGTGGGCGCCACCGCGGTCACCTTGCCGCCGTAGGGAGCGATCAGCACGCCGCTGCCGGGGTGGGTGTAGTCGACCCTGGTGAGGTTGCGGTACATCGCCGCCGCGGCGCGCTCGGTCAGCGCCCCCCGGTGCATCGCCGACTTGCCCTTGATCCGCTTACCGGTCGGCCGGTCGGCGAATCCGGACCACTGGGTGCCCATCAGCCACGGCAGGCGGGTGCGCTGCACGGTCTGCGAAGGGGCACCGACCCCTTCGTTCGCCGCCGCCAGGAACTCGTCGAGCTGCCGGTCGGGGTCGGGTGTGGTGGCGTCGAGCTGCACGTTCATAGCCACCGCGCCGCCGGACGCGTGGAACGTGGCCAGGTGCGCGTAGACGTGCGCGGAGGGCGACCCCACCGCGTTGGTCGCGGCGAACCAGCCCGTGTAATTGCGCACCAGCCGGACGAATGCCCGCTCGTCGAGCCGGTCCCACGGCCAGAGGACCGTCGCGACCAGCAGTTCGGCGGGCGGGGTCGGCAGCAGGGTGCACGAGTTCGTGCCGGACGCGTGCTCGCTGCGGAACCAGTACCGGGTGACCACGCCGAAGTTGCCACCGCCTCCGCCGGTGTGCGCCCACCACAGCTCGCGGTTCGGGTCGCCCGTCTCCCTGGTGGCCACCACTCGGCGTGCCCGACCGTCCCTGCCCGCGAAGACGATCTCCACGGCGTGGAGGTGGTCCACGGTCAGGCCGTGCAGGCGGTTCAACGGGCCGTACCCACCACCGGCGATGTGGCCGCCGATGCCGACCGTAGGACAGGAGCCGCCTGGAATGGTGACGCCCCATCCCTTGAACAGCTTGGCGTACACCTCGCCGAGCGTGGCACCCGCGCCGACGGCGAACGCGCGCCTGGCGGGGTCGTACTCGACGGTGTCCAGTCCGGACAGGTCGATCAGCACCCGCACGTCCGACGAGGCGGCGAAGTCCTCGAAGCAGTGGCCGCCACTGCGGACGGCGACGCGTTTGCCCAAGCGCACCGCGGAACCGACCGCGGCGACCACGTCCTCCGCAGAGCGGGCGACCCACACCTCGTCGGGCGTGCCCAACCAGCGCTGGTTCACCCCGCGGATCAGATCGGCGTACTGGGGTGCGCCGGGCGCGACCCTGGTGGCGGATGCCGCCGAGGAGGCCGGTGCGGCCTCCTCGGCGGCATCCGGTAAGGCAGCGACGGCGACCGCGGCGCCGGTGCCCGCCAGGAATCGGCGTCGGGAAGTCGTGGTCATAGTGTCTCCTCCACGGAGTGGTGGGCTCGGAACACCGCGAGGTAGCGGTCGACGGGCTGGTACTGCTCGATCGGGTTGTCCGGTCAACGAGCACGGTCGGCACGGACCGCACCTCGTTGTGGGATCGGGCGATCTGCGTGTGCACGGCGGCGAGGTCCTCGTCGGAGCGGACGAACTCCTCGGCACGGATCCGCGGGACGTCGGCCTGGACCGCGCACCGCACCAGCGGATCGGGATCGGCCACGTTGCCCCCGTGGGTGAACCACTGGGCGAACAGGCGTTCCTCCAGATCGGCGCGGACCCGCCAGCCGAACTCGCGGCCGACCATCCACAGCAGGCGGTGGACCTGCAGGGTGTGGACCGAGAAGCCGTCAGCGTTGCGGAATTCGACGCCGAGCGCGGCCCCGACGACGGTGACCTCCTCGCTCATCCGCGCCGCGCGGTAGACCCCGTACTTGTGGCCGAGGAACTCCAGCATCGGCACCGGGCACTCCGGCCGCTCACCGTCGATCTGGTACGAATGCGCGACCACGTCGACTTCACCGCCGAAGTCCTCGATCCCGGCGTGCAGGTTGCAGGTGACCAGGTAGCACCACGGGCAGGAAATGTCGGAGTAGACGTCGATCCTCACCGCACGCCACCCACCGACGCGGAGTAGGACGCGCGGGTGTTCACGGTGTCCGGATCGAACGCCGCCAGGGTCGCGTAGGAGCGGGAGATCCGTTCGAGCTCCCCACCCGGGAACACGTCCTCGATCGAGTCGAAGCCGTCCGGCGCCCTCTCGTCGGCGAGGTCGACGACCACCTCGGGGCCGCTCTTCCGGTTGGCCTCCTGCAGCGCGGTCATCGCGGGCCTGCGCTCGGCCTCGTACGTGTGCAGGGCGTCGTCCAGGTCGTGGTGGGCCGCCAGCGCCTCGGCGAGCACTCGACCATCCACAACGGACTGGGTGGCCCCGTTGGAACCCATGGGGTTCATCGCGTGCGCGGCGTCGCCAAGCAGCGTGACCCGCCCGCAGGTCCAGTTCGGCAGCGGGTCGCGGTCCACCATGGGGTACTCCAGTGCGTGATCGGCCGACCGGATCAGCCCCGGCACGTCCAGCCACTCGAACGCCAGGTCGGCGAAGTCGGGCAGGAAGCGCTCGGGGTCGACCGGGCGGTTCCAGTCGGCGGGGTCGAGGGCCTCCGCCTCACCCGCGCGCCGGGCGACGGCCCAGTTCATCAGCACCGGCTCGTCTAGCCTGTCCGGTGGGGACATCGGGTACACGACCGCCCGACGGGCGCGGTCGCCCGCGATGACCATGGTCCGGCCGTCGAGGAAGGACTTGGCCCACGCGGTGCCACGCCACACCACCAGGCCGTTCCACCGAAAACAGCCATCACCTGGGTGCATCGCGGCGCGAACCGCCGAGTGGATGCCGTCCGCACCGACGAACAGGTCCGCGGCCAGCTGCGAGGTACCACCGTCCCGGTGTGCGACGCCGATCCTCACCTCGCCGTACGGGGTCGACTCGAAGTCGGTCACCCTGCTGTCTGCGACCACCGCGCTGGGGCCCAGCCGTTCGGCGACGGCGTCGAGCAGGACGGACTGCAGTCGCCCCCGGTGGATGGAGAGCTGGGGCCACCGGTACCCGGCCGACCGACCTCTCGGCTCGTTCCAGATCAGGCTGCCGAACCTGTTGTAGTAGGACAGGCTGCCGGTCGCCACGGCGATCTCGTACAGCCGTTCCGCCACACCGAGCTCGTCGAGCTCGCGCACGGCGTTCGGCAGGATGTTCAACCCGACGCCGATGGGGTTGATCCTGGGTACCGACTCGAGCACGGTGATGTCGGTGAACCCCGCTGCTCGCAAGCTCAGCGCCGTCGCGAGCCCGCCGATGCCCGCACCCGCGATGACGATCCTCATGCGGAGACCTCAACCGCCTCTGCCCGACCGGGCGTCTGCCCCATCATCTTGGTGAGCTGCGCGTTCTCCCTGGTCAAATCGATGATCTCGCGAAGCAGATCGACGCTGGCGCCACCGCTGCCGACCGGGTAGAGCCGCAGGTCCTCCTCGTATGCCTGGCGCGCGATGCCCAGGTGCCTGCCGCGGAAGACGATGATCGCGCGCATCATCGCGACCATTGACTGCGCGCTCGCGCGCAGGGCGGGCGCGACCCGCTCGACGGCGGAGGGGTCGTCGCCGTACGCCTCGACCAGTCGGGTAACCAGCGACGGTGTGCCCACCCAGCCGTCGTGCAGCTCGCGCCACCGGGGGAGGCTGTAGCGCACCGAATCGGCCAGGAACTCCAGGTAGTTCCGCTCGCCCCGGTCGGACGCCCACACCGCCTCGTCGACCAACCACAGCGGCACCTGCGCCGCCGCTGGTCCGAGGTAGCTGCGCCCACCCACCTCGACGTCCTCGAAGTAGGGACGCAGGGTGCGGGCGAAGAAGCGCGGGCTCACGTGTCCCACCACCAGGTCTATCGAGGCGACCATCGGGCGCAGTTCGCGGTTGAGGGCATCGACGAGAATCGGGAACTTCGGGTCGGCGAACTCCAGGTCGCGCAGCAGGTCGCACAGCTCCAACGCCACGCGCAGGTGGGGGAAGACCATGCGCACCGAGTTCTGCAGGTGGTTCTCCTGCTCGTCACCGGTGTACATGCGCTGGCGTTCGCCCACGGGGTTCCACGTGCAGTAGTGGTGGACGGTGTCCCTCGGCACCAGGTCGGTCCGCACACCGAGTTCCAGCAGGACCGGGCGGGCCTCGGGAACCAACCGCAGCGGCTCCTCCCTGTGCCGCTTGATCGACCCGAGGAACATGCCGAGGTCGCGCATCGCCGCGAGGCACTCCTCCATGTCGAAGCCCGCCAGGGTCTCTGCATCCGGCAGGAGACCGCGCAAAGCACCGACGAGGGTGGGGACATCGGCGGCCAGGTTCATCTCCGGCAGTCGCGCGCAGACCCCGTCGGCACCGAGCGGGTCGATCGCGCGCACTCGATCTATCTGTAAATCGTTTCCGTGTAACAAGGCAGCGTTGAAGTACATGCGGTTACTCCCCAGTTGGTTTCGCGGCACCGGCGATGACGCCTGCGACACGATCGAGCTGTGGAACGGGTGGTGGTCGGCTCCCCTCAGCGGCGGTCACTGGCCGCGTGGTTCGGCGCGGACGTGAGCACCACGTGGACGTTGGTCGACGAGATGCTCTGGCCGTTGACCGCGACGACGGCGGTCCCGTCGCGGACAGGCAGGTCGGTCAAGGTGGTCGGGACGACCAGCGGCACCCGGTCCCAGTCGACCGCCGGATGCGGCGTCTGGAAGTGCAGGCTCGCCGGGACCACCCGATTTTCCACGCACAGCACGGCCTTGATGAGCCCGGCGACACCCGCGGCGGCCTCCGTGTGGCCGATGTTGGACTTGAGCGAGCCGACCAGGCACGGCCTGCCCGGCGGACGACCATCGCCGAGCACCGCGCTCAGCACGCGCAACTCCACCTGGTCGATCCGGGTGCCGGTGCCGTGCGCCTCGACGTAGACCACCTCGGCGGGGTCGATGCCCGCGTCCTGGTAGGCCCAGCGCATGGCCTGGGCCTGGCCTTCCTCCGAGGGGTGGGTGAGGGTCTCCTTCGCGCGGCCGTCGTTGCCGACCGCGCTACCCGCGATCACGGCGCGGACCCGGTCGCCGTTGGCGAGCGCGCGAGCGAGTGGTATGAGCACCACCGCCCCGGCGCCTTCGGCACGCACGAAGCCGTCGGCCGACGCGTCGCCGAACTTGCAGCGCCCGTCGGGGGACAGCACACCGGCGCTGGTGAGCATGACGCCCACCTGCGGTCCGAGCAGCAGACCGACTCCGCCCGCGATCGCGAGGTCGGCCTCGCCCGTGCGCAGACTTTGACAGGCCAGGTGCACCGCGACCAGCGACGAGGCCTGCGCGGCGTCTACCGTCACGCCGGGGCCGCGCAGGTCGAACACGTGGCTGATCCGACCGGCGAGCAGGCCCCGCTGGTGACAGCCCGCGTAGTCGCGGAGATCGAGATCGGTTCTGCTGGAACGCAGGTCCCATGAGTCCGATGTGGACTGCCCGGCGTAGACGGCGGTACGACTGCCCGCGACGGTCCTCCGGTCCAGTCCCGCGTCGGCGAGCGCGTCTCGCACCACGGTCAGCAGGACGCGCTGCTGCGGGTCCATGCGATCCGCCTCGTCGGGCGCGATGCCGAATGGTGCCGGGTCGAATCCTCTGACCCCGTCGACGTGCCCTGCCCAGGCGAGCCCCGTTTCGGGGCGGGCGCGCTCGATCACCTCACGCTCGTCGAGCAGCAGGCGCCAGAGCCGTCTCGGCCCTCGTGCCGAGGGCAGCTCACAGCCAATGCCGACCACGGCGACCGGTTCCGCACACGAACGCCGTGACCTCTCCCCTGAGGACATGCTCCCCCTTGTCGACTTCTGCAGTCGATCGCGTCCAGACCCGTCCCCCGAACGGGCCCGGACGTCGTCGATCAGGCCTTGGACGCCGCCCAAACGTCCCAGTGCTGAGCGGCCACCCACTCGGTGATGGGCGTCATCCGAACGCCTAGCACCCGCTCGACCTCGGCGTGATCGCCCGCGAACAGCTCCTGGTCCGGCGTCTGCGCCGCCCACCGGTAGATACCCGCCACCCCCGAGGCTGCGGAGTCGCCGAGCACCTCGCGCAGGCCGGCCTCGAACTGGGCCACCTCCAGCGGGACGTAGGAGATCTCCTTGCCCAGCGCGGCACCGAAGGCCGCCGCCAGCTCGACGCCGTCGACCGCGTTCGGCCCACCCAGGCTGAGCACTTCGCCCTCGATGCCATCGCAGTGCAGCGCCGCCACCGTGGCGACCGCGAGGTCGGTGTGCGAGATCCACGCCACCTTCCGGTCGGTGGGCAGCGGGTAGGCCAGCACGCCGTCGTTGACCAGCGCGGGTCCGTTCCACGGGCTGAACAGGTTGTCCAGGTACACCGGCGGGCGCAGCACGACCACCGGCAGGCCGCTTTCCCGCAGCACCAGCTCGGCGGCACGCCGGGTTTCGTAGGCCGCGTACGGGGTGATCTCCGCGGGCACCGGGGTGTTGGTGTTGTAGACGAGCCGGGCGATGCCCGCCTCCTCCGCCGCGGTGACCACATTGCGGGCATAGGTCTGGACCAGCTCCTGGTCGTAGACCAGTGGCAGCACCACGGACGCGTGGGTGATGCCGTCGAACGCCTTGCGGACGTCGTCGAGCTCGGCCAGATCGCCGTACACCGTGTGGATGTCCGGCGCGCCTTGTGCCGGGTTGGCCCCGCTCCTGGTGAAGCCGCGGACCTCGTGGCCATCGGCCTGCAGGTGCCGGGCCACTGCGGCCCCCTGGAAGCCCTGCGATCCGATGACCAGGTACCTGCGTTTGTCAGACATGAACTGGTTGCCCTTCTTTATATGTGCTCTCACGATCCATCCTGTGGGCCGCGAGGAGTCGATTCATTGAACTGCGGTCTCAATTGGTTGAGAAATCGTCCAAATCTACCGGGCGTGGTTCGCCACGGTGGGCTCGATTGTCCTTTGTGGAGCGACGGAGCGGAGCGCGACGACGGACAGCGCGGACAGCAGCGCCACACCCGCGGACACCAGGAACGCGGTGCCGAAGCCGTTGGTGAGCGCGACCGGGTTGTCCGGCCCGCCGTCGGCCAGCGTGCGCGCGGCGGCGATGCCGCTGAGCACGGCTAGACCGATCACCGAACCGAACTGCTGGCTAGTGTTGATCAAGCCGGAGGCCAGGCCGATCTCGTCCGGTCCGGCCTCGGCGGTCGCGGCCACGTTGGTGGTGATGGCCACTAGCGGCAGGCCGACGCCGATCACCAGGCTGGGGAACAGCACGTCCGCCACGAACGAACCGTCCGCGGACAGCCGGGACAGCCACGCCAGCCCGATGGCGACCAGGACGTAACCGCTGACCATGACCGGCCACAGTCCGAAGCGGCCGATCAGCCGGCCCGCGTTGGACGCCACCACGATCACGACGGCGCACAGCGGCAGCAGGCTGAGCCCGCCGACCACGGCCGGGTAACCGAGCACCGCCTGCAGGTACACGCTGACCAGGAAGAACATCGGGAACAGCACGACCTGCCCCAGTGCGGACAGCAGGTTGGCCGCGAGCAGGACCGGCCTGCGCACGACCGCGGGTGGGATCAACGGAGTCCGGACCCTCCTCTCGACCACCACGAAGACGGCGAGCAGCACGATCGCCAGCCCACCGGGCACCAGCGTGCGCGGCGAGGTCCACCCGTCCACGCCGGTGTTCACCAGCGCGTAGGCGAGCAGACCGAGTCCCGCGGTCACCGACAGGGCCCCGCCGAGGTCGAAGCCCGTGCGCTCCTGCCGGGACCGGCCAGGTTCGAGCACCCGCAGCGCCAACAACGCCAACAGCAGTCCGGCGACCACGTTTAACCCGAAGGTGGACCGCCAGCTCAGCCAACTCGTGAGCACGCCGCCGAGCACGGTGCCCGCGGCACCACCGGCGCCCGCCATCGCCGCGAAGACGCCCAGCGCCCGGTGGCGGTCGGGGCCGTCCGGGAACAGGCCGAGCAGCATGGCGAACGCTGACGCGGCGGCCACGGCCGCTCCGACCCCCTGCGCGGCCCTGGCGGTGATTAACCACGCCGCCTCGTTCGCCAGCGCCCCGGCCGCCGAAGCTGCGACCAGAATGCCGAGGCCAAGCACGAACAACCCGCGGCGGGCAAACAGGTCCGCGGCCCTGCCGCTGAGCAGCAGCAGGCCGCCGAAGGTCACCAGGTAGGCGTTCGCGACCCAGGACAGCGCCAAGGCCGAGATGCCGAGTTCCTGGCCGATCGACGGCGCCGCGACGTTGATGATGGCCGTGTCTAGGATCAGGAGGAACTGGGTGCTGGCCAGCAACGCGAGGGCGCGCCGTGCGGATCGCTCCATCGGACTCACAATCCCTCTCTAACGCGGCAACGCGGGCTCGTCGGCCAGCTCGTAACCCTGCATGCACCGTTCGACGAGCTGTTCCAGGAGGTCCGGCCTGCCGTCGCGGACAATCATGGGGAAGTAGACGTGCGGGGCGCCGTGGTAGAACCGCTCGTACTGCTCGTGCCTGCTCGCGAACTCCGAGCCCAGCGCGTCCCAGGCGAGCTTGAACAGCTTCATCCGCTGTTCCGCCGGATGACCGGGCGACCGGACGTACTTGGACACCAGTGCGCCGAGTTCGGGGTGGCGCAGATCGAATCCGGACGCGGGCAGCTGGATCAGCCCGCCTCCCGCGAGCAACTTGATCTCCTGGATCATCATCGGGTAGATCTCCCCGGCCATGGCGCGGTGCGTGGAGGCGATCTCGTTGTTGATCCGCACGCCCTGGCCGCCCGGCACCGGCTCGTAGGCCGCCTCGGCGGCGAGCACCATGGACTTGGCGATGTTCAGCCAACCCATGATCTTGCCGAGCTGGTTCTGCACGGGCTGCAGCGCGTAGGTGTTGTTCGCCTTGGTGATGAGGATCGCCAGGCCGGACAGGAACTCCAGCTTCGTCCAGAACCGCGTCGACGCCTGGTGCACGAAGTTCGCGTAGGCGGAGGTCCCCCACCACTGCATCAGGGATGCCTTCACGTCGCGGTAGACGAGCACGCGCTCCCACGGTACGAAGACGTCGTCGCAGACCAGCAGCGCGTCGTTCTCGTCGAACCGCGAGGACAGCGGGTTGTCGAACACGCTGCGCGCGGAGGCTTCGTAGGAGGCTCGGGAGATGAACTTCAAGCCAGGGGTGTCAATCGGGATGGAGAAGGAGATCGCGTAGTCGACGTCCTGCGGGGCCAACGGCTCGATAGTGCCGACGATGATCTCGTCACCGAAGACGGCGGCGGTGCCGATCATCTTGGCCCCGCGCACCACGACTCCGCCGTCCAGCTCCTTCACCACACGGACGAAGAGGTCGTCCTCCTCCTGCTCGGACGCGGGCTTCGTGCGGTCGATCTGCGGGTTGGTGATGGTGAACGTCTGGTAGAGGTCACCGCCCGCCATGCGCTGGTAATATGCGTCCAGGTTGGGCGTGCCGTCGAACGACTCGGTGGCGAACACCCCCGGCACGGCGCGGAACCCGGCGATGCCGGAGGCCATGTAGTCCGGGGAACGGCCGAGGTAGCCGAAGCTGGCCTCGGACCACACCTTGTACGCCTTGCGCCGGGCGACGAGGTCGACGTAGGTCTCCGGAATCCGGAACGCCCGGTGCACCCGTCCACCGCCGTCCCCGTCCGGCACCGTCAGAACGTCCACAAGGGACAGGTCGTGGGTGAGGTCGTAGAGATCGGCGATGGAGCGCGCCGTCCGGCGGAACGCCGGGTGGGTGATGACGTCCTTGACCAGCTCGCCGTCGAGCCAGACCTGGCGTCCGTCGCGAAGGGATTCGAGGTACTGCCTGCCTGTGCGGGTCATACTGCCCCTTCTGCTGCGGTGGTTGCTGTGAATGGACGTGCAGGCACCCGACGACGACTGCGGGCGTGTGCGGGCCGGGGACCGGCTCATGCGCCGAGCGGCATCGTCCCCCTTGGCACCGACGAGACGGGCTCGCCGGATGTCGTATGGCGACCGGGCGTTGACGCTGCTCCGGTCGAAGGAGGCCAGTGCGGCGTAGCGGTCGCGGATGCCGTGCAGCACCGAGACCGGAAGCACCTCGTCGACCGTGGTGAAGCCGCCTGGCGCGCGAGCGGTGACGACGTTGATGACCGCCTCGGGCCCCATGTCCCGGTTGGCGAGCTGGACCCGCGTGGTCATCGGGCGGCGATGCTGCTCATAGGCCAGCGCGGCGCGCTCGACACCGGTCTCGGTGGCGAGGAAGAAGGCCAACGCGCGCGCGTCGATCACGGCCTGCGTGGTGGCGTTGGACCCCATGGGCTGCATGGCGTGCGCCGCGTCGCCGAGCAGGGTGACCGATCCGCGGCTCCACGCAGGCAGCGGGTCACGATCGAGCATCGGGTACTCGAAGCAGCTGTCCGCACCCTCGAAGAGATCGGTGACGACCGTACCCGCAACTCGCCACCCGGCGAAGCCCGCGGCGAACTTGGCCGCGGGCACCCGCCTGTTCCAGTCCGAGCGGTCCACGTCCGCCGCCTCGAACCGCCGTGAGACGGCCCAGTTGAGCAGCACCTGCCCGTCGGCACGCGGAGACGTCACGGCGTAGACCACGATCTTGCGGACGCCGTCGCCCATGACGACCATGCTGTTCGCCGGGCACATCGGCGACGCCCAGGTCATGCCGCGCCACACGACCATGCCGTTCCAGACCGGCTCGGTCTCCGCACCCGCCACCAGTCGGCGCACCGTGGAGTTGATGCCGTCCGCGCCGACCAGCAGATCGGCGGTGTGGACCTCGGGGACGCCGTCGCGCAGCACCTCCACCCGGACACTGGTCTCCTCGGCCAGGCCGGTGACGCGGGTTCCGGTGCACAACCGGTGCTCGCCAAGCCGTTCGCGAACCGCCCGCGCGAGGACCATCTGCAGTTCACCGCGCCGGACTGACAGCTGCGGCCAGTCGTAGCCACCGCGCCTACCGCGCGGCTCGCTCATAATCAAGTCGCCGTGCTGGTTGTGGTAGCGGATCTCGGTCGTCTGCACGGCCAGTGCCGCGACATCGCGGTAAAGGCCCAACGCGGCCAGCTCGCGCACCGCGTTCGACAGCAGGTTCACTCCTGCCCCCATCGGCCGCAGCTCCGGCGCGGCCTCCAGCAGGACCACCCGGTCGACTCCGCCGTCGTGCAGGCTCAGCGCCGTGACCAAGCCGCCGATTCCGGCACCAGCGATGAGAACGTCCATGGCGCGGCCCGTCGCGTCAAGCAGGCTCCGCCCACGACCGCGACCGACTCCCCTCCCCCCAAGGTAGTGGCGTTCGAACCCCACCATCGTGCTCAATGGCACCGCCGGGTTCAATGAACGGCCAACCGGCGCCGCTTAACGATCGTCCAGAAACTCAGCCCGTCATCGCCTGGAAGCGCCGTCGGTACTCGCCGGGTGTCATTCCGAAGCACTTGCGGAACGCGAGGTGGAAGCCGACGGCGCTCTTGTAGCCGACCCTCTCGGGCAGCGCGCTCTGCGGGATGCTGGTCTCGGCGAGCAGTCGAGCGGACTCGCGCATCCGGCATGATGTGAGGTGGCTGGCGGGTCCCTCGCCGACCAGTTCGCGGAAGCTGGCGCTGAACGCCGACCGCGACATGTTGATCTCGCGGCCCAACGACTCGATTGTCCACGGCTCGGAGAACCGAGTGTACATGATCAACAAAGCCATGCTGATGCCGGGGTGCTCGAGCGCGGACACCACCTCGGGCCGGTCCATCATGCCCCGCAGCAGCGGGTGCAGGGTCAGCACCAACGCCATCTCGAAGGCGCGCAGCGTGATCAGCTGCGCGCCGGGGCCGACTCCGTCATCGTGCGCGACGAGCAGGTTGATGACGTCCCGCAGCGGCTCGGACTCCACCTGTGCCCGGTCGAGCACCATCATCCACGGCAACGCACGGTACAACGAGGACGCCGCGCTCTCGTCGTAGTGCAGTCCGGCGCACAGGATGCGGCTGCGCGGGCCGTCCCCGCCGAGCACGAGGTTCTCGGAGGCCCCCGGCTCGCGGTCACGGAGCAGCGTCCGCAGCGGAACGCCTCGTCGGTCCGGCCGGTCGGACATCCGGTGGGCCATGCCGGTGGGGAAGATCGCCAGGTCGCCCTCGCGCAGCTGGATCGGCGCCACACCATCGGCGCTGATCCAGCATGACCCCTCGGCGATGTAGTGCAGGACCGCGCACTTCTGCTCGGAGTCCCCCTCGATCGCCCAAGGCGCTCCCATCAGCCACCAACTGTAGAAGACCCCCGTCAGTCGGATCGGCCGAAGAAGCTCGCTCAGCAGATCCTGTTCCCCCTTCTGCACTGACATCTCCGCTTCCGTTGACCTGACGAAGTTCGATCCTCTCCACTAAAGTACAGGCCGACCCCACGCCGTGCGGCACTCTGTCCCCACGGTCGTTCAAGATTGTCATACGAGCTTAAGAATCTTGCACGGGCGGTCCGTGACTTGGCCTGGCCAGCGGGTTGCTTCGGTGATGTCGTGTCGACCAGTGAGCCGGAGCGCGACCGCAGCGTTCACCGCGGCACGACATTGCTGGGCCGGTGTGGGGGCACGGTCGTGCCACTTGTAGAACCACGACTCCGACACCCCCAGCGCCCGGCGCTCGTAGATCCGCAACGCTCCGGTGGGGTCCGCGGCGTCGACGCCGAATGCAGCCCGCTGGTAACCCGCCTCGCGGTAGCGGCTGAGACCCGCGGCCAACAACGCCGAGGCGGCTCCGCGGTGACGGTGGGTGGGGCGGGTGCCGACCTCACTGACTCCGGTGGCCGCGGTGTCAGCCGGGTAGACGTAGCCCAGGAGGAAGCTGGTGATCTCGTCGTCGTCCCGCGCGAAGTCATAGGGTCCAGCCGTAACGGGGTCGGCGCCACCGGTGGCAGCCCGGCCAGTGCCGTCGAGCAGCGCGAGCGTGTCACGCTCGGCGTCCACCGTTGGGTCGTCGAACTCGTGGACGAGGTCGTCGGCGTCGAGGTTCTCGCCGGTGCGGTCGGCCGCTTCGACCGCCGCGAGCAGCTCCACGCACGCCGGGATGTCGGCACGGCGCAGTGGCCGCCGG
>Ga0136627_1000355_pt1 | contig 16783 bp, 13 predicted proteins | sample AntDrymUQ4892206_2_FD_104652 | JGI IMG/M metagenome (GOLD analysis project Ga0136627, IMG submission 104652) | Polar desert sand microbial communities from Dry Valleys, Antarctica - metaG UQ489 (22.06) | ecosystem: Environmental > Terrestrial > Soil > Desert | place: Antarctica: Dry Valley... | reverse complement strand
CGGGCTCGGTGGCAGTCCTGGATAGATATAGGTGTTGTACGGCGTGTCCAGCGAAAGTTCGGCATCGCCAAGCGTTGGCCACCACTCCGCCGGCGTCCCCGCCGCGTACTGGAGCGTCGGGTCCGCGTTGAGCACGGTCCCCTGGTCGATCCGGTTAAGATAGACCGCCGCGATTGTCGGGCGCTCCTCGGTGATCGCCGCTTCACGCTCGACAATCGATGCCAGCGTAATCGCCTCGTAAAGCGACAACCCCTGCGCCTGGAATCCCGCCCGGTTTTCAGCCGTGACGCGCTGATCGAAGATGTCAAGCATGTAGTAGACAACATCGGTCGCCGTGGAATCCGCCGGGATATTGTAGGTATCGGGGAAGAGAAACCCGTTGATAGGGGCATCGTCAGGAACGCCATCAAGGAAGTCGAAGCTGGCGCGGATATCGGGATTGGCCAGCGCCGCCATGAACTCCGCCTGCCCGTTCGGCATGCCCGCCGCCTCCAACTGCGCCCCAAACTCCTCTGCCCGCTGGCCTTCGATGAAGGTTACCTGGAATGGCTCCTGGACCACTTCCTCTTCCGCACCCTCCACCTCACCAAACGTCGCCTCCGTCGTGATCGTGTCGATGATGCCCATCACACCCATGCCGGTGCGTAAGGTATACGTCCCCGGTCGCAACTCGAAATCAGAAAAGCGCATGCGCCCTTCGAAATACCATCCGAACTGCACCAACTCGGCGTCGGTGAGCTTCTCCGACACCATTCCGGCGTCGTCCTCCGGCGCAACCTGAACAATCACCGGTCGACCTCGTTCGCCGGCCAGCTCGCGATCCTGCCAATAATCAAAAAACCAGATAGTGCCAGAGACCGACAGGATCGCCACCATGACGACCGTGACGATCTTAAGACCCTGTGTAAGAACCCGAATCAATGCTGAAGTCTCCTGTTGCGCGCAGCCGGTCGGAATCGCGATGATCATGGTAGGCTGCACAACCATGCAGGTGTTGTGTGAGAATGTTCCGGAACATGTCGCTCCGAGGAACACCTTTGCAAGTGTAAACGGCCACGACCCAACGGAACGAAATGGCTGCTCACAAGCTCCCGGTCGTCGCTCTGACCGGACCCACCGCCACCGGAAAGTCGTCCGCCGCGATCAGTATCGCCGACCACTTTGCCATTGAGGTGATCAACAGCGACTCGCGGCTGTTCTATTGCGGCATGGACATCGGCACCGCCAAGCCATCGGTCGCCGATCGCGCCGCCACGCCCCATCACCTTCTAGATACGCTCGAACCCCACAGAACGATGTCTCTTGCCCAATTTCAGGATCAGGCGACCGCGCTGGTCGGTGAGATTCACGCCCGCCACCGGCTACCCATGATCGTCGGCGGCACGCAGCAGTACATCAACGCGGTCGTCGAAGGCTGGAAGATCCCGCGCGTTCCACCGCAACCTGAGCTTCGCGATCAGCTTCAACGCGAAGCAGATGAACACGGACGAGAGGCGCTGCTCGCCCGGCTGGAGCGCCTCGACCCCGTGGCGGTGACTAGTGTCGGTCTCAACACCCGGCGCATCATCCGCGCGCTGGAGGTGATCGCCGTCACAGGTCGCCCGATCTCGGAACAACAGGGCAAGGGACCGGTTCCGTTCATGCCGCATCTGATCGCACTCACGATGCCGCGCGATCTGCTCTACCAGCGCATCGACGCCCGCGTCCATGACATGATCAAAGCCGGACTGGTGGACGAGGTGCGTACGCTGCTCGCCAACGGGATTTCGCCCAAGGCATCCGCGTTCGGCAGCATCGGCTACCGGCAGGTCGTTCCGCACATCGCAGGAACGATGTCCCTTGACGAGATGATCAGACGCATCCAGCACGACTCGCACCGCCTGGTCCGCCAGCAGGAGACCTGGCTGCGCAAGGCAGCGGCGATCCCGATCGATGTCTCGAACCCAGCCTGGTTCGGCACGTTGCTGGCGGTCCTGCGAGAGATACCCGATGTGGCCAGGTATGCCCTCCCGGGGAGATCTCCCAGAAATCCCGATTGACCTCGGGCCGGCAAGCCGCTACGCTGATGGTGTCGTCATTTGCCAGTACCCAATCCCATTCGCCGAGGCGCCACCATGGCCGTTTCCGCTCGATCGTTCGAGGACGCTCCCAATGAGCTCACGCTGTGCATCGCCCGGCACGCCGGGCTGACGCGTCGCGTCACCACCATAGACGGCGACCAGGTGGACATTATCTTTCCCGGCCACTGGACGCACGGCCACGGTCCCGATTTCCGCGATGCCATGGTGTCGCTGCCGGACGGACAGCTGCTCACCGGCGATGTGGAACTTCACTTCCGCGCAAGGGATTGGGAGCGGCATCAGCATCACATCGACCCGGCCTACAACGATGTCATCCTCCACATCGTCACCTCGGTCGACGGTTTTGTCACGCGCCGCGCCAACGGCGGCATCGTGACGACCGCGCCGCTCAGCGTCTCCAACCACCAGCTGCAGGCGGTGCATGACCGGCAACCAGCGCTATGGGCGCAGTTCGGGGGCGATGTCTGCGCCGCCAGTCTCAGCACGCGATCACCGTCCGCGATCCGCACGATCGTCCACCGGCTCGGCGACCGCCGGCTGGACGAACGAGTCGCCGCGTACGAGTCCGCCTTTTCGTCGGTCCCACCGACCAACGCGCTATTCCCCGCCCTGTTCGACGCGTTTGGCTTTACCCGCAACCGCGAGCAGATGCGAGCGCTTGAGACCCGCATCCCGTGGAGCTCGCTGCTCCTCTCGCTGGATTCTTTGCCGGGCGCGGACCGCCACCTGCGAGTGCTCTCGCTGATGCTCGGCGTCGGAGGATTCCTGCCGCTATCGCCTGCGCACGCGAATCGCGCGCTGCTGCCACCGGACCGTGTGGCCGAGGTCGAGAGCGAATGGCTAACTCACGGGCATATCTGGCATGGAGACGTTCTGCCATCCACGATCTGGGACTCCAGCCGGGTGCGCCCGGCGAATCATCCCGTCGCGCGAATCGCCACGCTCGCCGCGCTGCTCAGCCACGGTAGCGCCCGCCTCGTCACGATGCTGCTCGACGCGCTTCGCGACAACCAGCCGGTCCCTGCCATGCTTCAGGACATGATCGACACGTCGCAATCCCCCGCGCTCGGCGAGGAACGGGCGGTGGCGATCACCGCCAGCGTGGTCATCCCCTTCGCCGTCGCCGTCGCGCGGATCACCGATGACCCATTGCTGGAGGAGATGGCCCACGTCGCCTGGGATGCGCTGCCTGCCGCGTCGCTGGCCCGACCGGCCAGACGAGCCCGGAGCCAGATCGCCGGTAACGTCCCGATCCGGAACCTGCGCGAGCGCGGCAATCAGGGGTTGCTGCTGCTCGACAAGCGCTATTGCGGTCCTCGACGCTGCTTTGAGTGCCCGGTCGCTCACGCGGTCGTCGCCGACACCCTGGCATCGGCTGACGCAGTGTCGTCTGAGTGGACTCGGTCGTCGGCCTGGTCGCAGGATCTCGCCGGTCGTCACAATGCAATATCGGACGGTGGGCGACGGCATGCGCCTCCGCAGCACCTTGCCTCCCCTTCTGACTCATGTAAAATCCGCATGAACATCGTGCATTCCCCTCGCGGAGCCCCGTACGAAAGACCCGTGTGGTCTTCCTTGTCCCCGCACGTGATTGAGGGCCGGCACAAGACCGGCACGTACATGTTTTCCGCATCTTGTCCATACGGAATCCGTATCACCCGTGTCGAATCAGGACATTGACTTGCGCACGTTCGTGTTTTGGGGAACAATGAGCCATTGCTCTGACTCTCAACTGTGCGCTCACGATGTGGTGAGAAAAGAACCTGCCAATACGTGGTGACGCAAAGGCGGACATGTCCCGACCACGCCGTCGACCTGATGGGCACTTCCGGGAAGGGACTCGCCATGGGCCAGTACATTGTCAGCCGGCTGCTTGGCCTCGTGTTCGTGTTGTTCGTGGTTTCCGTGGTCGCGTTTTTGCTGATGCACGCCGTCCCCGGTGGCCCGTTCGCGCCGGATGAGCGAGGCAGGATGCCCGAGGCTACCCGCATGGCGCAGATGGAAAAGTACGGGCTCGATCAGCCGCTCCATATCCAGTACGTCAAATACATGTGGAATGCCCTCCAGCTCGACTTCGGCGTGCCTTTCCAGAGCCCGACCGAAACCGTTACCAGCCTGATCGCTCGCGCATGGCCGGTCACGCTCAAGATCGGCATTCCCACCATCATCCTTTCCTACACCTTGGGCACCATATTGGGGGTTGTTGCCGCGATGAGGCAGAACTCCTGGGTGGACTATGTCGTCTCATTCATGGCCACGCTTGGTCTTGTGGTGCCCAACTTCGTCGTCGCCCTCTGGCTCATCCTGTTCTTCAGCGTCTACCTGGGATGGCTGGAGCCTGGCGGCTGGGGCAAGCCACAGCACTACATCATGCCCATTGTCGCCTATTCGCTTACGCCAATGGCCCTTGTGGCCAGATACACGAGGTCCGCCATCCTAGAGGTTCTGCGGTCGGACCACGTCCGCACCGCCCGCGCCAAGGGTCTCGCCGAGAAGAAGGTGATGCTCTGGCATGTCGGGCGCAACGCGATGATCCCGTTCGTCACCATCCTGCTGCCGGAGATTCCCAACATTCTCACCGGGTCGATCTTCATCGAAGCCGCGTTCCGGATACCTGGGTTGGGTCGTTTCTTCGTCACCAGCACCCAGACGCGCGACTACCCGATGATCCTCGCGTTGGTGCTGCTCATCGCCGTGCTCTGGGGCGTAACCTATATCATCACCGACATCCTTTACACGATTCTCGATCCCCGGATCAGACTCGGCGGCCGTTCGAACTCTTAGAGGGAGGAATGCGTGGCAATCACAACGACCAGCTCTCTTCCCAACGCCGAAGCCCGGCTCGGCGTGCAGGAACCTCGCTCCGCGATGCACTACGCCCTCCGGCGGTTCAGGCGGCAGCGCCTCGCCATGGTCGGCCTGGTAATCGTCACCTTTCTGTTGATTCTCGGGTTCGGAGCGCCGCTGCTGGCGCCAACCGACTACCGTGAAGCCAGCCTGATGGACGCGAACAGGTTTCCCGGCGGCGAGTTCCCGCTCGGCACCGACACGATCGGCCACGATTTCCTCACCCGCGTGATGTTTGGCATTCGCACCTCGCTCATGGTCGGGTTCGCCGCCGTGGCCGTGGCATGTCTGGTCGGCATCCCGCTCGGCATGGCGGCTGGTCTCCGAGGGGGCTGGACCGACTTCGCGGTGATGCGCATCATCGAGATCATGACGGCGTTTCCGGGGCTATTGTTCGCGATCTTTCTAGTCACGGTGATAGGCTCAGGCATCGGCAACATCATCTTCGTGATCGGGGTCACGAGCTGGCTTACGCTCGCGCGGCTCATGCGTGCCCAGTTGCTGACGTTGCGAGAGCAGGACTACGTCTCCGCCGCCCGGAGCATGGGCGCCACCGATCTCAACATTGCCGTTCGGCACCTCTTGCCCAATGCGGTCGCACCGGTTATCGTGGCGATTACATTGGCCATTCCAACCGCGATCTTCGCCGAAGCAGGTCTGAGCTATCTCGGCATTGGCATCAATGAACCAACGCCGTCCCTGGGCAAGATGGTCTCCGATAGTGCCCCATACATCCGGATCTACTGGCACCTGGGTCTCTTCCCGACGCTGGCAATCGCCTTGATCATGCTCGGGTTCTCATTTGTCGGAGATGGGCTGCGGGACGCCCTCGACCCGCGTCAGAACTAGCCGGAACGTCTCCGGCTCCAGCACACGACGCCCGGTATGCGCCGGGCATCGCTTACAGGAGGAACCTCATGACCAGGCAACCTGCGCTCAAGCGTCACATCGACACGATGCCCCCTCGGGATGCGGCCTTCTTTCGCCAGCAGTTTTCTCGTCGGGACGCGCTCCGGGCAGGATCCGCCGTCGGAGCCGGATTCGCCGCGGCGGGAGTGTTCGGCGCCCTTGCGCCGACCGCCGTCGTTGGTCGCAGCAGCCTCCAGGATGGCGGGCTGCCCGAGGATGCGGCTCCCCCCGAGAACCAGGTGCTGCGTGTCGCCTCTGATCCTACCATCGCCAGGGTGCTTGACTTCTACGAGCAGGTATACGAGCGCCCCGGCCTGGCCGACATCTTCAGCATGCCGCTGGTCCGCCTCACCAAGAATTTCGAGATCGTTCCCGGCGCGGCAAGTGAATGGTCCGGCAACGACGATGGTACCGTCTGGACCTTCACGCTGAAGCAGGGTCTGATGTGGTCGGACGGCAATGAAGTCACCGCCAACGACTACGTCCGCACCTTCCAGTATGCCGCCGATCCCGAACATGCCTGGGACTTCGCCTGGTTCTGGAGCGGTAACATCCTGAACTTCACCGAGGCGTTCGCCGGCGATGTGCCTGTTGAGGAGATCGGCGTTCGCATGGGGGCCAACGATTACGAGGTGGTGTTCGAAACGGTCGCTCCCGCGCCGTACCTTCCAGCGAAGCTCCTTTACTCACAACCCCTGTCGGCGGCCGCCCTCGATGAGTACGGCCCACTCTACAACACCAATCCTGACACCCACGTCAGTTCCGGCCCGTTCAAGTTGGAGGAGTGGGTGCGTGATCAGCAGATTGTCTATACCCGCAACGAAGCGTACACCGGCGATATGGACGTCGCGCTACAGCGGATCATCGTGAAGATGGCGTCGCCCGCGACCCTGTTCACGCTCTATGAAGCCGACCAGATCGACTACATGGAGGGTCCGGCGCCCGCTGAGCTCCAGATCATGGAAGCCGACCCGGACCTGGCTGCCCAGCTGTATCAGGGCGTGGGCGACTTTGCCTGCCTCTACTTCTTCTTCGACGTCACAACCGCGCCGTTCGACGACATTCTGGTGCGCCAGGCATTCAGCCACGTCATCGACCGCGACGCCATGCAACAGCAGATCTGGGGACGTCAGGCGGTGGCAGCGCCATCGTTCCTTGCGCCAGGTTTTCCCGCGTCCGATACGGAGGGGCTGGGCGATGTCCAGGCGTTCGACCCCGAGCTTGGCAGGGAACTGCTTGCCGAGGCGGGATATCCGGATGGAGAAGGATTCCCCGATCTCACCCTCACGTTCCGAGGTGGCGGTACCCCCCTTGAAGAAGCAACGGTCCAGGCATACGTTGCCATGCTGAACGAGCACCTCAGCATCAACGCGGACATCCAGACCATGGACCGGCAGTCCTTCTACGATGACATGAGTTCGATCCTGTTCGGCTGGGTTTCCTACGGCATGGACTTCTTTGACCCGTCCAACATGCTGGGCGTCTGGCAGTCAGGAGGTCGGCACCCCTGGAGCAACGAGGAGTTTGACGCGCTTGTCGAGGAGGGATCGACATCGCTGGCGGAAGCCGACGAGCGGATCGCCATCTTCCAGAATGCCGAGCGCATTCTGGTCGAGGATGTTCCAGCCGTATGGGCCTACTTCGTCACGCCAATCCAGTTCGTCAAGCCGTACCTTATCGGTCCGGCGCTCGAACCGGATAACAACGACATCGCCGCCGTCCACTGGCCCGGTTTCGCTACGACCGGACACGCACTCGAAGAGCTTTACGTCAGCGCCGACGCGCCAACCGGACGGGAATAGCCTCCGCGTCCGGATTAATCACCAGCGGATTCGAATGCCGATCCTTTCAGGGATCGGCATTCGGCGTTCACGCTATCGCCACGAATCAAGATTCTCGCTATCATCACCGGCAACGGAGCGTTGCAAGCATCCACCGAAAGGACCGCAATGGTCGCCGTCGCACCCGCTCCCGCCACACCTGAAATCCAGGCGCTCCGCGCCTTGTACCAAATCAACATGAACATCACCTTCCTGAACCACGGCTCGTTCGGCGCGACTCCCCGATCCGTGTTCGAGGTCTACCAGGCCTGGCAACGCGAGCTTGAGCGGGAGCCGGTCGCGTTCGTCCAGCGCCGGCAAGAGAAGCTGCTCGACGCGGCCCGGTCACAGATCGCGACCTGGCTCAACGTCGGCTCGCGGGACTTCTCATTCGTCGTCAACGCGACGAGCGGTCTCAACGTGATCGCCAGGTCGCTGCTGCTCAAACCCGGAGACGAGATTCTTACGACCGACCTCGAATATGGCGCGCTCGATTTCACCTGGGACCATCTCTGCCGGAAGGCCGGAGCAAACTACATCCACCAACCCATCCCCTTGCCTGTGACGAAGAAGGAGTCGGTGGTCAACGCCCTGTGGGAGGGTGTCACGGAACGAACGCGCGCGATCTTCCTCAGCCACATCACGTCAGCCACCGCGCTCATCCTGCCTGTTGAGGAGATCTGCGCCCGCGCCCGCGCTGAAGGCATCCTCACCATCATCGACGGCGCCCACGCGCCGGGGCAGCTTGACCTCGACCTCACTGCGCTCGGCGCCGACATCTACGCCGGCAACTCTCACAAGTGGCTCTGCACCCCCAAGGGAACGGCGTTTCTCTACGTCCGGCCAGATCAGCAGGATTGGGTCGAGTCGCTGACGATCAGCTGGGGATGGCGACCAGGACACACCTTCGTCTCCCGCAACCAGAAACAGGGAACCCGCGATGTCTCCGGCTTTCTCGCCGTGCCGAGGGCAATCGAGTTCCAACGCGAGCACGACTGGGCAGCGGTGCGAGCACGCTGCTTCGCCATGCTCTCGCGGCTTCGTCGAGAACTGCACGATCGATGGGGCACGGTGCCGCTGTCGCCCGATAGCCCGGACTGGTATAGGCAACTGGCAACGATTACGCTTCCGGCATCGGCGCCCGACGACCTTCAGGAGCGCCTGTTCATGACCCACGCCATCGAGGCGCCGGTCAGAGGACATGTCGACCAACGATTCGTCCGCGTTTCCGTCCAGGGGTAAACCACTGACGAGGACCTCGACTGCCTCCGCCACGCCCTCGACATCGAACTCGACACTGGAGACTGACACCTTGGCCACGACGCCGCTCCCACTCGCGCATACGCATAGCGTCCACAGCGCCTGCCCCCACGACTGCCCGGACACCTGCGCCGTCACCACCACCGTCGAGCATGGCCGCGCCGTCGCCTTTGACGCCGTGCAGGAACATCCGATCACCCGCGGCTGGCTGTGCGCCAAGGTCCGGCCCTACCTCGACCGGGTCTACCATACGGATCGCCTAACGACGCCATTGCTCCGCGCCGGAGCCAAGGGTGAAGATCGGTGGGAGCCAGTCTCCTGGGACGACGCGCTGGACGTGATCGCCTCGCGCTGGCAACGGATCATCGACACATCCGGCGCGGCGGCGATCCTGCCCTACTCCTACAGCGGCACGCTCGGTCTCGTGCAGAACTTCGTCTCCAGCGCCCGGCTCTGGAACCGCATGGGCGCCTGCGGGCTGGACCGGACGATCTGCGATGCCGCCGCCAGCGTGGCGGTCCCTGCCACAGTCGGCGCGATGCATGGCCTGGACCCGCGTGACTTCCTCCACAGCAAACTCGTCGTGCTGTGGGGGCACAACCCCGCCAGCACCAGCCCGCACATCATGCCGATCCTTCGCGACGCCCAGCGAGCTGGCGCGACGGTGGTGCTGATCGACCCCCGTCGCACGCTTACCGCGAAGTCGGTCGACTGGCACATCGCCCCAGAGCCGGGCACAGACGCAGCGCTCGCACTCGGCGTGATCCACATCCTCTTTCGCGACGATCTGCACGAAGAGGACTGGCTTGACCAGCACAGCACCGGCTGGCAGGAACTGCGGGAGCGGGCGATGGCGTTCGATCCGGCAAGGGTCAGCCGCATCACCGGCCTCGCGGTCGAGGACATCGAACGGCTCGCCCACCTCTGGGCGTCTGCGACGCCGGCGGTCGTCAAGATCGCCGACGGCGTCCAGCGCAACCAGCACGGTGGCCAGATCGTCCGGGCGATTGTCTCCATCCCCGCCGTCACCGGGCAATATGGCATCCGTGGCGGCGGCATGTTCTACAGCCAGAGCGACTGGATCAGCTATGACGCCGAAGCGCTTGGTCACGCCAGCGAGTGCCCGACCGTGCCCCGAACCGTCAACATGAACCGGCTGGGCGCGGCGCTGAACGGCGAGGTCAGCGATCCTCCGATCGAATCGCTCTACGTCTTCGCCGCGAACCCCGCGACATCGAACCCAAACGCGCCCAGGGTCATTCAGGGGCTGCTGAGGGAAGATCTCTTCACCGTCGTCCACGAGCAGTTCATGACCGACACCGCCCGTTATGCCGACATCGTCCTGCCCGCCACCAGCCAGCTGGAGCACATCGACCTGCACAAGCCATACGGCCATCACCACCTGCAATACAACGCGCGGGCAATCGAGCCGCTCGGCGAGTGCCGCAGCAATTGGGACGTGATGCGGGCGCTTGCCGAACGCCTGGGCTACACCGATCCGTGGCTGTTTCAGGAGCCGGAGGAGGTCATAGACGACGTGCTGACCGCTACAGCGGCGTCCAATTCGCTGCTGGAGGGCATCACGCTGGACCGATTGCAACGCGATGGGACTGTGCCCTACGCATTCGGAGATTCCAGCAACATCCCCTTCGAGGGTGGCGTCTTCCCGACCGCCGATGAGCGGATTCAGCTTCGATGCGACACGATGCTCCACCATGGCGTCGACCCGCTGCCGGATTACACCGGTCCCGAGTCACCCGATGAAGACGTTGCCGATGGATCGCTGCGGCTCCTGTCGGGAGCGGCGCATCACTTCGTCAACTCGTCGATGGCGAATCAGGACAAGCTCGAGCGCAAGGAAGGACGACAGTCGATCGAACTAAACCGGACCGACGCCGACCGTCTTGGCATCGCCGACGGCGATCTGGTCACCGCCTTCAACGGCAACGGTCGTTGCCTGTTTTACGCCGTCGTCACCGACGGCGTAAACCCGGGCGTCGCCGTCGCGCCCAAGGGTCGGTGGGGGCATCGCTCCATCGACGGTCGCAACGTCAATCAGCTCACCACCGACGACCTCGCCGACCTCGGCGGCGGTAGTTCGTTCCACGGGACCCGAGTGTTCGTGGAGCCAGCTACCGACACCGATTCGGTCTCTGCCCAGTCGTCCGATCATGGGCTGTCGGTGGTCAGCCGGGAGAATACAACCAACGCCTCCGTGACGCCGTCAACCACGAGGTCTAGCAAGAGCGCTCCGTCCTCTGCTGAAGCACGCTCGGGAAAATCGGTGTAGCCACCGAATTGTTCCCAGCGACCAGACGCTTCCACCCGGGTGCCGTTGATCGCCGGCTTTCGCGCCGGATCGTCCGAGCGTCGTTCACTCACCTCTCTCACCAGCGTGGTATCGGTAGCGAGCATGGTGGCTGTCTCGAACTGCCCGGCATGTCCGGGCAGCGTCATGTCGGGCAGCCGAGGTTCCGTCTCGATCGCCTCTCGGGCAATATCCCAGTAGGATGCGGCCGCTAGATAGACTTGTTCACCCGAGTCTTTCGCGGTTGCGACATCACGCATCACCAGTTGATTGAGCTCGTGATTCCCACCATGCCCGTTGAGCAGAAAAACCCTCCTGGCTCCAGCACTCACCATGGACTCAACAAGGTCGCGGACGACGCGATAGTACGCGTCGGTCGACAAGGAGAGCGTTCCACCAAACGGGAGATGATGATGCGACGCGCCAAACGGCAACGTCGGCGCCAGCACGATGTTGCAATCGTCGGAGGCGCGTTCGGCGGCTCGTCGGGCAATCGCGCCAATCATGATGGCATCATGGCCAGTCGCCAGATGTGGCCCATGCTGTTCGGTCGCTCCAGTAGGGAACAACACCATACTCAACGGCAGGATATCGTGCAATTCTCCGCGAGTTGATTCGGTCCACACGAACAAAGCCAAGCCTCACCCCCCTTGTCGGCAGTTGATTCAGGAAAGCGGCGCAATCCGGAAGGCCCTAGAACTCCTCGCGCAGCATGACGCGGCGGCGCTGGCGCTCCTGCCGGGATGCTTCCCGGATCATATCCTTCACCTGCTCGGGTTCGGCGACGTTGTGGAGATACTTCACCGGTGCGCTGGTGTCACCGGAGGCCACATATATGTCGCCCATACCGGTAATTCGTTCAAACGGATGCTGCTTGACGCCGACATCGGTGACGCGGTACAGGTCGATCTCCTCGGTGGCCCTGCCGATGAACCCGAACTCGAACATCAACCGCTGATTGGTGAGCTTGTAGCGATTGGTGATCGACATCCGTGGCGACCAGAGCTTGCTCGGTCTACCCTGCCAGATGATTCGCTCGCCGCCTGGTACGCCATCCAGGTCTTCGCCGACCGGCAGGCCGTCATCCGCGATCGGACCGCCACCCAAATCGGCGTCAGGGTTGGGCTGGTCCACGGGCCGCGCCGGTGCTGGTGCAGCGCCCGCTTCCTTCACGTCATCGAGCCTCCGACCGCAGTTGTCGCAGAAACGGGCGGTGTCGTCGTTGGATGTTCCACAATCTGGACAGGTGATCATCGAACTCTCCCTGGTCTGATCGCCGCTGTCTCGCGGCATGACGTCAATCTGAGGAACCTATTGGCAGATAGTACCGCGTTTGGCGTGAGCTCGATTGGACCAGTACACTGGCGCGACAGTGATTTCCCAGTCAGCAAACGGAGAACACAATGACCGAAGCAACGGGTCAGGACACGCCAATCATCAACATACGCGGCCAGAAGGTCGGGCTCGGTCCGCTGGAGCCGTCGCTGGTCCCTCAACTCACGCAGTGGATCAACAACTTCGAGACGGTGCGCATGATCGGCATGGACCCACGCCCAATGACGCGAGCGGAGGAGGAGCAATGGGCCCAACGCGTCACGACCAGTGACTCAAGCGTCATTTTCGTCATCTATGACCTGGAGGACATGGCGCCGGTCGGCTCGGTCAACCTGATGGACATCAATCGAACGCATCGAACATGTGAGCTCGGCATCGGCATCATGGCGCCGGAAAGGCGCGGCAAGGGGCTCGGTACTGAAGCCGTTCAACTCATCACCGACTACGCCATCCATGGGCTCGGGATGCACAACGTGCAACTCTGCACCTACGAGTACAACTGGGCCGGTCAACGCGCCTATGCGAAGGCGGGGTTCAATGAATACGGTCGGCGACGAGAGGCGCGACAACACAACAGCAAGTGGTGGGACATCATCTACATGGACGTGATCGCGCCGGAGTGGGAAAGCCCGGTGATGGACCGGATGATGACGCCGGATGAACGTCGCGATTAGTCCAGAAACTCCCGCATCACATCGGCATACGCCTCATAGGACTCGTCGCTGTAGGTCACCATCCGAACGGTTTTGATGGCGTGGCGCCGCACGGCGAAATCACGAAGCGCCGGGATCACCAGGCGAGCCGCCCTCTTCAACGGGAAACCGTAGGCACCGGTGCTGATCGAGCAGAACGAGATCGACCGGAGGTCGTAGGCGTCGGCGATGCGCAACGCCGCCCGGTAGCAACTCACCAGCAACTCGTCCTTACCTGCTCCGCCGCCCTGCCAGATCGGACCGACTGCGTGAATCACGTACCTTGCAGGAAGTTGAAAACCAGGCGTGATGCGAGCGTCGCCAGTCGGGCACCAGCCGATCTCGTCGAGCGCCACCTGAAGCTCCGGACCCGCTGCCCGGTGAATCGCGCCATCGACGCCCCCGCCCCCACGAAGCTCCATGTTGGCGGCGTTGACGATCGCATCGACCCGCTCTCGGGTGAGGTCTCCCTGCACCAGCTCAATGTAGCCGTCGCTGAGTGGAGCCATTGCACGTCCGGGTATCCGTAGGGGCGGACGACTCCTTCGGAGGTCCGCCCGGCGTGCGCGAATGCGCGCGCAACGAATATGACAAAGCGCGAGTTTCAGCACAAACAACCGTGCCGATCGCCACATGTATTGTTCGCCGCAAGCGGCGAACCGGGTGGATATCCTTCGGAATCCACCCCTACGTTGGTTGGCGATGTGTCAGGCGTTCATCGCCTGGCGGAGCAGATCCGGCACCTGCGACGGGCTCTCCGCGACCTTGACGCCCGCCGACTCCAGCGCCGCCATCTTCTCGGCGGCAGTCCCGGCGCCACCGGAGATGATCGCGCCCGCGTGACCCATGCGCTTGCCCGGAGGCGCGGTCTGCCCGGCGATGAACCCCACCATTGGCTTGGTCACGTTTGCCTTGATGAACTCGGCGGCATCTTCCTCGTCCGTCCCGCCGATTTCCCCAATCATCACGATCGCCTCGGTGTCGGGGTCATCCTGGAACAGCGCCAGGCAATCGACGAACGACGTGCCGATTACTGGGTCACCGCCGATGCCGACCGCCGTCGATTGCCCCAGGCCAGCTTCGGACAGCGCGTTCACGACCTCGTAGGTGAGCGTGCCGGAGCGGGACACCAGCCCGATCTTGCCCGGTTTGTGAATGAACCCCGGCATAATCCCGACCTTGGCCTCGCCCGGCGTGATCAGCCCCGGACAGTTCGGCCCGATCAGCCTAGCGCCGTGCTCCTTGACGTAATGGTACACCGGCACCATGTCGTTGACCGGCACGCCTTCGGTGATGCAGATCACCAGCGCGATCCCGTTGTCGACCGCCTCGTAGATTGCGTCCGGCACGAACCGGGCGGGCACGTAGATGATGGAGGTGTTGGCCTGCGTCTCCACTACCGCCTCCCGAACCGTATTGAAGACGGGTACGCCGGCGACATCCTGCCCCTTTTTGCCGGGAGTGACGCCAGCCACCACGTTGGTGCCGTACTCCACCATCTGCGTCGTGTGGAAGGTCCCTTCGCGACCGGTGATGCCCTGCACCAGCAGCCGGGTGTCGTTGTTGACGAGAATACTCACGCGTCTCTCCTGTCGCTCTGAATGGAATTCGTAGGGGCCGACCTTGTGTCGGCCCGAACCGCGGGAGGGCACGAGGTCCTCCCCTACGAGTCGATGCGCACTTCGGTCCCTACGACGCCGCCTTCACCACCTGCGCGGCGGCATCGTCCATCGAAGTGACGGCGGTCATGCCGCCCTTGGCAAGAATCTCCTTGCCTTCCTCGGCGTTGGTCCCCGAGAGACGCACGACGATTGGCACGTCCACCTTTACCGCCCCCAGCGCCTCCTGAATGCCGTTGGCGACCTCGTCGCCGCGGGTGATGCCACCGAAGATATTGATCAGGATCGCTCTCACATTCGCGTCGGCGGTGACCAGCCGGAACGCCTTGGCGACCTGGGCCGCGTTCGCGCCGCCACCGACGTCGAGGAAGTTGGCCGGCTCGCCGCCGTTGAGCTTGACCGCGTCCATCGTCGCCATCGCCAGGCCGGCGCCATTGACGATGCAGCCGATGTTGCCGTCCAGCGCGACGAACGAGATGCCGCTCTGCTTTGCCTCCAGCTCGGTCGCGTTCTCCTCGGCGATGTCGCGCATCTCCTCGATCTTCGGGTGCCGGGCGAGGGCGTTGTCGTCGAAGCTCATCTTCGAGTCGATCGCTAGCCACTCACCCGCGCCGGTCAGGATCAGCGGGTTGATCTCGACGAGCGTCGCGTCCTGTTCCATATAGGCGTCGTACAGCTTCGATGCGATGGCGGCAAAGCCGTTGACCTTGTCCGCCGGAAGACCCAACTCGAACCCAAGCTCCCGGCCCTGGTAGGGTCGGAATCCCGCCGCGGGGCTTCCAAGCTTGCGAACGATCTTGTCCGGGTCGGTCTTCGCCACCTGCTCGATGTCCACGCCACCCTCGGCGCTGGCCATCACCAGCACCTTGCGGTTGGGTCGGTCCAGGACAACGCCGAGGTAAAACTCACTGGCGATATCCGCTCCTCGCGCGACCAGCACCTTGCGAACCGTGTGGCCGCTGATGTCCATGCCCAGAATCTCGTCAGCGGCCGCTCTCGCTTCCGCTGGCGACTTGGCGAGCTTTACGCCCCCAGCCTTGCCGCGACCTCCGGTGTGGACCTGCGCCTTGACCACCACCACGCCGCCGAGCTCGCGAGCGACGCCTTCCGCCTCGTCCGGCGTCCGCGCCACCCGTCCTGGATTGACCGGGATGCCGTAACCAGCCAGCACCTCCGCCGCCTGATACTCATGGGCGTTCATTGGTCGCATTGCTCCCTGCTATTGCCCAGTGCCCCGAACCCGCTGACATCGTCTCGGGCCACCGGCGCCCGAATATCGCTCATGGCAGCATCCTAACACGACAACCACGGCGCTCACGCAATGGCCCAGGCGGATCGATCCCTCGATCTGGCTCGCGACACGCGCCTGGACAGCCCCTGCACCACGGAAATAGTGGTATAGTGCGGGTACCGAGACGTTTCCCAAGGTCGTGCTCGAGAGGACGATGCCGGTTTTCCTTCGTGTGTATTTCCACCGGAGCCGTTTCGCAATGTTCTATACGTATTCGTAGTTTTTGATGTGGTGTCACGGAACGAAGTCCGTGGCCGGAGAGGTTCAAACGGAAATGAGCGATCGAACGCTGACATGTCGCGACTGTGACCAGGAATTCACGTTCACCTCGGGTGAGCAGGAGTTCTACACCGAGCGCGGCTTCTCGGAGCCCCAGCGGTGCCCGACCTGCCGTCAGGCTCGCAAGTCCCAGCGCACCCAGTCTTCCAGCTCGAGCTACGGCAACGGCGGCGGCGGATACAGTTCCGGCGGTGGTGGTGGTTACGGCGGTGGTGGATACTCCAGCGGTGGCGGCGGTGGATACTCAAGCGGTGGTGGTTACGGCGGCGGCGGCGGCGGCGGACAACGCCAGTTTCACCCGGCGGTTTGCTCCGAGTGCGGCCAGGAAACGGAAGTTCCCTT
>Ga0136627_1000353_pt1 | contig 16796 bp, 14 predicted proteins | sample AntDrymUQ4892206_2_FD_104652 | JGI IMG/M metagenome (GOLD analysis project Ga0136627, IMG submission 104652) | Polar desert sand microbial communities from Dry Valleys, Antarctica - metaG UQ489 (22.06) | ecosystem: Environmental > Terrestrial > Soil > Desert | place: Antarctica: Dry Valley... | reverse complement strand
TGTCTTCGAGGGTGGTGTCTTCCTGCGTGGTGGATTCGGCGGTTTGGAAGAGTTGTCGGAATGGGTCTTTCGACTGGTACGCGGCGTATGAGTCGGCGTTCGGGTTTTCTATTTCGGGGGCGGGGGGCTGCGCGGCCCCGCCGTCGGACTGGGCGACTTCGTTTTGGCTGGAGACGGGTTCGTCGTCGGGGGAGCCGATGAAGGATCCGACCACGATCCACGCGAAGACGAAGAGAGCGGCGACGGCGAGGACGGGCGGGATGACTTTGTTGTCGCGGAGGAAAGCGTCCCAGAAACCGACCGCGAGCGCGGCTATTCGCCGGACGGGCCAAAGCGAGCCGATTTTGCGGATCATGCGTACTCCGGGCGGAGGGTTCCATGAGCTGCGGACCCGGAAACCGGGGAGGTCGCATCCGCTCCGCGCCCGCCTCGGGGGCCGGAAAAGACGGGTGGGATCCCCGCCCGGAAGAAATCAACCGTGTTCCGCATCATAGCCTCACTCCTCCTCGACAGTCGTCGTCTCAGTCACCGTTGTCGTCTCCGTTTCCGCCTCCGTGCCGGCGGGGGCGGGCGAGACGGGCGCCGCGCCTCCGTCTCCACCTTCGGGCTGGAAGTATACTTCGGCCTCGATCTCCACCCTGAGCGTCCGCTCCACGCCAAGCTCCGAGAGGTCTTCCTCCCCGTCTTCGTCGGCCTCCTCCGTCGCCTCCGGCTCTATCGGCTCGTATGAAACGTTGTTCACGGTGACGAGCCGGGCGAGGTCGTTGCTTCTCTGAAGGAAATCCTGCAAGTTTTCGTAGGTTCCCTCGAACGTCATTGTAACGGGAACTATGGAGTATGAGCCACCCCCCTCCGGCGGTCCGGGCGTGCCCGGCTCCGCGAGAAGCTGCGTGACCCCGGCGGCCTCGGCTATCTCCTCTATTTGGACGAGCAATGTCGGCACCTCCGGCTCCGCGGGGACGCGGCGGTTCAAGTCCAAAAGTTGCTGCCCGAGCGGCCCGGCGTTTTGCTGGACGCGCTCGAGGTCCGCGACCTCCGCCTGCAACTGAGCGAGCTGCGCCTCCTTCGCGTCCCGCTCCTCCGCGCTCGCCCCGAGCCGCGAAAGGAGAGGCCCGACAACCAGCAAATAAGCGAGGACCGCGACCACGAAGATCCCAAGCCCCCCGAGGAGGAGGATGCTCCGATTGTCCATCTCCCTGAAGTTGAAGCTGAAGTTCATGGACTCGCCGGCGCCGCGACTCCGGTCTGCGCCCCCGACGAATATTGCTCCTCGGCCGCCGTGCCGTCTTGCCCCTCGTCCGTGGAATATTGCCCGTCGGCGGCGGAGTCCGGCGGGTCGTCGCCGCCGATGCGCGCCTCCGAGCCGTCCGCCCCGACCTCGGTGATCAGCTCGGAGCTAACCTCGAAGGCGAGCGCCTCGAAGGCGAAGGTGTCCCGGTCGAGCTCCGCGAGGTCGAGCTGCGAGTTGGCGAGGAACCGGAGCGTGTTCATCCGAACCACGAAGTCCGCGACGTTCGTGTACTCCGGCTCGGAAAGCCCGGTGAAAGTCACGGCGCCGCGAGGCTCGAGAACCTGGTCGAGGGACGCGTCCACGTCCACGGGCGATGCCTCGGCGGCGAGTCCCTCGAGCGAGGTTGTCTCCGGGATGATGAACGCGAGCCCCCGCAAAAACTGCGCCCACGCGAACCGCGTGCGAACGACTCCGTCCGCGACGAGCCTCTTCGCGGCGATGTCGTCCTCGAGCTGCGCGAACGGCGCAAGCTCCGCGAGCCGCACGTTCTGCGCCGCCATCCCCTCGTCGAGATCTGCCACATCATTTTCGACCATGTATATGCGAATGAGGCAGAAAATAGTGGTGACGGCGATGATGGCGAGGACGAGGGCGCCGCTGGCGAGGAGGATGGCGAGTGGCCCGCCCTGAAGGGAGAAGCCCCTCCGGCGCTCCTCCGGCGGGAGGAGGTTTATGCGCCTCACAGAATCTTCCCTCGGCCCGAGCGGGGGTTCGTCCGCTCATCCGACCTCGTCGAGGGGACGTCTCCGGCGGCGGGCGGATCTCCGAAGGCTCCGTTCACTCGTCCTCCATGGCGAGTCCGAGTGATATGGCGAGGACGGACTCCATCGCCCCGAGTTGCTCGTCGGAGACGTTCGAGCGGTTCGCGGCGAGCTTCGCCGCCGGGCGGGCCCGCTCGGTCGCGACGCCGAGCAAATCCTCGATATACCCGTCGAGGCCACGCACGAGGGAGCCTTCGCCGGAGATGAATATACGGGCGACCTCTCGCGCGTCCGAGCGTGAATTATGGAACTCGACCGAACGTTGAACCTCCTCCGCGAGCCTCCCGGCCGCGTCCTCCAAACCCCGCCGAACATCGTACATCAGCGCGGGATCCGAGCTAAGCTCCTCCGTCTTCGCCTCGTCCACCGAACCGCCGCCCTCGACGACGGAACCCCCGGCATCCTCGCCGCTTTCCTCGGACATCCTCCCGGTTTCGGAATTCACGCCCCCGAAGCCACCCTCGCCGGAATCGGACTCCGCCACCTCACCACCTTCGACGGTGCCCCCATCTTCCTCGGACTCACCGTACCCACCACCCGCCCTCTCGCCGGAAATGGATTCTGTCGCCTCTTCATTCCCCCCGGAAGATCCACCTTCCTTCTCGGATTCCGCCCCGGCACTCTCCGACCCGGCACCGTCGTCCTCTTCGGATAGATCGTCTCCGCCGCTCGCCCTCCCGCCGGAAACCCCGCCCCCGAAACTCCGTCCGCTCCCGACTCCCCTCTCTCCGCTGGACGCGCCTTCGTCGGACATCGCGTCGCCATGGCCTTCCCTTCCGCCGGACGTTCTTTCGGGGCCACTTTTCTCCGATCCGTCGTCGAAGGGTTCCGAAGTCCCCCGGCTCCCCTCTTCGTCGCCTCGGATGGAGCGGGGTTCCAGTTCGATGGTCTCGTCGCCCGTGTACCCTTCGCCAGATTCACCATCGCCGTAACCTTCATTCTTCGGGTCATATGGATCGAGGGCCAAAGTCTCGGCTTCGCTCGAAGGTTGAATGCGGTTTTCGTCGTCGGTGTCGTGGAGGAAGGAGCCGATATTCGCGTTTGGGTTTAGGGCTTGCCTGTCGGCTTCGTCAGCTTCGATGTTCGCGGCTTCGGCGACGGCTTGCGAGAAGTCGCGGAAGCCGAGTGGGATGAATTGCGTGAGGGTCGGCATGCGGTTTTGGACGATGACGAGGTTCGATATCTCGGTTCCGATGTCGAGGAGGAGGACGGTCTCCTCGTTGTCGAAGAGGGCGTCGGGGAGGGCGGAGCGCATGAGGGCGAGGGCTTTCACGTCAATGCCCGTCGGTCGGAGGCCGCCGGAGCGGGCGGCGGCTGTGTAGCCGGAGATCATAGCCCGGTGGGCGGCGACGAGGAGGACGCGGTCTTCGTCGGGGTTCTCGGCGGAGGGGCCGAGGACGATGTGGTCGAGGACGGCGTCGCCGATGGGCATCGGGACGTGCTCCTCGGCCTGGAAGTTCATCGCGCTGTCGAGATCCTCGGGGCTGAGGCGCGGGAAATCCACGAAGCGGACGATGACGTTCCTCCCGGCGACCCCGAGGATGACCGATTTGCCCCGGAAGGAGTGGAGATCCCAGAATTCCTTCATCTCCCTGGCGAGCATCTCCGAGTCGGCGACCTCGCCCTCGATGATCGCGCCCTCGGGGAGGCGATGGTATCCGACGTGCTGGAGGATGAAGCCGTCGGCGGCCTTCGAAACCTGGACGGCTTTGATCGCGGCGCGATCCACGTCCATGCCGATGCTCCCCCCCCGGAACCTCTCCATCATCGCCTACGCCCCTCCGGGGCGCGTCGCTTCGCGCTCGAGAGTCGGAAGTCGGAAGTCGGAAGTCGGGAAAATCGCGAGCGCGCTCCGCCGCCCCGGCCCGGAAGCCGGACGGCGGACGCGCCGCGGACGACGGGTCTTCCGGCGGGAGCCGATCCCCGCGTTCCGTCGGCGCAGTCTGTCGAGGCGGGAGGGCGCGAACGTCGCTCGCGTGGCGGGAGGGAGAATGAGAGAACGAAAGTCGAGAACATCCCCACTCCCCAATCCCCAATCCCCAATCCCGGCATTCATGGAGTGTCCCTGCGTCCGATGTGTTCGAGGGCTTCGATCTTCGCCCAGCCCGGCACGCTCGCTTTTCGCCCGACTCCGGAGTTGTGGCCGAGAAACACCCTCGCCCCGACGCTCGCACCGGAGCCGACGACCGACCCGGCGGAGAGCCACGCCCCCGCCCCGACTTCCGCGTCGCGATCCACGACCGAGCCGGGGCCGAGGAAACTGTGGCTCCCGACCGCCGCGTCCGGGTGGACGACCGCCCCCGACGCGAGAACCGACCCGTCCCCGACGCGGGCGACCCCGGACACGTACGCGAGCGGGTGGATCGCGGTGAAGAACCGCCCCCCGAGCGAGCGTATGGAGTTCGCGACGCGAAGGCGCGCCTCGCCATCCGTGATCGCCACAATGACGTACGCGCTTTCGATGGAGAGCATGCTTTTGAGCATCGCCACGTCTCCGAGGATCGGGAATCCCCGAACCTTCCCCGGAAGAGCGGCGTGGGCATCGTCGTAGAAGCCCATAACCTGCTCGCCGAAGCCGCTTGCGAGGAGGATGTCGAGGGCGAGGCGGCCATAGCCGCCGGCGCCGACGACGACGACCCTCATCTCTTCTGTGGGATCCACGGCCTGCGCCTCGACTTGCGGTTCAGGCGCGCGAGTGGCTACTTCGGAACCGCTTATGTCGCTCCTCCCCTAACGAACTTCACCGGGTGTTCGCGGCAGTTTAGCACCGTCTCTTTCATGTTGCGCCTATACATACATCCGGCGCGAACCCCGCCAACCACGACACTTTAAAAGTTATCTGCCCCCACGTAAAGAACCGCCTATTTCATTCCCCCGAACGAACTCCCCCGCCCCGAGCCGCTTCCCCCCCGGAGCCTGCAATTCAAGCACCTCCACCACACCCTCCCCGCAACCAACGAGGATTTCCCCGTTTTCCACGTGAATCTCCCCGGCCCGAAGCCCGAGACCACGACCCCCAGCCACCCGCGTCCGCCATATTTTCAACGACCCGTCGAACCCGTCGTGATATGCCCTCGCCCCGATCCTCGGCGAAAGCGCCCGAACCACATTGTGAACCTCGCCCGCCGACAAACCGAAGCCCAAAGCCTGATCCTCACCCGAAACCTTAGAAGCATATGTTGCTTTAAGACTATCCTGTTCGATGAGGTTCAACTTTGCATCCTCAAGCAAACCCAAAGCCTCTACTATAGCTTGAGACCCGAGCGAAGCGAGGGTTTCGGTGAGTTCCCCGGCGTTCATGTCGGGTGGGATGGGGGTGGTTTTCTGGAGGGCGATGTCTCCGGTGTCGAGTCCTTCGTCCATTTTCATGATCGTGACGCCGGATTCTTCCTCTCCGTCCATTATGGAGCGTTCGACGGGCGCGGCCCCACGGTATTTCGGGAGGAGCGAGGCGTGTACGTTCCAAGAATCGAGGCGGGCCGCGAATAGTGTGCCGGGGCGGAGAATTTGCCCGTATGCGGCCACTACGAGAGCGTCGTGATCCGCTATCGCATCGGCGGCTTCGGAGGCGTTTTCGGGCTGGAGGAGAGGGAGGTTCGCATCGCGGGCGAGGTCGGCGACGGGCGGCGGCGAGGTTTTTCGGCCCCGGCCGCGCCGCGAGTCTGGCTGGGAGATGACGAGTCCGACTTCGTGCTTCGAGTCGAGGATGCCGCGGAGTATGGTCGCGGCGAAGTCCGGGGTTCCGGCGAACGCGACGTTCATGGGCGCGCCCCCTCGAGGAGCCGCTCGCTCGCGCCCGCTTCGGGGGTCGGGATGTCCTCGACTTTCTTCTCTCGAATACTCACGCCTCCCCGCCCGGCGAACTTCCGCGAAGTTTGAGAAGAAGTCGCGGAGGCGCGGGTTTCGGCGCCGCGCCTTTCCCGGCCCCCGGCTTTCTTTTCCTCGGTCCCCTCGCCTTTCCATCTGGCGGACTCCCGCCGGACTCGGCTCCGACGCTTCGACGATACGGGTTTCATCTCTTTTTCTTTCCCGCCCCTCGACCCCCCGATACGAAGCGAAGTCGAAGACGAAGCGGAGCGTGGAGAACGCGGAGTGAAGCATCGCCCGACGCTTCGACGGCTCCGACTCCTCGCATTTCCCGACCCCCGACGCAGACCGAAGCCGAAAGCGGAGCGCGGACGAAACACCGCCCGACGCTTCGACGGCATGAGCCTCGTCCACACGTATCTCCCGACCCCCGAATTGAGCGAATTGACGCGACTCCCGACTCCCGGTTTCCGCAGTTCGTCGGCATCGTCACGCGGGGGTTTGCCCCACGAGGCGTTCGCGGAGCTCGCGCATCGCGGCTTTGCGGGACTCGCGGTCGGTCCGGTCGAGGATAAGGACGCCGTCGAGGTGGTCTATCTCGTGCTGGAAAATGCGGGCGAGGTGTCCTTCCGCCTCGACCTCGACGGGGGCGCCGGATACGTCGAAGCCCGTAACGCGGACTTTCGCGGGGCGTTCGATGTCCACGGGGACGTTCGGAATCGAGAGGCATCCCTCGGCGAGGGTTTCTTTCTCTTCGGAGGATTCCTCGATGACGGGGTTCACGAATACGTAATCCTCTTCCTCGAAGGAGGCGACGAAGACGCGCTGGAGGCGTCCGACCTGGTTTCCGGCGAGGCCCGCGCCCTCGTGTTCGTGCATCGTCTCGAACATCCCCTCGACGAGCTTCTCGAGGGAGTCGTCGAAGTTCTTCACGGGTGAGGCACGGGATTTCAAAACCGGGTCTCCGAATGTCCTCACATCGAGCGCCATGTCATACCTCCTCGGGGTCTATCTCGACTTCCATTTCCATCTCCCGACCCTTCGACGATTTCGACAGCCGCCGGACCGCTTCGGCCGCGGCCTTCGCGACGGCCTCGCGCGAGTGGGATCTCAAAACCACGCGCCACCGCGACGACCTCGCCGAGCCGGGTACGGGAACCGCCTCCGACGCCTCGACGCCATCGCCGAAAGCCGGGAGCATGGATTTTACCGCACCCCGAACCGCATCCCCGCGCCCACGGAAAGTGAGCGACGCGAGGTGCGAATACGGCGGATACCCGAGCCTCCGGAGCCGGGGAAGCTCGGCGGCGGCGAAGGTTTCATAATCCTCGCGGAGCGCGGACTGGAGCGCATAATGCTCCGGGTTCCGCGTCTGGGCGACGAGGAGCGTCCGAGCCGACTCGGCGGCGGAATGGAACACCCGGAACGCCTGCTCCACCGAACCCATCCAGCCTCCCATGAGGAACGAATCCGCGTCGGGGATGGCGACGACGCCCCACTCGCGGGCGAGGACGGGACGCGCCGTGCCGACGACGACGCGAGCCTCGTCGAGGTCGCGCTCGTTCGCGGTCAAAAGTCCGATGTCCATTTCGAGGAGGTCGGAGAGCCGCTCCCGGACGCGATCGACGGCCATCCCGGTCGGGGAGACGCGATCCGAGCCGCACTCCGGGCATTCATTCGGCTCGTGCCGCTCCCGATGGCCGCACCGGGCGCACGTCAAAGTTTTCCCGCGCAATGAGAGCGGTACGCCGCAATCCGGGCATGATCGGACGCTTCCGCAATTCAGGCACGAGACGGCGGTCGCATACCCGAGACGATCCACGACGACCCCGACATTCCCGCCGGAGGCGACCGTCTCGCGGCACGCGGAAACGAGCGTCGAACTCACATCCGCGCCCGAGCCCCGCATATCCACGAGTCGGACCGAAGGCCATCTTTCGGCGCGGCGAGGCGGAAGCTCGGAGCCTCCCTCGGACGAAAAAAGCCGGAGGGACGGAGTCGGGGAGAGGAAAAGAACCGGGACATCCTCCATTTCCCCGCGCCGAGCCGCGAGTTCGCGGGCGTGGATGGGGAGTCCCTCGTAGCCCGGCTCGGCGCGGTGTGCCTCGTTCGGCTCATCGGCGACGCATATCGCCCCGAGCCTCGCCATCGGCGCGAGCGCGGCGGCGCGGGTTCCGACGAGAACGTCTATTTCCCCGAGACCCGCCTTCCTCCACACCTCCGCCCGGTCGCGCCCGATCCCGCCATGATACGCCGCGACGGTCGCCCCTCGCGGGAGGCTTCTTTCCAAATGTCGGACGATGCCGTCCACATGCCGGATCTCCGGCGCGAGCACGAGCATCGTCCGCCCGCCCCCGACGACCGCATTCCCGGCCATCCCCGCACGCTCCGCTCGGCTCGGCCTTCCGGGCATCATCCGCCCGTCCCCAACGGTCGCCTCTCCGGGCATCTCCATTCGCTCCGTTCGGGTCGGCCTTCCGGGCGTCGCCAGCCCGCCCTCGACGACCGCCCTCCCCATCGCCGCGACGGCTTCCGGGACATCGCCCGAAGGCATGCGCCACAACGACGAGCCGCGCCCCATCACGGACGAAACACCGCGCTCGAATTCCCCCCCGAGGCCGCGGGAGGGCGCGGACGAAGCATCGCCTTCGAGGCCGCGGGAGACTCCGGATGAAGCGACGCGCCCGGATTCGCCCCCGCGGCCGCGAGAGGGCGCGGACGAATCCTCGCGCTCGAATTCGCTCCCGTGGCCGCGAGAGGTTTCGGACGAATCATCGTGTTCGGGGCCGCGGGAGACCGCGGACGAGGCATCGTCGCGTCCGAATTCGCCCCCGGAACCATGAGACGCCTCGTATGAAACGCCTCGCTCGGATTCGCTTCCGAGGCCGCGGGGATTCTCGGACGAAGCATCGCCTTCGAGGCCGCGAGGGGTCGCGGATGAAACATCGCGGTCGCGGGAATTCGCGGGCGAAACGCCGCGGTCGCGGGATGCCTCGGACGGAGCGTCGCTTTCGAGGCCGCTTCCGGGGGCGCGGGGGGTCGCCGCCGCCGAATTCCCCTCGCCGCTCGAAACGACGATGGGGTTCGAGGGGCGGGCTTCGATCCCGACGGCTCCGCGCCCCGCGAGCGAGCGAAGGACGGAGCGCGAAGCTCCCGCCTTCGAGAGGAGTTCGGAGACGGGCATGTATCCGCCGCCTTCTCGGAGAGCGGCGAACATCTCACTTTGCCGATATGCACGCCCGAAGTCCGGGTCGGCTCCGTTCCGGATCTCCGCCCATTCCTCCGTTCCCGGTCGGGGGAGGCGCGGGGAAAGCTCGATGCGCCCCACGGCCTCGGCGGCCTTCATCGCCGTCTCGCCGAGGACGCGCTTCAATTCGGCGCGTCCGACGAGGGAGCCCTCGTTCCACCTCCATCCCCGACGAGGACGGACGATGCGGTATTTGTCCGTCTCGATTCCGGGCGGGAGGGCGGCCCGGAGCGCGGCGGCGGTGGAAATGGCGGTTCGAACGGCGGCCCATTCGCACAGCCGGACGATTCCTTCCGGCAAAGAAACCTCGTCCGAGACAGAGACGAGGCTTTCGGTGGCGCGTCCGTCGTCGGCCTCATCGGCGATTTCCACGACGACGCCGAGCCGGAATTTCCCCGAGAGTGGGGCGACGACGAGGGAGCCGACCTTCGGGGAGAGCGAGTCCGGGATCTCATAACTCAAAGGCGGGAGGGAGTGGGTCGGGATCAAAAAGCGAACCCGCGCCGTGTGATTCTCGGCGCGGGTTCGCGGAGTGTCTTTCCGCTCGGGCAATTTGGGGAGACTATGCGCCGGCGGCGCGGCGGAGGTCGTCGGCTCGCGAGGTGTCCTCCCACGTGAAGCCCGGCTCGCTGCGCCCGAAATGCCCGTATGCGGCGGTGCGCGAGAAGACGGGTTTGCGGAGGTCGAGGTCGCGGATTATGGCTCCGGGGCGGAGGTCGAAATGCTCGTTCACGAGGGTGATTATCGTTGTGGGATCCACATTCGCCGTCCCGAATGTATCCACCATGACGCTCACCGGATGGGCGACCCCGATGGCGTACGCGAGCTGAACGGTGCATTTCCCGGCGAGTCCGGCGGCGACGATATTCTTCGCCACCCACCGCGCCGCATAGCAAGCCGAGCGATCCACCTTCGTCGCGTCCTTGCCGGAGAACGCGCCGCCGCCATGCGGAGCCGCGCCGCCGTACGTGTCAACGATGATCTTCCGCCCGGTGAGTCCCGCGTCGCCTTGCGGCCCGCCGACTACAAAGCGCCCGGTCGGGTTCACGAGGATCTCCGCCGAGTTCGCGTCGAAGAGGTCGCTCGGCATGACGGGTTTTATGACCTTCTCGAAGAGGTCGTCCTTTATGTGCTTCTCGACGCCGTCGGCATGCTGCGCGGAGACGAGAACCTTGTCAATTCCGACCGGGACATCGCCCTCGTAGCGAACCGTCACCTGGCTTTTCCCATCCGGGCGGAGGTATTCGAGGTCGCCGTTCTTGCGGACCTCCGCGAGGCGGCGCGTGAGGGAGTGGGCGAGTGTGATCGGGAGTGGCATGAGCTCCTCGGTCTCGGAGCATGCGTATCCGAACATCATTCCCTGGTCGCCGGCGCCGATCTCGTCAATCGCCCCGTCGGAGTCGAGGGCGTGGTCCACACCCTGCGCGATGTCCGCCGACTGCGGGTCTATCGTGACGATGACCCCGCACGTCTCCGCATCGAAGCCGAATTTCGCCCTCGTGTATCCGATGTCGGCGACCTTTTCGCGGACGAGGTTCGGGATGTCCACATAGGTTTCCGTCGTCATCTCGCCCGCGACGAGGACGAGGCCGGTCGTGACCAAAGTCTCGCAAGCGACGCGGCTCATCGGGTCTTTATCGAGGGCGGCGTCGAGGATGGCGTCGGAGATTTGGTCGGCTATTTTATCGGGGTGGCCTTCGGTCACTGATTCCGAGGTGAAAAGGTGGGAAGTCTTCGTCGCCGGATCGTCGGACGCGCTCATAGTGGTCTCCACGGTCTTTTCGGCCATAAACTATCTCTTCTCCTTGTCCAATTTATCCATCTCCATCAGCGAAGCATCGAGGATAGATCGGGCGACTTCATCCTTCGAAGCCCGCGGGATGAACTCCACTCCGTCCCGCCCGACGACGCATACCTCGTTCTCTTCCGAGTCGAAGCCTATCCCGGCCTGCGAGATGTCATTGCCGACGATGATGTCGGCCCCCTTCTTCCGGAGCTTCTCGCGAGCGTCGGGGACTGGATCCCCATGCGTCGCCGCAAAGCCTATCACAAAGAGATTCTCGTTTCGGCTCCTCACCGCCCCGAGTATGTCCGAAGTCGAGACGAGTTCCAAAGTCATCCGATCACTCCCGCCCCTCCGGATCTTCTTTTCTCCCACCTCCGCCGGAGTGAAATCCGAGACAGCCGCCGCCATTATTAATACGTCCGAATCCCCGACCCTCCCCATGACCTCGCCCTTCATCTCCTCCACACTCTCGACCGGAACCCACTCGACCCCCGGCTCCCGAGAATTTATATTCGCCGCGACGAGGGTGACGTCCGCTCCGAGGCGGCTCGCTTGCCGGGCGAGCGCGACACCCATCCTCCCCGACGACCGATTCCCAATGAACCTCACGCTGTCAATCCGCTCCCGAGTCCCGCCCGCCGTGACGAGAACCTTCATCCCCGCCATCGGCCCGCCGAGATTCCCGAGAACCACCGCCGAAATTTCATGCGAAGAAGCCATCCCCGAGCCATCCCCCTCGACGACCCGGACCCCGTCGCGCCGGAGAGCCTCGATATTCCCTGCCACGGCGGGATGCTTCGCCGTCTCCGGGTCGAGATCCGGGACGGCGAAAACGGGCGCGTCTCCGAAATCGAAGCCGTCCATTCCATACGCGAGGCGGGCGAGGACACCGGCTTCGGCGGGCGCGAAAATGACGACCTCGGGATTAAGCGACGGCTTTTCGACGGTGTTTCCGACTCCGGCGAAGGCCGAAGGTCCGACGAAAAGCCGGGCCTCGGAATTCAATATGACTTCGACATCATGTCCGGCGGCGGAGATTTCACGGGCGATCTCCGGGGCGGACAAAGCACCGGGAGCCGGGCCAACGACGATGAGGATCACGGTCGCTCCGCTCGGCTTCGCCGTGGAAGCCCCCATGCCGCTTCCCCGCAAAGAATGCCCGGACGAAACGACACCGAAGTATGCCCCGACATTTCGCCTCCAAGCCGGAAGATCGCACCCGAAACGAGCGAGAACGAAGAAGCCGCACCCTCTGGGGAGCGCGGCTTTGAAACGATTCGAGATGAACGAGAAGACATGGAACCGAACTCCGGATCACTCACCCGATCCGCTCCGTCCTCCGAAAAACTGGCAAACGCGACCCGAATATACGGCGAAACTGTTTACGCCGCGCCCTCGTCGTCGGCACCCTCGGAAGGCTCCTCCGAAACTTCGGCGGCTCCGGGGGCGACTCCGGGCGAGTCATTCATGAAACCGTCCGCGGCGTCTCCGGCGGCGGCTTCTTCGGCGGTCTTCGCTTCGGCGGCCTCTTCCTCGGCGGGTTCGCGGAAGCCGACTTTGAGCCTGTCCTCGCGAAGCTCCTCGATGGCGATGGAGAGAGGATGCTGCGAGCGGGTGTGGACTTGCGGCCCCGGAATGCCGAGCGACTCGTTCAGTCCGAGGGTCGCGGTGTACTCGTTTATCTGGCGGGCACGCTTCGCGCTCGCGAGGACGAGGCCGTAGCGAGAGTCCACTTTGCCGGAGTCGAGAATTTCGTCAACTTTCAGTTCGTTGAGCATGGTTTACCTCCTTGAGGCGGTTTCGGAACTCTTCACTATTTCCTCGACAAGTTTTACCATCGCTGGCCGGGATGTCCGAAGGTCGTCATTCACTATCTCGAAGTCGAACTCGTCTCGCGCCGCGATGGCCGTCCTCGCCGCCGTCATCCGGCTTTTTATGGCCTCCGCCGTCTCCGTCGCCCGGCCTTCGAGACGGCGCCGGGTTTCTTCGAGCGACGGCGCCCTCACGAACACCATCACCGCGTCGGGGCGATTCTCGCGGACTTGCCGCGCTCCTTGAAGCTCGATGTCGAGGATGATGCTCCTCCCCGAATCGAGGAGCTCGTCGGCTTGCTCGGTGGGGGTCCCGTACAAATTGCTCGAGTACTCCGCCCACTCGAGGAACTTCCCGGCCTCGATCCACTCCTCGAAAGTTTCTCGCGAAAGGAATACATAATCCCGTCCGTCCACTTCGCCCGGCCTCGGCTTTCGGGTGGTGGCGGAGACGGAGAAGGAGAGGTTCGGGACTTCTTCGAGGGCGGCTTCGATCAAGGTCCCTTTCCCGGCTCCCGAGGGGCCGGAAACGACGATCAGGCTTCCTCGCACCCGAGTACCTTGATGAGCCGGTCCCGCTGCCCGTGCGTGAGTCCGTGAAGGGTCTTCGCCCGGCTGATGCTCGCGTCGCGCATGATGCGCGAGACTTTCACCCGTCCCATGCCGCGAACCGCGAGGAGCATTTCCTCGACCTTCGCGCCTTTGAGTTCCTCGGAGGGTTCCATGAGAAGGTCGTATACATCGAGGTCGCCGTTTTTGAGATCCCGTTTCGCGGCGGCGCGGGCGAACCGGACGCGATTCGCCTCTTCAAGCGCGGATATGCGCTCCTCGGATGTCCTGTCTGGCGCCCTCCTCAGCATCAATTGGCTAGTATATACCGCGCCTCGCCGCCCGTCATCCGCGACCCCCCGACGGATTCCCCCGCAAATTCCCTCGCAAATAGCCGATCAGGAAAGGGGAGTCGCCTCGCCCGAAAAATCGAGAGCCGGGAGGAGCTTCGCTCCGCGAGTTGGAGAAAGCAGCGGAGAGGCGAGATGACCGCCACCAAAGTCCCGGTCGGGCCCGATGATGGTCTGTCGGGCGGGGAGGCAGTTGCGCCAAAGGAGAGGGAGTCGAGAATACCCCGACTCCCGTATGGCTCTTCCGGGCGAGGCTCTTGTTTCAACGCCTGACGGCCACCGCCTCAAGATAGTCCGACGAGACGACGAGGGTGTCGTCGCCGGAGGTGTTCCAGCTTTCGAGGAGGTCTCCGAGGTCTTTGGCGAGCGCCTCCCTGCCGTCGGGGTCGAGGGCGGCGAACGCCCTCACCGTCGGGCCGTAGTAGTCGCGGAACCACTCGACGAAATGCCCCGCCGACGGATACCGGAAAACATAGCTGCGCCGCGTCGCATCCAGCGAGGAGACTCCCTCGCCGAGGAGTTCGGTGAACCGCTCTTCGGTTCCCCACAGGGAGGGCGGCTTTATTCCGGGGGGCGGAGGGACGTGCTTGCCGACGGTTTTGAGCATTTGTCCAGTGAAGCCGTCGGGCGCCCAGCTTGCGACGCCGATCTTCCCTCCGGGTCGGCAAACTCGGAGCATCTCGCCCGCGGCCTTCTCCTGATTGGGGCAGAACATCACGCCGATGGTGGAGAGGACGACGTCGAAGGAGGCGTCGGGATATGAGAGATCCTCGGCGTCGCCGACATCGAAGGTTATGCCCATTCCCTCGGCCTCGGCGCGGCGGCGGGCGTGTTCGATGGATTCGGGGGCGAGATCCATCCCGGTGACGTCGCAGAATCGGCGGGCGGCGGAGATGGCGGTGTTTCCGCTGCCGGTCGCAACGTCGAGGACGTTGTCGCCGGAGCGGAGGTCGGCGGCCTCGCAGAGAAGCTCGCCGATGAGGACGAGGGGGTTGCCGATCCTCGCGTACTCGCCGGAGGTCCATACTTTCCTCATGCGCTCCTTGACGGCGCTCATGTCGGGCGCCTGTGGCTGTGCGGTCATGTCGGTTCTCCTTCGTGTCGCGTTTGGTGGATAACTGCGCTACTCGGGTCGCGTTTCTGATCCTCTGGCGTTCACCTCCCGCGGCTCGATGTTCTGGTTGACGCGGAACAGGTTGGCCGGGTCGTGCCTGCGCTTGACCTCCGCGAGCCGCTCGTAGTTGTCGCGGTAGGATGCCTTCACCCGATCCTGGCCCTCCTCCATCATCATGTTCACGTACGCCCCGCCGGAGGAGTGAGGGTGGATCGCCCCCCAGTAGTCCCGCGCCCAGGCCATGACGCGCTCATTATTGGCGGGGTCGGGATCCACTCCGGCGATGACCATCCCCCACCTCGCCTCCCGATAGCTCCACGGCGTGTCGGTCTTTCCGACCCGATGCGCCGCGCCGTCTATGGGATAGAGGTGCATCAAGGAGTGGAGCGTGGGAACCTCCGCGTACTCCATATGACGCTCGATTGCCTCGTCGGAGAGTTCGGTGATGAAGTCCGCGCGCCAGTACCACTGCAACCCCGGCGTATATAGGCCGTCGAAGGCGCTCTGCAAAACCGGATAAGGCATAGCCTGGACACCGTGCAAAGCCGGCGGGCCGAACTCCCGCACCGGCGCGAACACCTCGTCGGCCTTCTCCCCGGGTCCGGCATAGCACCAGACGACGCCGCACATCTTCTTCATGTGAAGCTCTTCGGGGAAGGGCGGGCCGGGAGGCACCGTCAGGAAGGCGAAGAAGCCGTTCAGGTCTTCGGGCGCGTCAGCTATGAAGTCACGGTACCATCGCATGACCTCGGGGGCTTGATCCAAATCCCACAGCGTCGGCCCACCGATGATGGTGTGGATAGGATGCAGCCGGAACTCGAAAGAGGTGACGACGCCGAAGTTCCCCCCGCCGCCGCGCACCGCCCAGAAAAGATCCTCGTTCTCGTCGGCGCTGGCGGTGGCGAAGCTGCCGTCGGCCAGAACCATATCCACAGACAGCAAATTGTCGATGGACAGGCCGCACTTGCGCGTGAGGTGGCCGAGGCCGCCGCCCAGGGTGAGTCCGCCGACGCCGGTTGTGGAGATGATGCCGCTCGGGGTTGCGAGGCCGAAGGCGTGGGTGGCGTGATCCACGTCGCCCCAGGTCGCGCCGCCCTCGACGCGGACGGTCCGGGAGGCCGGATCCACGCGGATGCCCCTCATACGGGAGAGGTCGATCACGAGTCCGTCGTCGCACATTCCAAGTCCGGCTCCATTGTGTCCGCCGCCCCGCACGGCGAGGGCAAGCCCATGCTCTCGGTCGAAGTTCACGGCGGCGATGACATCGGCGGTGTCGGCGCAGCGGGCGATGAGGGCCGGCTTCTTGTCGATCATCGCGTTGTAGACCGTGCGCGCTTCTTCGTAGGCTTCGTCTCCGGGTTCGATCAACTCGCCCCGAAACTCCGTCCGGAACTCCTCGACGGCGGATTTCTCCAGCGTCGGGAGGGTGGTGTCCGTCATAACTTTCCTCCTTCGCTCGTGTTTGCCTTTAATCCGGAGGCTAAAGGCCCGACGTTACGCTTTTGTTATGGGGCCGGGATCTCTCCGAAACTCAGTTGCTCTTCGAGCAGCGCGAGATCCCGCCCCCGGGCGTAGCACCTCACTTCATCGTCGTCCCTCAAGGCATCCGGCTCCAACAAAGGTATGGCGTTGTCGGCGCACATCTTCCTCAGCGCGGGCCACTTCTGCGCACTCAGCCGCTCATCGTAGTAGGGGCTATCGTAGGGACGCGTCTTGCGAGGGGTCGGCTCGAAAAAGGCGAGTATCTTTGCCGTGCCGCACTTGAACCCTCTCTCGTGCAGCTCGAGGTTCCCCCATCCCGCCACGACGCCTCCCACCATGTGGACTGTGGTCTCGCTGTTGGAGGCGTCCCTCCGACCGTAGGCGTAAAATCCGCACCCACACCCCGGTTCGGGTACCTCATCATGTCCCTCGGGGGAGAAGTTCGGATTGAACTTGAGGCGCAGGCATTCGGCCTGATTGGGGTTCAGCAAGTCCCAGCGGCAGAGGGGTTCGTGGAAGTTGTATTTGTACAGACCTTCCAGCAGGGGCGGCTCGTCCCTTTCCGCCCTCAGCGAAAAATGCCATTTCCTGAATCCTA
>Ga0136627_1000351_pt1 | contig 16821 bp, 8 predicted proteins | sample AntDrymUQ4892206_2_FD_104652 | JGI IMG/M metagenome (GOLD analysis project Ga0136627, IMG submission 104652) | Polar desert sand microbial communities from Dry Valleys, Antarctica - metaG UQ489 (22.06) | ecosystem: Environmental > Terrestrial > Soil > Desert | place: Antarctica: Dry Valley... | reverse complement strand
TGGCGCGTCGAACAGTGCCGAGCGCAGGATGCGCAGGTAGTACCCCGCAGACAGCACCGTCGAGATCGACAGGACGACCAGCGCCGCCCACTGCCCGGCCTCCACTGCACCCAGGAACAGGAAGTACTTGGCGAGAAAGCCGACGGTCGGTGGAAGGCCGACGATCGACAGCGCGCCGATCGCGAACGCGCCCATCGTCAACGGAAGCTGGCGACCGATGCCGCGCAGCTCGCTGGCCAGGGTCCGGCGTGACGCGATGTAGACGGACCCCACCGCGAAGAACAGCGTGATCTTGGCGAACGAGTGACCGACCAGGTGCAGGATCGCCCCCGTGCGGCCCCCCGGCGACAGCAGCGCCACCCCGAGGATCATGTACGACAGTTGACCGATCGTCGAGTAGGCCAGGATCCCCTTGAGGTTGTCCAGGCGCAGCGCGTACGCCGACGCGACGAGGATGGTGATCGACGCCACCACCAGCGTGAGGGCACGCAGGCCCAGCTCGCCGAAGAGGTCGGTGCCGAACACGTCGAGCACGACGCGCAGCACGCAGAACACACCGACGTTGACCACGGCCACCGCATGCAGCAGGGCGCTGACCGGTACGGGCGCGACCATCGCTGCCGGCAGCCATGAATGCACCGGCATCAGCGCCGCCTTCGCGATGCCCAGCAGGTAGAGCACGTACAGGGCCACGAGCAGCCCGTCACCTGCGCCGGTGCCGAAGATCCCACCGGGCGCGAAGTCCAGGGTGCCGGCCTGGATGTAGGTCACCACGATCGCCGGCAGCAGGAACGCGATGCCGCAGCCGAGCTGGTAGGCGAGGTAGCGCCGACCTCCCCGGATGGCCTCGGGCGTGCCGGTGTGGGTCACCAGGGGATAGGTGATCACCGTCAGCGCCTCGTAGAACAGGTACAGCGTGATGAGGTTCGCGGAGAACGCCACGCCGATCGTGGCGGCCATCGTCAGGCAGAAGCAGGCGTGGAACCGGGTCAGCTCCGGACCCGGGGCAGTCCCCAGGTAGCCCATCGCGTAGACAGCCGTGAGCACCCACAGGACGGCTGCGGTGCCCCCCAGCACCACGCCGAGCGCGTCGGCGCGCAAGGCGATCGACGCCTCCGGCAAGAACGTCGACAGCGTGAACGACACCGTGCCGCCGTCGCGCACCGCAGGAACCAAGGTGGCGACCAGCCCGAGCTGCACGGTGCCGGCGACGACCGCGGACAGCTCCCGGGCAGGCGTGCGATGGCGCAGCGCCACGACGCCGGCGGCGCCGAGGAGCGGCGCCAGTAGCGCGAGCAGGGGCGTGATGCCCGTGACGTCCACGCGCGTGCCTCTAGTCGTCGGCCGCGATCGTGCTCGCGGGGTCCAGCCGGCCGACGAGGTCGTCGACCGACGCGCTCGAGAAGTCCAGCACCGCCGCCGGGAAGAACCCGATCGCCACGATCGAGAAGCCCAGCACCCCGGCGGTGATCGCCTCGCGCGGTCGCAGGTCCGTGGCGGCGTCCACGACGGTGCCGCGGATGCGGCCGTGGAAGCTCCGCTCGAAGAACACCAGAACGTAAGCGGCCGCGAGGATCACGGTCGTGACCGCGATGCTCGCGAGCCAACCGTAGGCCCGGAAGGCCCCCAGGAGGATGAGGAACTCGCCCGGGAAGCCGCTCGTCCCCGGCAGGCCGACCGCCCCGAGGCAGGCGACGAGTGCGAACACAGCCAGCGCCGGAGTGCGCTGGGCCATGCCACCCAGGGCCGGCAGGTCGGTGCTGCCGACGCGCTGGTGGATGAAGCCGGCCACGAGCAGCATCCCCGTCGAGACCAGACCGAGGTTCAAGATCAGAAAGAGCGCCCCCTGCAGCCCCGGCGCGTTGAGGCTGGAAAGGCCGAGCATGGCCAGGCCGACGTGGCTGATGCTGGCGAAGGCGAGCAGACGCCGCAGGTTGATCTGGACGAGCGCGATCAGCGCGCCGTAGAGCACGGCCACCACGCCCAGGACCCCGATCAGCCAGCTCCATGCCGAGAAGGCATCGGGCGCCAGCGGCAGCACGAAGCGCAGGAAGCCGAACACGCCCATCTTGAGTCCCGCCAGGAACACCGCCATGCCGATCGGGCCCTCCAGCAGCGTCACAGGCATCCAGCTGTGGAACGGGAACATCGGGGCCTTGAGCGCGAACGCGAAGGCGAGCAGGAAGAACACGGCCGTCTGGGTGCCGGCCGGCACCGCCGAGTCCATGAGCACCAGCAGATCGAACGACAGTGCCCCCCCCGATCCGGGTGCCGAGCGGTGACTCACACCCAACAGGATGAACCCGACCAGCAGCCCGGCGGACCCCGACAGCATCGATAACACGTAGCGCTGTGCTGCGCGCCCACGCTGCGGCCCGTCGCCCCAGACCTTGATGAGCACGTAGGTGGGGATCAGCATGAGCTCCCAAAACACGAAGAACAGGATCAGGTCCACGGCGGTGAACACGCCGATGGCGGCGGTCTCGAAGGCCAGCACCGCCATGAGATGCGCCTTCGGCTGATACCGAACCGAGGACCAGGAGGAGAGCATGACGACCACGGCCAACAGCGCGGTCAGCGGTACGAACAGCACGCTCACGCCGTCGACCGCCAGGTGGTAGCTCACCCCGATCGCCTCGACCCACGGGACCTGCTCGGCGAACTGGAAGTCGCTCACGCCCCGCCTGAAGCCGGCAACGAGGAGCAGCGACAGGCCGAGGACGACGAGCGCGCCGATCAGCGCGACGCGACGCAGCGCACGCTCGCTGCGCACGAAGCCGAGCGCGATGATGGTGACCACCGGCACGAACACGAGCGTGGACAGGATCGGGAAGCCGATCTGCTCGGCAGCGGCGATCTCGCTCACCTGTCCGTCACCTCCATGTCGGTCCCGGTGGTGACGGACGCACCCGCTTCGTCGGCGACCCGCTGCTCGAGGACCGTCATCGACGGGCGTATCGCCTGGATGAACGGCCCGGTGCCCAGGCCGATCCAGAAGATCAGACCGGCGAGCGCGAGCACGATGCCGCGCTCGCGGCTGGTGAGGTCGTACACGCGCTCGATCACCACGGGGCGTGGGGCGCCCATGAACCCGCGCAGGAAGTACGACAGCGAGTAGGCGGCGGTGAGGAAGACGCCGAGGCCGGCGGCGAGCGCCATCGTCCAGTGCTGCTCGTAGGCGCCGAGCATGACCAGGTGCTCGCCGTTGAACCCGTTCGTGCCCGGCAGCCCGATCCCGGCGAGGGCGATGACCAGGAACGCGCCGGTCAGCAGCGGCGCGTGGTGGACCACCCCACCGAGCGCTGCAATCTCGGGCGGGCCGATGCGTGTGGATAGGAACCCGGCGATGAAGAAGAGTCCGGCGCCGACGATCCCGAGGTTGATCATCTGCAGCAGGCCACCCTCGAACCCGTCAAGGTTGAGCGAGAACAGGCCCAGCATGACCACGCCCATGTGCGACAAGCTGGCGTAGGCGAGCAGACGCCGCAGGTTCGACTGACCGAGCGCGAGGAGCGCCCCGTATACGGTGCCGGTGACCCCGAGCAGTGCCATCAGCCAGAACCACCCCGAAGCGGCTTCGGGAAGCAGTGGGATCGTGAAGCGCAAGAGCCCGTACGTGCCGAGCTTGACGCCGACGAGGAAGACGCTCATGCCCACGACGGGGCCGTGCTCGAGCACCCGGGGCAGCCAGGTGTGGAACGGGAAGATCGGCGCCTTGACCGCGAACCCGAAGAACAACAGGAAGAAGATCAGCGTCTGGGCCTCGGGGGGCACGCCGGCCTCGAGCAGGGCGAGCAGCTCGAAGCTGTAGCCGTCCCCGGAGACCGCCGCGTGGTTGCGGCCCAACAGCACGATGCCGGCGAGCATGAGCGCCGAGCCGACGGCCATGAACACGACGTACTCGCCGGCGGCGCGCCGCCGGGCAGGGCCGGTACCCCAGCGCGTGATGAGGAACCAACTGGGAACCAGCTCGATGACGAAGAAGAACCAGAAGACGATCAGGTCGAGCGACGCGAAGGCGCCGATCATCGTCGCTTCCAGCGCGAGTGTGGCAATCGCGTAATGGCGTGCGTCGCCGGTGCGGCTGCCGGCGGTCGCGTACTCGGCGTGGACGATCACCAGGAGACCGAGCAGGGCGGTCAGCGGGATGAACAGCAGGTTGACGCCGTCGACCCCGAGATGCCAGCTGACGCCGAGCACCGTGGCGGAGCGTTCGACGAACTGCAGGTCGGCGACGCCAGCGTTGAAGCCCAGAACGAGGAACGCGGCGAGGGCGACCTCCAGCCCCGCACCGCCGACGGCCATCCTCGTGGCGGCCCGGTCGCTGCGGACGAACTGCAACACGACGCAGACCAGGAGCGGGAACGCGATCAGCGCCGACAGGACAGGAAAGCCGGCCTGGTCGGCCGCCGAGACCTCGACGAGGTTCACCTGGTGCCCACGATCAGTGCGAGGAGAGCCAGCGCGAGGATGCTGCCGATGACCTGCGGTTGTGCCAGGCGCTGCTCGATCGCCAGCAGCAGGCGTTGGGCGACTGCACCGGACCGCGCCAGGCCGCGCTCGACACCGGTTTGGAAGACCGTGCGCTCCACCGCGTCGATGACCCCGGCGATGATCCCGGCCAGCTTCAGCGCGCCCGTGTCCGCCGGCTGGAACACGACCCGCTCGATCCGCTCGGTGAGCCGGCCCGTCGCATCCGCGGCGGCGCCGAAGGCGCCACCACCGTCGGGGGCGCTGCGGGACCAGGCCACGGCGCGTCTGGTGGCGACGGCGACGCGCGCCGCCCCCGCGTGCGGGTGGTCCGGTCGGGAGCCGTCGGGAGCAGCATCGCCCGCCCACAGCCAGTCGAGCCGCTCGGGCGGCTCAGCAAGTGCGGTGGTGCCGGCCGCATGCTCGGCGCTGAGCGCGAGGAACCGCTCCTCCCAGGTCTCGGTGTGGTGCGCTGCGAGCGCGGCCGCCGAAGCGCCAGGCGGCGGCGGGCGGTCGAGCACCGCCTTGTCGAAGCGCTCCAGCGCCCGGCCCACGGCTGTCGTCGGGCCGACGATCGCGCGGTCGAAGTTCTCGTCGAGATAGCCACGGTTCAGTGCCCACCAGTACAGGCCTCGGACGGGCCCGGGACTGTCCCCGGCGGGGAGCTCGTCGCGGAATCGGTCAAGGTACCGAGGGCCGTACCAGCCGGAGAGCAGCAACAGCACGATCGTGGCGGTGAAGACGGCCGCGAGGATCGAGTTGCCCGGCGGAGCACCCACACCGCCCCCGGGGATCTGGTCGAGCATGCGTTGGAACCAGGAGCCCTCGAGCCCGCCGGGAAGGACGCCGACGGCGATCCCCAGCGCCACGAGCCCAGCGAGGACCCCGAGCGGCGCAACCAGGCGAGCGGTGGGCAGGCGCCTCGGCCGGTCCGCCGGCCGGGGGGGATGGCGGTCGGCACCACGGCCGACACCGCTGACGGGCTCGTCGTCGTGCCCGGCGTGTCCGGCGAAGGCGACCGCGGTGATGCGCAGCGCCGAGAACGCCGTGGCGAAGATCGCCACGAGTGCCAGCGCGAGCACGACCCAGGCGTTGTCGGGCAAGCCGCCGCCGGCCTGCTGCGGCACACGGCCGATCAGTGGTGCCACGATCAGCCCCACGGCCGCCGCCAGGATTATCGCTGCCAGCGGGCGTGCGGTGTCGCTCGGGCGGCTCGCCGCGGTCGGGTCCGCACCCCCGTGGAGGTGGTGGAGGATCGACGGGGCGGTCAGGAACAGATAGGTCTTGTAGAAGGCGTGCGCGACCAGGTGGAAGATCGCGACGGCGTACAGCCCCAGGCCGCAGAACAGGAACATGAACCCCAGCTGGGCCGTGGTAGACGCCGCCAGCAGTCCCTTGATGTCGGTCTGCACGTAGCCCATGAGCTGGCCGTACAGGGCCGTCAGCGCACCGACGATGCCGACGGCGATCAGCGCCCTCGGTGCCTGGTCGTAGATGGGCGCCGAGCGCGCCACGAGGTAGACGCCGGCGGTGACCATCGTGGCTGCGTGCATGAGCGCGCTGGACGGCGTCGGTCCCTCCATCGCGCGTGCCAACCAGGTGCCGAGCGGCAGCTGCGCCGACTTGCCGGTCGCCCCGAGCAGGAACAGCAACCCCACGGCCTCCACGACGTCGCGTGGCAGCGCCGACGCCTGGGCGAAGACCTCGCTGTAGCGCACCCCGCCGGTGTGGGCCGCCAGCACGAACATCCCGATCAGCAGACCGGCGTCGCCGACGCGGTTCATGACGAACGCCTTGGTGCCCGCCTGGGCCGAGGCCGGCCGGTCGCGGTAGAAGCTGATGAGCAGGTAGGAGCAGACGCCGACCCCCTCCCAGCCGAGGAACATCACCAGGTAGCTGTCGGCCATGACCAGCACCAGCATCGCGAACACGAACAGCGATACGACCGTGAAGTAGCGGGTGAAGCCCGCCTCGTTGTGCATGTAGTTGACCGAGAAGTGCGTCACCAGCACGCTGATACCCGTCACCACGAGCATCATGACGACGCTCAGCGGATCGAGCAGGAACCCGAAGTCGACGCTGAAGTCGCCGCTCTCGATGAAGCGGTAGACCGTGACCTCGCGCGTGGCCGGCCGCGCCGCCATCGTCACCGCGATAAACAGGCTCGCCACGAACGATGCGAGCACTGCCGTGACCGCGACCCGCGCGACGGCCACGTGCCCGTAGAGGCGGTCGCCGGTCAGGGCGTTCAAGCCGTTGGCCACGGCGGCGCCCAGCGGCAAGCCGCACACGGCCACGGCAGCCAGCTCGACGCCGCTCACGGGTGCGTCACCGAACCTCCGCCGGCGGCACTGGCGCCGATCAGGGCAGGAGGCAGGAAGCCCTGCCGGCTGCGGTAGTACTCGTGCGAGGTGGCGACGACCGGCAGGTCAGGGACGTGCTCGTCCCAGGGCACGAAGCCCTCGCCGGCCACGAACCGGGTGAACGCGCCACCGTCTGGGTCCATCGCGACGAGGTGCACCCACTCGTTGTCGAGCAGCTCGGCGATCGCCGGTTGGCGCCCGTAGATCCCTCCGAGCACGTCGAGGCTCGCCTCCACGACCAGAAGCAGGCGCATCGGCTCGTGGATCTCGATCATCTGGCGCGGCAGCCCGGTGCGCAGGTCGCTGGCCGCCCCCTCCATGACCCCGAGAAGCCCCGACACGTTGTGAGGCACCTTGGTGTCGCTGCCGTAGATGCGGTTGTCCACGCTCGAGAAGTAGTATTCGAGGTTGATGCCCGCGCCCACCGGTCCCATGGCGAGCAGGATGCGCTCGACGATCGCGCCCGTCGGGTCCTGGGTCGGGTCGTAGGAGATGACGAATCCGCGCCGGTCGAAGAAGGCGCCCTGGGTCAGGGATCGGCGGCCGACGACGGCGAAGGCGTTCGTGCAGTGGCCCCACTCCGGGCGCACCTGCGACAGGTCCCGGCTGCGACCCTCGACATGGCGCAGCGCCACAGCCGGTGTCGGGTCCTGCGGCGCGGAGGCGAACCGCCGGCAGCGCTCGCGCGCGGAGCGGGCGCTGGCCTCGTCGAGGTCGGCGCGCAACGCCTCCCACTCGGCGGCGTGGGTGGCGGGGATGTCCTGGGGGTCGAAGTAGCGCATCTCGTCGCTGGCGGTGTTGTGGAACGCCCCCACGAAATGCGTGTCGTCGGGGACGTCGATCCCGCGTTCGCGCAGCAGCGCCCGCACCGCCGGGCGGTTGGCGAGCGCCGCGAAGGCCCGGCCATTGGGACCCCCGTGCTTGCCACCGCACGCCCCGCAGTCGTGGGCCGACTCGTGCGGGTTGTTGACCGACACCGACCCGTGCCCGCAGAACACGACCAGGCGGGCGAAGTGGTGTGTCATGCCGATGTTGCGCAGCTGCGCCTCGACGCGGTCGGCCTGCTCGACGGTGGTGAAGCCACGGGCGTGGTCGTCGAGGTCCAGGGTGAGCAGCGTGGCCGGCAGCGGGATGGCGCGGCTGCGCACTGCCGCGGCCAGCTCGGTCCACCTCCAGGGGGCCAGCACCCGACCGGCCAGGGGCATCGACTGGACGAGTCCCGTCAGCTGGGTGAGGAAGAAGGCCGAGACGGCGTTGCGCTTGGTCTCCCAGTAGGTGTTGTGGAAGACCTCCTCCCAGGTGCGGCGGAGCCTGCGGCGTTCGGCCACGGGCACGGCCTTCGCACGCGGAACCTCCTCGACACGGTTCGTCGGCACGACGTTGGCCGGGCACAGCGGGGTCACGTCGTGGTCGTCGAGTCCGCTGTAGGCCATCGCGACACCGAAGAATCCGCCGGCGCCGAACGTCTCGTAGCCGTCGTGGAGCTCGTCGAAGGCCCGATGCATCGACTCCTCGCGCTCGTCGATGCAGAGCACCACCTGCGCCTTGGGACGCTCCGGCCGGTCCCGCCAGCGGCCACGACCCCGGTTGGCGGCGAGCGCGCCTAGGATCTCCTCACGGTAGTGGCGCTCGAACGCCGCCAGCCACACCGGACCGTGGGCGGACTCGGGGAAGTCGTCGAGGACGGTGAGGAGACGGTCGCGGACCGTTGCCGGAAGGGACCGCACGTCGGTCGCCGACCACCCCTGGAGCTGCGCGAGGCGGAACAGGCGCCACGCATGGTCATGCGCGCTATGGCGTTTCGGGCCCTGGCCTTCCTCCCGGTAGGCCCACGCCTTGTCGGCGAGCAGGGTCCAGGCTGTCTGCGTCCCCCCGCCCTCGACCAGCTCGCGCACGGAGGACACGAGCATCGGGGGCAGGGTCCCGGCGACGCCCTCGGCGCGCAACCACAGCTCGTGTGGGCGAGCATGCAGGTGGGCGACGATCTCCGCCGGTTGCAGTCCCCAGGTGCGGCGCGTCACGGCGGTGACGAGCAGGGTCTGGACGAACAGGCGGACGGCGAGGTACTGCGCGAGGTCCGTGGGCTGGGCCTGCTGGCGGGGAAACTCCGGGTTCGTCCCTCGCCAGTTCATCATCCCCGCCCAGCCCTGCAGGCCGGTCAGGACACGCCCGACATAGCTGGCCCAGTGCTGCTCGTCGACGCCGAGGCGGTCGAGCAGGACGATGACGGCATCCTCGGGCCGCTCGGGCAGCGCCGCCAGCTCCTCGCCCCAGCCCCCGTACCCGAGGTCGAGTGCGTGGTCGTGTGGCGCCGCTCGGCGCCAGGCCGCATAGAAGCCGAGCGTGCGGTCCGGCATGCGCCATGCCGACTGGCCGACGTCGAGGAACGCGGCGCAGCGCCGGATGAGGTAGTGGTTGACCCGCTCGACGATGTCCTCCCCGACCACGGCGTGGACGAGGTCAGCATGCGTGCGGTCGCGGCCGACGCGGTCGAGCTGGTTCCGGGCCACCGTCTGGAGGTGGGCGGCAAGCCGGCGCCGGGGGTCGGCGGCCATGACCTCGGCGGCGATCACCTGCGCGGCGCTGCGGTTGTCGGCGGACCGCTCTGCTTCGGCGTCGTCGCCCTCGGCGGGCTGGCCTGCGAGGGCGTACAGGGCATCCGCGCCCTGGCGCGACAGGCCTCTGGCGTCGGTGTCGGCAAGGACGAGCCACGCGGCGCACGCCGCCTCACGCAGTGCCGGCGCGGTAGCGGCGGCCGGGTCCGCCGCGACCCGGTCCCGCAGGCGGTCAATCGTCGCACCGGCGGCCACGCGCACGGCCGAGCGCAGGTCGCGACGCAGCGGGACAGCCGGCCCTGCGAAGCGCTCGATCGACGTGAGGCGCTCGGCGATACGCTCACCGACCGCATCGGGGTCCCGCTCGCTCAACGTCACGGGGTCGGTCAGCCCGTGCGGGTCGGTCAGGCCGAACGCGGCCAGGCTTGCTTGCCACAGTGCCCCGACCGCGTGGCCTTCAGGGTCGCGGGTGCGGTGGGCCGCGAGCGCGTCGAGGGTGCCGGGAACCCCGAAGTGCCGACGTGCGAGCGCGCGCACGGCGCGGACCTCCGCCTCCAGCCACAGGGTCCGGGTGCGCTCAGGGTCCCGGCCGGCGCCCGGCAGGCCGGCGCAGCGGGCGTCGACCGCCTTGAGGTAGGCGTCCTGTCGCTCCGGGGGGATGCCCAGTTCCCGGAGCCGTCGTCCGACGGGCCCGCCGCCGGTCGAGATGGTCTCCTCACCCCTGAGGTTCGCCGCAACGTCACCGAGCACGGCCCCAGCCGCCTGCAGGTCGAGCAGCTCGCCGAGCCAGTCCACCAGTGTCCAGCCGGCCTCCGCGCCGGCAGGATGCGGCGCCCCGATCCGTTCCAGGCTGGCAGCGAGCTCATGTTGCGAGTGGCTGAGCAGCCGTGCACGGGCGGCCTCCGGAGCGTCAGCGGCGATGCGGCGGCGGGCGTCGCCTGTCGTCATCGCGTTGCGCAGCACGGCAGGGTCCAAGGCCGTCACGCCGTGCAGCAGCTGCAGCCTGCGGATCACCGTGTCGGAGACGGTGTGACCGCCGACCGTGGCGAGCACCTCGCCAGGGCCAAACTCGGGGCGCGTGGCGAACACCGCGTCCAGGTCGGCGTCGGTGATGCGACCCTCGCGGTACCGGGCACGTCCACGTTCGACGGGCTCGTAGGCCCGGCCGCCGAGCAGCGCCTCGCCCTCGGCGACCGCACGCTCGAAGTGCTCGTGCTGCAGGCCGTGCAGGGTGTTGTGATGGACGAACGTCGTCATCGGACCCTGGCTCGGCAGCAAGTGCCCCCAGTGCTCGAGCGTGTGGGCGAGCTGCGCATGACGCGACGTCGTCGCGCCTGGTGTGGAAGTCGTCATCGGCGCATGATCAGCTGCTGATCGCGGTCATGGCGCGAACGGTGGCGTCGCTCAGGCTGAGCGCCAGGCTCGGGAAGACACCCAGCGCCACCGTGAGCACCGCCAGCGGCACGGCGGCGGCCAGCTCGCGACCGTGGAGGTCGGGCATGCCCTTCCACCGGGCGTCGAGCTCCCCGGTGAACATGGCGATTACCACGCGCAGCGTGAACGTGGCGGTCACGAGGATGCCAAGGCTCGCGAGCAGCACGAACAGCCCCCAGCGCTCGAACGAGCCGATCAGCGTCTGGAACTCCCCGACGAACTGCGCCAGTCCAGGAAGGCCCATCGACGCGAGCAGGGCGAGCACGGTGAGGCTCGCGTACACGGGCACCTGTCGGCTGAGGCCGGACAGCTGCGCGAGATCCATCGTGTTGGTGCGCTCGTAGATGATGCCGACGAGCAGGAACAGCCCGCCCGTGATGATGCCGTGGGCCAGCATCATGAACACCGCCCCCGACACGCCCGTCACGTTCAACGCCGCGATGCCGAGAAGCACGAAGCCCATGTGGCTGATGGAGGAGAACGCGACGATCGCCTTGAGATCGGTCTGGCGGAACGCGAGGAAGGCGCCGTACAGGATGTTGACCAGGGCCAGGACGAACACCCCGGGCAGGAGCGCCTGCAGGCCCAGCGGGAGAGTGTCGGCGACGCGCAGCAGCCCGTACGCGCCGAGCTTGAGCAGGACACCGGACAGCATGATGCTCACAGGAGTCGGCGCCTGGACGTGCGCCAGTGGGAGCCATCCGTGGAGCGGGAACACCGGGATCTTGACGGCGAAGCCGACGAAGAACGCGAGGAACGGCGCGACCTGGAAGCTGCGCGTCCACCCCGCGCTGGCCGCCTCGAGTGCCGCCATGTCGAAGGTGTGGGGATCGGCGGCGAGGTAGACCGCGAAGATGCCGATCAGCATCAGGACGGAGCCGCCCAGGGTGTACATGAAGAACGTCAAGGTCGCCCGCTCCCTGGTTGGGCCGCCCCACATCCCGATCAAGAAGAACATCGGGACGAGCGCGATCTCCCAGAACACGTAGAACAGGAACCAGTCGCGTGCGACGAACACACCTAGGATCGAGAACTCCAGCAGCAGCATCCAGGCGAAATAGGCCTTCACGCTCTCGCGAACCTTCAGCGAGGCGAGCAGCGCGACGACCGTGAGCAACGTGGTGAGCAGCACCAGCGGGTAGCTGAGCCCGTCCACGCCGAGGCTGTAGGTCATGCCGAGCTCCGGGATCCAGGTCGCGAGCTCGGTGAACTGCGGTTCAGACGAGGCCCGGTCGAAGATCGGGAGCAAGCCCCAAGACAGCAGGAACGTCACGCCGGCGGCCGCCAATGCGACGCCCTTGGCGAGCGCGGTCTGCCCCCGGGGGACCAGCAGAACGACGACCAATCCGCCGATGGGGAGCCACGTGATGACGGTGAGGATGCGCATGCCGCTGGACCCGATCCCTGCTCGTGGCGGCTACGACCAGTCCATCACCCTGGGCCCGGTCCTGGTGGCGAACTCGTGATGGGAGCCGGGGATCAGCTCCGTGTCGCCCACGCGCTCGACGGTGCCGCCGTCGGCGGCGTAGCTCAGCTCGAAGTCGCGGAGCCGCTCCATGACCGTGGGGTCGATGTAGTGGACGCCGGCGAAGTCCAGGGTCACCCGCCTGCCGAGCGGCAGATCGTCGAGCCTGGAGCGCAAGGGGATGAAGTTGTGGAACCCCAGCGCCTTGCGGAGCCGGATGGTGATGTGCTCGCCCTCCTCGGTGACGGCGATGTCCGGCTTGAACAGGTTACCCACGGAGGTCCCCTTCACGACGGCCCAGACCAGCCCCAGCACGATGCCGGTGGCCACGCCGATGAGCAGGTCGGTGAACAGCACCGTGAGCGCGGTGACGAGCATGAGCACGAAGTCCACCTTGCCGACGTGCCATGCGTGCAGGAAATCCTTGGGGTGGGCGAGCTTGAAGCCGACGACGAGCAGGATGCCCGCGAGCGCGGCCAGCGGGATGAGCTCGAGGACGTTGGGCACTGCGAGGACGAAGACCAGCAGGAAGAGCCCGTGGAAGAAGTTGGACCAGCGCGTGCGGGCGCCGTTGAGGATGTTGGCCTTGCTGCGGACGACCTCGGCGATCATCGGCAGGCCACCGATGGCGCTGGACACCATGTTGCCGACGCCCTTGCCCAGCAGCTCCTTGTTCATGTTCGAGCGGCGCTGCCAGGGGTCGAGCTTGTCGACCGCCTCGGCGGTCAGCAGGGACTCGAGGCTGGCCACGAACACGTACAGCACGATCCACTTGATCGCCGCGCCGGACAGGATCCCGGAGAAGTCCGGCAGCTGGAAGCCGGCGAGCAGGCCCTCGCCGAGATCGAGCAGGGAACTGCGCGCCGCGTCTCCCTCTCCGACCATGATGTCGCTGGCCCCGCTGACCGCGGCGATGAGCGTGCCGACGATGACCGCCACCAGCGGGGCGGGAACGACCTTCCCCAGCTTCCCGGTCATGGGCCAAAGAACCATCACGAGCACGGCGGCGAGCCCGATGACGGCGATCTGGGGAACCAGGTTCGCAAAGCTCGGCGGAATCTCGGTCAGGATGTGGAGCCCGTGGGCGCCGGGGTTCAGCCGGCCGAGAGCGACGTGGATCTGACCGGCCATGATGATGAGCCCGATGCCGGCGAGCATGCCGTGGATGACCGCCAGCGGGAAGAACCCGGTGAGCTTGCCGGCCTTGGCGAAGCACAGCAGCACCTGGATCGCCCCGGCGACGACGCCGACCGCGAGCGCTGCCTCGAAGCCGAGCTCGGTGACAGCACCGAGGACGATGACGATCATCCCGGCGGCGGGGCCGTTGATCGTGACGTAGGAGCCCGACAGCAGGTTGGCGACCGTGCCGGCGACGATTCCCGAGATGATGCCCGCGATCGCGGGGGCCCCCGACGCCAATGCGATTCCCAGGCACAGTGGCAGTGCGATGAGGAAGATGATGAAGCCCGAGACGGCGTCGTTCTTGCCGTTCTCGACCAGTCCGGGCAGCCAGTCCTTGGGTGCCACAGGGCGACCCTGCGCTGTCGGCTCGTCCGACGCTTGGTGGTCAGTGGTCATCGTCTCGCCCTCCTCGGGAGCGCTCACGCCGACGTTCACCAGTCCCAGTGGCGCCACTTCGACCGCGCGGCTGCGAGCAACCCTGCATGAGTTTTCGGTGAAAGGCAACCATTCTTTCATGGTCTCTTCATGAGATCATTGCCCTCCCCGCTCAGGAGGTGGCAGACTGCGTCGAGGTGGCAGACTGCGTCGCGTCCGTGGACGTTCCAAGGGACGCACAGGAGGCGCGGGATGCGGGTGCTCGTCGTGGAGGACGAGGACAAGATGCTGGCCGCGTTGAAGCGCGGCTTGCGCGCCGCAGGCCATGCCGTCGATGGGGTCACGGCGGGCGAGGAGGGGTTGGCCAGGGCGGTCACGGGTGAGTACGACGCTCTCGTGCTCGACATCGTCCTGCCGGGCATGGACGGCTTCGAGGTGTGTCGCGCCCTGCGTCGCGCCGAGGTCTGGACCCCGGTGTTGCTGCTGACCGCACTTGGTGACGTCGAGGATCGCATCACCGGCCTGGATGCCGGCGCCGACGACTACCTCACCAAGCCGTTCGCGTTCGAGGAGCTGCTGTCGCGGTTGCGCGCGCTGATCCGCCGCGGCCGACCCCCACGGCCGACCGCCCTCGTCTGCGGCCCCCTGCGGTTGGATCCCGCCACCCGCGTCGTGACCTGGCAGGAAACGCCCATCGACCTCTCCAGCCGTGAGTTCGCCCTGCTCGAGTTCCTCATGCACCACGCCGGCGATGTCGTCCAGCGCTCGACGATCCGGCGCCATGTGTGGGGTGCGCAGGCCGAGGAGCTGTCCTCCAACATCATCGACGCCTACGTGAAGAACCTGCGCGACAAGATCGACCGGCGCTTCGGCGCGGACGTGATCGAGACCGTCAGGGGCGTGGGCTACCGGCTGCGCCACCAGCGGGCCGAGTAGGGGGGCGATGACGGCCTGGGTGCGCGCCCTGCCGACCAGTGTGCGGTTCGCCGTCATGACGAGTTCGGCGTTCCTCGTACTGATGGTCCTGGTGGGTGCGGTCGTCTACCGGGAGTTCCGAGCCAGCCTGCGCGAGACGATCGATCAGCGGCTCGTCGAAGTCGCCGCTGTGTCCACCGAGGCGATCGAGGATGCGGCCAGCGGCACCGGCCCCGACCAGGACCTGCTCGCCGGCATCGAGCCTGGCCTCGAGGGCCGCATAACACCGAGCGATCTGGATGCGCAGATCCTCGCGTCGGACGGCAAGGTCCTGTGGGCGACGCAGGGTCTGGATGGAGTCGAGGGGCTGGTAACGGGCCGACGGCTGGTGCGCGTCGCTGCACGGGTGCCCGTGTTCGGCGACGCGGTCGTCGGGGGTGAGCCAGTGCGGTTTGTCGGCACCATGGTGAACGACGGATCCGGCCATATCCTCGTGCTGAGCACGCCGATCCCCAACCTGGCCGATGCCGAGCGAAGGCTCCTGGCCGTCTTCGGGCCGGTCGCCCTCGCCGCCAGCGCCTTCGCCGGGATGGCGGGCGCGGCCATCAGCCGTCGCGGACTCGGGCCGCTCGCGCGCATGGCTGCCGAGGCGGACGCCATCAGCGCGTACGACCTGTCCCAGCGCCTCCCCGTGTCGGCCCGACGCGACGAGATCTCCCAGCTGGGGTCGACGCTGAACCGCATGCTCGAGCGCCTCGAGGCTGCTGTGCAGCGTGAGCGCGACTTCACCGCCGAGGTCAGCCACGAGCTGCGCACCCCGCTGGCGATCCTGCGCACCGAGGTCGAGCTGGCACGGGCCTCGACCGCCGAGCAGGACGTGCGGGAGGGCCTGGACAGCGCGCTGGAGGAGGTCGACCGCCTGGCCGCCGTGGTCGAGGACCTCCTGCTCCTGGCCCGCGCGGACGCCGAGGCGGTGTTCGGTCGTGGGCAGGTCGTGGATCTCGGCGCCCTGGCGTCCACCGCGGTCCAGCGGTTCGACGCTGTCGCCAGGGCACGTGACGTGACACTCGATGCCAGTGGCACGGCCACGATCAACGGTGACGCCCCCGCCATCGAGCGGATGCTGGCCAACCTCGTCGACAACGCCGTGCGGCACACGCCCCCCGGGGGCACGGTGACCATCCTCGCCGAACCCCTCGCCCGAGGCGCCAAGCTGGTCGTGCGCGACAGCGGGGCCGGCGCCGAGGCACATGCGATGCCCACCCTGTTCGACCGCTACACCCCCGCCGCCTCGCGGCCTGGCTCCGCCGGTCTGGGGCTGTCGATCGTCGCCGCGGTCGCCGCCACGCATGGAGGGGGCGTGCGGGCCCGCAACCTGCCCGACAGCGGCCTCGAAATCACCGTCGATCTCCCCCGGAGCCGGCACGGCACGACACGGCATAGGCCATAGGCCTGCATCCGCCACACTCAGGTGAGTCACCACATCGACCACTTCGAGACGCTCGGAGTCGTCGACCTCACCTGGGCCATTGACTGGAGCGGGTGAGGGGAATCGAACCCCCGTTGCGAGCTTGGGAAGCTCGTGTTCTACCATTGAACTACACCCGCGGTGGGGCGCCATCCTAGGGCGCATGCCAGCGGCGGCGCAACGGAGGCCGCGTTCGATGATCCTGTCCGACCGCGACATCCGCGCTGAGCTGGACGCGGGGCGCGTCGTGATCGAGCCGCTGGGCGACAACGCGATCCAGCCGTCGAGCGTGGACCTTCGGGCCGATGGGAGCTTCCGGGTCTTCGCCAACCACCGGTACCCGTACATCGACGTCCGGGCCGAGCAGCCGGAGCTCACCGAGCTCGTCAAGGTCGACGAAGACGAGCCGTTCATCCTGCACCCCGGCGAGTTCGTCCTGGGGAGCACCTACGAGCGCGTCGTCCTCCCCGACGACCTGGTCAGCCGTCTCGAGGGGAAGTCCAGTTTGGGGCGTTTGGGCCTATTGGTGCATGCAACCGCGGGCTTCGTCGATGCGGGCTTTTCGGGCAATCTCACCCTTGAGCTGTCGAACGT
>Ga0136627_1000350_pt1 | contig 16841 bp, 18 predicted proteins | sample AntDrymUQ4892206_2_FD_104652 | JGI IMG/M metagenome (GOLD analysis project Ga0136627, IMG submission 104652) | Polar desert sand microbial communities from Dry Valleys, Antarctica - metaG UQ489 (22.06) | ecosystem: Environmental > Terrestrial > Soil > Desert | place: Antarctica: Dry Valley... | reverse complement strand
GGGTTGAGCATCGACCGCACGACCCCGACCTTGCCGACCATGCCCTCGGCGCCGGCCATCGCCTGGTTGCCCTGGGCGCGCAGGACCGTGGTCATGATGACGATGAAGAACAGCGCGGTGAAGGCCACCACGGGGGCGATCAGCCATACCGACAGGCGCAGCAGCGAAGGACCGCTGAACAGCAGGAACGAGCCGACGGCTACCGCGATCACACCCCCGGCGCTCAGCGCCCCCAATCCCGCCACGGCGAGGTCGATCGCCAGCAGGGCGAGCCCGACGATGAGCAGCCCGAAAGCCAGCCAGTTCACCGGCAGCACGCTCACGCCGTACAGCCCGAGACCGAACAGGATCAGGCCCGACACGCCGGCCACGCCGAAGCCTGGCTGGAACACCTCGAACAGCATGGCCAGGGCGCCCGCCACCACCAGCAGGTAGGCCAGGCTCGGGTTGGCCACGGTGTGCAGCACACGCCGCACCAGCCCGAGGTTGTTGAAGCGCACGTTGGCGGCGGCCTGGTCGATGTCCAGCGTGCGCGACTCGACGGTTCCGTCGGCGCCGGTCACCTCGACCTCGCGGCCGTCCAGCGTGGTCAGCACATCGGGAAGGCTGGCCGCCACCACGTCGGCGATGCCGCTGTCGACCAGCTCGGTCTCGGAACGCACCTGCACGTCGGCGGCTTCGATGCCCTCGGGCAGCTGGGCGCCCTCTGGCAGCGTCTCGGCTTGGCCGACCGCCACGACCGCACCCTGGCGTACCGCCGCGCGAGCGAAGTCCACGTCCCGATCGCGCAGCTCGGCCAAGGCCACGAGCCGGGCCTCGGCCGCGTTACTCACCTTGGCGTCCAGGTCTCCGCCGCCGAGGTCGACCGGCGTGGCGGCGCCCATGGTGGTGGCGGGCGCCATCGCCAGGACGTGCGCCGAGTAGGCGATGTACATGCCGGCGCTGGCGGCCTGAGCCCCCGACGGACCAACCCAGACGGCGACGGGCACGCCGCTGTTGGTCACCAGCCCAACGATCTCCTCCATGGACACCCCCAGCCCCCCTGGGGTGTCGAGCTGGAGCACCACCGCTTCGGCGCCGTCAGCCTCGGCCCGCGCGATCGTCTCCCGCAGGTAGTCCGCGATGGACTGGTCGATGATCCCGGAGACCTCGACGACATCGATCAGCGGCCCGTCCGCCTGGGCGCCGGCGGTGCTGGAGAACAGGCTGAGCAGCAGCCCAGCGAGCAGCATGACGGCGCCGCAACCGCGCAGGCGACGAGGGCGAGGCATGGGGCGAGTCCTCAAGTAGCGAAGCGGTAGGACACTGGAGTCCTCAAGTAGCGAAGCGGTAGGACACTGGATCGTACCGTGCGGCGACGGCGGTCTCCCCGGCCTGTGGGTATACCAGGGCCCGTGGAGACGTCAGCGCTGCTCGACCCGCGCCTGTTGATCGTCACCGGCAAGGGCGGCGTCGGCAAGTCCTCGGTGGCCGCGGCCGTTGCCCTGGCGGCAGCTCGCACGGGCCGGCGCACCTGCCTGGTCGAGGTGGAAGGACGCTCCACGTTCTCCCGGCTGTTCGACACCCAGGCCTGGGACTTCGACGAACGCGAGTTCCGCCCGGACCTGTGGGGCATGTCCATCGACCCGGAAGCCAGCCTCCGCGAGTACCTGGAGCTGTTCTACGGAGCCCGACGGCTGTCCCGTCTGGTGGCCAACTCGACAGCCGTGGAGTTCGCCACCACCGCCGCGCCCGGCATCAAGGACGTGCTGCTGATGGGCAAGGTCAAGGAGCTGGAGCGCCGGCGCGATCCCGACGGACGCTTCTCCTACGACCTGGTGGTGCTCGACGCGCCGCCGACGGGCCGCATCGTCAACTTCCTGCGCGCGCCCGACGCCACCACCCAGCTGGTCAACGTCGGCCCGATCCGCCAGCAGGCGCAGAGCCTGATCGACATGCTCTCCGACCCCCGGCGCACCAATCTGATCCTCGTGACCCTGCTGGAGGAGATGCCGGTCACCGAAACGCTGGACAGCGCCGCTGCCCTGCGGGAGCTGGGCGTCACGATCGGCCCCGTACTGATCAACCGCGTGCTGACCGAACGGTCCGACAAGGCGGCGAGCAAGGCGCTGGCCGAGCTCTCCGTGGCGGATCTGCGAGGGCTGCTCGCCGCAGCGGGACTCGCGGTGGATGACGACGCCGCGGCGGAGCTGCTGGACGCGGGGGCCGCGTCGACCAAGCGACTGGGACTGCAGCGCAGGCTCCGTACCCAGCTGCGCAAACAGTTGCGCTCCACGACCCTGGAACTGCCGTACGTCTACAGCCGGCGGTTCGCTGCCGATGAGGTCGGGGTCCTCGCAGGGCTGATCCAGGAGGCGGTCGAAGGGTGAGCCGGGTGCTGCCAGCGACCGGCTCGCAAGACCTCAGCGCTGTCGTCGCGGATCGGCATGTCATCGTCTGCACGGGCCCTGGCGGCGTCGGCAAGACGACGGCGGCGGCATCCCTGGCGCTCGGCGCGGCGGCCCGAGGGCGGCGCACGATCGTGCTCACCATCGATCCGGCCCGCCGCCTGGCGCAGTCGCTGGGATTGGGCCGGCTGGACAACCGCCCGCGCCCGGTGGCCGGCGTCGACGGGCTCGACGCGATGATGCTGGACATGAAACGGACCTTCGACGAGGTCATCGATCGTCACGCCAGCGACGCGGCTCGCGCGCAGCGGATCAAGACCAACCGCTTCTACCGGCAGATGTCGAGCTCCCTGGCCGGAACGCAGGAGTACATGGCCATGGAGAAGCTGTACGACCTGCACAGCACCGGCGGCTACGACTGCATCGTGATCGACACTCCACCCACCCGCAACGCCCTGGACTTCTTGGATGCGCCCCGGCGGCTGACCGACTTTCTGGAGGGACGCTTCCTGAAGATGTTCCTCGCTCCGGGGATGGTGGCGGGCAAGCTCGCCACCCGCGCCGCCGGCTTCGGTGCGGGACTGTTCATGCGGGCGGCGTCACGGATCACCGGGCAGGCCGTGCTCGGCGACCTCGCCGAGTTCTTCCAGTCGTTCGAGGGCATGTACGAAGGGTTCAAGGACCGCGCTCAGGCGGTCTACCACCTCTTGCAGCAGCCGACCTCCGCATTCGTGGTGGTGGCCAGCGCCGAGGATCCGGCGCTGCGAGAGGCACGCTTCTTCTTGCAGCGCCTGGAGTCCGACGGAATGCCGACCGCAGGGCTGGTCGTCAACCGCGTCACCCCTCCGCCGTCGGCGGGTCTGGCCGCGGTCACCCCGCGTGCGGCCCGTGCCGCGGCCAACACCCTGGATGGGGGGGGTCCCGAGAGCCGCGCGGCCGCCGCCCTGCTGCGGTTGTACGTCGACCGCGTCGAGGTGGCCGAGCGTGAGCGGCGCGCCATCGCCGCGGCGCTGCACGGTGTCGATCCTCGAGCCCTGGTACAGGTGCCGCTGATGGCGACCGACGTGGTTGACCTGCCCGGACTGACGGCCATCGGCCGGCATCTTTACGGCTAGGCCGGCTGGTCGGCGACTGCCCCACGATGGGGCCTGCCGGTCGGGGAACTCAGGACACCCGGCGAGCGTCTGACACCGCATGGACGCTCACCGGAAGGCGACACTGCGCATGATCCCCGCGGTGCTGCTGCTGCTCGCAGGCTGCGGCGGCGAGACCAGCGTGGGGCAGCTGGTAGGGGCGCGCTGGACCGCCGCTGACGGCCAGACTGTGACGGAGGAGGTCGTCAACGTCATCCGGGGTCCCGAGCACTGCGACTGGCAGTCCTCGGTGTGGCTGCATCTGGGTTGGCCACCGGGCACGAAAGCACGCACGGTCGCCGACGTCCGTCAGTACGTCCGCGACCCGCGTGGGGTGCTTCCCCGGCCGGTGAAGGGCGGCACCCTCAGCGTGGACATCCGGCTGCCGCCGGAGGCTGAGCCCGTGGGATTCCGCAGCGGGCAGGCGGAGCTGTGGTTCGGCTCCGATCGCGGCGCCGAGGTGCTGTATGTGAAGCTTCCCGACCGTGTCGAGCGCTGGCCGCGGAGCCGAGAGGCGATCGCCTGTGCATGACGGCGCGTGGAGCCCGTGGTCATCGGGTCTATCCCGATCGCCGCTGCGGCGGTGCCATGGTGGCTACGATCGGACAAGTGATCGGGCGCTGACGGCGCCCTGTTGACCGACGCCGCCGAAGGCAAGCCTGCGATGGAACCGACCCGCCTCGACGCCTTGGCCGAGCGCCTCGGCAGCCCCACAGCGTGGGGCCGGTTGCTGCTGCGCGTGGTTGGGCTCGTGGCCGTCGTGGTCGGGGCCGCGGTGCTGCTGGCGGCCAGCCTCGCGCCAACGGTGAGCGTGGCGTCGACGGCGGTCAACACCATCGACGAGCAGGTCTTCAACTTCGATCCGCTGCCTGCCGACCTTGGTGAGCCCTCGGAGCGTTCCGTCATCTACGCCCGCGACGGCTCGGTGCTGGCGGTGCTGCACGGCTTGGAGAACCGGCGGATGGTGCCGTTGCGACGGGTTCCCGACCACGTGCAGCAGGCGGTGCTGGCCACCGAGGACGCCGAGTTCTTCCGCCATCGTGGGGTCGACTGGCGGGCGGTTGCCCGTGCGGCCATGGGCAACGTCGGGGCTGGTGAGATCCGCTCCGGCGCCTCGACGATCACCCAGCAACTCGTCCAGAACGTGGTATTGCGCGACCGCTCCCTGACCGTGCAGCGCAAGCTGCGTGAAGCGGTGCTGGCCACCCAGATGGAACGCCGCCTGACCAAGCGTGACATCCTCGGCGAGTACCTCAACGTCGCCTACTTCGGGCACGGCGTCTACGGCATCGGGACCGCCGCCGAGTACTACTTCGACCGCCGAGTTTCCAAGCTGACCGTGCCGCAGGCGGCCGTGCTCGCCGGCATCATCCGCACGCCGGCCGGCAACGACCCCGTCGACCATCCCAGGGCCGCCCGCATCCGGCGCAACATCGTTCTTCGGCAGATGGTGGATCAGGGCTTTCTCGGCGCCCGCAAAGCCAAGCGTCTGGCGGCCAAGCCGTTGCGCTTGCAGCTGCAAGGACCCCTGCGGCGCGGCGACTCGTTCTTCGTGGCCTACGTGCGCTACCTGCTGCGAAACTCCACGGTCCTCGGACCCGGGGTCAAGGCCAGGGAGGAAGCGGTTCTGCGCGGTGGGCTGCGCATCTACACCACCCTTGACCCCAAGCTGCAGCGCGACGCCGTGCGCTCGATCGAGGAGATCCTGCCGGGTCCCGACGGGGCTCAGTCGGCCGTCACCGCAGTGGATCCGCGCACGGGGGAGATCCTGGCGATCGGCGTCGGACCGAAGCGCTTCGGCAAGGGCAAGGACCAGACGCAGGTGACGCCTGCCGTGCCAGGACTGGGCTCACCGGTCGGACGCCAGCCCGGCTCGGCCTTCAAGCCGTTCCAGCTCGTGGCGGCCCTAGAGTCCGGTCTCAGCCCGACCTTGACCTACAACGCCGGCGCCAGCTACAAGTTCCGGCGCCCGAGCTGCCGTGGCTACGAGCCGGGCAACTACGCCGACGCCAGCCAGGGCGTGCTGGACATGTACGACGCCACCGCGCGGTCGTCCAACACCTACTTCTCGCACCTGCTCGACCTCACCGGCCCCGAAAAGCTGGTAGAGGTCGCCCAGCGGATGGGCGTGACCGCCAACCTGACACCGTTCTGCTCCACGGTGCTGGGCACCAACGAAGTGTTCGGGCTGGACATGGCTTCAGGGATGGGCACGCTGGCCAACGGCGGCCTGCGCTGCACGCCCTACGCCATCAGCGAGATCCGCGACCGCCACGGCCGCACCCTGCTGCGCGAGGGCCCGCGCTGCGCCAGGGCCGTCGAGGCCGGCATCGCCGCACGCGCCACCGACATGCTCCGCGGGCCGATCGAAGCCGGCACCGCGACCGCCAACGTCGACCTGGACCGCCCGGCCGCCGGCAAGACCGGCACGACGCAGAACTACGGCAACGCCTGGTTCTCCGGCTACGTGCCGCAGCTGTCGGTGTCGACCTGGGTTGGTGACCCTGGTGAGACCAGCGCCCTGTCCGACTCCCGCTGCGGCGGCCCGGTGACGGGTGGCTGCCTGCCCACGATGATCTGGTCGCGGTTCATGAACCGGGCGGTGTCCACCCTGGAGCTGCCCGTCATGGACTTCGCGGAGCCGCCACCGTTGCCCACTGGCCCCGTGCCCAGCCTGGTCGGTCGCACCGTCTCCGACGCCCGCCGGCTCGCCGGCACGTTCGGCTTCCGCCCGACCGTGCAGCCGACACCCAGCCGGATTCGGCCGGGCACGGTCATCGGGCAGCAGCCCGCCGCCGGACGGCAGGCGCAGCTGGGCGGCAGCATCAGCCTGCTCGTCGCCGAGCCGCCAGCGCCGCCCCGGCGCCGTCGTTGACGCGGACCGCTTCATCCGCCTGGCGTGTGGGCGCCGTCGCGACAGGGCTGGCCACGCTCGGATGGGCCAGCCTCATCGAGCGCCGCTGGTATGCCCTGCGCCACGCCACCGTCCCCGTGCTGCGAGCCGGCGCCAGCCGACCGCTGCGGGTCCTGCACCTGTCTGACCTGCACCAGGTGGCCGGCCAAGCGCATCGGCTGTCGTTCGTCCGCGCCTGCGCCGACACCGCACCTGATGTGGTCGTGGTCAGCGGTGATCTGCTCGAGGAAGACGAGGCGATCGACGAGGTGGTCGACACCCTCGCAGGCGTGGCCCGTGGCCGGGTTGGGATCGCCGTGCTCGGCGCGCACGACTTCTGGGGGTCGACCGCCAAGAATCCCGTCGAGTACTTCCTGGCCCCTGGCCGCCGCCGTTACGGCAAGCCGCTCGACACCGCACGGATGACCGCGGGGCTGTCCGCAGCCGGCTACTCGGTGGTGCACAACCGTCGCACGACGGTGCCCACGCCGGCGGGATCGATCGACGTGGCCGGGTTGGGCGACCCGCACATCGGTCACGACCATCCGGAGATGATCGACTGGGCCGCGCCGACCGACGACGTCGCGCTGCGCCTCGGTCTGGTGCACGCGCCGTACCGCGCGCCGCTGGACCTCTTCGACCGCCACGGCTTCGACCTCGTCCTGTCCGGTCACACCCACGGTGGGCAGGTGCGCGTCCCGCTATTGGGTGCCCTGGTCAACAACTGCGACCTGGCGCTGGGCAAGTCGCGCGGGCTGTCCCGGGAAGGCGCGGACCTGTGGCTGCACGTGTCGGCAGGCCTTGGCAACTCCAAGTTCGCGCCGCTGCGCCTTGGCTGCCGCCCCGAGGCGACGCTGCTGGACCTGGTCGCCCGCCACGACGCCTTTGAGGGCCATCCGCCCTCCGGCTAGGCTGGCGCGGTTGCACCGGGATGTAGCGCAGCTTGGTTAGCGCGCCACGTTCGGGACGTGGAGGCCCCGGGTTCGAATCCCGGCATCCCGACTTTTCGACCCATCGACCCACCGACCCACCGACCCACCGACCCACCGACCCACCGACCCACCGACCCACCGACTCACCGACTGACAGGACCGCCGTCACGGCTGCTTCGCGCGTCCGGAGCGGGCTGCTCGTCGCCGGGCCCAACCTGACGCTGGACCGCACGCTGCGGCTGCCTCGGCTGGTGCCCGGCCAGGTGCTGCGCGCGACCTCGGCGACGCTGACCGCTGGCGGCAAGGGCGTCAACGTGGTGCGCGCCGCGCAGGCGCTGGGTGCCTCGGCGCCACTCGCCGGCTTCACCGCCGGTTCCACAGGCGGGCTGGCGGCGGCACTGCTGGCCGCCGAGAACGTGACGCTACGAAGCGTCGAGGCCCCGGGTGAGACGCGGTCGACGACCATCGTGCTTGCCGAGGATGGCACCACCACCGTCCTCAACGAGCCAGGGCCGACCGTGAACGAGGTGCTGTGGGCGTCGCTGGAGCAGGTGATCGCCCAACGACTCGACGAGGCAATGTCCTCGAGTAGCGAAGCGGTAGGACATAAGACAGTCATGTTGGTGTGTTCCGGCAGCGTGCCGCCCGGCTGCCCCGACGACGCCTATGCGCGCCTGGTTGCAATTGCCCGTGACCGGTCGTTGCCGGTGCTGGTCGACGCCAGCGGCGCCTTGCTGCTCGTCGCGCTGCGAGCCGGCCCCAGCGCGGTCACCCCGAACCTCGCCGAGGCCGAGGCGGCGCTGACTGGCGCTCATGTATCCGGAGGCGGTAGCGCAACCGACAGCGCAGCCCCCGAGACGGTGCAGGTCGACCCGGCCGACGCGCGCGAGCGGTGCCGCGACGCCGCGGCCGAGCTGCACCGGCGCGGAGCCGCCGTCGCCGTGGTGACCGGCGGGGCGGCGGGCGCCGCCGTCGCGACTTCGGGCGCGGTGGAATGGGCGCCCGCGCCGGTGGTGTCGGTGCGCAACCCGATCGGCGCCGGGGATGCCTTCGCGGCCGCCTACGCCGTTGCCACGATAAGAGGAGCTGCGCCCGCCGCGGCCGTGCGCTTCGCGGTGGCCGCGGCGTCGGCCAGCGTCGAACGCGACCTCGCCGGCGCGCTGGACCCCCGCCGAGCCCGGGAGCTGGCCGGTTGACGGCCGCACCGCTGCTGGTCGGCATCGACATCGGCACCACAGCCTGCAAGGCCGCCGTCGTGTCGCTGGATGGAAAGGAGCGGTCGCACGCGCGGGTGGCGATGCCGTGGACAGCGACGCCGACCGGTGGGCAGCTAGACGCCGCGACGCTGGTCGAGGTGGCGCTGCGCGCCGCCAGCCGCGCGTTGGATACGACCCCGGACGGCCCGGTCGTCGCCGTCGGCGTCACCAGCATGGCTGAGACGGGGGTGCTGCTCGACGGCGCCGGAAAGTCCGTGGCACCCGCAATCGTCTGGCACGACAGCCGGGGGACCGACGAGGTCGGTCACCTGCGCCGCGAGGTTGGCGACGCCCGTTTCCGCGCCGTGACCGGCTTGCCGCTTGACGCGCTGTGCTCGGCGGCCAAGTACCTGTGGTTGCGCCGCCATCACTCCGGCAGCGAACGCGGCCGGCGGTGGCTGAACGTCGCCGAGTGGGTGGTGCATCGCCTCGGCGGGGACCAGGTCAGCGAGCGGTCATTGGCATCGCGCACCGGCTGGTTGCGCCTCGCCGACGCTTCGCCCTGGGTAGAGGGGCTTCAGAGCTGCGGCGCCCCGCCGGGCCTGCTGGCCGACGTCGTGGGTGCCGCCGCACCGGCCGGCAGTGTCACGTTCGGTCCGCCGCGGTTGCGCGGAGCGGTACTGACCGTTGGCGGCCACGATCACCTCTGCGGCGCCGTGGGCGCGGGGGCCACCCGGCCCGGTGACGTCTACGACTCCTGCGGCACAGCCGAGGCGCTGGTGGCGGCGGTGTCACCACCGGTCGAGCGGCACACCGTGGCCGCCGCCGTTGAGGGCGGTGTCACGATTGGCTGGCACGTGCTGGGCGATCGTCACGCGCTGCTGGCGGGGCTGCGTGCGGGAGCGGCCTACGACCGCGTCCTGCGCGCGCTGGGCATCGACGAGGTGGCGGGCACGGCGCTGGACAGGGCCGCGGGCGCGGGCGACGTCACCTGGCCGGAGGCGCGGCAATGGCGCGACGCGCTGGAGCACGTCGCCGGCTGCGCTCGGAACCGGCTCGACATCATCGAGGCGATCGCGGGTGAGACCACGCGGCTGGTGGTAGCCGGTGGTTGGACCCACAGTGCCGCGCTTCTGACCGTCAAGCGCCAGCGGCTGGGAGCGTTCGAGCGGCCGCCGGTCACCGAAGCCGGGGCCCGGGGTGCGGCCCTGTTGGCTGCGGTCGCGGCCGGTCACCACGCGACCATCGAGGAGCTGCCGTCGCCATGATCGATCGCCTGTCCGCGCACTTGGATCATGTCGCCGTCGCCGTGCCCGACTGGGAGACCGCCCAGCGTCGCTGGCGCGACCAGCTGGGCGGCGGAATCGTCGCCTGGGGTGACAGCGGGGTCTTTGCCAGTCGGCAGCTGCGCTTCGCCAACGGCGCCAAGCTGGAGCTGCTGCGCCCCGCCTCCGAGGAGCCAGACAACTTCGTGCGCCGATTCTTGGGGCGGTTCGGCTCGGCCACCCACCACGTCACCTTCAAGGTGGCGGACCTGGACGCGGCCCTGAAGGTGGTGCGCGCCGGGGATCTGGACGTCGTGGACGTCGACACCAGCGGCTCCGTGTGGCACGAGGGGTTCTTGCGCCCGTCGCAGGTCGGTGGACTGGTCGTGCAGCTGGCCTGGTCCGGCCACTCCGACCAAGAGTGGGCCGCCAGCATCGGCCATACCCCCGAACCGCCGGCGCCCGGCGCCGCCGAGCTGCTGGGCCCGACCCTGCGCCATCCCGACCTCGACCGCGCGCGGACGGTGTGGACCCTGCTGGGCGCCTCCATCAGCCATCAGGACGGCGCGCTGCACTGCCGCTGGCCGGACAGCCCGCTGGACGTGGTCATCGAGCGAGGCCGGTCCGCAGGGCCGACGGCGTTGCGGATGCGCGGCACTCCGAGTCTGCCCGCCGTCGACGGCATCGGTCCGGCAGTGACCGGCCACTGAACCCCTCAGCCGCCACCGAGCAGTTCGGCGGTTGGCGCTGCCGCCGCCAGGCCCGCTGTCGGTACGTCCAGCCCCTGAACGTTGTCCCTGGCGGCGAGGACACCGGCTAACGCTTCTTGGGCGATGCGCGAGACGTTGATTCCGGCTTCCCTGACCGCTCGGGCCAGCGGGTCAGGTAGGTAGACGTTCACACGGGCCACGCGCGTAGCATGACAACCTATTGGGCGGGGCGACCGCCTCGTTGGTGGCGGCTGCGCTGACGGTTTCAACGCGGCGAGCTGCCCAGCTCGGCGGTGTCTCACTTCTCTTGTCGGTGCTACACTGCCGGCCATGCCCACCACTCGCCCCCGCCACGTGGTGACCGAGACCGAGGCGGTCGCTCGGGCCTTGGACGATGCTGCCGAGCAATGGCCGGAAGAGAGCAGCCGCGCCAAGCTCCTACTGCGCCTCGTCGGCGAGGGGCATCGGGCGGTGATGGGTCAGCGGGAGCATCGCGCCGCCACCCGCCGTGAGGCGGTGGCTCGCACCAGCGGCGCCCTCACAGGTGTCTACGGTCGGGACTATCTGACGGAGCTGCGAGAGGACTGGCCAGCGTGATCATGCTAGACGCCAGCGTCCTCATCGCTCAGTTCGAGAGCACCGACGTCCATCACGACCGGGCCGGCACATTGCTACTCAGCGCCGGCGACGACTCCTTGGCCGCCAGTCCGCTCACACTCGCCGAGGTGTTGGTGGGGCCAGCCCGCGTCGGCCTTCTGGATCGGGCCACCGCGGCGCTGCGGCAACTGGAGGTGACCAGCGTGAGCCTGGCACAGGACGCTCATCTGCGTCTGGCGGCGCTGCGGGCCATCACCAATCTCAAGCTGCCAGACTGCTGCGTGCTGCTGGCGGCAGAGCAGGCGCATGCCGCGGTGGCGACGTTCGATGTTCGTCTCGCGGCCACGGCACGCGAGCTTGGTTTCGCCGTCCGGGACCGCTAGCCGTTGCGCCCGCGTTACCCCAGTTGGGCCGGGAGCCAGTGTGGCCAGGGGCCAGGATCCGGGTAGGCGGCCGCCCAGCGGTCCAACGCATGGCCCAGCTTCGACGCCAAGCTTCGGGAGGGCCACCAGGACTTGCGGACGAACAGCACCGGACAAGTGGAAACGTGAGCGAAGTCGCTGGCGTTCTCCGTCACGATGACCCGATTGTCGGCTGTCGCAATCTGCACGAGCACGTCGTCTGGGAGGTTGTGCGCGCCCAACCCTTCGGGAGTGACGGCATCGTGGCCAGCCGCGTTGAGCTCGTCGGCGACCTTGGGTGGCAGCATCGCGTCGATCAAGAACTTCAAGCCAGCAGCCGGTCGCGCTCCCCGGCGACCCGCTCTGCCTCGTCCAACGCACCGTCGTTGGCGCGAATACGAGCCTCGATCTCCTGACGATGCGCGGCCGCGTAGTTCAGCGCAATGACCACCTGCCGTTGGTGCAGGCCGAAGTGTTCCGCGAGGGCGGCCACACGCTCGGCTTCAGTCCCCCCAGTGTGGCGCAGCGCTGACGCGATCTCCCACACATCAGGACCGCCGGCCAATGCCGCGCGTCGACCGGACGGTCCCGGCTTGAACACGATGCCGGGATGGGCATCGGCGGCGAGTCCTTCACGCAGCAACCGCTCAACGAGCGCGGTCACGGTTGTCCCGTCCGCCTCGGCCGCTGCCGTCAAGTGCGTCCTCAGGCCGTCATCGAGGCGCAGACTGGTCGTCGATCGTCCCACCGTTCCCCTCCTCTCGCCTCCTTGCAACACAACGCAAGGCATCGTACGACAACGATTGAACGTCATGTGCGAGGGGCATTGGCGGCCGTGATGCTTGCACCACAACTGGCGACCCTGTGAACGGCGGGTACGTCGACGCCAACGTCACCTACGGCTGGCGCGGCGCGGCATTCACGGCTGGCGTGATGAAGCAGTCGACCGGCAGCCTGCGCTCGGGATGGCATGTGTACCTCGGCGGTGGGCTGGCTTCGCCCGGCCCGAGCGTGGCCCTGACGGTGTCCCCGAACACGGCCAGCCCCGGATGGAACGTGGCGCTGGGTCACAGCGACGGTGCGGGGATGGTGCAGTTCGGCCTGGACGCGCAGGGAACGCCGTTCACCGAGGCAGGGGTCGGCAGGCCGCGCGGCACGGCGCTGGTCGCCTTCCACGCCTGGCGCCTGCGCGATCTGTAACGGCTAGGCGTGGCCGCGGGCGACCAGTGCCTCGGCGATCTGGATCGTGTTCAGCGCCGCGCCCTTGAGCAGGTTGTCGCCGACGACGAAGAAGTTCAGAGCTCGCGGGTCGTGCAGGTCAGGTCGCACACGGCCGACGGCCACCTCGTCGCGGCCCGCCCACTCCAGCGGGGTCGGCAGGTCGTCGACCACCAGTCCCGGGAAGGCCTCGAACCGGCGCGACGCCTCGCCCAGGTCGACCTCACGCTCGAACGTCGCGCGCACGGCTACGGCGTGGCCGACCATCACGGGAACGCGGACACAGGTTGGTGCGACCTCCAGTTGCGGTAGCTCGAGGATGCGCCGCGACTCGTTGCGCAGCTTCATCTCCTCGTCGCTGTAGCCGGCTTCCGCCTCGGCGCCAAGCCACGGCACCACGTTGAACGCCAGCGTGCGAGCGTGGACGTTCGCCTCCACCAACTTGGCGGCAGCCGCACCGTCGGTGCGCAGCAGCTCAGCCTGCTCGGCCAGCACGGGGATTTGCCCGGCCAGCTCGTCGATGCCCTTCTGCCCGGCGCCGCCGGCCGCCTGGAAGCTGGTCGCCACGAAGCCGGTGAGCCCGAAGGCGTCGTGCAGGGCCTTGAGCGGCAGCATCGCCACCATCGTGGTGCAGTTCGGGTTGGCCACGATGCCCTTGTGGGGCCGGGGGTTCAGCGCGTGACCGTTGACCTCGGTGACCACCAGCGGGACGTCGGGATCCATCCGCCAGGCCGAGGAGTTGTCGACCACGATGGCCCCTGCGGCGACAGCCAGCGGCGCCTGCTCGCGGGACGTGCCGCCACCCGCCGAGAACAGGGCGAGGTCGACCCCCTCGAACAGTCCCTCATCGTCGATGGCGCGCACCGTCACGTCGCGGTCCCGGAATCGCAGCACCCTGCCGGCCGACCGGCGGGTGGCGATGAACACCACCTCGTCGCATGGGAAGTCGCGGGTGGCCAGCAACCGGCGCAAGTCCTGGCCGACGGCCCCCGTCGCACCCACCACCGCCACGGTGCGCGTCATGACGGTTCGACCACGCGATCAAGATTGAAGCGGTCGTGCACCGCTCTCACCGCCGTGGAGACCTGGTCGGCGCGCACCACCACCGAGATGCGGATCGTGGAGGTCGAGATCATCTCGATGTTCACTCCGGCGTCCGACAGCGCGGAGAACATGGACGCCGCGACGCCAGGATGAGTCTTCATGCCCGCCCCGACCAGCGACACCTTCGCCACGTCGCTGTCGAAGACGATTCCCTCCGCCCCGATCTCGGGCAGCAGGGCGGTCAGCAGCAGATCGGCTCGGGGGCCGTCGGCAAGCGGGACGGTGCAGGAGATGTCGGTCGTGCCGTCCTCCGAGACGTTCTGCACGATCATGTCGATGTTGATGTTGGCCTCGGCCAGCGCCGTGAAGATCAGCGCGGCGACCCCCGGCTTGTCGGGCACCCGGCGGATGACGAGCTTGCCCTCACCGGTGTCGTGGGCGACGCCCGAGATGACGGCCTGCTCCATGTTCGCCTCCGATTCGTCTGCCGCCTCGTCCACCCAGGTCCCCTCGCCGTCGGAGAACGAGCTGCGCACGTGCACGGCTACGTGGTGGTTGCGGGCGTACTCGACCGAGCGCACCTGCAGGACCTTGGCGCCACAGGCCGCCAGTTCCAGCATCTCCTCGTGGGACACCCGCTGCAGCTTGCGCGCGGTGCTCACGATCCGGGGGTCGGCGGTGTAGACGCCGTCGACGTCGGTGTAGATCTCGCAGACCGCGGCGCCCAGGGCGCCGGCCAGTGCCACGGCGGTGGTGTCGCTGCCGCCCCGCCCCAGGGTGGTGACGTCCTTGCTGTCGCGGCTGACGCCCTGGAAGCCGGCGACGATGACGACGTGGCCCTCGGCCAGCGCACTGCTGATGCGCCCGGGCGTGATGTCGATGATGCGGGCCTTGCCGTGGGAGGTGTCGGTGATGATGCCGGCCTGGCTGCCGGTGAGGCTGCGTGCGGTGTAGCCGAGCTCGTGCATCGCCATCGCCAGCAGCGACATCGAGATCCGCTCACCGGCGGTCAACAGCATGTCGAGCTCGCGCGCCGGAGGGACACCCGAGACTTCCTCCGCCTGGCGGATCAGCTGGTCGGTGGTCTTGCCCATGGCCGAGACCACCACCACGACCTCGTGGCCGTCGCGCCGTGCCTGCACCACGCGCTCAGCGACCCGCTTGATGCGGTCGGTGTCGGCGACGGACGACCCGCCGTACTTCTGAACGACGATCACACCTTCAGGCTAACGGGGCACGCGCTCCCAACGGCGTGACCAACCGGCCCGCGTCACCGCACAACCGCCCGCAGATTCGGTCGCCAACGCGGTTCGCTGCGCACGGCTCTGGGGCTAGACCGCGCGACGACCGGAGAAGGCTCGGCCCAGCGTCACCTCGTCGGCGTACTCCAAGTCGCCACCGACCGGCAGGCCAGAGGCGATGCGGCTGACGCGAAGCGGCTGGGCTTCGGTGCTCATCGCCTTCAGCAGCCGCGACAGGTAGCTGGCGGTGGCCTCACCCTCGATGTTGGGGTTGGTGGCCAGCACGATCTCGGCGATGTCCTCCTCACCGACGCGGGCGGCCAGCTGCTTGATGTGCAGGTCGTCGGGCCCAACACCGTCGATCGGCGAGATGGCGCCGCCGAGCACGTGGTAGCGGCCGCGGAACTCGCCGGTGCGCTCGATGGCCAGGACGTCACGCGGCTCCTCCACCACGCACAGCACCGAGACGTCGCGCCGGGGGTCACGGCACACCCGGCACTGCTCCAGCTCGGAGACGTTGAAGCAGCGGCTGCAGAACCGCACCCGCTCCTTGATGGCTCGGATGCTGGCGGCGAGACGCTCAGCGTCGGCCGAGTCGACCGTCAGCAGGTGGAAGGCGAGCCGCTGCGCGCTCTTGGGACCGACCCCCGGCAAGCGGCCGAGCTCGGTGATGAGGTCGGCGACCGGACCCTCGTACACGCTGGCTCCGCAGGGGTCGCGCTCAGACGAGCCCGGGTGGCAGGCCGAGGCCGCCGGCGATGTCGCCCATGGTCTCGGACTCCAGCTCCTTGGCGGCCCGCAGCGCCTCGTTGACGGCGGCCACGACCATGTCCTGCAACATCTCGACGTCGTCGGGATCCACGGCGTCGGGGTCGATCGTGACCGACTTGAGCGAGGTGCCGCCCCCCGCGACCACGGCGGTGACCACCCCGCCGCCGGCCGAGCCGCTGACCTCCTTGGTGGCCAGCTCCTCCTGCGCCTGGGCGAGCTTGCGCTGCATCGCCTGAGCCTGGCGCAGCATCTGGTTCATGTTGCTCATGGGGGCCTCGCTGACCGACGTCCGGGGCCGCCAGCCTACTCAGTCGATCACCGCACCGAGCCCTTTGGCGACCAGCACGGCCTGCGCCAGGTCGAGACGGACACCGTGCAGGTTCAAATCCTGTAGCGCGGTGCCGTCCACGATGGCGCCTCGAAGGTCGGCGCCCTTCAGCTGCGCGTTGTGCAGGCGAGCATCGGTCAGGTCGGCGTTACGCAGGTCACAGGAGCGCAGGTCCGCCTCGGCCAGCTCCGCGCCGCGCAAACGCACCCCGCGCAGGTCCCGACCGGACAGCTGGCAGCCCCGGAGGTTCACCAGCGACCAGTCCCCACCGGTGATGTCCACGCCCAGCAGCTTGGCGCCGGCCAGCTCGGACCCGGTCAGCTTGCACTCGGTGAACCGCGCGGTGGACAGGTTGGCCATGTCGAAGCGGCAGTTGGTGAACGCCGAGGCGGTGTGCTGCGAGCCCGACAGGTCCGCGGCGGAGAAGTCGCAGCGGTCGAATGCGCACCCCTGGGTGATCAGCTCGACGGCCACCGCGGCGCGAAACGTGCAGTCGCTGAACCGCCTGCGGTCCAGCCATTGCGCGGTCAGGTCGTCTTCGTCGAAGCTGGCGCGCTCGACCGGGTCGGTGGTGTCAGGAGCCGTCATCGATGACCTTGGCACCCAGATCGCGCGTCAGTGTCTCGATCGCCAAGTCGTGGGCGCGGCCCTCGTCGGGCAGCTGGCCGGCGGCCGCGGCGGCCTCGCTCTCCAGGACCGCGGCGGCCTGCTCGTTCAACGACGCG
>Ga0136627_1000349_pt1 | contig 16843 bp, 11 predicted proteins | sample AntDrymUQ4892206_2_FD_104652 | JGI IMG/M metagenome (GOLD analysis project Ga0136627, IMG submission 104652) | Polar desert sand microbial communities from Dry Valleys, Antarctica - metaG UQ489 (22.06) | ecosystem: Environmental > Terrestrial > Soil > Desert | place: Antarctica: Dry Valley... | reverse complement strand
CATGAAGGATCATCCGGGCGACTGCCCGGGCCTCACCACGTGGCCGCCCACGCCGGAGCAATGCGGACCGGCCAAGGCTCAGTGGGGCTCACAGCGGATCATCGACTTCACCGCCAACCCGCCAACGGAGATCGGCAAGTACCGCAGCCCCGCCTCCCAGGCGTGGCCTCCGCCCGATGACGGGCTGTACGCGCCCCGCCAGGCCCGCATGTTCGGCGACGACATCGCCTTCAGCACGTGGCTGTCCGACGGCCTCCGGGTGCTGGACGTGAGTAATCCCGCTGCCCCGGTGGAGAAGGCGTCATTCGACCCGCCCGGCGTGGCCGATCCCAGCCCGACCGCAGGAGCTGGGCCCAGCAATCGGGCCGATGGCGGGCCGATACAGCGGGGCCCGATCTTCCCCACCAACACCCTGCTCACGGGAGTGGACATCAAGCCCACCGGCCCGAACACCGGGATTGCGGTGGTGAGCGACGTCAACGCCGGCCTCTACGTGCTGTCCTTCACGGTGAACCGGGGCGACGTCCCGGTGCCCGAGGACTACAACAACGACGGCAAGACAGACGTGGCCGTGTTCCGTCCCTCGACGGGTGCCTGGTATGTCCAGGGCGGTCTTACCACCACGTGGGGCACCATCGGTGACCTCCCCGTCCAGGGTGACTACGACGCCGACCCCGAGGCCGACGTCGCCGTGTTCCGACCCTCCACCGGTGCCTGGTACGTCCAGGATGGCATCAGCACCACCTGGGGTGCCGCCGGTGACATACCGGTGCCCGGTGACTACAACAACGACGGTAAGACAGAGGTGGCCGTCTACCGACCAACGACGGGCGCCTGGTACGTCCAGGGCGGGACGACTACCACTTGGGGCACGGCCGGTGACATACCGGTGCCGGGTGACTATGACGGCAACGGCTCCACCGACATCGCCGTGTTCCGCCCATCCACCGGTGCCTGGTACGTCCAGGGCGGTCTCAGCACCACGTGGGGTACCGCCGGTGACATACCTGTGCCGGAGGACTACGACAACGACGGTGACTTCGATGTCGCCGTCTACCGTCCGTCGACGTCTGCCTGGTACGTCCAGGACGGCCTCACCACCACCTGGGGTACGGTCGGTGACATACCCGTGCCGGGTGACTACGACGCTGATCCCCAGGCGGACGTTGCGGTCTACCGACCCGGCAACCCGCAGTCCGTCTGGTTCGTTCAGGGCGGTGCCACCGTGCCCTTTGGGTCGAACTGACGTCCTGAGGAGTCGCCGTCGAAGCGGGGAGTTTCCTAGGAAGCTCCCCGCTTCGCTAGACATGGGGAATCCGCAGTAGCGGTTGGGTGCCGCGGCTACGAAGGTAGAGCGAAGGCGGGAGGCGAGTGCAGGGACCTGAAGGGCAGCGACAGCAGTCGCCTCTGTCACCGCCGAGTCGCGCCAGTGGCCCACCCGGGAAGCGAGCGTTCGATGTCGTGGCCGGCACCGTGCTGGCGTTGGCCGCCATCCCCCTCATCGTTGTCCTCGCTGCCGCCGTCTGCGTGAGCCTTCGAACCTGGCGCCCCTTCTTCTTCCAGCAGCGGGTCGGTCGGGCCGGCCGGCGGTTCACCGTTCCCAAGTTGCGCACACTGCCCACGAACGCGCCGGCCGACGCCGACAAGTACGCCCTGGCGTCGATACGGACCACACGTCTTGCCCGCGCCCTTCGGCGAACACACCTCGACGAGTTGCCACAGCTCCTCCTCGTCCCCACGGGGCGCATGAGCCTGGTGGGTCCCCGGCCGGAGATGCCCCGGCTCCTGGACCAGTTCGACCGGGACTTCGTGGCCGCCCGGTGCTCGGTGCGTCCCGGTTGCAGCGGCCTGTGGCAGGTGAGCCGAGACGCCCACAAGCTCATCGGCGAAGCGCCCGAGTACGACCTCTACTACCTGTCCAACGGCGGGCTGCGCCTCGACCTGTGGATCCTCTGGTGCTCGGCGTTGGCCCTGACGGGCAGGAGACCGCTGGTCACCTGCGCCGACGTGCCGGCGTGGGCTCAGCCCCGGCGGAGCTCGGGTGAGCGCAGGTTGGCGAGCTCATCGGGCGGGGCGATCAATGCGTCGATCTCCGCCGCAGACAGCGTCTCGCGATCCATGAGCACCTCGGCCACCTTGTTCAGCGAGGTCCGCGAAGCCGTCAACACTCGCTGAGCTCGCTCCGAGGCCTCCGTCACCAGGCGGCGGACCTCGCTGTCGATCACGCGAGCTGCCTCCTCGGAGTGGCGCCTTCCCCCGCCGGCCGGCCCGTCGCTGTAGGTGAGGGGCCCGAGCGTGTCGCTCATCCCGAGCTCACACACCATCCAGCGGGCGATGTCGGTGACCCGCTGGAGGTCGTCGGCCGCACCCGAACCGGGTTCGCCGAAGACGAGTTGCTCGGCGACCCGTCCGCCGAGCAGGCCGGCCATCCGGTCGACGAGGGCCGATCGCGGGAAGACCACCCGTTCCTCTTGAGCCTGGTTCCACGCCGCCCCGAGCGATCGACCCCGCCCCACGATCGAGATCTTTCGGGGCGCCTGGGCGCCCGGGAGAGCCCGACCCACGAGGGCATGGCCCACCTCGTGGTAGGCCACCATCGTTCGGTCGTCGCCCGCCAGATCCTGGGCTCGCCCGATACCCGCGCCGATCCTCTCGATGCCTTCCTCCACCATGCTCATCGGGATCTCGGTGAGCCGGTGGCGGGCGGTGAGTAGGGCGGCCTCGTTCATGACGTTGGCCAGGTCGGCGCCCGAGTAACCCTGGGTGAGGGCCGCCACGGTGTCGAGGTCCAAGGAGGGTTGAAGGCGCTTGCCCCGCGCGTGCACGTCCAAGATGGAGCGCCGCCCGGCCCGGTCGGGCAGCCCGAGGGTGACCGTACGGTCGAATCGCCCGGGCCGCACCAGCGCCTCGTCGAGGATCTCGGGACGGTTGGTGGCCGCCATCACCGTCACTCCCGACCTGGGCTGGAAGCCGTCCAGCTCGATGAGTATCTGGTTGAGGGTCTGCTCCCGCTCGCGGTTGCCGTCCACGGAAGCCCCCCGGCGGGACCCCACGGCGTCCAACTCGTCGAGGAACACCACCGACGGCGCCGCCGTCTTGGCCTCGGCGAACAGATCTCGCACGCGACCCGCCCCCTCGCCCGAGAAGATCTCCACCAACTCGGTGGCTGCGACCGAGAAGAAGGCGGCGTTGGCCTCACCGGCCACCGCTCTGGCAAGGAGCGTCTTGCCGCATCCTGGCGGCCCGATCAGGAGGAAGCCCCGTGGGGGCCGTGCTCCCACGTCGATGAAGCGCTCGGGCTCGGCCAGGTACTCCTTCACCTCGCCCAGCTCTTCCAGGGCCTCCTCGATTCCGGCCACGTCGGCGAATGTGACCCGCTCCTGCCCGCCGGTGGAGCGCCCGAAGCTGCGCTCGCGCATGGAGAGTCGCCGCTGCGTCTCGGGGGCCTCGAGGATGCGCTGAAGCGCTGTCTCGAGATGGTGCTGGGAGGTGGCGGGTGCTCCGGCCCTCGCCGCCAGTAGCGCAGCCTCGTTCATCACCCCCGCCAGGTCGGCGCCGCTCAGCCCGATGGCACGCTTGGCGATCTGTGCCAGGTCCACCCCGGCATCCAGGGGCTTCTGTCGAGCGTGCACGGCCAGGATCGCCAGGCGACCCTGCTCGTCGGGGCGTTCCAGGCCGATGGTGCGGTCGAAGCGCCCAGGTCGCAGCAGAGCGGGGTCCAAGATGTCGGGGCGGTTGGTTGCACCCATCACGATGATTCCCTGCAGCGCCGAGAAGCCATCCATCTCGGCCAGGATCTGGTTGAGGGCCTGCTCCTGTTCGTCGCGACCGCCACCGCCCGCCGAACCGGCGCCTCGCCGTCGGCCCACCGAGTCCAGCTCGTCGATGAAGATGATGGCCGGTGCGTTCTCCCTGGCCTCCCTGAACAGGTCCCGGACCCTCGCCGCACCCACGCCCACGTAGACCTCGACGAAATCGGATCCGGAGATCGAGTAGAACGCAGCGCCCGCCTCGCCGGCCACGGCGCGGGCGAGCAACGTTTTCCCGCAACCGGGCGGGCCGTACAGGAGGACGCCCTTGGGGACGATGGCACCCACCTCGGCAAAGCGTCCGGGATCGGCCAGGAAGTCACGGATCTCCTTGAGCTCCGTCACCGCTGCATCCTGGGCGGCCACGTCGGAGAAGCGGGCGGTGCTGTCGTCGGCGCCCATCTTTCGGGCGCCGCTGCGCATGGCGAACAGGCCGGAGCCTCGGCGGTAGGAGATGATGGCGTAGATCAAGAGGGCCGAGAGGATCAAGGCTGGCAGTAGCGGCGTGGCGAGTTGAGCCAGGCGCTTCTTGTTCTGCTGATCGACGGTGGTCGGTACTCGATTCTGCACGAGGAGATTCAGGGCCGTCTCTCCCCCGAACACCTTCGGGTAGGCAGCGGTGTACAGCGCCTCTCTGCCCCCGTCATCGACGTAGGTGCCCGTCACGGTCGCGTCGACGTCGAGGATCTTCGCCGTCTTGATTCGTCCCTGTTCGGTCAGCTGGACGAAGGTGTCGATGCGCAGCGACGCACCTTCGACGTCAGGCTGTGTGTACTCCACAACGCCGGCATAAGCGGCCAGCAGAAGGACGACGACAAAGACGGTCCAGAAGCCCAATTTTGGCTTCTTTGCCCGCTTGAACTTCCCGGGGGGCCGCTTTGGGCTGCTAACCATGGCGTCCTGATCGGCTCAGAGAGGCGAAGCATACCAAGGCCCCTTTCCCGGGTACTCCCCTGGCCGGAGAGAATGGCGTCCATGATGCGAGCGCGCCGCTCCGGCAAAGGCCTTCTCCTGATGCTCGTAGCGCTGGGATTGCTCACGACCGGGCTCGCACCTGGTCGCAGTGACGCCCAGTCGACCCCGTCGGCGCCGGTCGTGCGCCTTCCCTTCCCCCAGGAGGACGGATCCCTCACGCCGTACACCTTCGAGCTGGGGTACTCGTTGATGACCCTCGTGTACGACACCCTGTTCTGGAGGGACGAGCAAGGCGTGCCCCAGCCCTGGCTGGCCCGGTCGGCGGAGACGAGCGCCGACGGCAAGCAGGTCACGATCCGGCTGACTGAGGGCGCTCGCTGGCACGACGGGAGGCCCGTCACCGCCACCGACGTTGCCTTCACCTTCGACTACGTGGCCAAGCATCCCAACCCGAGATTCACGTCGGAGGTGCGTGCCGTCCAGCGGGTCACCGCTCCCGATCCCTCGACGGTCGTGATCTCGTTGCGGTCCCCTTCACCCGGTCTCCTGGATCAGCCTCTCGCCGACCTGCCCATCCTGCCCGCCCACATCTGGCGCTCCCTGCCTGCCGACCGCATTGCTCCCGAGGGCCTGCCGGTGGGCAGTGGCCCCTACCGCCTCGTCGAGCATCAGCCTGGCCGCCTCTATCGTTTCGAGGCCGACAGCGGGTACTTCCGGGGACCACCGGCGGTCAAGAGCATCGAGGTCCCCATCATCACGGGAGCCGACGAGACTCTCCAGGCCCTCGAGCGACGCCAGGTGGATGTCATCCCGGTGAGCCTCCCCGAGGACGCAGCCGCCAGGGTCAAGAGCATCGGCGTGGCCTCCCTCGGAGGACCTTCCTATCTCGGGACAGCCCTGGTCTTCAATGTCCGCCGTCCACCGTTCGATCGTGTCGAGGTCCGCCGGGCCATCGCCAGAGCCCTGGACCTGGTACGCATCGCCCGCCTTGTGGGCGACGCCGTGCCCGCCGACCGCGGTTACCTGCATCCCGATTCGCCCTGGGCGTCGCCCCAGGACCTGCACGTCTTCGACGAGGCCGGTGCCCGGCGGGAGCTGGCCGGTCTCGGGGTCTCGCCTCTTGACATCCTGGCCCCCGACAACGACCCCGTGAAGCTCGACGCTGCCCGCGAGGTAGCCCTCGCCCTCGAGCGGGCGGGTCTGCGAGCCACCTCAAGGGCCGTCCCCCGAGAGGAGCTCTCCCGGGCCGTCGGAGAGGACGGGTCCCCGCCCTCCTTCCAGGCCGCCATTCGCGTCGTTCCACCCCTGGCGTCCTACGACCCTGACTTCCTCCGCAAGATCTTTGGCTCCGACCCGGGGGAGGCTCCCCTCAACGAGGCCGGCTATGTCAGCCCGAGCTTCGACGCCCTCTCCGATCGCATCGCCACCACGTCGGACCCCGCCGCCAGGAGCGCGGTCGTTCGAGAGGCGTTACGCCTGCTCGCCACCGACGCGCCAGTGGTGCCGCTCCTCTTTTCGAACGGTACCTACACGTTCCGCCCCGCCATCTACGACGGATGGGTGTTCGTCAAGGGATCTGGCATCGTCGACAAGCGCTCGTTCGTGGAGCCCAAGCTCCGGGCTGCGAGCACCGGCCCGCCGGTCGGCAGCGCGACGGAGGGAGGGCGCGGGCCGTTGGGGCTCATCGCCGCTGCATTGGGCGTGGTGGCCGTCGTGATGCTCGTCGTCGGCCTGCTCCGTCACCGGTTTTGACGGCCGCAAACGAGCCGTACTGCCGGCTCGCGAGCTCGAAGACCTGTCTTTTCGGTCATCGCCAAGTACACAGCGGGGCTCAGACCGAGATCAACGTTGGAAATGAGTCTGTGACGGCATAGCCTTGGGCATGGCTGGTTTGCAGGAGAGCGGCGGAACGCGGTCAAGGCTAGGAACGGCCGCGCTGTTGGTCGCGCTGGCCCTCGGTGGTTGTTCGGACAGCAAGGAGGCCACGGGAGGGACGGCCACGACGGTGGCTCCGGAGACGACGACCACCAGCGTCGCTCCGATCGTACCGACCACCGGTGTGCCCGCCCTGGCTCCACCCCCACCGCCTCCGACCACTGCTCCCCGCAGCGCCGCCCGCCGCCCGGCAACGGCGGCGACTCCGAGGGGTGCAGCGGGAGCTTCCGTTCCCGACTGTGCCCAGGCCGAGGCAATTGGCGCCGCTCCGCTGTACCGGGGCGACCCGGGTTACAACGCCTCGCTTGATCCTGACGGTGACGGAGTCGCCTGCGACCAGGCTCGGTGAATCTTGCGTGCCTGCGCCCTCGCCAGCACCCTGGGCCGCGTGAACGTCAGCGGCGGCGCCACGCGAAGTAGAGGCTGTTGCTGTTGAAGTCGGGGCAGAAGCCAAGGGAATCCTCGGGCGCGTAGCCCCACCGGGAGATCTTCTCGCGCAGGGCGTCGGCCCAGGTTCGAGCCCTTCGAACGCATCACCAGCTTCTCCCGAGGCCAGAGGTCTTGCGTCACCTCGACGCGATTGCCGAAGGCGGCTGCGCTGGGGCCGGCGATGTCAGGCACGACCTCGGCCTCGGGCCACCTACCCTTCATCACCGAGGAGAACATCCTCTCGGCCCGGCCGCCCTTCTCGTTCATCTCCTCCGCCCACGCAGCCCGACCCGCGGCGTACTCGCGCCGCTCGCAGTACGTGACCCAGTAGTCGTCCCATACGGAGATGTTGTTGCCACCCTGACTGCGGGAGGTTCGCGGGTGTGGCGCGGGAAGACCCCATGGACGCCTCGGGACACAGGCGGAGTGCGTCGCGGTAGCGCGGCATGAAGGAGTTGAGCTGGTCGGTGAAGGATCGCTTGTACAGCCGGGGATTAGACGCGGTGGATAACGATCGGGGGCGCGTCCCTTGCCGCCACCGCGGCCTTCGTCCCGCCCGGGGTTGCCCCGTCGTGGCCGCCCTGCACCGCGTAGAGCATCTCCTGGTACGCCTTCTCGTCGAGGACGCCCTGGTCCCGGAGGGTTCTTGAGCCGCTCCATCTGCGCCGAAAGGGGATCCCCGGGATCTGCCATGCCACCGGGGATCATTCCGCCGTACGCCCGCTGCATCTCCCTGCGCCATCGCCTGCGCCTGAGCGATCCGATCGGCGACCCTTCCGCTGGGCGCCTCGGACGGCATGTCGACGTCGGCCATCCGGGGGTCCCCACGTCGAAGCCCACCATGCGAGATCGAAGCTCTTGATGGATTCGGCGCCGGGCAGATTGACCCTGGCCTCCGCGTATTCGGGGCGATCGCGGTACAGGAAGAGGTAGGAGCCGGCGTCGTGGATGTCGAGAGGCAGGAAGCCGTAGGAGTCCTCGGGCCTCAGCCCGACGGCCTGATGTACGCGATGGGATCGACCGCCCGGAGATCCTCGACGACGCCTGCAGCGACCATGACCGGAGCCCAAGCCGACCGTCGCGTCGGCGGACACTTGCCTACCGCTGTGATTCGTAACGTTGTTTCAAGAGCTTGCCTGGCACCTCACGTTCTGACAACAGGCAGGGAGCAAGAATTGCTCGTGCTCGCTGCTGCACCTCTGGATCCCGACGTCGAGATCCGAGCTCGAACCACGGGGTAGCGCGCGGCTCGTAGGCAGTGGCGTTGAGCAGCCACGACGATGGCTGGTCGATCGACAACTCGACTCGCCCCTGGTCGAGGGCGCTCGCGCCGGGCGGCGGGCCCCCCAGCCGCCGCAGGTGGCCGGGGCTCAATATCTGATACGGGTACGCCTCGAAGGCCAACTCGTCGCAGAGATGGGTAACCCACATCGGTTCAGCGCCTCCGGCGAGGACCAGCTCTGTCGAGTGGAAGTTGCTAGCGAATGCTCCGAAGGTGGGCTCGAGACTGATAAAGGCATAAGCGGCACTCTCCAGGCGCCGGGCGATCTCCCGAAGGGCGCCAAAGAACTCCAGCAGTTCTTCGTCTCCGCTCTCCGGTCCGCCAGCCGCTAGCGCGAGACTGGGCTCGGGTGACGCTAGATAGGAAGCCGACACCACGAATGCGCCTATCGAGATTTCCTGCCACCATCGTGGCGCTGGTTCGCTGCGTCTTGCAGCTCTCGAGGAACTCGAGCACTTTGTCGAGGTCCACACTGAACTGCACGGAAGAGACCTGGCACATGGCCTCGCGCCTGTCGCCAGGGTCGCCCTGCCTCAGCCAGGTGGCCGCTTCCTCCAGCCACGTTCCTGGCAGCACACCGCGCTCCCTCTTCCTTCGAGGGACTGGCGGGTACGCCCGCAGCACCACCGCTCGGTAGGTCTGTTCCAGGACCGGGCCCCGATCGAGCAACGGGCCCCCGCCTGTGGGGCTGGTCAGCAGCGCGTCGGTGATCCCGGCCTCGGCGAGGCGCTGGGCGATCAGCTCCGGGATCGTGGCCAGCAGCTCGGCAGGCGTCTCACCGCCGTCGATCCAGATGAAGGGGCCTGACGGGGTGGTCATCACACCGCTGACGAACTTCGGATTGTTGCGGTCCTCGGGGCTCAACCCAGGAGCCGACTGCCAGCCGCCGTCGAGATTGGCGATGTCGGCCCGAGCTCGTCCGAGAGCCAAGGTCGCGGCGCTCTGGTCGGCAACTCGTTCGACCCGGACGAGGATCTGGCCCGGGGTACTTCCTGATGCAGGATGGAAGCGATCTATCAATCTTGATGCTCACCCATGCCATCCCTTGCGACGGGCACCCCTGGAGGTCGGACCGGCACTACGCCCCGTATGCTAATAGTGGCGGTTCATCCGTTCGTCTGCCGTCGTGGAGATGAGGACACACGAACGTGGCCGTTACCGAGGGAGTGAGACAATGGCATCGATCGGTCCGGTGAAGCTCCAGATCACGTTGCAGGAGCTGAAGGCCGAGGTTGACGTCACGTACGACATCAGCTTCGACGAGTACGACCAGAAGACCGACCAGGTGTACGTGGAGGTCTGCAAGCTCATCGGGGACGACACAGGCACCGGGGATGAGCTTGATGCCGGTCCGGACGACGTGATCGGTTATCTCACGCCCCTGTTCTTCCGGAACACCCGCGCCAACGGCGCCCGCACCTTGGCTCGTCACTTCACCAAGGTCTTCCGCACCGCAGATCTCAACGAAGACCGAGGCACAGTTTCCAACCCGGACGAGATCCGCGCCCTCGTCACTTTGACCCCAGTGATGCCCAGCGCCGTCAAGAGGGAGAGCAACCTCGTGACGGCGGAAATTTGACCCTGGTACCACGAGGCGCCCTGACTAATGACCAGGTAACCTCGGAAAATTGTTGCGATGGCGCCCTCGGCAGGACTCGAACCTGCGCACCCGGCTCCGGAGGCCGATGCTCTATCCGCTGAGCTACGAGGGCTCGGCACACATCTTAGAGGCGTGACTCGCCGCTTCTGGTAGCCAAATCGCGTGCATACCCACGGCGGTTTGGTTACCAGAAGCCCGAACCCGTCCACCTACAGGCGGTCGGGGGCCTGGATGCCGAGCAGGCCGAGGCCGGACCGGAGCACCCTGGCCGTCATGTCGCACAGCACCAGCCGGGAGCGGCGCCGCTCGGCGGTTTCGGCCCGCAGCACGGGGCAGCGCTCGTAGAACGTGGTGAAGGTGCTGGCCAAACCGAACAGGTAGGTGCACAGGCGGTGGGGCGCCAAGAGCTCGGCGGTGGACTGCACAACCTCGTCGAACGACAGCAGATCGAGGGCCAGCGCCCGCTCCGCCGGATCGCCGATGGTCACCGCTGCCCCGTCCGGCTCCGGAGCGTCCTCGCCGGAGCGACGGAAGATGGACCGGACCCGGGCGTGGGCGTACTGGAGGTATGGGGCGGTGTTGCCGTCCATGGCCAGCATGCGTTCCCAGTCGAAGGCGTAGTCCTTCACCCGGTCGTTGGCCAGGTCGGCGTACTTGACGGCACCAATGCCGACGGCCCGCGCCACCTCGGCCCGGCCGGCATCATCCAGGTCGGGGCTCTTGGCCGCCACCACCGAAGCGGCCCGCTCCACGGCCTCGTCGAGGAGAGCGCTCAGCTTCACCGTCTCCCCGCTGCGGGTCTTGAACATCTTGCCGTCCGGGCCCAGGACGGACCCGAAGGCCACGTGCTCGGCCCGGGCGTGCTGCAGCCAGCCCGCCTGACGGGCAGTGGCGAACACCATGGCCAGGTGTTGGGTCTGGGGCGACCCCACCACGTACACCAGGCGAGTGGCTCGCAGTTTCCCCGTCCGGTGGCGCACGGCGGCCAGGTCGGTGGCGGCGTAGCCGTAGCCGCCGTCGCGCTTGCGCACGATGAGGGGCAGCGGGTCACCGTCGCGCCCGGCGAACCCCGGGGGGAAGGCGCACAGCGCTCCGTCGTCGACCCAGGCCAGTCCCTTGGACTCCAGCTCCAGGGTCACGCCCTCGAGCATCGGGTTGTAGAAGCTCTCGGGGCAGAGGTCCTCGTCGGTGAGGGTCACACCCAGCCGCTCGTAGACGTCGGCGAAGTAGCGGGTGGATTCGCGCACCAGCAGCCTCCACAGGTCGAGGGTCTGCCGGTCGCCGCCCTGGAGCGCCACCACCCGCCGCCGGGCCCGCTCGGCGAGGGCGGGGTCGGCGCCGAACTTGGCCTGGGCCTGGCGGTAGAAGCCGTCGAGGTCACCCACCGACAGCTCGTGGGCGGCCTCCTCCTCGCCGAGATCCACCAGGTGCTCGATGAGCATCCCGAACGGCGTCCCCCAGTCACCCAGGTGGTTCTGGCGGACGACGGTGTGGCCCAGGAGCTCGAGCACCCTCACCAGGGCGTCACCGATGATGGTGCTGCGCAGGTGGCCGACGTGCATCTCCTTGGCCACGTTGGGGGCCGAGTAGTCCACGACCACGGTCTCCGGCGCCTCGGCCGGGAGCACACCCAGGCGCTCGTCGGCCGCTGTGGCACCCAGCTCGGCGCCCAGGTAGTCGGCCCGGAGGGTGAGGTTCACGAAGCCGGGCCCGGCCACGTCGACCGCCTCGCAGACGTCGGTCACGTCGAGGTTCTCCACGATGGCTGCCGCCACCACTCGCGGGTTGGAACCGAGCCGCTTCGACAGGCTCATGGCCACGTTGGCCTGGTAGTCCCCGAACCGCTCCTGCTGGGACCGGCGCAGCAGCGGGTCCGTGCCCGCGTGGTCGGCGCCGAAGGCGGCCACGATGGCGCGGTCGAACCGGGCTCGGAGGGTGTGGCGGGGATCACTCATCGGGCACCGGAAGCCATGGCGACTCATCGTCGGCGCCACCACTGCCCACGGTCAAACGCACGCCGCCCGTCAGGGGCGGACGTAGCCTCCATGGCCTTGACGCCGCTCCCACCCAACCTGCTGCCGTTGACGTCACGGGTCAGTGACGAAGGGCGCCTGGCCGTGGGCGGTGTGGACCTGCTCGATCTGGCTACCGAGCACGGCACGCCCCTGTTCGTCTACGACGAGGAGCACCTGCGCCGGCGCTGCCGGGAGGCGGTGGCCGCCTTCGGGGACGGGGTGGCCTATGCGGCCAAAGCCTTCCTGTGCCGGGCCATGGCCGCCTTGGCCCACGAGGAGGGCATGTGCATCGACGTGGCGACCGGTGGCGAGATGCACGTGGCGCTGGCGGCGGGCGTGCCCGCCGACCGCCTGGTGCTGCACGGCAACAACAAGTCGACCGACGAGCTCGTGGCGGCCCTCGACGCCGGCGCGGGGCGCATCGTGGTGGACTCCTTCGACGAGATCGACCGCCTCGAGCGCCTGGTCTCCACGGGCCGGAGTACGAGACGCCCCGAGGTGCTGTTGCGCATCACGCCGGGCATCGAGGCCCACACCCACGAGTACGTGAGGACCGGTCAGGACGACTCCAAGTTCGGCTTCACGGTGGCCACGGGCATGGCGGCCGAGGCGGCGCGGCGCCTGCGGGAGTCGGCATCGGTGGACCTGGTGGGCGTGCATGCCCACATCGGCAGCCAGATCTTCCTGCTGGCCTCGTTCGTGAAGGCCGTCGAGGTGATCGCCGACTTCTTCGTCCCCCTCGAACTCACCGAACTGTGCTTGGGAGGCGGATTGGGCGTGGCCTACGTGGAGGGTGAGGAGGCGCCCACCATCCAACAGTGGGCGGAGACGGTGAGGTTTGCGTGCACCTCGTCCGGCATCCCGGCGGGCACCCGAGTCACGGCCGAGCCGGGTCGGGCTGTGGTGGCCGCCGCCGGCCTCACCTTGTACCGGGTGGGAACGGTGAAGGACCTGCCCGGTATCCGCACGTACGTGTCCGTGGACGGCGGCATGAGCGACAACCCCCGGCCCGTGTTGTATGGCAGCGGTTACGAGGCCTTCCTTCCCCGGGCCGCCAGCGCCGAGCGTTCGTTCCTCGCCACCGTGGTGGGCAAGCACTGTGAGTCGGGTGACGTGGTGGTGCGCGACGCCCGCCTGCCCGCCGATCTGGCCGTGGGCGACGTGCTGGCCACGCCGGTCACCGGCGCCTACGGCCACTCCATGGCCTCCAACTACAACAAGGTGCCCCGCGCCCCGGTGGTGTTCGTGCGTGATGGCGTGGCTCGGGTCGTGGTGCGGCGGGAGACGTACGAGGACCTCCTCCGGCTGGACGCCTGAGCGTCGGCCCGGGGGTCCCGCGTTACCGTCTGAGCCATGAGATCGGTGCCCGTGAGGGTCGGCGTCCTCGGATACGGCAACGTCGGCGGTGCCCTGGTGCGCCTGCTGGCGACCGACGGCCCCACCATCGCCGCCCGCACAGGGGTCTCCCTCGAAGTCGTCCGGGTAGCGGTGCGCGACGTCACCGAGGACCGCCGCGCCGGCCTGCCCGCCGGCTGCCGCCTCACCGATGACGCCGAGGCGGTGGTGATCGATCCTGACGTCGACGTGGTGGTGGAGGTGATGGGCGGCGTGGAGCCGGCCCGGGGCCTGGTGTTCACCGCCCTCAAGAGCGGCAAGCCGGTGGTGACGGCGAACAAGGAGCTGCTGGCCGACGCCGGGGCCGAGCTGTTCGAGGCCGCAGTGGCGTCGGGGGTCGACCTGCTCTACGAGGCGTCGGTGGCGGGGGCCATCCCGCTGATCCGGCTGCTGCGGGAGTCCCTGGCCGGCGAGCGCATCACCCGGGTGATGGGCATCGTCAACGGGACCACCAACTACATCCTCACCCGCATGAGCGAGGACGGGGCCTCCTACGACGAGGCGCTGGGGGAGGCCCAGCGGCTGGGCTATGCCGAGCGCGACCCGACGGCCGACGTGGAGGGCCTCGACGCCGCAGCCAAGGCCGCCATCGTGGCCAGCATCGCCTTCGGCACGAGGGTGGTGGCGGGTGACGTGCACCGGGAGGGCATCACCAGTGTGTCGGGCGACGACATCGCCGTCGCCGGCCGGCTGGGGTACGTGGTGAAGCTGCTGGCAGTCGCCGAGCGGGCCGGTGACGAGGTGGCCGTCCGGGTCCATCCGGCCATGGTGCCGGCCAGCCACCCCCTGGCCTCGGTCCGTGACTCCTTCAACGCCGTCTTCATCGAGGGCGAGGCGGTGGGGGAGCTGATGCTCTACGGCAGGGGGGCCGGTGGCACGCCGACCGCCAGCGCCGTCCTGGGCGACCTGGTGGACGCCGCCCACAACCTGCGTGCCGGGGGGAGTGTTCGCACGTCGGCCCTGGACCGGGCGGGCGTGCGCCCCATCGACGAGCTGTCCTCCGAGTACTACCTCAACCTCGACGTGGTCGACCGGCCCGGCGTGCTGGCCAAGGTGGCCACGGTCTTCGGTGAGCACGGGGTGTCCATCCGCTCGATGGAGCAGGAAGGGCTCGACGAGAAGGCGCGGCTGGTGTTCATCACCCACACCGCCCGCGAGGCCGACGTCCAGGCCACCATCCGGGATCTTCGCCGGCTCGACGCCGTGAAGCGCATCGGCAGCCTCCTGCGGGTCGTGGCCACGTGACGTCGACATGGCGTGGCGTGGTGGACCAGTACCGGGACTTCCTGCCCGTAAGCGTTGCCACGCCCGTGGTGACCCTCTACGAGGGAGGGACACCGCTGCTGCCCGCCCCCCGGCTGAGCGAGCGGGTGGGCGCCAAGGTGTGGCTCAAATACGAGGGCCTCAATCCCACCGGCTCGTTCAAGGACCGTGGCATGACCCTCGCCATCTCCAAGGCGGACGAGGACGGCGCAAAGGCCGTGATCTGCGCGTCCACCGGGAACACTTCGGCGTCGGCTGCCGCCTATGCCGCCCGGGCCGGCCTCACCTGCGCCGTGCTCATTCCCGAGGGCTACATCGCCCTGGGCAAGCTGGCTCAGGCCCTCATCCACGGTGCCAGGGTCCTGCAGATCCGTGGCAACTTCGACCAGGCCCTCGCCATCGTCCGCAATCTCGGTGAGAAGGCGGCGTTCACGGTGGTGAACTCGGTGAACCCTTTCCGCATCGAGGGCCAGAAGACGGCTGCTTTCGAGATCGTCGACGTCCTTGGCGACGCTCCCGACTTCCACTGCATACCAGTGGGCAACGCCGGCAACATCACGGCCTACTGGAGGGGATACCTCGAGTATCGGGAGGCCGGGCTGTCGTCGAAGCTGCCGGCCATGCTCGGGTTTCAGGCCGCCGGCGCCGCCCCCATTGTGGAGGGCCACCCCATAGAGGCGCCCGAGACGGTGGCTACCGCCATCCGGATCGGCAATCCCGCTTCCTGGTACGGGGCCACGGCCGCCGCCAGCGAGTCCGGGGGAGCGATCACCGCTGTCACCGACGCCGAGATCCTCGAGGCCTACCGCTTCCTCGCCGCCAGGGAGTCGGTGTTCTGTGAGCCGGCATCGGCGGCGTCGGTGGCCGGGCTCCTGAAGACCGGGGTGCCGGAGGGCTCCACGGTGGTGTGCGTGCTCACCGGTCACGGGCTAAAGGACCCCGACGTGGCCGTGGGTCAGATCCCCGTGCCGACGACCGTGGAAGCCGACGACGGGGCCATCCGGGCAGAGCTCGGCGTGTAGCTCCGGTCAGCCCGGCTTGCCCGCCAGCTCTCGAGCCCGGGCCTCGGCCGCCACCAGGTCGGGCTGTTCCCCGAGCGGCCGGGCGAAGAAGAGGCGCGTGCTGTCGGGGCTTCGTAGGACGGCGGCCAGGAGCGAGGGGAGGTCGGTGCGGCCCCAGTCGACGCCAGCGGCACCTTCCCGGGTGATGTCGAGCACGGTCATGGATACCGGTTCGGGGCGATCGTCGACCCCGGGTGAGGGCTCCTGGCAAACATCGAAGGACTCCAGCCCTCCCCAGCGGTCGAAGGTGTACGGGACCAGCTCGCGGCCGAGAGGGACGATGGTCTCCACGAACCTGGCGTCGGACCAGGACGAGGTGGGCTCCACGTAGAGCGCCAGGTGCCGGCCGGTTTCGGACGGTCCCCGCGATTCTCGGTCCTGCAGGCCCACGCGGGTGACACGGAGGCCGAGCGGGGCCACTCGAGGGCCGAAGATGGCAACAAGGCTGTCGCGGGCGGGGGGCGGAAGACCCGAGCCGCGCGCCGCGTCCCGGCCATCGCAGCCCTCCCATAGGAGAAGGCACGACAGGAGAAGACAGATGCTCATGGCCCGCCGAAATTTCGTCCTCATGCGCACATCAAACACGAGAGTTTGCGGCTAGGTTGACGCCGAGAGCAAGTCGGCAAGCGAAGAGGGGGAAGACCGTGTCGAGGTGGCGGACGAACAGGGGCAAGACTTTTGTCGCTTTGGGCTTGGCGCTGGGCACCTTGGTGCCCGCCCTCGCGCTTGGGAGCACGTCGGCACAGGGGGGCACGGTGCCGTCGGCCCAGCTGTCCTTGCCGGCCGTGGTGCGGTCCGGAACGTGGTACCTGCGCAACACCCAGACCACGGGCAACGCAGACAGCAGCTTCCGGTACGGCAATCCTCTTGACATCCCCCTGATGGGCGACTGGAACGGCGACGGCGTGAAGACGCCTGGCGTCGTTCGCGGCAACCAGTGGGCCCTGCGCAACTCCAACACCGAGGGGATCGGCGAGATCGTCTTCACCTATGGCGACGTCGGTGACTTCCCCATCGTCGGCGACTGGGACTCCGACGGCGTCGATACGCCCGGCATCAATCGCGGCAACCTCTACTCGCTGCGGAACTCCAACGACTCGGGTATCGGCGAGACCACGTTCTTCTTTGGCGACCCGACT
>Ga0136627_1000347_pt1 | contig 16868 bp, 20 predicted proteins | sample AntDrymUQ4892206_2_FD_104652 | JGI IMG/M metagenome (GOLD analysis project Ga0136627, IMG submission 104652) | Polar desert sand microbial communities from Dry Valleys, Antarctica - metaG UQ489 (22.06) | ecosystem: Environmental > Terrestrial > Soil > Desert | place: Antarctica: Dry Valley... | reverse complement strand
GAGGTCCTCACCAAGGTGGACGAGGGCTGGGACGACCACCGCCGCCGCATCCCGCGCACCACGGTAAGCCCGCTAGGCAACAAGACCGTCCAGGACTGATCCGGAAGAAATCTCCGGCCCCGACGGCCCGAAACTCTCTCCATCGGGCCAAAGACCCAGGGTAGGCCCCGCGACTATAGTGCGGACCGTGCCCGAGGTCTACCCGAAGGAGATTCGATGGAAGTCCAGATCGTAAAGAGCATGCCGCTCCTCCCTCAGGAGCACGACCGCATCCCCATCTGCGAAGACGCCCGGAACTCGGTATTCGGGAAGGGGACGAGGGTGTCATAAGGAGGCTAACGTACCTGCGCAACACCGTCTTCGCCTTCGTGATGGTCACCTACTCCACCGGGCAGCCGAGGGGCTGGGTCGTCGTGGAGATCAAACCAGAGCGAAAGGTCCGCTCCTACACGACGGCTACACAGTAGGGCGGGTCTCGCGGGGACCGTTTGCGCGACCCCCGTGACGCCGCAGCCTCAGCCTAATAACAGGTAGAGCAACGCTTTCTGCGCGTGCAGCCGGTTCTCGGCCTGGTCGAAGACGCGGCTCTGCGGCCCGTCTATGACCCCGGCCGTTACCTCCTCGCCCCGGTGCGCCGGCAGGCAGTGCAGGAAGATGGCGTCTTCGGCTGCAAGGGCCATCAACGCTTCGTTGACCTGGAAGGGGGCGAATTTCTCCTTGCGGCCTTCGGCCTCGGCCTCCTGGCCCATACTGGCCCACACGTCAGTGTAAATGACCCGGGCTCCGGCGGCGGCCTCGCGAGGGTCTTCGGTCAGGAGGGGCGCGGCCCCGAGCTTCCCGGCTGTCTCCACGACCTTCGGGTCTGGCCCGTGGCCTTCCGGGTGGGCGATGGCAAGTTCGGCGCCGGTGAGGGCGCAGGCTATGGCGAGGGAATGGGCGACGTTGTTGCCGTCACCGACGTACGCTACTTTTACGCCCTCTAAAGTGCCGAACTCCTCGCGCACCGTCAGCAGGTCGGCGAGGGCCTGGCAGGGGTGGTGGGCGTCGGAGAGGCCGTTTACGACGGGTACGTCGGCCGCGCCCGCGAGCTCTTCGAGCTCCCCGTGGTCGAAGGTGCGGACCATGATGGCGTCGATGTAGCGGGCGAGGACGCGGCCGGTGTCGGACGGGGTCTCGCGCTTGCCCATCTGTATCTCCTGTGGGGAGAGCGAGAGCGCGTGCCCGCCGAGCTGGTACATCCCGACCTCGAACGAGACGCGGGTCCTATTGGAAGGCTTCTGGAAGACCATCGCGAGCGTCCTGCCGCGCAGGGGGCGGTAAGGGATGCGGCTCTTCTGCATGGCCTTGATCTTGACGGCCTCGTACAGGATCAGGGCTACTTCCCCCGGCGCGAACTCCGCCAGCGTCAAACAATCCCGGCCCGAGAGGGGGGAGGGCTTCGGCGGGACGTCGTCTATCTGTGGGATCACGGCCACAACGATCTACGCCACCGCGGCTTCGGGTACGGCCACGCTTATCGCCGCCCGCACGCCGCCTCGAAAGGTGTCGAGCGCGGCCCGAACCTCCGTCCTGGTCACGGTGAGCGGCGGCGCCAGCCGGATAGTCGTACCCCCCACCAGATTCACCAGCAAGCCCTCTTCCAGGCAATGCTCGAAGACCGACCGCGCCAGATCCGGGTCCTTGAGATCAAAGCCGACCAGCAGCCCCTCCCCGCGGACTTCGGCCCCGGGAACCCGCTCCGCCAACGCTTCCAGCGCGTTCTTTAGCACCCTCCCCTTGAACCGCACCTCTTCGAGGAAACCGTCCTCTCCCACCACGCCGAGCACGGCCTTTACCGCGGCCATCGCCAGCGGGTTGCCCCCGAAGGTCGAGCCGTGGTTGCCGGGCCCGAGCGCCGCGAACTCCTCCTTCGCCAGCACAGCCCCGACGGGAAAGCCGCCCCCAAGCGCCTTCGCGCTCGTCAGAACGTCCGGAACGACGCCCATTCCCTGATATGCGTACAGATGTCCGGTACGCCCCGCACCGGTCTGCACCTCGTCGAAGATGAAGACCGCGTCGAGCTCGTCGCAGAGGTCACGCAGTCCCCGCAGGAAGCCTTCTGGGGCGACGTTTACGCCGCCTTCGCCCTGGATGGGCTCGACCAGGATGGCCGCGGTCTGGGGGCCCGAGACCTGTCTGGCGGCTTCGAGGTCTCCGTAGGGAGCGTGGACCATGCCGGGGAGCATGGGGCCGAACCCGGCCTGGAGGGCGGGCTGGGCGGTGGCGGAGAGGCTGCCGTAGGTGCGGCCGTGGAAAGACTTGGAGAAGGTCAGGACCTCGTGCTTTTCGGGGCCGTGGTTCTCGTGGGCGTACTTGCGGGCGAGCTTGATGGCGGCCTCCACGCTCTCGGTGCCCGAGTTACAGAAAAAGACCCGGTCGAAGTCCGTGGCATCGGTGAGCATCGCGGCGGCTTCGGCCTGGATCGGGATCTCGTACAGGTTCGAGCAGTGGATCAATTTGTCGGCCTGATCTTTTATGGCCCCCACGAGAGCCGGATGGGCGTGCCCGAGGGAGTTCGTCGCTATCCCCCCTATAAAGTCCAGGTAGCGGTTGCCTTCGTCGTCGAAGAGCCAGCTCCCGCGCCCGCTCGTCGGTGCGATTCCCAACCGTTTGTAAGTCTCCATTACCGCGTGCATGCCGGCCCTCCTTCGAATATGAGTGTCCCGACGCTCTCGCCGGAGAGTGCCCCGGCCAGAACGCCCATCTTGTTGCCGTTGAGTACCCTTGCCCTGACCCCGCTGCGTGCCGCTTCGGTCGCCGCCCGCAGCTTGGGGACCATCCCGCCGGCGGCGAGCCCGCTCCGGACGAAGTCCTCGGACTCCTCCGGGTCGAGGGAGGCCACCGCCTCGCCATCTCTTAGCAGGCCGTCCACGTCGGTCAGCAGGAACAGATGCCCCGCCCCGAGGCCCACGGCCAGGGCCGCCGCCGCGGAGTCCGCGTTCACGTTGTACGCGCCCTCAGGGCCGAGGCCCAGAGGGGCCACGACCGGCACGAAGCCGCCGTTCCAGAGCGCCCGGATCAGGCCGGGCTCGACGGACGAGACCTCTCCGACCCTGCCGAGCCCTGGTATGGGCTCGACCAGGAGCGTCGGGCCGTCGGTGCCCGAGATGCCGACCGCCGGTACGCCGAGCGCGTTCAACTCGCGCACGAGCCCCTTGTTGACGCCACCGGCGAAGACCATCTCCGCCACCTCGAGCGTCGCCCCGTCGGTGACGCGCAGGCCCTCGTGGAAGGCGCTCTCGATGCCCAAAGCGTCGAGCATCCGGGTGAGCTGCGGGCCGCCGCCGTGGACGAGCGCGACCGGCGTCCCGTCCGCCATGATGGCCGGAAGGTCCTCCAGGGCTCCGCCGCGCAGGGCGCCGCCGCCGACCTTCACGACTATGGGGGCTCTGGCGCTCACGTGCGGTAGCTCCCGTTGATCCTGACGTACTCGTAGCTCAGGTCGCAGCCCCACGCGGTCGCCGAAGCCTCACCCGCGCCCAACCGGGCCGTGATCCTGACCTCGCCCGACGCGAGCGCCGCGTTCGCCTCGGCGGTCTCGTGCGGGACGGGCGCCCCCTCGAAGACCTTTACCGGCCCGAACCAGAGCTCCAGGCCATCGGGGTCGAAGGGGACGCCGGCGTAGCCCATCGCCGTCAACACCCGCCCCCAGTTGGCGTCCTCGCCAAAAACGGCAGCCTTGACCAGGCTGCTGCCCACGACGCTCTTCGCCAGCGCCGCCGCGACCTCTTCGCTCTCGCCACCTTCGACCACAACCTCCACGAGTCGCGTCGCGCCCTCGCCATCGCGCGCTATCTCCTTCGCCAGCGTCTGCGACACGGCCTCGACCGCCTCCGCGAAAGCGGGATAGTCCGCCGATCCTGTCGTCAGCGGCTCGTTGCCGGCGGCGCCGTTGGCGAGGAGCAGGGCCATGTCGCTGGGGGAGGTGTCGCCGTCCACGGTCACGCGGTTGAAGGAGCGGTCCGTGGCCCGGCTCAAGGTTTCCCGCAGACACTCGGGCTCTACGGCGGCGTCGGTGGTGAGGAAGGCGAGCATGGTGCCCATGTTCGGGTGGATCATGCCGCTCCCCTTGGCCGTTCCCCCGACGGTGACGGTTTTTTCCCCGACCTCGATCTGGACCGCCGCCTCCTTGGTCCGGGTGTCGGTGGTCAGGATGGCCTCTGCGAAGGGAGTCCCATCTCTGGAGAGCTTTTGGGCGGCGTCCCGTATGCCGGACACCACCCTACCCATCGGGAGATGCTCCCCGATCACACCCGTAGAGGCCACCGCCACCCGCTCGGCCTCGACCCCCAGCGCCTCGCCCGCCGCACCCTGCATCGCGTAGGCGTCCTCTACGCCCCTTGCCCCAGTGGCAGCGTTGGCGTTGCCGCTGTTGACCACCACAGCCCGCAGGCCTCCTCTCTCGACCGCCTCGCGCGTCACGCCTAGCGGCGCCCCCTTGAACGCGTTGCGCGTAAAGACCGCCGCCGCCCCGCACGGACGCTCCGAAAACAGCAGCCCGAGATCCCGCCCCCCCGAACCCCCAACCCCGCACACGACCCCGCCCGACCGGAAACCAGCAGGGGCCGTCGCCCCATCAGGGAGAGTCGTTATGCTGATTGCTGAATCTTTATTCATAACTGGATCGTATTGTCGCACCCGTGCGTGGGGACGTCAACAGAAATATCCAGAAACTTGAATAAATATCCGACGGGTGCTCTAATACGATCATGAGCATGAAGGTTGGAGTCTACGGTGGCGGCGGGTATGCGGGGGCGGAGCTGGTACGGCTTCTGGGTGGGCACCCGAAGGTGGGAGGGCTTGCGGTGGCGTCGCGCGGCTACGCGGGGCGTCCTATCGGGGAGGTTTTCCCGCAGATCTCGGCCGATTGGGCGTTCGTGGGTCCGGATGAGATCGAGGCTTCGGGGCTCGACGTGGCTTTCGTGGCCTACGGGCACGGGGAGAGTGCCGCGACCGTGGCTACGTTGTTGGAGGCTGGGGTCGGGCTCGTGGTGGACCTCTCGGCGGACTTCAGGTTGCCGGAGGTCGGGATGTACGAGGAGTGGTACGGGGGGCATCCCGCGCCGGGGTTGCTGGCGGAGGCGCACTACGGGCTGCCGGAGGTCTTCGGGGTGGCGGAGGGCCGGCTCGTCGCCAACCCCGGGTGCTACCCGACCGCGGCCTTGCTGGCGCTCGCGCCGGTCGTCAGGAGGATGGGCGGGGGGATCGGGTCCATCGTCATCAACGCCCTGTCCGGCGTGAGCGGGGCGGGGGCGCGGCCGAGCGTCAAGACGCACTTCGTGAGCGTCAACGAGAGTGCGAACGCTTACGGGGCGCCGCTGCACCGGCACACGCCGGAGATCGAGGCGATGCTGCGGAGGGTGGGGGAGAGCCCGGCGGTCACGTTCGTACCGCACCTCATCCCGATCAGCCGCGGCGAACTCGAAACGATAGTGGTCGACCTCGAAGACGTGCCGGAGGCTGAAGAGGTCCTCGAATGGTACGCGGAGGACTACGGGGGCTGGGCGTTCGTGGAGGCGAGGGAGGAGTACCCGCATATTTCTCACGTGGCGAACACGAACAGGTGCCGGCTGTCGGCGGCGGTGGACGCGCGGGCGGGGAAGTTGCTGCTGTTCTCGGCAGTGGACAACCTGCTCAAGGGGGCGTCCGGGGCGGCGGTCCAGAACATGAACCTGGCGCTCGGGTACGCCGAAGACCTCGGTCTCGAGCACCTCAAGTAGGACCCCAATTAGGAGGAAGGCGTATGGGCGCGACGCGCGCACCGGTGGACAAGACGACCAGGCAGGACCTCATCCTGAGGCTGATCTCCGAGCGGGAGCTCGGCACCCAGCAGGGAGTCGTGCAGGCTTTAGGCGACGAGGGAGTAGAGGTCGCGCAGGCCACGGTGAGCCGGGACCTCGCGGAGCTCGGGGTGCTCAAGGTCGGCAACCGCTACCTGGCTCTCCCGCACGACCCCGGTTCGGCCGGCATAGAGGTGCTGCCGAGCTTCGTGCTCGGCATCGTCCCGGCCGGCAACCAGGTCGTTATACACACCCGCGACGGCACCGCCGGCGCCGTCTCAAGCGTTCTGGACCGCGTGAGGGGCCTCAAGGTCCTCGGTACCATCGCCGGGCAGGACACCGTGCTGGCGATCTCGCCGGACGACGAAGCGGCCGAAGAGGTCGCCGGCCTCATCGCCGACGTCTGCCGCGCCAAGACCCGCCCCGCCGGAAACGTCGAGTAGGCGAGCGAGACCCGTGAACATCCATTTCGTCAGGCACGCCACATTCGCGTTCGAGACGGGCGGCGTCCGGGTACTGGTGGACCCGATGCTCGGCAACGCCGGGACCGCGCCAGCTGTGCCGAACACGCCCAATCAGAGGCCCAACCCCCTCGTCGAGCTTCCGTTCGGCGACAAGGCCCTCGAGAAGCTCGTCGACGACACGGATGCGGTCCTCGTAACGCACACCCACGCCGACCACTGGGACGGGCGGGCGCAGGAGCTCATCCCGAAGGACAGGCTCGTCCTATGCCAGCCGGAGGACGAGGCGAAGATCTCCGGGGCAGGCTTTGCAAACGTCTCCCCCGTGGAATCCGACCTGGAATGGAGGGGCCTGCGGTTCACTCGCACCGGAGGACAGCACGGGACCGGGGAGATCGGGGCGCAGATGGCCCCCGTTTCGGGCTTCGTGGTCCGGGCGGAGGACTCCCCGAGCCTCTACGTCGCGGGGGACACGATCTGGTGCGACGAGGTCGAGGAGGCGCTGCTCGCCCATCGTCCCGACGTGATCGTCGTGAACGCCGGGGCCGCGCGGTTCCTGGAAGGAGATCCCATCACCATGACGGCCGAAGACGTCGCCCGGGTCTGCCGCGCGGCGCCCGAAGCGCGCGTTGTCGCCGTCCACATGGACGCCATAAACCACTGCCTGCTCACCCGGTCGGAGCTCGCCGAAAAGCTCGGCGAAGAAGGACTCGATGGCAGGGTCGAGATCCCGGCCGACGGCGAAACCCTCGAAACGCCAGCGTGAACGTCATACGCAACGAACTGCCCCTCGCTCTGCTCGTCGGACATATGTCCGTTTGTCGTCTGAGCCCAACGTCTGAGGTCCCCGATTGGGCAATAACAGGCGGTTTTTTCTCCGTAACGCGCACGACCGACGAGCTCTCGGTGGTGTGCCCGGAGGGTTCCGTTCCGGAAGGCGTCCGGTGTGAGAGAGGCTGGCGTGTCCTGAAGCTGGAGGGGCCCTTCGAGTTCTCGGAGGTCGGCGTACTGGCCTCCGTGGCCGTGCCGCTGGCGGAGGCCGGCGTGGGCATCTTCGCCGTGTCTACTTTCGACACGGACTACGTGCTGGTAAAGGAAGAAGGACTGGAGTCCGCCGTTGCGGCGTTGTGCGGGCGGGGTCACGAGGTCCTACGAAACGTCACATCTCCCAAGGAGGAAACATGCTAGAAGGCAAGAAGGTCGTGCTCGCCTACTCGGGGGGGCTGGACACCTCGGTCTGCGTGAAGTGGCTGGAGCAGCAGGGTGCGATCCCCTACGCGCTCTACCTCGACCTCGGCCAGGGTGAGCCGGCCGGCGACGTGCGGGCCAAAGCGCTGCAGATAGGCGCCGCCGACGCCTTCGTGCGCGACGCGAAGGCCGAGTTCGTAGAGGAGTACGTCGCGCCGGCCATAAAGGCCAACGCCCTCTACGGTGGCAAGTACCCGCTCTTCACCGCGCTCGGGCGCCCGCTCATAGCGAAGAAGCTCGTCGAGGCCGCCCGCGAGGTGGGCGCCACGCACATCGCCCACGGGTCTACCGGCAAGGGCAACGACCAGGTCCGCTTCGACGTGACGACAGCCTCCGTAGCCCCCGACCTTACCGTGGTCGCCCCGGTGCGCGACTGGAACATGAGCCGCCCGGAGGAGATGGCCTACGCCGAAGAGCACGGCATCCCCGTCCCGACCACCAAAGAATCTCCCTACAGCGTGGACCAGAACCTCTGGGGCCGCTCCATCGAAGCCGGCCCCCTCGAAGACCCCGACCACGAGCCGACCCCCGACGTCTTCGAGCTCACCGCCGAGCCCGAGGACGCGCCCGACGAGCCGCGCTACGTCGAGCTGGGATTCGAGGAGGGCCTCCCGACCAGCCTCGACGGCGAAGAGTTGCCGCTGGTGGACCTGATCCCGGCCCTCAACACCATCGTAGGCGCGCACGGCGTCGGCCGCATCGACATGGTCGAGGACCGCCTGGTCGGCATCAAGAGCCGCGAGATCTACGAGGCCCCGGCTGCCCTCGCCATAATCCAGGCCCACCAGGAACTCGAAACCCTCACCCTCACCAAAGACACCCTCCGCTTCAAGGCAACCATCGAACAACGCTACGCCGAGCTCACCTACGACGGCCTCTGGTTCACCCCCCTCAAGTCCGCCCTCGACGCCTTCATAGCCGAGACCCAGAAGACCGTCACCGGCACCGTCCGCCTCAAGCTCTACAAGGGAAGCAGCACCGTCGCAGGCCGCACAGCCCCCAACGCCCTCTACAGCAAGGACCTCGCAACCTACGATCCCAACAGCACCTTCGACGAGGCCGCAGCAGCAGGTTTCATAGCCCTCTGGGGACTCCCCGCCCGCCAGTGGGCCGGCGTAAACGGAGGCGCGGAACTGGATCGGGTGCCAACACAGCGCTAAACCAAAAGTTTATGCTCTGGACCGAAATGTCCGAATTTGCAGGTGTTTGACACGAAGTGTCGGAGTGTTTTGTTTGCTGTATTGAATTATCTTGTGATTTAAGTTTATAGTAAACATAAGATACAGGGTTAAGAAAAGGAAGTTTGGCGGTTTTCTTGTTGGAGATAGGTTCGCGGGGCTAGTCGGAGGACCAGGCTCTCCCAAAACGCCTTCAAGAAGTGCCTCGGGCGACTGGACGCCGCGGTGGAATCGGCGAACGGTTAGTGGCGCCTCGACAAGTAGACTCCGGCGAGGATGGTGCATCCGCCGAGAACCTTGGCGGCTCCCAGGGTCTCTCCCAGGAGCAGGACGCTCGAAACGACGCCGATGAGGGTGAACAGGTACAGGTAGGCGAGGGTCCTGTTCGCTCCCGCGCGCGACACCCCTCGCTGCCAGGCCACGAACGCGAAGGCGGAAGCCAACACCGTGGAGTAGGCGGCTCCCGCCCAGGCCCTCGCGCCCACCGCCCCCCAATCCATGCTCGCGAGATCCGCGGAGGCCAGCGGGACGAGGGCCACCCCCCCCCCGATGAGCATCGGGTAGGCGGCGACCGAGAGGGGCGGGTAGCGCCGGAGGAGGGGGAGCGAGAGCACCGTGTATGCTCCCAAGCTGAGGGCGCTCACCAGGACCAGGAGATCGCCCGGCAGGCTCGCGCCGGGGGAGCTCGGGCCCTCCCGCACCACGAAGCCCACCCCGATCAGGGCCAGAACAACCCCGAGCACGCTACGCAACCGGGCGCGCTCCAGGCGGAGCGCCACGCCCAACAGCAGGCCCCACACCGGCGCGGTCGCCACCATGAGGGCGGCGTTGGAGCCGCTCGTCAGGCTCAGACCCCCGATGTAGGAGCCCTGGTTGAGGCTGAAGCCCACCAGCCCGAGTCCCAGCATGGGCACGAAGTCGGACTTCTTCGGGCGGCTTGCCGGCTCGAGGAGGAGGGCGAGCCCGCACAGCAGCAGCCCGGCGACTGTGAAACGCAGCGCCGCCAGGGCGAGCGGGGAAGCCTTCGAGGGCGCACTTGACCGCGACGAAGTCGGTCCCGACGAACAGGACCGCCAAAAGCAGGGGGACTTCGGCCAGCACGACCGCGGCTTTGCTCTTCACGCGACGAGCATGGGTGACCTGGATACCGGCTTTCGAGATGGCGCATTCTTCGACGAAAGGCGCATCCCCTGATGCTAACGGCCGGACGGATCTCGTGTGGCCGCCCGCCAGGCTCCCGGTCCCGACACCTCACAGCATTGGTGGCGCGGCCCGTAGTCTATGACCCTGCCCAGGGCGTCGAGCTCGAAGTGGCAGCAGGAGAGCAGCAGCGTCTTGAGTCGTGTACGAGCGCGCTGCACCCGGGACTTCGCGCCCGAGAGGCTGATCCCCAACCTCTCCGCGAGCTGCTTCTGTGTGAGGCCCTCATACTCGGTGAGGTACAGGGCCTCGCGGTGATCCGGCGGCAGGCCGTCCAGCATGTTCGCGACCGTCCTACCTAGCCTCTCGTCCAGCTCCCGCTGCTCGAAGTCGTGCGTCGGTTCGTCGGATACGTCCCCGAGCTCGGAGGACGGCCTCTTCGCCCGGTAGTGGTCGGTCACCGCGTTGCGGGCCACCCGGTAGACCCACGCCCCGACCTTCTCCTCGTCTTCGAGGGTGTCGATGCGCGAGTGGATCTTGAGGTAGACATCCTGCAGCACGTCCTCTGCCGCGTCCGGATCGCCCACCCTCGCCGAGATGAAGTTTCTCAGGCCCAAATCGAACCTCTCGTACACCTCCTCGATCCTCGGTGGCACGGACCCCCCTTTCTCGTGGCGGCGTTCGGAGATTTCGATCCTCATTCGCTTTCGGAGGTCCGTCGAGGATAGCGGACCCGTGGGGTTTACAGGACCACATCGGCCACAAACCCTAGCAGCATTGCCCCGATTACGGCGATGCCGACGTAGAGGGCGAAGACGCGAGGCCTGACCAGCGCCCACACCGCCACCATCGCCGGTACGGTGGTCGCGGGACCGGCGATGAGGAACGCCATCGCGGCGCCGGGGCTCATCCCGCCTTGCAGGAGGCCCGAGACTATCGGCAGCGCCGCCACCTCCGTCAGGTAGAGGGGGGCTCCGATCAGGGCCGCCAGCGGCACCGCGAACGGGTTGCTGCCTCCGAGCACGCCGGCTATCGTCTCCTGGGGGACGTAGGCCAGGATCAGGGCCTCCATCGCGAACGCCAGCAGCAACCAACGCCCCAACCTCCAGCTCTCTTTCGCTACGTCGCGGCCTACGTCTGTCGGGGACAGGCGTCTCAGGCTCGCCACGGCGGAGGCGTACCATCTCTCGCTATCGGGACGAGCCTCAGAACCGCCGCGACCTGCGCCGCAAGCAGCCCCGTTCGTCGCGGCTCCGGGGATCTCCGCGGGCGCCAGGTCTGACGTGGATCCCACGCCAACCAGGACCGGCTCCGGTCGCATGGTCTTCGCCGAGGAATTATCCGTGGAACAGCAGGCGTCGGTGTCCTTCGCCTCTCCCGGTCGGCGCGATACCTTGTCCAGAAAGCCGCTCCTGGTGAGAGCGAGGGTGAGATAGCCCGCGCCCAGGCTGAGTAGAAGGGTTGCCACGAGACGGGTTACTGCCAGCGGCCAACCGAGCATCCCGACGGTAAGCGTGAAGATCTCGGGGTCCATCGTCGGGGAGGCGACCCAGAAGGCCATGACGGGCGCGAGGGGCACCCCGCCTATCAGGAGGCCCGCCACTATCGGGATCACCGTACAGGAGCAGAACGGGCTGAACGCCCCTACCGCCGTGGCAAACACCACGGACAAGGCGACCCTGGACGCGAACGCCCTCCACACGACCCCGTCGAGCTTCAACTCCCGCACCAGCACCCCGAGCGACACGCTCAACAAGAACACGGGCAAGATGCCCCACGCCGACCGGGCCACGAACCCCGCCACGTCTGCAAACTGTTCCATCTTCCTCTCCTTCGTCTCTCGCGGTCGCCCGTACAGACGGAGCTCCAGCGAAAAGGACGCATCCCTTCTCGAGTCGGCAATCCGGATGTCGCGAGCTACTGCAGGATGAACTCGGTAACTACCGCGTCCACCGCCACAGCCCCCCGATAGTGCGCGACCGAGACGCGGTGGTTGCCGTCCATGACGAAGTATTCTTCGCCGACCTTGTAGAGCGCGACGGGCGGTAGCGCCCTGCCTTCACGGAACGCCCGGGCGACACGGGTCCATCGCTCGCCCAGACACGAACAGACCGGCAAGAAACCCAGGTCGAAGTCCCGGCACCGACCGACGCTACCCACGACCTTCTCCAACCCGACGGTCTCGAACCCCCGGCGGAACGAACCGGCCGCCCGCTGAGCTTCCTCGAAACAGGCGAGCCGGTTTGCGGCGCTCTCCTCCAGTAGTAGCCCGCGCAGGCGGATCGCTATCCGCCCGAGAAGCGCCCTGCGGCGTGCCCGGGCGAAGTCCTGCTCCGCCAGACGTTCGACCGGCATTAGATCATCCACGACTCGTCCTTTCTTTATCTCTTCTTCACACCTACAGACGAAGCCGCACCGAAAAGGACGCAGGAGCCCGCCCTCTCTTGACAGGACACGACCGTGCGCCATACACTAATATCAACAAATATTGATTCGACAAAGGAGAGGCGATCATGGCCGACAATCTGCGGGACCGTGTCAAGGAGAAGTACGCGGAGCTCGCCACCGCCGCCGGGGGTGGAAACGAAGGTTCGTGTTGCGGGTCTTCTTGCGGGTGTGGTTCGGGGGCGGACACGGCTGTCCGGGTCTCGGATCTTTCGGGGAAGAGTTACTCGGAGTCGGAGAGGGAGGAGTTGCCGCTTCTGGCCGCCGAGGCTTCGCTCGGTTGCGGGAACCCGGTGGCGCTGGCAGATCTTTCACCCGGTGAGGTCGTCCTGGACCTCGGGAGTGGTGGCGGGATCGATGTCTTGCTCTCGGCGAGAAGGGTGGCGCCTGGAGGAAAGGCGTACGGCCTGGACATGACCGACGAGATGCTGGAGCTGGCCCGCCGCAACCGGGACGAGTCCGGGATCGAGAACGCGGAGTTTTTGAAGGGTGAGATCGAGGCGGTTCCGCTGCCCGACGCGCACGTGGACGTCATCATAAGCAACTGTGTGGTCAACCTTTCCACCGACAAACCGTGCGTCATCTCCGAGGCGTTCAGGGTGCTCAAGCCCGGTGGCCGCTTCGCCGTCTCCGACGTGGTCTTTCTGGGCAACAAGAAGGATCTCCCCGAAGAAGTGCTCGACACGGTGGGCCTCTGGACCGGGTGCGTCGTCGGGGCGCTGGAGAGGGAAGCGTACGAAGGCCTGCTCGCGGCGGCCGGCTTCGAGGACGTCTCCGTGGAGGTCACCAACGTCTACGATCCCGAGACGATAGAGGGCCTGGACACCGAAGAGAAGCGCGACGCCCTCCGAAGAGTTCCGGCCGCCAGCGCCTTCGTCCGCGCAAGCAAACCGGAAGTGGGGTAGCCGATGCCGGAACAGACCCTTGGCGTAGTTTCGGAGAACGGCCGCGCTTCGGGGGGAATGGACGACAAACCACGGGTGGGACGGCTCGTCGCTCTCGGGGGCGCCCTCTCCGACCCCATCCGGGTCAGGATGCTGGGGATGATGGCAGGGGGGAGGGGGTGCTGCAGCCTGCCGGACTGCGGCGTCCCGGCCGAGGACCAGGACGCCGGCATCTGCGTCTGCGAGTTCGAGGCATTCTTCGAGATGGGCCAGTCGAAGGTCTCTTACCACCTCCGCAAGCTCAAGGACGCCGGCCTGGTCACGGAAGAGAAGCGCGGCAAGTGGAGCTTCTACTCGCTGAGGCGGGACGCCACCCGCGGCCTGCTCGCCGAGACCGCCGCCTACCTCAATGCCCCTGCCGATGCCCGTAAGTTTTAACCGGCGTTTAACCCGGAGTTCGCGCGAAACGCATAAGATCTTCTTGATGCGTAACCCGGCCGAGCGGAGGAACACGTGAAGTACGCCCTTATCTCCGACATCCACTCGAACCTCCCCGCGCTTGAGGCGGTGCTGGCGGACATCGACGCCCGCGGGGACGTGGACGTGGTCTACCATCTCGGGGACTTAGTCGGGTACGCCCCGTGGCCGGACGAGGTGGTCGCGCTCGTGCGGGGGCGTGGCATCGGCGGCATCGGCGGCAACTACGACTCCACCGTCGCCAACGATTACAAGCACTGCGGCTGCAAGGCCGACAGCCCCCGGGCCGAGGAGCTCTCGCACATGAGCTACGGCTGGACGAGGGTCCACGTCTCGTCGCAGACCAAGGCCTACCTCGGCGGGTTGCCCTTCAAGATTGACGTAAGACCGCGCGGGGGGCACACCTCGCGGCCCCAGATCACGCTCGTCCACGGTTCGCCCACCCTCAACACCCTCTACTGGACCGAGGATCGCCCCGACTCCTTCTGCGAGAAGATGGCGAAGACCGCGGGCCTGAAGGAGGGCGACCTCATCGCCTTCGGCCACACCCACAAGCCCTGGACCCGGGAGGTGGGGGGCGTCCGCTTCTTGAACACCGGCTCCGTGGGCAAGCCCAAGGACGGCGACTGGAGGGCCGGCTACGTCCTCGTCGACGCTCAGGACGAGATCGGGGACGTTCGGTTCGTGCGCGTGGAGTACGACCTGGAGAGGTCGGTCGAGGGCGTCCTGGCGAGCGGGCTCCCCGACGAGTTCGCCGACCAACTCCGCGCGGGCGGCACCCCGAAGCCGGTGGAGGTCCCGTAGTGGAGAGGAGCGAAGCCGCGACGGACGAAGCTTCGGGCAAGCAAAGGGCGCTCTTCGTCTGCACCCACAACTCCGCCCGTTCGCAGATGGCCGAGGGTTTGCTCCGGAGCCTCGCCGGGGACCGCTTCGAGGCGTTCAGCGCGGGTCTCGAGGCCACGCGCGTCAGGCCTGAGGCTGTCTCGGTCATGGCCGAGATCGGCATCGACGTATCGGACCAGGAGTCCAAGACCCTGGACCGCTACCTCGGGGAGTCCTTCGACCACGTCGTGACCGTCTGCGACGAGGCCAACGAGGCGTGCCCTTTCTTCCCGGGGGCGAAGAGGAGGCTGCACTGGTCGCTGCCGGACCCCTCGGCGGCCGACGGGACGGAGGAGGAACGCCTGGCGGTCTTCCGGTCCGTGCGCGACCGTTTGAGGGACCTGATGGGGGCCGACCTGGCAAACGGCAAAGGAGGATGAGCCGATGAACGAGACCGCAAGCGGGGCCGTGAGGAAGCAGAAGGCGCTGTTTTTGTGCACCCAGAACTCCGCGCGGAGCCAGATGGCCGAGGGGTTCTTGAGGCACCTGGCCGGGGACCGCTTCGAGGTCATGAGCGCGGGCCTCGAGGCCACGGATGAGATCCACCTGTGCGCGGTCGAGGCGATGAGGGAGGTTGGCATAGACATCTCCGGCCAGCGTCCCAAGGGCCTCTCGACCTACATGGGCAAGGAGTACTTCAACTACCTAATTATCGTGTGCGCCCGGGCCGAGGAGCGGTGCCCGAAGACCTTCCCTGGCGTGGGCACGACGTTCTCGTGGATCTTCGAGGACCCCCGCCGCGACGAGGACCTCTCCTACGACTCGATGCTGGAGAGGTTCCGGGCGGTACGCGACCAGATAGAGTTGAGGATGAGGGGATGGCTGGAGCGGCCCGAAGTGGAACTGAGGAGGCTACGCGAGGAGCGCGAGCGCGAGCGCCGGGAGCGCCTGGAGGCCGAGGAGCGCGAGGTGGAACGCGAGGCGGCGCGCGTCGGCGAATCCGGGGCTGAGGGGTGGGACCCTTTCCGCCGTGCCTGAAGGTCCCAGGATAGAGGTGCTCTACTTCGACGGCTGCCCGTCCCACGCGCCCGCCGAGGAAGCCCTGCGGAGAGTGCTCGTTGAGGAGGACATCGAGGCCGTGGTGGTCGCCGTCGCCGTCAACACCGAGGCGGAAGCCCGAAGGCTCCGGTTCCCCGGCAGCCCCACGATCCGGCTGGACGACGAGGACCTGTTCCCTGCCGAAGGCACCCACAGGCCGGAGGACTGGGGTCTACGCTGCCGCGTGTACGCGACCCCGGAAGGCCTCAAAGGTTCCCCGACGGGGGAGATGTTCCGGGCGGCCTTGCGCCGGGCGTTGCCTACCGGCGGCCGGCGCCCGGCGGACGAGAAGCCGCCTCCGACGAGTTGAGGCGCTGCGCCGCCGAGTTCGTCGGCACTTTTCTTCTGGTGTTCGCCGGGCCCGGGGCGGTCATAATAGACGAGGTCTCGGGTGGGGGCGTGGGGTCCCTCGGCATCGGTTCTCCTTCGGGCTCGCGGTGATGGCCGCGATCTACGCCGTAGGCCACCTCTCGGGCACCCACATCGTCGCCGCCAGGCTCAGGTTGACCGACGACGGTGGTCCTCCTCACCGTCTTCAGAGGTGCGCCTTGAAGTCCCTGGTGGCGTAGTCGCGGGCGTGCTCCTCCGAAAGCGCATCGCCGTACTCGGCGGGCGTCGCCGCGAGCCACCCGAGGAACTGCTTGGCCTTAGTCCGGTACGTCCGCTTCGTGTTCTACGAGGGCGGCTGCTTCTCCAGTCACGCCTCGTAGCCAGCGGCCACCTTCCCGACCTTTCGCGCCTTGAGATCCTCGTTCACAAGGCGCCACCCCCGTTATCGGAAGCCCCACGTAGCAAGTGGTCCGAATAAGCGCCATTATCGGAAGCGCCGGGTCGGCGCCCCGGTCTCATGGCTCACCGGCGGGGCAGGCAGAGGCGGAAGGTCGCCCCGCCGCCGGCTTCGTCTTCCTTGGCGTTCTCGGCCGAGAGGTCGCCGCCCTGGGCCCTGGCGAGTTCGCGGCCTATCGCTAGGCCGAGCCCCGTTCCTCCGGCGGCTTCGCCCCTCGTGCGGGCGGCGTCGGCGCGGTAGAACCGATCGAAGACGCGGGACAAATGCTCCGGCGGTATCCCTGGGCCGGTGTCCGTTACACTCGCTTCAGCCCAGCGGTCGCGCGGTCGGCCCGTCACGGCGATGATGCCTCCGGGCGGCGTGAACCTCACGGCGTTGTCGAGGAGGACGGCGAGGATCTGGCCTGTCCTTTTCGCGTCGCCGCGGGCCGGCAGCTCGTCGGGGCCAGAACATCGAGCCGGACCTCTTTGGCCGCTGCCCGCGGCCCGAAGCGCTCGGCCGCCTCCGAG